>Ga0075530_1000043_pt1 | contig 48742 bp, 56 predicted proteins | sample NGEPerD_2_FD_75101 | JGI IMG/M metagenome (GOLD analysis project Ga0075530, IMG submission 75101) | Arctic peat soil microbial communities from the Barrow Environmental Observatory site, Barrow, Alaska, USA - NGEE PermafrostL1-D | ecosystem: Environmental > Terrestrial > Soil > Wetlands > Peat ... | reverse complement strand
GAATGCCTGATAAAAAGCAAACTCGAGACTTAATTAAAGGAGTGGGAGTTCCTATTCTAGGGCCTTCTGCAAATTTTTCTAATGGAAAAACCCCTTTTAAAATAGAAGAAATAGATAAAAAATTAATATCTCTTGTAGACTATGTTTTGCCAGGAGATACTAAAAGAGTAAAAACATCAACAGTAATAGATTGTTCAAAAAATTCATGGGAAGTTTTACGAAAAGGGGAAATTGAAATTATAAAAAATATTCAAAAAAATATTGTCCTAGTTATTGATACAGCAACAATGGATATAAAAGCTTCCTTAATAGTTAATGGTAAAAGTTATAGTTTAAGGAAAAAAGCTCAAAAAGCTCAAATCCTATTGCCATTAATTGAAGAAATCTTAAGAAAACATAATCTTTTTCTACAAGATATTAGTAGAATTAAGGTAAATACAGGTCCAGGATCTTTTACTGGCTTAAGGGTTGGAATTTCAATTGCAAACGCTTTGGGAGTTTTTTTAGGAATACCTATAAACAATAAAAAAATTGGGGAGTTGGAAGAGCCTAAATATAAATGATATACTCATTTTATGAGAAGATTCTTTCTTCATTTTTTTACTCCTCGTCACTCGAATAATCATAGAGCGAAGCTCCTTCATCATAAAGTCTTACTAACTATCACTTTAGCTTTCTTTGTAGGTAGCTTTTTTGTAAATTATATAAGCAGAACATATCCTTCTGTTTTAGGAGTAGTTGCAGAAGTAGATACCCAAGAATTATTAATACTTACAAATCAAAAAAGAGCAGAGGCTGGTCTAACTCCTCTTGTAATTGATGAAAGATTATCAAGAGCAGCTGAGGGTAAGGCAAATGATATGTTTACTAATGATTATTGGGCACATATCTCACCAGACGGTAAAACACCATGGATTTTTATTCGCACTGCAGGGTATAGCTATGTTTTTGCAGGAGAAAATTTAGCAAGAGGATTTAGTAATACTTCAGATGTAGTAAATGCCTGGATGAATAGTCAGAGTCATAGAGATAATATGCTTTCTAGTAAATATAATAATGTAGGTTTTGCTGTTGGGCAAGGAAAATTAAATGGTGAAGATACAATTTTAGTTGTTGAAATGTTTGGCTCAACTGGTCAGAGTCAAGCAATTGCCGCTGTGAGTAAAGACCAAGTTATAGAAGATCAAAATCCACAAGTAGTAGAGCAAGAAACGCCTGTAGTAGCACAAGAAGCACAAGTTGTTACAGAAGAAAAGTCTATAAGTCCAACGCCTTCTTTAGCACAAGCAAGAAAGCCTCAGGAGAAAAGCATTAAAGGAAATTCTATTATAGTTGCATCAGCAAAAACACCGGTAATTAACGTAAATAGTTTTACAAGAAATATTTCCCTTTTTGCACTTGCTCTGTTTGTTTTTGTTTTCGTTTTAGATATTATTCTTGCAAGAAAGAAAAAATTAGTTAGAGTCGCAGGTCATAATATTGACCACATTTTTTTCTTTACAATGATAATAATACTTGCTGTTATACTAACTAGAGGAGCGATTATTTAATGTTTGATAAGTTTAAAAAACATATTGGCTATTATCTTTCCTTAATTGTAATTTTAATTTTCGCTTTATATTTAGTCGTTCTTGTTTCTCCTGATAGGCAACTTCAGATGTCTATTTTTATAGTAATAACAATAATTTATGTCTTTTGGGGAATATTGCATCACTTGTTAAATCATGACTTATCATCGAAAATTGTGATAGAATATACACTTGTTGGGGCACTTGGTATGAGTATAATACTATTTTTATTTAAAGGAGGTTTTGGATTATGAAAGGAGTAATTTTAGCAGGGGGACTTGCAACTAGGTTAAGACCATTAACTTTAGTTACCAATAAGCATCTACTTCCAATTTACAATAAGCCAATGATTTACTACCCTCTCGAAGCAATGAAAAGAGCAGGTATTAAAGAGGTCTTACTAACAACTTCACCTGACCATGCAGGACATTTTGCAAATCTTTTAGGTTCAGGAGAGGAATTTGATTTCAGACTTTATTATGCAATCCAAAAAAACTATACAGGTGGAATTGCAGATGGAATAGCGCTGGCAGAAGAATTTGCAAAAGATGAAAAAATTGCAGTTATATTAGGAGATAATATTTTTAACGTTAATCTGAAATCTATAGTTGAAAAGTTTGAGAAAAAAGAAAAAGGGGCAATAATTTTTGGAATAGAAAAAGATACTCAGTCAAAACAATACGGAGTTGTTGAAATAACAAAAGAAGGGAAAGTACTATCAATTGAAGAAAAACCAGAAGTTCCAAAATCAACAGTTGCTCAAACAGGAATTTATATGTATGACCATAGAGTATTTGATTTCATAAGAGAACTTAAGCCTTCTGACAGAGGACAGCTTGAGGTAACAGATTTAAATAATTTTTATCTTAAAGAAGGATCTTTAGAGTGTCATATAATTGATTGGTGGATTGATGCAGGAACATCTTATGATGAATTGCTAATGGCAAATGAGTTAGTTGCGGAGAAAGTAAAAAATGGAGAACTGTAATGACTGGATTAGATATTATTTCAGAAAAATCTGTATATAAAAGTAAGTATTTCGAAGTTAAAGAAAAAGAAGTAATACTGCCTAATAAAAAAAAGAAAAAATACAGTATTGTAGAAAGAAAACCAATCTCCGTAATTTTTCCAATAACGCCTAAAAAAGAAATATATATAATTTCTCAATACAGAACTCTTTTTGACAAAAGAATAATGGAGGCAATTGCAGGGCATACAGACGGAAACGAAACTCCTCTTGAGGCGGCAAAAAGAGAGCTAATGGAGGAAACGGGAATCTCTGCAAGGCAGTGGGAAGAGGTTTCAAGAGTTGAGACATCGGCAAGTGTGATTAAATCAACAATGAGTATATTCCTAGCAAAGGAACTAGATTTTGATAAACCAAATCCTGATGAAACGGAAAGTATAGAATTAAGAAAAGTGACAATAGATGAAGCATTGAAAATGATTTCAGAAGGTGAAATAAGAACAGCGGCGACAATGATTGGGATTTATACACTGGACAGACTAAGGAGGCAAAAAAGATTATGAAAATTCTAGTTACAGGAGGAGCAGGTTTTATAGGCTCCAATTTCATTTTATATTGGGCAAAAAATCATCCTGAAGATCTTATTATAAATTTTGACAAGCTTACCTATGCTGGAAACTTGGAAAATCTAAAAAAGCTTGATGATAATAAAAATTATAAATTTATTCAAGGTGATATTTGTAATGTTGACTCTGTAAATTCGGCAATGGAGGGGGTAAATACTGTTGTTCACTTTGCAGCAGAAAGTCATGTTGATAGATCAATTACAAAACCCTCAGAATTTATCACGACAAATGTTTTAGGAACACAGGTACTTTTAGATGCTGCGCTAAAAAATAATGTTAAGAAATTTCATCATATTTCTACAGATGAAGTATATGGACACCTTAGTCTAGAAGATAAGAGTAAATTTAATGAACGAACACCGTATAACCCCAGAAGTCCTTATTCAGCAAGTAAAGCAGGGTCAGATCACTTAGTAAGAGCGTATCACTATACTTATGGTTTGCCAATTACTATTTCAAATTGTTCAAATAATTTTGGACCTTTTCAATTCCCTGAAAAGTTAATTTCGCTTGCGATTACAAATTTATTAGAAGATAAGAAAATTCCGATATACGGAGATGGACTTTATGTAAGAGATTGGATTTATGTAGAAGATCATTGTAGGGCAATTGAGTTAATTTTAGAAAAAGGAAAAAATGGAGATACTTATTGCATAGGTGGACTTACTGAAGATATTAACAATTTAGAAGTTGCAAAAAAAATCTTAAAAGCCCTTGGTAAAAGTGAAGAGGATATGGAGTTTGTAAAAGATAGATTAGGACATGATAGAAGATATGCAGTGGATTGGACAAAAATAAAAAATGAGTTAGGATGGGAGCCTATGTATAGCTTCGACGATTGGATTAAGAAAACAATTGAATGGTACAAAGAAAATAGAGATTGGTGGCAAAAAGTTAGAAGCGGAGAGTATCGAAATTATTATAAAAAACAATACGAAGAAAGATGAAAATCATTGGTACGGGACTTTCAGGATTTGTTGGATCTCGCATTACAGAACTTCTTTTGGATACTTATCAATTTGAAGATATCAGTAGAAAAACAGGAACAGACATTTTAGATAAAGAAGCTGTTTTTAAAAGAATTGAAAGATCGGATGCATCAGTAGTTCTTCATTTGGTGGCATATGTTGATGTTGATAGTGCTGAAGAAGATAAGGACAAGAAGGAAAAAAGCATTGCCTGGGAAATAAACGTTAATGGTACAAGGAATGTATTAGAGGCTTGCGAAAAATTTAATAAAAAAATTATATACATATCAACTGATATGGTTTTTCCTGGAACGAAAAAATTTCCTGAAAAATATAAAGAAGAAGATAAAAGAGATCCTGTTGGTTGGTATGCGAAAACAAAAGGGGAAGCAGAGAAAATAATTGAAAAAACTTTTATTCCTTGGATGATACTTCGTATTGCTTATCCATACAGAGCAGAACATGAAAAAAAAGAGTATGTTCGTGTTTTTAAATGGCTTTTAGAAAAAGGACAAAAAGTGGAAGCTGTCTCAGATCATTATTTTACCCCTACGTTTGTAGATGATTTAGCACCTGCATTAAAAACTTTAATTAATAGAGATGAAACAGGAAAATTTCACATAGCAGGAGATGAAGCAGTTAGTCCTTACACGGCGGCAATAAAAGTAGCAGAGATATTTAATCTAAATAAAAACCTTATTACAAAAACTTCTAGTGAAGAGTTTTTTAAGGGACGTGTACCTAGGGCATGTAATTTATCACTAAATAATGATAAAATAACAAAACTGGGTGTAGAAATGCACTCTTTTACTGAAGCTTTAGGGATAATAAAAAAACAAATATGACAATTACATTTATTGGACATGGGTATGTAGGCTTAGTTACCGCTACTGTTTTTGCAGACTTAGGAAATAAAGTCTGGGTTGTTGGTCATACAGCAAAAAAAATTGAAGATCTTAAAAAAGGAATTACTCCTTTTTACGAGCCAGGCCTTACAGAGCTTGTTAAAAAAAATATTGATGCTAAAAGGCTTTTATTTACGCTAGATTATGATAAGTCAATTTCTGAGTCAGAAATTGTCTTTATTGCTGTCGGAACACCTCCGTATAAAACTGGCGATGCTCAGCTTTCAACAGTTTTTGATGTTTCTGAAAATATAGCAAAATATTTAAATGGCTACACAGTTGTTGCTGTAAAAAGTACTGTTCCGCCTGGGACATGTAAAAAAGTTTATGGAATCATAGAAGCTTTAAAAAAAAGCGGAGTTGAGTTTGATGTTGCCTCATGTCCAGAGTTTTTAAGAGAAGGCACTGCAATCCTAGATACTTTAAATCCTGATAGAATTGTAATAGGAACAGAAAGTAAAAAAGCAGAAGAAAAGTTAATAGAGCTTCATAAAGCAATTAATGAAAATTTTGTTTTAACAAATTTAGAAACTTCAGAATTAATTAAGTATGCTTCAAATTCCTTTCTTGCGACAAAAATTTCTTTTGCAAACGCTATTGCAAAATTGTCAGAACTTTTGGGAGCAGATGGATTAAGAGTATTAGAGGGAATAGGTATTGATAGAAGAATTGGTAAGGCTTTTCTTTCTCCAGGTCCTGGATATGGAGGAAGTTGTTTTCCAAAAGATGTAAAAGCACTTGTTGCAATTGCAAAAGATTATGATTATTCTTTTTCACTTCTTGAGAGTGTTGAAAAAGTAAATGATCAGGCAAAAAGAGATATTGTAAGAAAGGTAAGAAAAGCAGTTGGTGAATTAAGAAAGAAAAAAATTGGAGTGCTTGGTCTTTCTTTTAAGCCAGACACAGATGATATGAGAGATGCTCCGGCAATTGATATTATTGAGCTCATGAAAAGAGATGGTGCACTTATAAAAGCTTATGATCCTCAAGCAATTGAAAATGCAAAAGGACTTATAAAAGATATCGAATTTGCAAAAGATCTTTATGATTGTGCAAAAGATGCAGAAGCATTAGTAGTGGTAACTGACTGGAATGAATTTAAAGACGTTGATTTTAAAAGATTAAAAAGCCTTATGAAAAATCCAATAATTATTGATGGAAGAAATATTTATGATCCTGAAAAATTAAGAAAATTAGGTTTTACATATGTAGGGGTTGGCAGATGAAAAAAATAATTATTACTGGTTCGACAGGTTTTGTAGGATCTTATCTTCTTGAACACCTTGTATCACTTAAAAAATATCAAATTTTTGGAACTTATCTTACTGAGGAAAGCTATAAAAAATTAGATTATTTAAAAAATAATGTTTCTTTTAAAAAACTTAATTTAAATTCAAAAGAAGAGACAGAAAAATTAATAAGTGAAGTAAAGCCTGATATTATTTTTCATCTTGCAGCTTCGACTTCTCCTGCGCAAAGCTTTAAAAAACCCTTAGAAACAATTACAAATAATATTTCATCAGAATTAAATTTGCTAGAAGCTATAAGAAAAGAAGAACTTTTTGACACAAAAATACTAATTATTTCATCAGCAGAAATTTACGGAATGGTTAATAGAAATGAGCTTCCAATTTCAGAAAAAACATCTTTTAAACCAGGAAGTCCTTATGCAGTATCAAAAATTGCTCAAGATTTTTTAGGACTTCAATACAATCTCTCCTATAACCTTCCTGTAATAATCGCAAGACCATTTAATCATATTGGTCCAAGACAAGCAGAAGGATTTGTAGTGACTGATTTTGCAAAAAAGATTGTTGAAATAGAAAAGAATAAAAGAGAACCAATTTTAAAAGTAGGAAATTTAGAGGCAAAAAGAGACTTTACAGATGTAAGAGACGTTGTTAAAGTATATCTTTCTTTAATTGAAAAAGGCATTCCTGGACAAGCTTACAATATTGGTTCAGGAGTTTCTTATAAAATTTCTAAAATTTTAGAAATTTTATTATCCTTTTCTTCTGCAAAAATTAAAGTTGAAATTGACAAGGAATTATTTAGGCCATCTGATGCACCTGAACTTGTTTGTGATTCAACTAAATTAAAAAATTTAACAAACTGGAAACCAGAAATTTCTATTGAGAAAACTTTAAAGGATACTCTGGACTATTGGAGAAATATAATTTAGAATAATACTAATGAAAAGAGCGTTAATTACTGGAATAACAGGACAAGATGGATCATATCTTGCTGAGTTTTTACTTAAAAAAGGCTATAAAGTATTTGGTCTTACTAGAAGAACAAGTACTTTAAATAACGAAAGATTTGCTCATATTCAAGATCAAATAGAGCTCTTGCAAGGTGATCTTCTTGATCAAAGCTCTTTATCAGAAGCAGTTTTAAAAGCAGAGCCTGATGAGGTGTATAATCTTGCAGCTCAATCATTTGTTAAAACTTCTTGGAATCAACCTGTCTTAACAGGAGAATTCACTGCTTTGGGTGTAACAAGAATGCTTGAGGCAATTAAATCTATAAATTCTAAAGTAAGATTTTATCAGGCGTCATCTTCTGAGATGTTTGGGAAAGTAATGGAAACTCCGCAAAAAGAAACAACCAGATTTCATCCTAGGAGTCCATATGGAGTTGCTAAGGTTTATGGTCATTACATAACTTTAAATTATAGAGAAAGTTACGATATGTTTGCCTGTTCAGGAATTCTTTTTAACCATGAATCTCCAAGAAGGGGTTTGGAGTTTGTAACTAGAAAGATATCACATGCAGTTGCTAGGATTCATTTAGGGAAGCAAAAAAAACTTGAACTTGGTAGTTTAGAGCCAAAAAGAGATTGGGGATTTGCTGGTGATTATGTTGAAGCAATGTGGCTTATGTTAAATCATGATAAAGCAGATGATTTTGTTATATCAACAGGTGAGAATCATTCTGTAAGAGAATTTGTAGAAATTGCATTTGAGATAGCAGGAATAAAAGATTGGGAAAAATATGTTGTACATAATAGTCCTGATCATATGCGTCCTGCAGAGGTAGATAATTTAATAGGAGATTATAGTAAAGCCAAAAAAGAACTTGGATGGAAGCCTAAAACTAGTTTTAAAGCGTTAGTAGAAATGATGGTTAAGGCTGACCTCGAATTGGAAAAAAACAGATAATTTATGCATACAGTTTTAATTGCTGGAGGAGCTGGTTTCATAGGCTCACACCTATCCCAAAAACTTATTGACGAAGGAAATATTGTTTTATGTGTTGATAATTTTATTACAGGAGATAGAAAAAACATAGAATCTCTTCTTAATAATAAAAATTTCAAGTTAATAGAGCATGATATTATCAAATCCTTTGAGACTGATCAAAAAGTAGATTATATATTTCACCTTGCCTCTCCTGCCTCTCCAAACAAAAAAAGTCCAAAGAGTTTTATAAATTATCCAATAGAAACTTTAATGGCAAATTCTTTAGGAACAAAAAATCTTTTAGAGCTTGCTAAGAAAAATTCTGCAAAGTTTTTATATGCATCATCTTCTGAAGTTTACGGAAATCCTAATGTTTCGCCGCAACCAGAGAGTTATTTTGGAAATGTTAGTCCAAACGGAGTTAGATCTGTTTACGATGAAGGAAAAAGATTCGGAGAGGCAATGACAATGGTTTTTTTTAGAAAACACAATGTCAAAACCATAATTATTAGAATTTTTAATACTTATGGTCCAAAAATGCAAGCTGATGATGGAAGAGTTGTTTCAAACTTTATAAATCAGGCAATCTTTAAAAAACCTATTACGGTTTATGGAAAAGGAGATCAAACTAGAAGCTTTTGCTATGTTGACGATATGGTTAACGGTTTAACAAAAGCAATGTTTTCTTCAAATTCAGATGGGGAAGTTATAAATATTGGAAATCCTGATGAAAGAACCATTAAAAACTTAGCAGATCTTATTAAAAAAATGACTGATTCAAATTCAGAAATTATTTTTGAAAAACTTCCAGAAGATGATCCCCTAAGGCGAAACCCTGATATTTCAAAAGCAAAGGATTTATTAAATTGGAAACCTGAGGTTGCTATTGAAAAAGGGCTTGAAAAAACAATACAATACTTTAAGAGTTTATGAAAGTTGTAATAATAATTCCTACATATAATGAAAAAGGCAACGTGGATCGTCTAATTCCTATCTTAGAAGAAGAGATCTTTCCTCAAATAAAAAACCACGACATGAATATTTTAATTGCAGATGATAATTCTCCTGACGGTACTGCAGAAGATGTAAAAAAGCTTATGGGAAAATATAAAAATATAGAACTTAATCAAGGTGAAAAGCATGGCCTAGGAGCAGCATACGTAAGAGCAATGACCTATGCAATAGAAAAAATGGATGCAGAAGTAATGTTTGAAATGGATGCAGATCTTTCTCATGATCCTAAAAAAATTCCGGATTTTCTTAAAAAGATTGATGAAGGATATGATTTTGTAATTGGAACAAGATATAGTGAAGGGGGATCAATTCCTCTAAACTGGGGGTTACATAGAAAAGCATTTTCAGTTTGTGGTAATTTACTTGTAAGATGTGTTTTAATGCGTTTTTCAATTCACGACTGGACAGGTGGGTTTAGAGCAATAAAAAAAGAAGCTTTTCTTAAAGAAAAAGAAGAACTAACTGCATTTAGAGGATATACTTTTCAGGTTTCATTTTTACACAAAGCAGCAAGAGATGGATTTAAGATTGCAGAAGTTCCAATTCATTTTACAGATAGAACTTTAGGTAAATCAAAAATAGCAACAAGTGAGTATATTGTTGATCTCTTAAAATATATTTTTGCTGCAAAAATAAAAGAAATTATTTATGGATCTTTTGGTAAATTTTTAGTTGTAGGAGGAATAGGATTTGTAATACAGTTTGTAATTTATAATTTATTTATTAGATATACTAGTTTTCCACTAGCTCTTGGTAGTTGGATTGCAGCTCAGCCTGCTATTTTTTCAAATTTTAATCTTAATAATCTTTGGACATTTAAAGAAGACAGAAGTAAAAGCTTTATAAGCTATTCTAAGAAGATAATTGGATTTTTTATGACATCAAACATAGGAGTGTTACTTATTCAATCGGGAATTATTTATCTTGCAGAATATTTATTTGGACGAAAATATGCAAATCTTTATTTTATCTTTGCAACAGCAGTACTTTTAGTCTGGAATTTTTCCATGTATAGATTTGTCATCTGGCGAAAAAAACCTCACAAATGAAATTTAAATTCTCAAGTATAAAATCGTTTGTTATTAAAAATTGGCTAATTATTTTAATAATTATTCTATCTTCCTTTTTAAGACTTTATAGGATTGCAGATTACATGACATTTTTAGGAGATGAGGGTAGAGACGCTTTAGTAGTTTATAATATTTTACATGGAAAACTTACCCTTCTTGGTCCTACAGCTTCTGTTGGTGGCTTTTTTCTAGGCCCCATTTATTATTACTTTATGGCGGTTTTTACCTTACTTTTTAATTACAGTCCGGTAGGTCCTTCGGTAATGGTTGCTTTATTTGGAATAGCAACAGTTTACCTAGTGTATAAGGTTACGAATGATTTTTTTGGTGAGAAAGCAGGGATTATTGCTTCTTTGCTTTATGCTTCGTCTCCTCTTGTTATTGCATATTCCCGTTCTTCTTGGAATCCAAATCCTCTGCCTTTTTTCTCGCTTTTAACATTATATTTTCTATATAAGGCAGTTCTAAGTAATAAAAAAAAGCTTTTTATCTTTTGTGGATTCTTGCTTGGTATTGCAATTCAGCTTCATTATCTAACAGTTTTTTTAGGAGTAATTGTTACTCTTTATGTTTTGTTTTCAAACCTATTTTTTATTAAAAATAAGCTTTTTTCTTTATATAAAACATTAAATCAATACTTTTTTCTTTTAATAGGGTTTTTGGTAGGGTGGCTGCCGTTTCTTGCTTTTGAATTTCGTCACGGTTTTGCAAATATAATTAGTATTTTTAACTTTGTGTTTCATTCGGGGGGAACAGGTGGCAATATTGACTTTTTAAAAACAATTCAAGATGTTTTATTCAGGCTTTTTGCACGTCTTGTCTTAACTTTTCCTCCGCCTGAACAAATATCAAGTATTGATAAATCTTTAATTTCATTTTGGGAAACATCTGTAATTATCTTAGTCGTTGTAAGTATTGCAACTCTTTTATATAAACTTTGGAAGTCTTTTAAAAAAGGAAAAGAAGAGTTTTTAAAATATTTCCTCCTTTTTACTTGGTTATTTTTTGGAGTAATCTTATTTGGATTTTACAAGAAATCAATTTATGATTATTACTTTGGTTTTATGTTTCCTCTTCCGTTTATCCTTTCTGCTTTAACAATTACATTCTTATCAAAAAAGATTCCCAGAGGAACATTTTTTGCAGGGATTTTAACTGTAATAATTTTTCTAGTGAATATTAGGGGACTTCCTTTTAGATATGAGCCCAATAGGCAGCTTGATCAGGTTCGTAGGATTTCAGAGTTTGTATATGAAAAAACAGAGGGAAGGCCATTTAATTTTGCACTTATTACAGGTGGTAATTCAGATCATGCTTATCGTTACTTTTTCACAGTTTGGGGACATTCGCCTGTGACAATTGATGAACCAAATAAAGATCCGGAAAGGAAAACAGTAACAGATCAGCTTTTAGTAGTTTGCGAAAGTTTACCTTGCAAACCGTTAGGAGATTCTTTATGGGAGGTTGCAGGATTTGGTAGAGCAGAGATGGCAGGAGAATGGGATGTGTCAGTAGTAAAAGTATTTAAGCTAGAGCATTATAAAGATAAATAACCTCAAATAAAAACCCCTCAAAGATATGAGGGGTTTTATTGTTCCTTGAATAATTCCTTCGAAGGATGTTCAAGAAAATTAGGCAGATCCAATTTTGTACATTCCTGTACTACAAACTGGACATTTACCTTTGAGAGCTGGTTTACCATTTTTCATGGTTACCTTTTCTGCATTTGCATCTTCTCTCTTAGCTCTGCATTTTACACAATACATCTGTGCCATTGTTAATCACCTCCTCTCATCCGCAACTGATAATTCTAAAAGCGGATTTTATTTTAAGTAAATATTTTCTCATATTTTTTTAATAAATAAGTCCTGGTAACATTAATAAATGTTTTTGTAATGAGAAAAAAAGAGTGAATTGTGCTGCGATAATAATTAAGGTAAGTATTCCTGTTTTTCTTAGATCAGCTTTTAAATATGGGTAGGCAGTTGTTGCAACAGGTTCTTCGATTTTCCTTTTAATCTGGGGTTTTTCATCAATACTTTTAGAGGATAAAGTATACTTATTAACGGTTTCTTTATCTAAAGATAACTGTCGACGATAGTCTGATATCATCTTTTGTTTTCTTGTTTTCCGTTTAGGCATGTTCGAAGCCTAGGTTACACTACTTGACACTACCCTGTCAAGAGGCTAATATATATGAATATCTATGTTACCCAATTTAGTTTATATCGGCTTCGGAGTTATTTTTATTTGGCTTTTAATAATTACAGTCTATTTTTTTCGTCTTTCCTCTCATTATGATCATCTAACAAAAGGAGCTAATGGAAAAAGCTTAAGGATAATTATGGAGAATTTGTTAAAGGATATGGACATGACAAAAAAGCAAATAGAAGAATTAAAAAAGTATTGTAATAAACTTGAATCAGATGGACTTTTTCATATTCAAAAAGTAGGACTAGTTAGGTTTAATCCCTTTAAAGATACTGGAGGAGATCAAAGTTTTGTGCTATCCTTAATAGATGGAAATGACACTGGTGTTGTTGTTTCCGGTCTTTATTCAAGATCTGGAACAAGATGGTATGCTAAGAAGATAAAATCAGGCAAAGGTGTTGATTACGATTTATCAGAAGAAGAGAAAAGATCAATCAAAGAAGCAAGAGTAGCGTAAATATAATGAATAAAAAAGCTTTACTTTCAATTACATTAGTAGTCTTTATATACTTAATAGCCACTGGCCTTTCATATTTTATTTTCTCTCCGGGAGGTATTGCTTCTAACGGTTTAACTTCTCCAGTTGCTGCTCCTCAAAAGTCAGGTTCAGGACAAGTGGTGTTTGATGAAAATCTTCCCAAGACAGAAAATTGCCCTATAAACGGTGCAAAGTATTCAAAGCAGCAAAGAGCTTGGTGGGAAAAGCATAGACCGCTTGGTGTAATGATTGAGAATCATGAAGAAGCACGTCCTCAATCAGGGCTTTCTTTTGCAGATGTTGTCTATGAAGTGGTGGCAGAGGGTGGAATTACAAGATTTATGGCAATTTATTATTGTCAGGATGCAGGACAAATAGGTCCTGTAAGATCTGCAAGAACTTATTTTTTAGATTTTTTATCTGAATATGGAGATTCTCCTTTATATGCTCATGTAGGAGGAGCAAATCAACCAGGGCCTGCAGATGCTCTGTCACAAATAAATGATTATGGATGGGGAGGATATAATGATATGAATCAATTCGCAATTGGTTTTCCAATTTTCTGGAGAGATTATGATCGGTTGGGACACACTGTTGCAACAGAGCATACTATGTATTCAACAACAGATAAACTTTGGCAATATGCAGAAACTAGTAGAGACTTAAAAGATAAAGGAAAAGACGGTGTGCATTGGTCAGAAGGGTTTACCCCATATGAATTTAAAGATGATGCTAAAACTTCTGAGAGATCTTCAAGCCAGCTGGTTCATCTTGAATTTTGGGAAAGAGATGCAAGCTATTTTGTAGATTGGACTTTTGATCCAAAAACAAATACATATAAAAGATCAAATGGAGGAAAACCTCATTTAGATAAAAATACTGATAAGCAGCTTGAAGCAAAAAATATTGTAGTTTTGTCAATGATAGAAAGCAGTGCAAATGATGGCTATGCAAACAATCAGCATCTTTTATATAGAACCAAGGGATCAGGAAAAGCAACAATCTTTATGGATGGTAAAAAAATTAACGGTACTTGGACGAAAAAAGATAGGACAGGAAAAACTATTATTAAAGACAGTAATGGTAACCTTGTTAAATTTAACAGGGGACTTATATGGTTTGAGATTCTGCCCACCGACGGAGTAATCACTGTCAAATAAGGCAGATTATGTTTGCAGATTTAATTACATCAAAAGCAAGGGTTAAGTTACTAAGCGTTTTTTTAGCGTCTCCTCAAGAGATGTACCACGTAAGAGGATTGGTTAGGAGAACTGGAGACGAAATAAATGCGGTAAGACGAGAATTATTCTTTTTGGAAAAAAAGGGAATTCTTGAAAAAGAACCTAGAGCAAATAGGGTTTATTACTCTTTTTCTAAAAGTTATCCATTTTACTACGATCTTTTAAAGCTTGGCTCAAAAACAATAGGACTTGGTGCGGGTATTCTTAAAAACAGAGTTAAACTTGGGAAAATAAAGTATGCTATGTTTTCAGGAAAATTTACTAGAGGAATTAAGGAAGCAGCAGATGAAATTGATCTTTTAATTGTTGGAACAGTTGTTTTACCAGAGCTTGCACTTCTAATAAGGGAGGAAGAAAAAAAGATTAATAAAGAAATTAATTATACAGTTATGTCTGAAGACGAATTCACATTTAGAAAGAAAAAACGTGATCCTTTTATCGTATCTATTCTTTCTGGTTCAAGAGTAATGTTAATTGGTGACGAGGAAAGCATGCTTTAATGAAAAATCCCCGCTCTCTTTTATGGTTGATAGTTATCCTAACCGTTATTGCGGTTTTTATTAACTTGCCTTCTTCTTTTAAGTTTTCGATAGGTCCTATAAAAGACTTCTCTTTTAATCAAGCAGATATTCTTTCCAAAATAAGGATTAATAAAAAGCTTGATTTTAGAAAAGGGCTTGATCTTGAAGGAGGAACAAGTATTACCTTAAGAGCTGTCATGAAAGAAATTCCTTCAGGGCAAAGAAAAGAAGCATTGAATTCTGCGCAAGTCGTTATAGAAAGAAGGGTAAATTTGTTTGGTGTTGCAGAGCCAATTGTACAAACTTCTATTGCAGGGGATGATTATAGAATAATTGTTGAGCTTCCAGGAATAACAGACTTAAATGAAGTTAAAAAACTGATTGGTACTACTGCTCAGCTCACTTTTTGGGAAGAAATAGGAACTCAGTCAGCAGAAGTTGCAACCTCTTCAGCAAATTATCCTTTAAATCTGCCTCCAGGGTTTGAGAAGACTGATCTTTCTGGAAATGATTTACAAAAAGCAGATGTAGGTTTTAGTCAAAATACTGGCGAACCTCAGGTTTTACTTACTTTTAGCTCAGACGGAGCAAGAAAATTTGCAGAAATAACCAAAAGAGTAACAGGAAAAAGACTTGCAATTGCATTAGATGAGCTAGTAATTGAAGCACCAACTGTTAATGAGCCTATTTTAGGGGGAAATGCTGAGATAACCGGAAGCTTTACTGTTGATACTGCAAAGTCATTAGTAACCCAATTAAACGCCGGAGCTTTGCCTGTACCGCTTTTAACACTGCAAAGTCATGTAATTGGTCCTACTCTTGGTTTGTCTTCTCTTCAAAAGAGTCTTTTTGCAGGAATTTTAGGCTTTTTAGTGATTGTAATCTTTATGGTAGTCTTATATGGCACTTTAGGGGTTATCGCAAGTATTGCTCTTATTCTTTATACACTTTTTGTTTTGGCAATTTTTAAGGCAAGCTCATTAACTCCTTATGGGGTAACTTTAACCTTATCAGGAATAGCTGGTTTTATTTTGTCTATTGGAATGGCAGTTGATGCAAATATTTTGATATTTGAGAGAATGAAAGAAGAGTTAAGAGCAGGAAAAACTAGAAAAATTGCAATGGAACTTGGTTTTTCAAGAGCTTGGACATCAATAAGAGATTCAAATATTTCAACTCTTATAACAAGTGCTGTTTTGTATAGGTTTGGAACAGGTACAGTAAGGGGATTTGCATTAGTTTTGGCTTTAGGAGTTTTAGTATCAATGTTTTCGGCAATTGTTGTAACAAAAACACTCTTAAGATTAATTTATAAATAAAATTATGGACATTATAGGTAAAAGGAATTGGTATTTTTTAATTTCACTTTTAGTTCTTATTCCTGGAATTATTTCTTTGTTTGTGTTTGGGCTTAATCTTTCAATTGATTTTACAGGTGGATCAAGGATAACTTTTTCACTTCCAAAAGTAGCAAGTAGTGTTGAAATAGATAAGATAAGAAGTGCTTTTGAAGAAGAAAATATAAAAGTATCAACAATAGAGAAATCAAGCAATTTAGTATTTGTGAGAACTCAACCGATTGATCAGGTTCAAGATACAAAAGTAATAAATAAATTAAATAGTGAAATTAAAAACTTTAAGCAGGAAGAGTTTGAAACAATTGGTCCAACAATTGGAGCAGAAACTACATCTAATGCTGTAAAAGCCGTAATCATAGCCTCTTTTTTAATAGTTTTATATATAACGCTTTCTTTTAGAAAGGTTCCAAAACCTGCTAGTAGTTTTAGATTTGGAGTATGTGCAATTATTGCTTTAGTTCACGATACCTTAGTAGTAGTGAGTGCATTTGCAATTTTTGGTTATTTCTTTGGTGTTGAGATAGACAGTCTTTTTGTCACAGCAATTCTAACTGTAATTGGATTTTCTGTTCACGATACGATTGTTGTTTTTGATAGGATAAGAGAAAACTTAAAGAGAATGGGAGCAACTTCATTTCCTCAGGTTGTAAACGATTCAATATTACAAACAGTAGATAGATCTTTAAATACTTCTTTAACAGTAATTTTAGTGCTTTTGGCAATGCTTTTATTTGGAGGAGCAAGCATAAAATGGTTTGTGGTTGCCCTTTTAGTTGGGATTACAACAGGAACTTATTCTTCTATTTTTATTGCAGCAGCATTTTTAGTTGTATGGCAAAATTGGAGTCAAAAAAGAAAAGCTTTAAAATAATTAGGAGAGTCTTTCACTAACTATCTTACTTATTACACTTCCGTTAGCTTTTCCCTTTACCATTGGCATTAAAGCTCCCATAACTTTTCCCATGTCTTGCATTGAAGAAGCATTTGTCTGAGAAATTGCTTTAGTAACTAATTCCTCAAGTTCTTCATTATTCATTTGTTCTGGTAGGTATTTTTTTAAAAGTTCAAGTTCTTGCTCTTCTTTTTTAACAAGCTCATCTCTTCCAGCAGATTTAAATTGTTCTATGGAATCATTTCTTTGTTTTGCTTCTTTTTGAATTATAGATAAAACATCTTCGCTATTTGCTTCATAGTCTTTGCCTTTTTGGATTTCTAAATAAGAAAGGGAGGAAAGAAGCATGCGTAAAACAGAAGTTTTTAACTCATCTTTTGCAAGCATTGATTTTTTTAGCTCGTCTTTAAGTTCCTGCTTATTCATATTTAAATTTTAGCACATCCTCCTGTATAAATTGGGGCTAAAGGATCATTAAGAAGTCTATTTACTGTAATTCCTGCTTGAAATACAAGAATTTCATCTCCATTTTCCCTTGCTTTCCATAATTTTTCTGCAAGAATTGTTTCTGCAGTGTCTGCTCCTTCAAGATCTCTTCTTGATGCTATAGCAAAACCTTTTATGACTTCTCCTAATCCTGTGCCAAAGTAATCAATAATGTCTGTTCTTCTTCTTAGAGCATTAATTCCAGGAATATTTGGATTTGTAATCATTCGGTATAGCTTTGGAGGATGTGTTCTTCTTTTTGTTTCAGGTGAGCTACTCATATTTTTTTGCAAGTTCTTTTAATTCCTCTGCTTTATCAGTTTTTTCCCAAGGAAGGTTAAGGTCAGATCTTCCAAAATGTCCATATGCTGCAATTTGTTTATATATCGGTTTTCTCAGATCAAGGTATTTTATAATCATGCCAGGTCTTAAGTCAAAAGTTTTAAGAATAATTTCACTTAATTTTTCTTCATCTATTTTTCCTGTTCCAAAAGTATCTACTAAAACAGACATTGGTTCTGGTTTTCCAATTGCATAAGCAATTTGAACTTCGCATTTATCAGCAAGCTTGGCGTAAACAATATTTTTTGCAATGTAACGCGCCATATAATTTGCTGATCTGTCTACTTTGGTTGGATCTTTTCCTGAAAAAGCTCCTCCTCCATGTCTTGCATATCCTCCGTAAGTATCAACAATAATTTTTCGACCAGTAAGACCAGTGTCTGCTTGTGGTCCTCCTGTTACAAATCTTCCAGTGGTATTAACATAAAAATTTGTTTTTTTATCAAGTAAGTTTTTTGGAACGACTTTTTTTATTACTTTCTCAATTATTTCTTTTCTTAGTCTATTTGATTTTACTTCTTCATCATGCTGAGCTGCTATTAGTACAGTTTCTACTCTTTTTGGTAATCCGTTTTCGTACTCAACCGTTACTTGAGTTTTTCCATCAGGCCTAAGTCCTTTTATAATTTTTTTCTTTCTTACATCAGCAAGTCTTTTTGCAAGTTTATGAGCAAGAGTAATTGGAAGAGGCATTAGTTCAGGGGTTTCATTGCAGGCAAATCCAAACATAAGTCCTTGGTCTCCTGCTCCTAGATTTTTTAAGTCTTCATCTACTATTTTTCCTTCTTTTGTTTCCTTATAGCTATCAACTCCTTTTGCAATATCTCCTGATTGTCCATGAATTGCTGTTACAACTCCGCTTGTTTCATAATCAAAGCCATGCTTTGAATCAGTATAGCCAATTTCTTTAATTACACTTCTTACTATTTGTTGAATTTCAATATAACTATCAGTAGTTACTTCGCCTGCGATAAATACAAGACCGTTAGTTATGAAAGATTCAATAGCAACTCTTGATTTTTCATCTTTTGCAAGTATTGCGTCAAGAAGAGCGTCACTTATTTGATCACAAACTTTGTCTGGATGTCCTTCGGTAACTGATTCAGATGTAAAATATTTTTTCATAATAGTTAATTTCAAGAGTTTAGCAAAAATTAAATGGTTCGTAAAGGGTTTATTTTGGTGTTTTTATTTTCTTAATAAGATATTCTCGGGTATTTTTTGAAAGATCTTCATCAACTTCTTCAAATAGTTTTTGCAAAATTTCTCCAATTTTTGGTCCGGGTTTTAGTTTTAGTTCTTTCATAATGTCATTTCCGTTGATTGCCAAGTTTTCAATAGAAAAAGGCTTTGGACCGAGTTGCTCTTCTATCCTTTTCTTAAAAAGCTTAAGTCTCCAGCTTTCTGCAGTTTGGGTTCCTCCGCCAAGACGGTCACCAATTCTTAAGTCAATAACATCTTTTACATTTTCAACGCCTACTCTTCTTATAAATCTTCTTATAGCAGCATCTGTGATATGCTCATCAACTGTAAACATATGCCAGCGAATTAAGTTAACCACCCTGTTTTTATCTTTTTTAGAAAACTTAAGTTTTTCACAAATTTCTTTAGCAACTCTTGCTCCAACGGTTTCATGATTATGAAAAATAACTAAACCTTTTTCATCTTTTGCTAATACTTCGGGTTTTCCAACATCATGAATTAAAGCTGCAAATCTTACAATTGGATCTTCTGATGGGCAGTGTTTTAAAGACATTAAATTGTGTGTTAAAACATCGTCAGTATGATGTCTTCCTGGTCTTGCCTGAGAGATATCTTTTCCCTCTAAGAGTTCTGGGAGAATATATTTTAAAAGTCCACTTTCTTTAAGAAGAGTAACTCCTTCGTAAGGGAAATTACTGGAAAGAATTTTTAAAAGTTCATCTCTCATTCTTTCTTTTGAAATTTGATTAATAAGCTCTGCGTCTTTTTTTACTTCATTCCAAGTTTTATCTTCTATTCTAAAATCAAGCTGAGATGCAAATCTTATGGCTCTTATTAGTCTTAAGGCATCTTCTTTAAATCTTTCTTCTGGTTTTCCAACAGCTCTTATTAGTTTATCTTCGATATCTTTTTGTCCTGAAAAGGGATCAATAAGTTTTGCATTTAAATCCATTGCAATTGCGTTAATAGTAAGATCACGCCTTGCTAAATCTTCTTCAATTGTTTTTCCCCAGGTAACATTTGTTGGATGGCGAAAATCTTTAAATCCCTGTTCTGTTCTAAAAGTTGTTATTTCTACAACTTGTTTATAAGGTTTTTCAACAGGTACTCCAACAGTCCCAAACTTATTATCATAAAAGGTATCTGGAAATAACTTGATAATATCTTCAGGAGTAGCAATTGTTGCAAGATCCCAGTCTTTTACATCCTTTTTTAAAATTAAATTTCTAACGCATCCGCCCACAAAAAATACACTAAAACCCGAGTCTTTTATTTTTGAATAAATTTCAATAATTTCTTTAGGTATTTTACTTAACATATATTGCATTAAATACTTACTTTGTTATAGTATAGCAGAAGCTAGATGACACCTAAAGTAAAAAGTTTAAAATCAATAGAAGAAGTAATAAAAACTCTCCTTGAAAATAGGGGAATAAAGACGAAAAAGGAAATAGAGGAATTCTTAAACCCTGATCTTACAAATGTTACTCCTGAAAATGTAGGAATTAATTTAAAGGAATTAAAAAAAGCAGTCCAAAGAATAAATACTGCTATAAAAGATAAAGAGCAGATTGTAGTTTTTGGTGATTATGATGCAGATGGTTTATGCGCAAGTGCCATACTTTGGGAAACTTTAAACAGTAGCGGTGCAAAAGTATTACCATATATTCCAAGTAGAGAAAAAGAAGGATATGGAATCTCTGAAAAGGCAATTGAAAATTTAGTAAATAAACTTCCTGAGACAAAACTTATAATAACAGTTGACAATGGAATTGTTGCAAATGAAATAGTAGAAGATATAAAGAAAAAAGGAATTGATGTAATTATTACAGATCATCACTTGCCAAGTAAAACACTTCCTAAGGCTTTAGCAATAATTCACTCAACAAAATTATCAGGAGCAGGAGTTGCCTTTCTTTTATCAAAAGAAATAGAAGGAAAGGAAAGTGAAGATCACTTAGCTTTGGTGGCAATTGCAACAATTGCAGATCTTGTTCCCCTTACTTTTGCAAATAGGACTTTAGTTAGATTTGGAATTGATAGTTTAAGGAAAACAAAAAGAGTGGGTCTAGTAGAACTTATAAATGAGGCAGGAATAGAGCTTTCTAGAATTGGAACCTATGATATAGGGCATATAATTGCACCAAGATTAAATGCAACAGGAAGAATAGGAGACGCTTTAGAATCATTAAGGCTAATATGTACAAAAGACAATAAAAAAGCTAGTCTTCTTGCACAAAAAATAGAAAGAATAAATAAAGAGCGTCAAGATATAACCTTAGAGGCAATGCTTCATGCAAGTGAAAAAGTAAAGAAAGATAATCTAAAAGATAAAAAATTATTATTTATTGCTGATGAAAGTTATCAGCAGGGAATAATTGGCTTAATAGCAGGAAGATTATCTGAAGAGTTTTACCGTCCTTCAATTGTTATATCAAAAGGAAAAGAGTTTAGTAGAGCTTCTGCAAGATCTGTTAAAGGATTTAATATAATTGAATTTATTCGTCAGGCCTCTGAATTTTTAACAGCTTCAGGCGGACATGCAATGGCAGCAGGTTTTACAGTAGAAACTGTTAATTTAGAAAAACTTAAGGAAAAATTAGAAAAGCTTTCTGAAAAATTAATTGATATAAAAAAGCTAGTAAGAGTACAAAGAATAGATTGTGAAATTCCCTTAGAGTTAATTAACTTAGAGTTTTTTAAGGAAATAAAAAAACTTGAACCATTTGGAATGAATAATCCAATGCCTGTTTTTTATTCCAGTGCAATTATTGAAAATATAAGGTTAGTTGGAAAAGATGGAAAGCATTTAAGGTTAAGTCTTAGAACAGATTCAGGTTTTAGAATTGATGGAATTGGATTTGGGATAGGAGAAAAGTATAGCACTCTTGCTCTTGGAAAAAATGCAGATATAGTTTACACAATAGATGAAAATGAGTGGAATGGAGAAAAAAAGCTACAGTTGAAGATAAAAAATATTTCTAGTTAGGTCTTTATTTACCGCTATTATTTCGTCTTAATGTCTCCCTTTTTAAAAGAGCATTTGATATTTTTTGTGCTCCAGGATCATCCGTGTGATTGAACCTTGAGGGTGGCCTGGGTAGAGGAATACTTATTTTTTCTTCAGGAGTTTTTTGTAACGGAGAGCTTATGTAAGAAACGTTTCCTTTTTTTCCTGCTACTGCTTGTGCATGATCGTCTACCCAAGGAGCTTTTTCAGGGGCAACAACACCGTCCATTGATAATACTGGGTCAGCTTTTGGTTTTACTTCAGGAATGTGACTTGTTGAAGTACTCTTAAAAGCTGGTTTTCCGTCAGCTCCAATGATTTCATCTCTTAGTTCAGGGTGTTTTATAAAGTCTTTTTCTCTAACTCCTTCTTTTTTTACCTCATCAAGAACTTCTCTTAATATTGAAGTTGTTAACGAAGCATTTCCTTTTGAACCCTCTGCGGTTTCATCTAGCATAATAATTCTTTCTTCTATATTCATTTTAAATTAAAAAACTTCTTTTTTGCAAGCATTGAGTTTATTTCTTAAATAAACTCAATAATCTTAAATAAAGGAAGTATTAATAAACTTAAATTTAGATAAACTCAATTCCACGCCTAAGCTGAAAATACCATAGGGGAAATAGCTTGTCAAGTTTGACTAACTCGTGTATTATTTAGCTATGACAAGGGTATTATCAAAAGACGCTTCAAAACATGCAGGAAAAGAAATTATTTTTAAGGGTTTTATAAGACTAAGACGTGATCATGGAAAACTTATTTTCCTAGATGTTCGTGACCTATTTGGAGTTATTCAAGTTGTTGTAAATGCAAAAGTATCTGAGGCAGCATATAATCTTTCAAAAAAATTAAGACCTGAAGATGTAGTAGAAATTATTGGAAAAGTAAATAAAAGGCCAGATAATGCAGTAAATAAAGATTTAATTACTGGTGATATTGAGCTTGAAGCAACTGATGTTAAAATTATTTCCAAAGCAGAGACCCTACCTTTTGATATGGGAGGAGAGAATCTTAATTTAGAACTCCCAACACTTCTTGACAATAGATCTTTAGCTTTAAGACATCCTCAGGTTTCAGCTATATTTAAAATTCAAGAAACAATTGCAGATACTTTTAGAAATGTTTTAAAAGAAAAAAACTTTACAGAAATTTTTGTTCCAACTATTGTTCCCTTGGCAACAGAAGGAGGAGCAGAGGTTTTTGAAGTAAAATATTATGATAAAAAAGCTTTTCTTGCTCAATCTCCTCAGCTATACAAACAAATAATGGTGTCAGTTTTTGAAAAAGTATTTACCATTGCTCATGCGTACCGAGCAGAACCTTCTGTTACAACACGTCATTTAAGTGAATATGTAAGTCTTGATGCAGAAATTGGTTTTATTAATTCTTGGGAAGAGTTAATGGATCTTTCAGAAGAAATTGTTAAAAAGATTATTGCTTCAGTAAAAGAAAAAAATAAAGAAGAATTAAAGTTATTCAAAGTAAAACTTTTTGATATTAAAAATCCGTTTCCAAGAATTACTCTTAAAAAAGCACAAGATATTATTTTTGAAAGGACGAAAATAGATCACAGAGGAGAACCTGATCTTAATCCAGGTGATGAAAAAGAGATTTGTAATTGGGCAAAAGAGGAATATGGATCTCCATTTGTTTTTATAACGCATTATCCAGTTGAAAAAAGACCTTTTTACACAATGCCTGATCCTAAAGATGAAAAACATACTTTAAGTTTTGATTTACTTGGAATACAAGAAGAATGGGTTACGGGAGGTCAAAGAATTAATGACTATGATTCTCTTTTAGAAAATATGAAGAAATGGAAAATAGATCCTAAGAGTCTTGAAATATATCTTCAAGCTTTTAGATATGGTATGCCAAAAGAAGGTGGCTTTGCAATGGGAATAGAGAGAATAACAAAAGATCTTTTAGGTCTTAAAAATATCCGTGAAGCAAGTTTATTTCCAAGAGATATGGAGAGAGTAGATGAAAAACTTTCGGATATTAAATAAAAATTTACTTCATAAAACATTTTTTTTGTTTTTGCCACTGTTTTTAGTAATTGTTGTTCTTGTCTTTTTTACACTAAATCTTTACTTAGAAGAAAGTATAAGTAAATTTACTTTTATTAAAGTTCCCCTTCCTGAAGTATCAGGAGAAAAATATCCAATTCTCAAAAAAACTTTTACTCCATATCTTTCTGCAGAAGGAGTAGTTATTATGGATCCTAATACAAAAGTAGTTTTGTATGCTAAAAATCCAAATTTGCGTTTTTCCTCTGCTTCTACTACTAAGATAATGACAGCTTTGACTGCTCTAAAGTTTTTTAAAAAAGAAGATATTTTAACTGTTTACACACCAATTACAGATGGATCGATTTTAAGACTTAAAAAGGATGAAAAAATGACTTTTGAAAATTTACTTTATGCAATGCTTCTTCCTTCTGCAAATGATGCAGCTTTTACAATCTCTCAAAATTATCCTGGTGGAGTGAAAAACTTTGTAAGTGACATGAATAAAAATGCAAAAGAATGGTATTTATATAATTCTCACTATGAAGATTCTTCTGGTCTTGACGATGGGAATTATACAACGCCTGTTGATTTGGCAAGACTTGCCTCAGTTGCAAAAAAAGATCCTGAGATATCAAAAATAGTATCAACAAAAGAAAAAATAATTACAGATATTACAGGAGAAAATGTTTACAAGTTAGAGAATTTAAATAAGCTACTTGGAATAAACGGAGTTGATGGGATTAAAACAGGTTATACAGAAGAAGCAGGTCAAGTACTTGTTACTTCACAAACATATTTTGATAAAGCTGAAAATAAAGATAAAGTAGTGGTAATAGTTGTAATGGGAAGTAAGGATAGGTTTTATGATACGCAAGTGTTATTAAATCTTATTTCAGGGAATATCAGATATTTATCCATTCATCCGTAACTGCGGAAACATAGGCAAAAAAACCGTTATCTCCTTCAAAAATAATAATAGGCATTAAGTAATTTTGTTTTTTATCACCAATATAATAGCCAACATAAACATCTTTTATTGAAATTTCAGTTAAGTTTTGAGGATAAGATGCAATATAACCTCTTCCTTCTTTTAACTCTTCAAATGCTTGCTCGGCTGTTTTTATTGGATAAGTTTCAGATTCATTGGTAATTTTTTGATAAAAATAACTTGCTTCAGAAATTTGAGGCTGATTGTCTCCACCAGTAATAAGAGTATTAATTGGAGAGGTTTTTGGGTTTGAATAAAAAATTGGTTTTTCGTCTTCATTACTTTGGAAAAAATAGACACGTGCTGCTTGCGCATTGGAAATGCTTGTTGCAGGAATTAAAACGGAATTTTTAATTGAAAAAAGATTAACAATAGTTCTGTCAAGATTAATTTCTTCTTCAGGAAAAGAGTTTAAATTAGAAAAAAAACTGCTGGCAACATCAGTTATAGTGGTTTCTTCTAAAGGAAAACTTTTTCCAGAGGCTGCATTTTCATTGCTTAAAAAAGAGGATGTAAGATTAAAATCAAGAGTTAAGATATTATATGATATTGCTTTTGGAAAAGGTTTATCAGAGGTCCATTTATAGACATTTTGTCCTATTAGGATAGGATTTTGAAAAAAGCCAGCTTCATACATCTTATCTTTTGCTTTTCTTAGAGCAAGAAGATCAGGCTCTGCTTTTGCAATTTTAAAGATTTTTGCTCTATCAGAAAAGTCAGGAAATTTTCCCGTAACAGTATTAAGTGTGTAGACAAAGTTTTTTTCTTCTTGATCTGGGAATTCAATTGGATTTAGGATGTCGTATCCAACAGTTGGAGGAGGAGGAGGCGTTGGGTAGAAAGTGTCTTTTATAAAAACACCTAGCTTAAAAAGAATAAAAAGCATAAAAAGGGTTCCTAAAATTATCCCTCCCCATTTTGTTATAGTTTTTGTTTCAATAGAAATCTGATTTAATGTGGGCATGTATTGAGTATAGGAAAAGTTTAGGGTACAATGCAAGTTATGGTAAGAGTTCGTTTTGCCCCAAGTCCTACAGGAATCCCTCATATTGGAAGTATTAGAACGGCTTTATATAATTTTTTATTTGCAAAGAAAAATAATGGAGAATTTTTATTAAGAATTGAAGATACAGATCAAAAGCGATTTGTAAAAGAAGCAGAAGATGCAATTTTAAATTCTTTGAAGTGGCTTTCTTTAGATTGGGATAAAGAAATTACTTATCAGTCAAAAAGACTTGATTTATATAAAAAATATACAAAAGAACTTTTAGACAAAAAAGTTGCCTACGAAAAAGATGGAGCAGTTTTTGTAAAAATGCCAGATAATAAAACTTTTTCTTGGACTGATCTTGTAGGAAATAAAAAGATTTCATTTGAGGGAAAAGATCAGGAAGATTTTGTAATTTTAAAATCAGATGGTTTTCCAACCTATCATTTGGCAAATGTTATAGATGATCATTTAATGAATATTACTCATGTGATAAGAGGGGAAGAGTGGATCTCTTCTGTTCCAAAGCATTTATTTCTTTACGAAAGTTTTTCCTGGAACCCTCCTTCTTTTGCCCATATGCCTGTAATTTTAGGACCTGACAAAGGAAAGCTTTCTAAAAGACATGGTGCAAAATCTGCTTTAGATTATAAGTCTGATGGGTATTTAAAAGAAGCGATTCTTAATTTTATTGTAATTTTAGGTTGGAATCCAGGAGATGACAAAGAGATACTTTCTCTTCCTGAGATGATTAAGCTTTTTGATTTAAAAGATGTGAATACTTCTAATCCTAAATTTGACGTAGTAAAGCTTGAATGGGTGAATGGATTATGGATTAGAAAACTAGAAAATAGTGAACTTAAAAAAAGACTTACGGAATTTGATAGTGAAATAGAAAAACTAGTTGAAGAGAAACATTTAGACGGTTTTATTGAAATTACTAAAACTAGAATTAAGGTCTTAAAGGAATTTAAAGAAATGGTTACTCCCTTTATTAAGCCTTCTAAATTAAATTTATCTTCAGAAGAAGTTGAACTTAAAAAAAGATTTGAAAAAGGACTTTTAGATATAAGAAGTTGGAATAAAGAAGAATTAACTCAATTTATTTTATCTTTTCTTAAAAAAGAAGAGAAAAGATTTCCTGATTTATATAAAATATTAATAGGGGCAGACAAGGGTCTTCCTTTAGCAAACGTTTTTGAAGTAATTGGAAAAGAAAATACGTTAAAATTAATTAATGAATAAACTTACGAAATTATTTTTTGCTGAATTTATTTCTGCTATTTTTAATCCAGTTATATTTTTATTTTTAACACCTTTTATAATTGTTTTTCATGAGACAGAAAATGTTGCCTATGCATTAAAATGGCAAATCTTTACTTTAGTATTTTTATTTATAGGAATTACTTTTCTTTTATTTGGGCTTCATAAAAAGATTTTTTCAGATCTTGATATTACTAAAAGGGAAGAGAGAAAAGAGTTTTATAAAATTTCTTTAATTTTATCGATAAGCTATTTAATTGCAACAATTATTTTTAAAGGTCCTGTTTTTTATATAAGCGTTGCAGCAACAGGAATTGTTTTAGGAATATATATTTTATTTTTAATAAATAATTATATAAAGGCAAGTGTGCATTTAGCAGTTTCTTCTGCTTTTGTTTTAACACTTGGAATTATTTATGGAATAAATGTTTTTTTAATAGTTTTTTTAATAATTCCTTTAACTGCTTGGTCAAGGTTCTATCTTAAAAGACATAAACCTTTGGAAATGCTTATTGGATCATTAGTTGGAATCTTTATTACTCTTGCAACTGTATTATTTTCAAAAACTTTCTTATAATATACAAATGATTGATCATAATAAATTAAAATTTTCATTTAAATATGCAATTGAGGGAATTGGTTATGCTTTAAAATATGATCAAAACTTAAGAATTCATTTTCTTATTGGATTTTTGGTAATAATTTCAAGCATTTATTTTAGAGTAAATCCTTTTGAAATGGGTATTTTGGGAATTATGATACTTTTAGTTATTTCTACGGAAATGATAAATAGTGCAATTGAACAAATGGTTGATTTAATAACGAATGAGCATAGACAAGAAGCAAAAATTGCAAAAGACGTTTCAGCAGGAATGGTTTTAATTACTGCAATAGGATCTGTAATTGTTGGTCTCCTTATCTTTATTCCTCATATTGTAAAACTTTTTAAGTAGATTGCAGCTAAAGTTTGACAAGATTATTAAAAATCATATATTCTAGAATATATGGAAGAAGAGAATAATAACTCACAGCCTCCGGTTAATCCAGAACCGCAACAACCAGTAGTAAATCCTGTTAATCCTAATGTATCTCAACAACCTCAAGTTAATCCAGAGCCTCAAGCACAAAATGTTCCCCAAAATCCTATTTCTCAGGAGCCGACAGTTGCAAAAAATATGACTGAAACTCTTAATCAAACAGAATCTCCTCTAGGAAAACCTAAAAAACCTTGGCTTGCGATTATAATTGCTTTAGTTTTAGTAGCAATTGTTGGAATTGCTGCATACTTTTTATTAACAGCAAACAGTTCTGTCTCTGCTCCAATAAGTGACTTAGGAAGTAAGGAAGATATAGTTTCTCAGGAACAAAAAGTAACAGATCCTGATATTCAAGAACTTGATCAGGATTTAGTTAATGTAGGCAGCGATCTTTCGGGTATTGATAAGGGACTTAATGATAGTCCTGAAGACTTAACTCAATGATGAAAAGAATATTAATCTATTCCATATTATTTTTGTTTTTAACTGTGGGTACGGCTAATGCAGTAGTTTCTAATTCTGCATTAGTAGGAGAAGACGCAGCTCAAAAACTTCAAGATAAAAAAGCCCTGGTGCTTGAGAAAAGAGAAAATATTGCAAGTAAAGTTGTTGAAGTAAAAGAAAATATTAAAAAGAAAGTAACGGGAACGCTTCAGGAGAGAGCAAGGAGGGAAATTAAAAGAAGAGTTGTAGCTTTAAATAAAATTCTTGAAAGAATTGCAAAGATTAAAAGACTAAGTGATACTCAAGAAAAATCTCTTAATACTCAAGTACAGTCAGAAATTCAAAAACTTACTAATTTAGATGCTAAAATAGCAGCGGAAACTTACGCAGCAGCAATAAAAGAAGATGCACAGTCAATTATAAAATCATACAAAATTTATGCTTTCTTTATCCCTAATATTCACATCTTGGGAGCATCAGACGGAATGCAAAATGCAGCAGCTAAATTAGATGAGATTGCAGTAAGATTTGAAACAAAAATTATTGAAGCCAAAGGTGCTGGGAAGGATGTGACAAGCTTAGAGAAACTGCTTTTGGATATGAAAGAGAAAACTGCCAGTGCAAGTAGTCAAGCAGAGCAAGCTTCAAGCTTAGTTACTCCACTTACTCCAGAGGGATATCCTGATAATAAAGTCACTTTAAAAGAGGCAAGGGAAATACTTGTTTTAGGATATAAAGATATTCAAGTTGCAAGAGAAGATGCAGTGCAAATACTTACAAAACTCAAAGAATTTAATATTGATACATCTTCTGGCACAAGTAGTGCAACTTCAACAAAGTAAGTAAAAACAGCTTCTTGAATTGTGATTAAGAGTAATTCTGGTAAAATCAGCCTTACATTGCCGGGTCGTCTAATGGTAGGACAACGGACTCTGAATCCGTTTATTTTGGTTCGAATCCAAGCCCGGCAGCTTCGGACTAGCCTCAGCAATAGATATTTGATATAATCCTTCAAATGTCAAAAGAAAAAATACAGCTTTTATCTCATCATGTTAGACATATAAAAGGTTTATATCCAAGAACAAAAGGAATGGAGGAAAGAGCAGTAATGGTTTATAATGTTTTTAAGAAACTAAAGCTTCCAAGCGGAGAACCTCAATACCCAAATGTAACAGAGGGGGAAATGCTTCAAACAGAAATAAAAGCTGCGCATGCAGTATTGGAGAATAATTATCAAGAAATCCAAGATCGTAAAGAAGATGGCACAAAATTTTTTGATATAATTTGTTACTCATGCCCTAATTATAAAAAGGAACCTGAAGAATGTAGGCTTAATAAGATATTAGATAAAATGAGCATGATGGAAGAAATTAGATTTTTTTTTCATATGGAAGTTGTTAGCATGCCTGTGCTCCTTAAATTTTATCTACAAAATCTTAAAGAAGATTTAAGTTAAAGTATAAAAAGTTCCTACATAGTTTAATAGAGCCAGCTTTTTAGCCTCAATTTGACTTTTGCTTATGTTTATAAATAGAATATAATTATGAGCAATGTTTTTATTCCGCCATTATGGTTAATGGCTGCGATTTTTTTTGCAATAGCGCTTGTTATTGAATTACCTATCTTAGCTTTCTTTCCTGCTTTTAGAAAAAAAAGAGCCTTACTTAGTGCAGTTTTTGCTAATGTTGTTTCTATAGTGGCCATTGCATTCTTTGTAAGAACAATAAGTAGTTTAAGCTCGGAACTATTTTATATTATATTGACCGTTTTATTAGTTGTCGTTTTAGAGCTATTAGTTGTGTTCTTATTGGCTGGATTAAAATTAAAAAAAATAATTATTCCAATAATCATAGCCAATCTTTTGTCTTCTATCTTGGGTTCTTATATTCTGGTAAGAATACTTAGATTGTTTTGGTAGTTATTGAAGCTAAAAACTAAGGATACCTGGGACATTCCCGCTTTCTAAGAAGCAAAAGTATTGCTCCCTGCTCCATAAAAGGTTCTAACGTCGTCCAAGGTCTTCAGCATTTTAGCCTCAAATGAGATCTCAAATTAAACTAACCTTGTTTATTGTAACAATAAAATAATTATTCGGTAGGTGACTTTGGGTCAAAAATAATTGTGTCTCTTTGCTCTTGTCTTTTTCTTCTTATAATGTCATCATAATCAAAAATGTTTCCAGTGCTTCTTAAGCTATCCAAGAGTCCACCTGCAGTTAATAATACTGCATTGTCGCCAATGGCAGTCCCAAAAAATTTTCTGTTTAAATATATTCCTCCTGCAAAAGCGGCTGCGTCAAAAATCAAGGTTGCCCTATTTGTCCAAAGACTTCGTTTTAGTTCCTTTAAGGTTTTGCTTGATTTACCCAATCTTTCTGTTCTTGAGTTTTCCACTGAATTTGACATGTTTGTAACATTATAGTTATTTTAATTTTATTGTCAAGAATTGAAAAGTTTTCCTATATCTTACCTTAGAATACTTATGCCCAAAAGTTTGGAAATCATAAAGAGCAGAAGTAAAAAGTTCCTACATAGTCAAACAGAGCCAGCTTTTTAGCCTCTAAATTCTCTGATATAATTATCTCATTGATTTTATGAAGATAGTAGTAATTAAAACTAAACAATATGAGAAAGTAATGCAAATTGCTGATTCAACTCGAGATTATTTTGAAACTGGAATGCAACAATTAGCAAAAGACATTAAGTTGCATTTTTTGTATGGAGCTTTTGTTAAGGAAAAAATTGTTGGATTCATTACCTATAATAAAATTAATATGAATACTATTGAAATTAGCTGGCTAGCTGTGTTGCCAAAATATCGCAATAAAGGAATAGGTGCTGAATTGGTAAGACAAACTCTTGATCGCTTAAAGAAAGAATACCAAGTATGTGAAGTGAAAACATTAGCAGAAACACATCCCGATTTGGGTTATGCTAGAACAAGAAATTTCTATAAAAAGTTGGGTTTTATTTCATTAAAAATTATAGATCCATATCCTGCTTGGGGCAAAGATAATCCGTGTCAAATATTTATTAAAAAATTACGTTAAATTTCAAAAAATAATAGGTTTTAATATCCTTCATTTCTCGGAGTAAAATTTTATTTAAAACATGCGTAAAAAGTTCTAACGTCGTCCAAGGTCTTCAGCAACGGTTTTTGGTCTCAAAATATCCTTTGGTATAATTACTTTATGAAATTAAAAAATGATAAATTCAGAAAAGCGAGAGGTGGATATTCAAGACTTCTTGAGATTAGTTGCTCTTCTTGTGGGAAAATACTTTTTAATTACCAAAAAGATGGACCAGGAATAATAAAAAGGACTTACGTTGATAGAATTTACGGAGACGTAAAAGGCTCCAGTTTAAGATGTGATAAATGCAATAATTTAATAGGTAACTTAACTATTTATGAGAAAGAAAATAGGCCTGCTTATGCAATTAAACTAGGAACAATAAAAAAGAAAATTCTTAAATTAAACTAATTCCAGCATAAAAAGTTCCTACATAGTTCAATAGGGCCAGCTAGGTAGCCTCAGCAATAGATATTTGATATAATCCTTCAAATGTCAAAAGAAAAAATACAGCTTTTATCTCATCATGTTAGGAGTTTAAAATATCTCTATCCAAGCACAAAAGGAATGGAGGAAAGAGCAGTAATGGTTTATGATGTTTATAGAAAACTAAGGTTACCAAACGGAGAGCTTCAATACCCAAATGTAACAGAAGGAGAAATGCTTCAAACAGAAATAAAAGTTGCACATGCAGTATTGGAGAATAATTATCAAGAAATCCCAGATCGTAAAAGAGACGGCACAAAATTTTTTGATATAATTTGTTACTCATGCCCTAATTATAAAAAGGAACCTGAAGAATGTAGGGCTGAAAAAATATGCAATGAAATGAGTATAATGGAATATATTAGATATTCTTTTTATAGGAAATTTACTAGCATGCCTGTGCTCCTTAAATTTTATCTACAAAATCTTAAAGAAGATTTAAGTTAAAGTATAAAAAGTTTCCACATAGTCAAATAGAGACAGTAAAGTTCTTAGCCTTAAAAAACTATATCAAACTGAATATTCTAGTTTAGATTAGAGCTTTAGCTATGATCAATCCTTCTATTGACTATATGAACAGCAATTCATATAATTAAACCATGACTCAAGAATTTAGTTGCTGTAATCTTTATAAAAAAAAAGCTATAAATCTCTCAAAACTTTCTTCTATCTTAAAACTTGCTTCTGAAGAAAGTCGTTTGAAAATACTTTGTATTCTAAAAGACGGAGAACACTGCGTCTGCGAAATAATTGAACATCTTGGTCTCTCTCAAAGCCTTATATCGCATCATCTCAGGGACTTAAAAAACGCAGGGATAATCATAGATGATAAAAGAGGACTTAATGTATTTTATTCACTCACAGCCAAGGGAAAGAAAATTACCGATTTGATATTTCAAATTAAATAGTTTATGGACATTTTTTATTTAGTAAAATTTTTTGCTGATTGGCTAACCTATTCTGTATTTTCTTTATCAAAAGAGACAATACTTGGTGAAGCTGTTAATTTCTTCATTTATGATACCCTAAAAATTTTTATTCTTCTTGCTGTTATTATTTTTATAATTTCAATAATAAGGTCATTTCTTCCAGCAGAAAAAATCAGAGACATTATATCCAAGCAAAATAAATTTGTTGGACACACCTTAGCAGCAACTTTAGGAATTATTACGCCTTTTTGTTCTTGCAGTGCTGTTCCGCTTTTTTTAGGCTTTGTTGAAGCTGGAATACCGCTTGGGATTACTTTTTCTTTTCTTATTGCGTCACCGATGATAAACGAAGTTGCTTTGGTGATGCTTTTAGGAATGTTTGGTTTAAAAGTGACATTGATTTATATAATCTCGGGTTTAGTTATAGCAATTTTATCAGGAATAATAATTGGAAAATTAAAAGTGGAAAATTTAGTTGAAGATTTTGTTTTTAATAATAAGAATAAAAATTCAGGAGTTAATCATAAAATGAAATGGAAAGAAAGAATTGAATATGCAACAGGATATACATCAAGAATAATTAAAAAAGTGTGGCTGTATATTTTAATTGGTATCGGTATAGGTGCGTGGATACACGGCTATGTGCCCGCAGAGTTCTTGGCAAAATATGCAGGTGCTGATAAATGGTATGCAGTTCCTTTAGCAACGCTTATTGGAATTCCTCTTTATTCCAATGCTGCTGGAGTTATCCCATTAGTGAGTGCTTTAACGGAAAAAGGTGTTGCATTAGGAACAACCTTAGCCTTTATGATGGCCGTTACAGGACTTTCGCTTCCGGAGTTTTTAATCTTAAAGAAAGTAATGAAAACAAAATTAATTATAATTTTTGCTTCTATAGTAGGATTAGGGATTATTTTTACTGGTTATTTATTTAATATAGTTTTGTAAATAAGCAATTGTTTTCTGATAAATTACTTCAGGGTAATCTCATTCAAAAGTTCGGAAATTATCAAGAACAGAAGTAAAAAGTTCCTACATAATATAATAGAGCCAGTAATATTTGACAAGGTTTTAGTTGAGATGAGATGCTTAAGTAATGGAGACAGAAGTATTAAGTTGCCCTTTTTGTCATTATCCAACTATAGATGCTTTTTATTATTGTCCAAACTGTGGCAAAAACCTTAAAGCTGTATCTGTTTCCATTTCAGTTCTTAAACAAATCGGAATTTATTCTATTAGTATCTTGCTTCCGCCTTTGGGTCTTTGGCCTGGAATTAAATATTTAAGGCAAAGCAGTGAAAAGGCAAAAACAGTAGGTCTTATTGCAATAATTTTAACTATTATTTCTTTTGCGGTTACTATTTGGCTAACAATGGGTTTAATAAATCAAATAAATCAATCGTTTATGGAACAAGCAAATTCTTTTAATCAGTTTCAAAACCTTGGATTTTAAGCGGAAATCATCAACGACAGCCAGCTTTTAGCCTCAAAATTACATCTTCATACTGTTTTTAAGCTTTTTTTCAGTTATAATAATTAAACTTAAAAAGGGGGTGAATAGAAAATGGGATGTGATTGTAAATGTAATGGTCATCATAGGCACTGGGATAAAGATAAAGAAGAATTAACAAAAGCAGACCTTCTTGAGAAGAAAGAATGGTTTGAAAAAAATTTAGCTTGGGTTAAAGAAGAGCTTGAGAAGAAATCTTAAAAAAGGTTCTAACGTCGTCCAGTGCCCGCAGTAAAATAGCCTCAAAACGCCTATTGACTTATATTATCAAAGTATTATAATTATATTATATGAATAAGACAGTTTTGCAAATTCCAATTAACCAGGATTTAAAAATTAGTGCTGAACAAGAAGCACTCTCTCAAGGATTTTCTTCGCTTCAGGAACTAGTTAGAGTATTTTTATCTAGGATTGCAGCAGGTAGAATAGAAGTCACACTTCAAGAATCAACTATGCTTTCAGAAAATAATGAAAAAAGATACCTTAATATGACAAACGATTTTGAATTAGGCAAGAATACTTATGCTTCAGATTCAGTAAGTGATTTGGTCAATAAATTACATGAAGATTCAATATCATAGAGAGTTTCTAAAAAGCTACAAGAAAAGAGTTGCTCCATATCCCAAGCTTGAATTACAATTTAAAAAACAATTGAATAAACTTATCACAAATCCAAATGACTCAACCTTAAGAGATCATAAGTTAATTGGTAAGAGGAAAAACTTCCGTTCATTTTCAGTCACAGGAGACATTAGAGTAGTGTATTTAATTCTTAACAACAATATCTGGTTATTTGACATTGGTTCTCATAATCAGGTTTATTAATTTACGATAACTCTTCATGGTGTTTATCACACAAATAGCCCAAGATTCTTAAGTTTTTCGGATGTAGCTAAAAGACTGGGGAGAATCTGGTTCCAGCTGCAGGTAACTTCGCCAGCTGAACAGCCTCAAAATATTATTTCAGCAATTTAAGTAGCATATTTTTTGTTAAGATATATTGCTCTTTATTTCCCCATTTTGCAGAAAATCCAGAAGAGGATAGTCCGACATGTAACATGTAGCACATTAATCTTTCTTCGTATCTAATGATATTTTTGTCATTTAGGTGTGTATAGAATAATTTATAAGGTTAATAAAAAAGATAAGATAATAGACATTCTTACTGCGGGACACAGAGCAACAGTTTACGAATGATTTAGATAAGAGAAATGCTCTCCATTTGTCTCGTCTGTCTCGTTGGTAAGGTGGGTTTAGCTTCAGAACCGAGATACCGCTATAATGATATAATGGGTCTAGAGCGGTATGCTCAGCTACAGATTAATTATGCCAATCCGAGAGTCTTCGATTCCAACAAAATATTCTTTTTGATCAAGGCCCCCTGTGCCTCCAGGAAATAGAACATCGTTAAATCTTGAGCCTTTACTATTTTTAGTGTTCTCTGGAAAATCTGAGCGCTTAGCAATAAGACTTGGTGTTATTGCATTATTAAATGGAGATTTAGGATTAACTTTAAATTCATATCCAGCGTAATGAATATATCTACTCAAATCATCAAAATTATTTCCGTCAACAGTAGCTATATGGCAAAAAACATGTAAAAATTCTGTTTTTTCTATATAGAATGCTTCATTTGCCCCAATTTTGTAAAAAGAGTTAAAGTTAAATTTTAGTAATTTTACATTTCGGAATGTTTCAGGATTTTTAATATCATCTAAACTATCAATAATTTTTAGACCAATTCGTCCAGGATAAGCCTCACCAGAAATTGGCCTAGTAAGAACTACTAATTGTCCATTTGGAAGTTGTGTAAAACGAACATCCTTCATTCCACGTATCTCTGCAAAAGGATGATCTGGATTTAATTCTTGAACGCTTGGAGCAAGATGCAGTTGTGTTGTAATGATTGGACTACCATAATTACGATCTACTTTTACTCCACCAAATAATAATTGAGGTTTACCATCTTTTCCAATCAACCATGTTGCCCAAGGATCTTCGTATTGATAAAAGATAGGAGTATTAGGGATTGGCACAAGTAAGTCATCTTGTCGAGTAAAAAACATTATATGTGGATCGTAAAGTTTCGGATCAAGCCAATTACTATTTAAATTTTCAACCCTAGCAGCAACAATGTTTACTCCACTGGCAATTTTATTTGTATTTTTCTGAACAATTACAGCTGGATTGTATGCAATTTCATCAGCTCCTATTCCTTGCACTTTAAGCAAATGCCCCTTTTTATTATTTACTGTTTCTTCCATATTTTAAGTTTAATGGTTAAGCATAATAATTGCAATTTAAAAACACTGCTGGAAAATTTATTATAATGCAGACTTTACTTTTGATATATGTTTTTATGTAGATATTAAAATTTTATAACAGGACATACTAACAAGCAAGATTAATTTTCTATTGTATCAGTTGTTTGTAGGATGAAGCTAAGTTATAAGCTCAATTTTATTTTGCGCATTAAGTTTAAAAGAAACTAGATATTCGTTACTGGCTACTCCGACAATCCAGCCATTACCATAATAATTAGGAACTGCAGTTGCCAATTTAATTAAGATTGGGTTTGTAGAGTCAAAGCTCCATCCTATAGCTGGATCTAAATAGGATAATTGGCTTATAGCTTCAGCTTTTGTAATAGGACCACAACATCCAGAAGATTCAAGCCTGACCTGAACAGTTTTTGCTTGTTATAGCAGCTATAATTTGTTCAGAAATATCAATTTTTGGTGTTATCTTAGATATTGAGTTAGTAGTCGTTGTCAGTGGATTTTTATCCATTGGACAACAACTAGGTAGAGTATATAGTTTTTCCCGATAGGCTCATACTGCATATTGCATTATAATTAGCGAATGAAGGATATCTTTATAACAACAAGCGTTATTCTTGGTCTTATATCTTCTTTTGTTTATTTTATTGCTATTTTAAAAGGTGAAGCAAGACCCCACAGGACAACAAGATTGGTTTTCCTGTTAATTTCTACTCTTATAACTCTTGCTCTTTTTGCCCAAGGAAACAGAGTAGCTGTTTGGCTTTCAGCTGTTTCAACTTTTCAATCTGTGGTTATTTTTTTGTTGAGCATTAAATATGGAATGGGTGGAAGGTCTAAAACAGACATATTTTGCTTATTAATAGCTTTCATAGGTATTGCATCTTGGCAATTAACTAAAGACCCACTTATAGCTTTATATTTTGCTATCGCAGCTGATTTTACTGGTATAGTTCCGACTTTGATAAAAACATATCATTTTCCACACACTGAAGTTTGGATTTTTTATTTTCTTGATGTATGTGCAGGTGTTTTTAATCTTCTTGCAACAAATGAATTTATCTTCAATCAATTTCTTTATCCTTTATACATAATCGTTATTAATCTATGTATAGTTTTCCTTATAAAAAGAAAAACAGTAAGTAAAATAATAAAAAACCAAAGGAGAAGAGGTTACTAAGTCTTTTTGTATATTAGGAGTGGATTTTTGAGTGCCAAAATAATATACACCTCCTACAATCGCTATTAAAACTAGCATAGAAACAAATCCTAGTAAATAGTTTTCCATGCGCTCATTATTGCATAGGTTTTATTAGTTTATTTTGCCTGCACTATGCTATAATAGCTTAACAACTTAGAAAATGCTTTGGTGTAGTAGATGCTTATTAATTGAAAACTTTTAAGATATAAAAAGATACATTATATTTCTATTCGTATTTTTTCCTCAATTTAAATAATTCAGTATTAAAGCAAATTTCATAAAAGCGTTTCTATTTAATAAATAAATGGTAAAATCTGTATTAATTGTTTTAAAACATCTTATATATGGCGGAACAGAAAAATATACTTTAAATTTAGTTAATTCGCTTATTGATAAAAATATATCTGTAACACTTATCTCAGGTGATGGTCCGCTTGCTTCTCATGTTTCTTCTAAAGTAAATCTTCACATAATGCCAATAAGTAGAAAACCTAGGATAAGAGAAATTACTGAAAAAAGAATCTTAGAAATTGCAAAAGCTTGTAATCCTCAAATAATTCACACACAATGCAGAACTTCCATGGTAAATAGTCAACTTGCAAGAACTTCACTTAATTTGCCCTTAGTTACCCATGAGCATCATATGTATGACTCTCAAGATTATCCTTTCATAGTAGATGAATTAAGGGACGGGGCTGAAAAGATTATAGCAATTGGCCCATATACTAAAAGAAAACTTGTTAAAAATGGAATAAAAAAAGATGGAATAATTTCTATTCTTAATGGAGTTGATGTTCATAATACTTTTCCGATTAGTGTAAAAGAGAGAGCTACTGCAAGAAAACTTTTAAAAATTCATAAAAATGATAAGGTAATTATTTGTTTATCAAGGCTTGAACAAGGGAAAGGAATTGACAAACTTGCCATGGGATTTATTGAGGTAGCACGTCAAATACCTGAAGCAAAATTGTTTATTGTTGGAGACGATGAAACAAATTTTATAAAACCATTCTTAAAAGAGTTAGTAGAAAAAAATAATCTCCAAAATAAATTATTTATACTTAATGGCGAATATAATATTAGGAAATATCATGCCGTTGCAGACGTTTTTTGCTACCCAGCATTAGGTAAAGGGATGGCTGTTATGGAAGCAATGGCAGCAGCACTTCCAGTAGTAGGAAAAAGAACATTTAAAAAACCATTTGTGGTTGAGCATGGAATAAGTGGATTTATGACAGATGAAACAACTTTCTATAAAATAGATCCAGGTAGAATGGCTGAAAATTTAATAAATCTTCTTAATAATCCTAAGTTATCTAAAAAAATGGGTAAAGCTGCCAGAGAAAGAATAGAACAAAAGTTTAACCTAGATAAAACTGTAGAAAATGTTATTGAAAGCTATAACGAAGCAATAGAATCGTACAATCTTTTTTCTTCAAAAAGTATGGAGTTAAGCATAAATAATGCCCTTTTAGCTTACGAATAACTCTTTTTGAAAAATTCCTTATATTCTAATTTTGAATTTTTTAACCTATATTTGTATTTTAGAGAAAAAGCGGGAACCTATAAGAAGAAGAATAATACATAAAACTAAAAGAACAATAAAGTCTATACCTGCTCCAAAATGAGCAGGACTGCCAAAACTAAATCTTAATCCATCTATTCCATAAGAAAGAGGATCTGCTGCTGCAATTACTGCAAAAACTGCAGGAAGGTTTTTTAAAGGAAATAGTGCCCCGGATAGAAAAAACAAGGGCATGACCAAGAAATTAATAATTAACTGAAATCCTTGCATGTCGTCTAAAAGAGATCCGATTATTGTTCCTAGGCTTGCAAATAAAAGTGCAATTAAAAACATAAAGACAAAAGCAACAGGAAGAAGAGTTAAGTCATGAGGGCGAAAGCCAATAATCGTTGAAAGAACTAAAACTACCAGTCCTTGAAAAACAGCAACTGTTGCTCCTCCGATAGTTCTCCCGATCATAATATTAATTCTTGATACAGGAGCAACTAAAGTTTCTTTTAGGAAGCCGAATTGTTTATCCCAAATTATTTCAATTCCAGAAAAAATTGCCGTAAAAAGAATTGACATAGAAATTATACCAGGAGTTATGAACTCAAGGTAATTACCTTGTCCTGCTTTTTGAAAAATTGGACCAAAGCCAAAACCAAAAGCAACTAAAAAAAGTAAAGGCTGACCCAAAGAACCAATGATTCTAGATTTTGCTCTAAAATATCTTTTTACCTGTCTAAGCCATAAGATATAAATTGTACTCATATTATCTTCTTCTATGCATCTTTCGCATTTTTCGCATTCTTTCAACTCCGCTTGCTTCTTCTTCGCGTATTTCTTTTCCAGTTAAGGCAAGAAATGCATCTTCAAGAGAATTAGTTTTAGTTCTTTTCTCAAGCTCTTTGGATGTTCCTATTTCAATAATTTTACCGTGATCAATAATTGCTATTTTATCTGCAACTAATTCTGCTTCTGCCATGTAATGAGTAGTAAAAAAAACTGTGATATTTTCTTCTTTATTTAATTTTTTAATATAATCCCAAATTCGATTTCTGGTTTGTGGATCAAGTCCTAAAGTCGGTTCATCAAGGAATAACACATGTGGATGATGTAAAAGTCCTCTTGCAATTTCAAGTCTTCTTTTCATTCCTCCAGAGAAAGTTTTAACAAGGTTATCTTTTCTTTCCCAAAGTTCTACAAAAGTTAATAAATCTTTTATTCTTTTGTCTCTTAATTCTTTAGGAACTTTATAGAGGACTCCGTGGAAAAACATATTTTCTTTAGCAGTTAGTTCGTCATCTAGACTTGGGTCTTGAAAAACTATTCCAAAAGAACTTCTTGCTTTATTTTGTTCTTTTAAAACATTGTGTCCATTCAGCATAATTTCACCTGAAGTAGGAGAAAGAAGTGTTGTTAAGATTTTTATAGTAGTTGTTTTACCAGCTCCATTAGGACCCAAAAAAGCAAAAATTTGTCCAGTTTCTACAGAAAATGAAATATTATCAACTGCAGTAAAATCTTTAAACTTTTTAATTAAGTTTTTAACAACAATAATTTTATTTCTTTCCATAACAATATATGATAGCATTTTTACTAAAAAAACTTAATGGTAATATAAGATTAAATTATAAATATTTTGTGAGAAGTTTAATAAATGTGTTTTTAAAATCCCTCTACTTTGCTTTTTTCTAAAATTTCGTCAAAAAGATAAAGCCATCTAAGTGCGTTTGGAACAGTAAGTAAATCTTTTCTAAACTGTTGACTTGCTTGATAACTTATTTTTTCGTATTTTTCCTCATCTTCTAATAAATCAAACATTATTTCAGCAACTCTATTAGTATCGCCTGCGTTAACCAAATAACCAGTTACACCATCTTTGATCTGAAGAGGAATGCCACCTGTTTTATAGGCAATTACCGGTTTTCCTTTCATTAAACACTCGGTTATTTTTATTTCAAAACCTTCTTTAATGGAAAGCTGTAAAACAAGTTTGGATTTTCTCTCAAGAGCATTTAATAATTGATCAAGATGTTTAATTTTAATTACTTTAACATCTTTTGCAGCGTCTTTATATTGTTCTTGTCCTAATATTTGCATAGTCATGTTAAAAATCGGAATTCCGTCTGGATCATCTGCAGAACCATTTCCTATAATTATCAATTGAGGGATTTCCTTCTTATTATGACCTTTTAACATTTCTCTTAACTTCATATATGAATCAATTACATCAGGAATTCCTTTTGAAGGATCGAACCTTGCTATTTGAATTATATATGGACGTTTTAAATCAAGTGATCTTTGATTGGATTGAAGTAAGAATCTGTTAAAAACTTTTAAATAATAATCAATTTGATCATCAGTAAGCTTTTTATTTAGTCCATCTAAAGGATCTGTTGCAGCAGGCATCATAACTACTTTTTCTTTTGGAACGGAAGAGGGAATAAAATTTTCAACAGGATGAGCTATAAAGCAATCACAAGACTCAATATTATTCCAGATAAAATTCCAAACTTTATTTTGAATAGTGCCTTTTTTTTCAATTAAGTGAGATTCAAGCTGGACATGAGACCGGTAGATTATTTTTGCCTTAGGATTTACCTTTCTTATAATCGGAACAAGTCCATTAGGCTGAAGATCATCTATTACAATAATATTTGCCTCTTTTATAGGCGTTTTTAGTATTTCTGAATTCTCTTTAATCCAGGAGTTGTAGATTTTTATATCCTGTTTAGTAAAATTAATATTTGTGTCTGAGACTCCTTGTAAAACATTATGAAATTTTCTCTTGGTAATATCAAAAGCTTGTGTTTTTTCTTTTAAAATGTGCCAGCTTGCATTTATTTTTAAAAGCTTAAAAAGTCTTATTAGAGCATGTCTCATTAAAGCAACTCCTCCTCCTTGTGCGGTTGCGCTTATAAAGACAATTCGTTTATCTTTTAGTTTATCTGCAAACTTTAATAAATCTTCAAACTCGTTTTTTGTGCAGGTATTTTGATATTCATCAAGATCTGTTAAAAATGCAACTTCTGCTTCGTTATTTCTTAAAAGATTTATTTTTATTAAGTTATTTTCGTCAAAGAAAGTTTGAACTTTTTTTGCAACATTTTTTGCATTTTTGTCTTTTAAATTTATAAACTTTTCATTTAGATAAGGAACAACATCTTCTTTTAGCCAAAGTCTTGATCCTAGTTCTTCAGCATTTTTAAAGGCAAGACCTGCTGCGATAAATTTTGATTTTTGTTCTTGAGCTTGTTTATGAAGGAATAAAGAAACTCCCTTTTCTTCATTATAATTATGAACAATTAATCTTGCTCCTCCGTATTCTGCAATTTGAAAAGATCCTGCGTTTTTATTTATTCCTACGTAACTTGTTGGAGGAATTTTAAGGCTTTCAATATTATCCTGGATTCCCTTTACTTTGTCCAAGATGTCCTGAATTTTGAGGATAGACATAACTTTATATTAAAACCGGAGAACAAAATAGTCAAATAAATTATTATTTCTCCGTAGCATCTTCATCTATCTTTTTGCCGTTTCCGTTTGGTTTTAGTTTTTCAACGCTTGCAACTTTTTGCTGAATAAGAAGCAGGGCTGATTTTATGTCATCAAGATCTTGCTGAATATCTTCAACTTCTTCTTCGAATTCTTCCTGCTCTTTTTCTATTTCCTTTTGTTCTCTCTCTTCAACAATGTCTTCTAATTCTTCAGCAATTTCCATTCTGTTCTGAGTAATCATAATAAAGGTTGCAAGATAAATTGCCTCCAAAGATACGATCATTGTCAAAAGTCCGTAAGGGAAAGGATCAAAAGCGGGAATAAAAGGTTTAAAATATCCGTTTCCTGCAAGTATCCAAAAAACAAACCAAACGGTGTGAACATAGATAAAGGTCATGCTTCCTGAAAAATCAGTAATCATTTCCGCTATCTTAGCTTCAGCAGAGTGAAGTTTTCTAAGAAGCTGTGCTTCTTCTTTTGTTTTTGCAGTAGGTTTGTTATTCATTAAAAAATTGTGCCTATTTAGATTGTAAGCCTCAAGTTTTATTTGTCAACCCTGCAAAAACTACTTTAGTAATAAAAATCTATAAAATTCGTTTAATAAAGTAGTGGATTGACTAGGAAGTAATAATTAGCTAAACTGGGTTTTCAGGTTAAATTTATAAACATTATATCTTGACAGCTAGCAGTTATTGTGCTAGAGTGCTAAGTAGATATGAAGCTAAATATGGAAAAAGTAATACCAATAATTCCAATAAGAGATGGAATAATCTTTCCAAATACAGATTCTGTTTTGACTTTTGGAAGACCAAAGAGTTTATCTGCTTTAGAATCTGCTTTTGCTCATGAAAGAATTGTTGGATTTGTTCTTCAAAAAAACGCAAAACTAAATGAACCCACAAAAGATGATCTTTATGAAGTAGGAACTATTTCAAGAATTGAGAGAATGATTAAAACTGACGGAGAAATAAACGCTCAAGTAAAAGGCCTTTCAAGAATAAAGATAAAATCTTATGAACAAACTAAGCCCTATCTTCTAGGAAAAGTTGAAGAGCTTTCCGATGTTGAAGAAAATATACCAGAAGTAAAGGCATTAACAAATCATATTGTTTCTGAATTTAGAAAAGCAATGAATCTTGGAAAATTCGTTGATTTCTTGGTTTTTATGAACATAATGTCTGAAAATTCCCCTTCACAGTTATCTGATTTAATTGCATCAATTCTTGATTTAAAACCAATAGAAAGGCAATCTCTTTTAGAAGAAACCAAAGTAAAAATAAGACTTGAAAGAATAAATGAACTTCTTTCAAAAGAGTTAAAGATATTAGAGCTTGAGAGAAAAATTGCTTCAAAAACTCAGGAAAGATTTGAAAAAGGAGCACGTGAGGTAATGCTTAGAGAACGTCTTAAGACAATTGAGAAAGAATTAGGAGACACAGATGAAGATGGTGAGATAAGGGAGCTTTTGGATAGAGTTAAAAAGGTAAAAATGCCAGAAGATATTGAGGTAAAAATAAAAAAAGAAATTAAAAAACTTTCTCAAATGAATCAATTTAATCCTGAGGCAGGATATATTAGAAATTATTTAGATTGGGTTTTAAGTGTTCCTTGGAGTGTTGAGAGTAAAAGTACTGTAAACATAAAAGCAGCAGAAAAAATTCTTAACGTAGATCATTATGGTTTAGAAAAAGTAAAAGAAAGAACTGTTGAGTATCTTGCAGTGCATAAGCTTGCGGGTAAAATGAAAGGACCAATTCTATGTTTTGTAGGACCGCCTGGAGTTGGAAAAACTTCACTTGGAAAATCTATTGCAAGAGCTTTGGATAGAAAATTTGTAAAAATGTCTTTGGGAGGAATAAGAGACGAAGCAGAGATAAGGGGACACAGAAGAACTTATGTTGGAGCAATGCCGGGAAGAATAATACAGGGGATAAAAGACGCAGAAACCAGAAATCCAGTATTTATGCTTGATGAAATAGATAAAGTCGGAACAGATTTTAGAGGTGATCCTTCATCAGCACTTTTAGAAGCATTGGATCCTGAGCAAAACAATGCTTTTTCAGATCATTACTTAGAAGTTCCTTTTGATCTTTCAGATGTTATGTTTATTACAACAGCAAATGTCTTAGATACAATTCCTCCTGCTTTAAGAGATAGACTTGAAGTCATTCAGTTTTCAGGATATACACATGAAGAAAAATTTAGAATTGCAAAAAACTATTTGATTAAAAAACAAATGGAAAATCACGGTTTAAATCCAAAATATATTCAAATTTCAGACTCAGCAGTTAGATTTATGGTTCAACATTATACAAGAGAGGCAGGAGTAAGAAGTCTTGAGCGGCAAATTTCTGCAATTTTTAGAAAAGTTGCCAAAATGGTTGCTGAAGGAAAGAAAAAGAAAGTAGAGGTAACAGAGAAAAATATTCAAAAACTATTAGGCCCTATAAAATATAATCCTGCAATACTTGAGAAAAAAGATGACATAGGAATTTCTACTGGACTTGCCTGGACAGAAGCAGGAGGAGAAATTCTCTTTATTGAAGTTGCCCTAATGCCTGGAAAGGGAAGTCTTATTTTAACAGGACAATTAGGGGACGTTATGAAAGAATCGTGTACTGCTGCAATGTCTTATATAAGAGCAAGGGCAGTAGAATTAGGTCTTCCTGAAAAGTTTTATCAAAAAATTGATGTTCATGTTCATGTTCCTGAAGGAGCAGTTCCCAAAGATGGTCCGTCTGCAGGTGTTGCCATAACAACTGCGATAGTTTCTGCTTTAACAAAAATTCCTGTAAAAAGAAAAATTGCAATGACTGGTGAAATAACTTTAAGAGGAAGAGTTTTAGAGATTGGGGGAGTTAAAGAAAAAACAATTGCAGCTCATAGAGCAGGAATAAAAAGAGTAATTTTGCCAAAAGAAAATAAAAAAGATTTAGAAGATGTTCCAAAAGAAGTTAAGAAAGACTTAGAATTTTCTTTTGTGTCTCACATGGATGAGGTTTTAGGAATGGCATTAACAAAGATGATTAAAAGACCAAAGCTTCAACTTTCAACTCATAGATCAAGAGTTTTGCATGCCTCTTTACCGCATAAGGCTGACTAAATAGAAAGCTTAGCTAATTAAAAGTAATCCAATAAAAGTAATAACTGCTCCGGCAAGCTTTTTAACAATATGAGTTCTTTCTTTAAGAAATATTATTGAAAGTAAAACCGTTACAATAACACTTGTAAGATTAACAGAAATTACTTGAGAAGAATTATCTGCTATTTTAAGTGCCCCAAAAAAAGTAGCTGCAGACAATGCATAAATTATGCAGAGAAGTAAAGTTTTTTTGAAAATTGATTTATGTAAAAATAACTTTATATATTTTAATTCTTTGGGATAAATAAGCCCCATAAATATTGCAGGAGAGATAAAGATAACACTCATATAGGGATAAATATTAAATGAGCTAAGTAGAAACCTGTCATTTGTATTTGCAAAACCAAAACCAATAGCTCCTAATAATGCAAATAATTCACCTTTTTTAAAGGTAAATTTTGTTGATTCAAGGCTAACAAAGATAACTCCTAAAAGGATAAATAAAGCTCCTCCTAACTGTTTTATAGTTAAACCTTCACTAAGTATAAGAGTAGAAGCAAGAATGGTAAATAATACCCTTGTTGCAAAAATAATAGTATATTTTGATGCTTCTATTTCTTTTAATGATTTAAATATAAAAATATTTGCAAATGTATAGAGAACGATCGTGAGAAGCAGATTAGGTATTAAAGGTACAATATTAGGAAGAGTCATGTTGCTAAATAAAAATCCAGCAATAGTTATTAAAATTCCTGTTAGAAATTGAAAAAATATTGAAAAAGCAATTGGCTTACTGTTACTTTCTCTAAGAATAAATCTTTGAAGTAAAACAGAAATTGAAAAGAGAATGATGCTTAAGCTGATTAAAAATTGCCAAGTCATTTAATTTATTAAGTATAGCAAAAAATTATATCAAGAACTTAAGAAATTCCGAATTTCTTAAGTTCTAATCTTGCGGATTTTATTAGTTACATCAGTGTATGTATAAAAACATAAAAAACCCTGCATAACACAAGGTTTTTTATGATATTTGCTTATTTTATTAAGCAAGTTTTACATCTTTTGCTGCTGGTCCTTTTTCACCATTTACAACTTCAAATGTAACAGCTGCTCCTTCTTGAAGTTCATCAAAAGTTACACCGCTTAAATCTGAAGAATGAAAAAAAAGATCTTTTGTTTCTCCTTCACGAGAAATAAATCCAAATCCTTTATCAATCTTTGTTTTAATAGTTCCGTTCATAGTAATTTAATAGATTTATTGGTTAAATCTACTTGCGCCTCCTTTCCTTAATGATATTATACCGTATTTATAAAATAATAATCAAATATTAGAGATTATTAGTTTTTTGTAAAGGAGAAATAGAAGGCAAAGATGTTGCAAAAGCTTTTATAGACGGAATAATCAAAGAAATATATGCATATCGTGAAAAAGATGTTGAAGTTACGAGAAAAATTTATAAAAGAATGACTTTTGAGGATTAAAAATTAATTTGATTTTCCAGTCATCTTTAAATATGATTTGACATAGTGCAGGTAAATTATTAAAATTATCAGTATGAATAAAAAACAAGTCACAGGTAAAACATTAGGAGAGCTGGAAAAGGAAATAATGGAAATTGTTTGGAGCAAGAAAGATCCGATTTCAGTTAAGGATGTAACTGAGATCTTGGGAAAAAAACGTAAAATTGCCTATACAACTACAATGACCATCATGACAAGGCTCGCGAGTAAAAACGTCTTGACAAGGCATTTGACTGGACTAAGTTATCTATATAAACCTAAGGTGACTAAAGAGCAATTTGTGGCTAATGCAGTACATGGGATTTTTTCTACCGCAGTTTCTGCGTTAGGAGACGAAGCGCTTAGTCATTTTATAAAAGAGATTCAAAAGATAAGTCCCAAAAAAAGACAGGAGCTATCAAAAATGCTTGGCAAAGACTAAGCCAAAGTTTATATGTTTAAGTATGAAAAAAAATAATTATGGTTTTTATGTTTTAATTATTTCCGCATTGTTTGTTAGCTTGAGCTTAATTGCGGTTTCATTTAAAATCTTTCCCTTATTTACTTCAAACGTTTTGTTTTTTTGCCAAAAGCTTATTTCCGATGTTATGTTCAGAATTCCATATTCACTTCCTATTGCGTTTACTTTAACTATGGGAATTATTCTGGGAATTGGGTTTTTATCTTTTTTACTACAACTTATCAAGACGCATCTGCTTCTGCGAAAATTACTCATAAACAGAATTGATATCCCTAAAGACTTAACTGAAATTATTACTTCATTGGGTCTTTCTAATAAGGTGATTTTAATTAATGACAATAGTTTATTTTCATTTTGCAGTGGTATTCGTTCGCCCTATATTGTAATTACAAAAGGTCTTATAGGGTCTTTAACATATAAAG
>Ga0075530_1000039_pt1 | contig 49599 bp, 59 predicted proteins | sample NGEPerD_2_FD_75101 | JGI IMG/M metagenome (GOLD analysis project Ga0075530, IMG submission 75101) | Arctic peat soil microbial communities from the Barrow Environmental Observatory site, Barrow, Alaska, USA - NGEE PermafrostL1-D | ecosystem: Environmental > Terrestrial > Soil > Wetlands > Peat ... | reverse complement strand
CCCGACCCCCTACCCGCCCCTTCGCCGACCCGCCAGAACCTAGGTGGAAAACCCCGCCGACCCGCCAGAACCTGCCGTCGCCCTGTGGATCATGGCGACAGGTATTGGCGACTGGGCATGGTTGTCCACAGAGGAGTTGGCGGGTCGGCGATTAGCAGGAACAGTGCCTGGCCCGACACGACGTCACGGCCGATTCAGGATCGACTCGCCTGGCGCGGTGGTCAGTTCCGCCGCCATCGGCGCGGAGCACGCGGCACCGTCGCAGGCCCGCACCCGCTGGAGTTCGGCCCGCAACAGAGCGAGGATGTCGGCGTAGTCAGGGTCCGCGACCAGGTTGTGGTACTGGTTCGGGTCCGTCGCCATGTCGTACAGCTCGAACTGCTGCAGACCGTCCCCCGACGCGAGATCGGTGTAGAGATACCGGTCCGTCCGGATCCCGAGCGCCCACCGGCGGTCCCGCTCGCCCGGATCGTCGATGTCGAGCGGTGTGCCGGTTTCGTCGGCGAAGCGTACGAAACTTCCGGGGCCAGTCTCGGTCAGGACGGCTCGCTGCCACCCGGTGTCTCCGTGACGGGCCACGTTCAGCATCGAGACCCCATCGACCATGCCGGCCGGCTCGACTCCCGCCAGCCGCGCGACCGTGGGAGCGAGGTCCATCGACATGATGGGGTCGAACCGGTGCTCGCCGGCCGGGATGCCGGGACCGCGCACGAGCATGGGCACCCGCACTGCAGGCTCGTGGGGGAAGATCTTGCCCTGTCGCATCCTTTGCTCACCCAGGAAGTAGCCGTTGTCCGAGGTGAACATGACCATGGTCTCCTCGAGCTCACCGCTCGCGGTCAGCGCCTCGATGGTTCGTCTCACCTGTTTGTCCACGACGTGGAGCGCCTCGGCGCGCTGGCGGGTGAGGTTGCGCATCGCCCTCCACTCAACCTCCTCGATCGCTGGCAGCGCTCGAAGATAGTCGGGCTTGTCGCTGGGGTCGGGGTCCTCCCACGAAGCACCGGGTGCCGCCGGAATCACGTTGTCGAACATGCCCTTGACGTGATCCGGCCGGCCGGGCGTGCCGAACTTGGTGGTCGTGCCGTCGGACCGGGTCACCGTTCCTGGGTCGTCAGGTTCGATCGGCCCGCCGTTGTGCGGAGCCGTGTAGGAGGCGTAAAGGAAGAAGGGTGCGTCCGAGGCAGCACGGGAGGCGATGGTCTCCTCGGTGAGACCGCCGTACACGCGGGACTGGTACCTGCCCTCGTAGTTGTCGAAGCCCTCACCGTTGTCGCTCAACGTCGTGTCGAAGTATTGGTAGGTGTTCCCTGCCTTTGGATCGGTGACTGCCAGCCCACCGTCGATCGATGCCCGCCACTCGGTCCAACCTGGAGGAACGTAGTAGATCGACTGACCGGACGTCTCCCCTGGCTTGGGTAGCGTGCCGTAGCCGTTGAGGTACTTGCCGAGGTAGACGGTTGCGTAACCCGACCCGCGCAGCCAGGTCGCCAGCGTCGACGAATCGTCGAACGAGGTGAAGGCGTAGGGCGGTTTCACCGTGAACACCCGGTGATTGTGGGTGTACTGCCCCACGAGTCCCGACGCACGCGCAGGGCAGCACAGAGGGTGCGGCGAGAAGGAGTTGCGGAAGGTGACACCTTGCGCTCCGATCAGCCGCCGCGTCCACGGCATGTACCGGAGGTCGTCCACGCGCATGTCGTCGACCATGATCAGGACGACGTTGGGTCGGGTCTGCTGTCGGACCACCCCACTCGCAGCGGCGTCCGAGGCGTGCTCCGGGCTGCTCGCCGTCACGCGGACCCTCATCTGGGATGCCCCTGCGAAGCAGCCCCGGCCCGCGCGCAGGATAGTCCGCACCCGGTCCGACCGGGATTCCGTCCTGCGACTGGCGCACCGCCAAGGGGTCCCGTCCCCACGTCGGAACACGGCCTGTGGCGTTCGAGAGTGACTGATCACCGCTACGAACTCGGGTAGCGGACCGCCGGACACGTCGAACTCCAGTTTGACGCGGCCCCTCCAGCCTGCCCCCCGGTGTTTCACTGTCGCGCCAACCAGCTCACCTGTGTTGTCGACCTTGAGCGAGAGGATGTCGTGGCGCCCGACGGCATCCTTCGGGTCGTCCACACGAACTGTGTCGGCCACGGCTTGGGTCGCCGCGAGGACCAGGATGATGACCAGAACGGAGGCCGCCCGACGATGTGGCATGACCGTCCTCCCGCCTATGCACTGCTCAGATGACTCCAAGCCTAGGGGTGGGTTTGACGGCTGGCTAGCGCGATCAGAACGGGTCCTGGAGAACCGCCGTGTGGTCTCCGAGGGTGGTACGCCGGCCGCGGAGTCCTGGCCGTTCGTCGTCCGGGCCGTGCAGCAGTCCGCGGGGCGGTGTCGTGCGAACGTAGGGGCGTGGAACTCGTCTACCCGCCGGTGATCGGAGCAGCCAGGCTGCTGTTCCGCGGTCTCGGGCTGCGACTGACCGTCGAGGGTGACCGACACATCCCGCAGACCGGACCCGTCGTGATCGCCAGCAACCACGTCAGCTTCCTCGACTTCGCGATGGTCGGTCTGATGGCTCGTCGCAGCCGGCGCTACGTCAGGTTCCTGGCCAGGCATGAGGTCTGGCAGCATCCTGTCGCCGCGCCGCTGATGCGCGGCATGGGCCACATCCCCGTGGACCGGTCGGTTCCGGTGGCGGCGTTCCTCCGGGCCCGCGCGAGGCTGCGTTCAGGTGAGGCGGTCGGGATCTTCCCCGAGGCGGGGGTGAGCACGTCGTACACCGTGCGGTCCCTGATGCCCGGTGCGGTAGCCCTTGCCGCACAGACGGGTGCACCGCTGGTGCCGATGGCGATCTGGGGACCGCAGCGAATCTTCACCGCCGGCCTGCCCCGTGACCTGACCCGTGGTCGGTCCGTCACCCTGCGGGCGGGAGCGCCGGTCCACCTGGACCGCACGGCAGACGTGTGGACGCAGACCCAGCACCTGGGTGGCCGGCTTCAGGTGCTGCTCGACGACCTGCAACGCCGCCCTGGACACCAGTCCGGAGCGGGCGCACCCGCTCCGTGGCACCCCGCTCACCTGGGCGGTGACGCGCCGACCCCTGACGACGCACGTGTGACCGAGAGCATGCCGCGTACGTCGGTGCCACCGAACTGGTTCCCAGACCCCGCATAGACTCCCTTCCCATGCCCGCCGATGCGTCCCCGCCGCAGCGCCAGCGAATCGCGGCGTACGCCCTGCTGATTCGGGACCAGCAGGTCCTGTTGACCAGGATGTCCTCGCGCACGCGGATCGAGGGTCGCTGGACGCTTCCCGGGGGAGGGATAGACCACGGGGAGGATCCGCGAGACGCGTTGCGACGTGAGGTGTACGAGGAGACCGGCCTGCACGTCACGCCGGGGCGGGTCGTCGACGTGCACGCCACGCACTTCGTGGGCGCACGCGCCGACGGCGTCATCGAGGACTACCACGGGGTCCACCTGATCTTCGAGGCCGAGATCGACGCAGCCTCGGCCGGTGTGACCCCTTACGTGGTGGAGGAGCACGGCTCCACGGACCAAGCCGAATGGGTCGACGCGCCGCGGGCGTTGACCCTCAACCTGCTCAGCGCCGCGAGACACGCGCTGACCCCGAACGCCCTGGAGGGCTGATGCAGCACCACGTCCCCGCAAGCCCCGAGGGTGTCTTCACCTACGGTGCACCGGCGCTCAAGTTCGGACCTGGCGCCTCCGACGAGATCGGCTTCGACCTCGCGCAGTACGACGTTGGGCGGGTGCTGGTGATCACCGACCCGGGGGTGGCATCGACCGGGCACCCGCAGCGCGTGGCGGAGCAGATGAGCCAGTTCGGGATCGAGGCACGTGTCTTCGACCAGGTCCATGTCGAGCCCACCGACGAGAGCCTGGAGCTGGCCATCGACTTTGCCCGGGACTCCGGCCCCTGGGACGCCTACGTCGCAGTGGGTGGCGGCTCGGCGATCGACACCGCGAAGGCGGTGAACCTGCTGACGACCAATCCCGGTGTGCTGATGGACTACATCAATGCGCCGGTTGGGAAGGGAGCCGCTCCCGTTCACCCGCTGCGACCACTGGTTGCTGTCCCCACGACCACTGGGACGGGAAGCGAGAGCACCACGATCTGCGTGCTCGACGTACTCTCGCTGAAGGTCAAGACGGGCATCAGCCACGCACGGCTGCGACCGACCCTTGCGGTGGTCGACCCCGTTCTCACCCTTTCCCAGCCCGCGGGCGTCACCGCGGCCTGTGGCATGGACATCTTGTGCCATGCGCTGGAGAGCTACACGGCCCGGCCCTACCAGGCCTACGAACGCAAGCAAGCCTCCGAGAGGGTGCCCTACTGCGGCGCCAACCCCATCGCGGACATGTGGGCCGAGCGGTCGATGGCGCTGCTCGCCACCGCGTTCCGCACGGCGGTCCGGCACGGGGACGACGAGTCAGCGCGCGGCGACATGGCCCTCGCAGCGACGTTCGCCGGGATGGGCTTCGGAAATGCCGGAGTGCATATCCCGCACGCGAACGCCTACCCGATCGCCGGCCGGGTCAAGGACTTTCGACCTCGCGACTACCCTCCGGACGAGCCGATGGTCCCGCACGGGATGGCCGTCTCACTGACCGCGCCTGAGGCCTTCCGGTTCACTTTCGACGCGGCCCCCGAGCGGCATGTCCGGGCGGCCGAGCTGCTCGGTCTGGACAGGCTCGCCGAGCGGTCCCGGCCAGGGGAGGCGCGCGACTTCCTGCCGGCGGTCCTCACCGCCGTGATGCGCGACATCGAGATCCCGAACGGGCTCGGAGCCGTCGGGTACGACGAGCACGACATCTCCGACCTCGCGCAGGGAACCATGCAGCAGACGCGGTTGCTCGCAACCGCTCCGCTCGAGGTGACCGAGGACGAGATTGCACAGGTGCTGCGGCGGTCGATGGAGCTATGGTGACGCAGATCGCGGAGACGCTGCGACGCGAGGGGGTCGCCGATGTGGACGACTCGAACTTGGCGAAAGCGTTGTACAGCAGCGATGCCTCGCTCTACCGGGTGGTGCCCGCCGTGGTGGTTCGGCCACGCCACGTGGACGAACTGATCGCCACTGTGGCCGTCGCCCGCGAGAGTGGGATCGGGTTGACCATGCGCGGTGCTGGCACGTCGATCGCCGGCAACGCGGTCGGGGCGGGCATCGTGGTGGACACCTCGAAGCACCTGAACCGGATCCTCTCGCTCGACCGGGAGACGCGCACGGCGGTGGTCCAACCCGGCGTCGTACACGCGGCTCTCCAGCGGGAGGCGCGCAGCCATGGCCTCCGGTTCGGTCCTGACCCCTCGACCCACAGCCGGTGCACCGTCGGCGGGATGATCGGCAACAACGCGTGCGGCTCCCGGTCCCTCGGCTACGGGCGCACAGTCGACAACGTCGAGGGGCTGGACGTGGTGACGATCGCGGGGGAACGCCTGGCGCTCGGTCCCGCCGCGACCTCCTCGGCGCTGCTCACCCGGCTCGACGAGACCATCGGCGCGGACCTCGCGACCGTGCGCACTGAGTTCGGCCGGTTCGCGAGGCAGGTGTCCGGCTACGGCCTCGAGCATCTGCTTCCCGAGCGCGGTCGCCGTGCTGACCGGTTCATGGTGGGAAGTGAGGGCACCCTGGCCGTCGTACTCGCAGCGACGGTGGGCCTGGTCGAGGATGCCCCGCACCGGGTGCTCGTCGTTCTGGGCTACCCCACGATGGCCGACGCCGCGGACGCGGTGCCCGGGCTGTTGGGCCACCGCCTGACGGCGTGCGAGGGTCTGGACTCGCGAATCGTGGACGTGGTGCGACGACGGCGTGGAGCCGGCAGTGTGCCGCCCCTGCCTGAGGGAGCGGGCTGGCTCTTCACCGAGGTCACCGGGGACTCCGCCCAGGAAGCCGCGGCTCGAGCAACCGCGGTGGCAGCCGACGCGTCGGCGCTGGACCACCGGGTGGTGCCCGACGCGGTCGAACAGGCCGCGCTGTGGCGGATCCGGGAGGACGGTGCGGGACTTGCAGCACGCAGCCTCGACCGGCCCGCGCAGTCGGGCTGGGAGGACGCTGCGGTCCCGCCCGAGAGCCTGGGCGGCTACCTCCGGGCGTTCGACGACCTGCTGCGTGGCTACGGCTACAACGGGATGCCCTACGGCCATTTCGGGGAGGGTTGCGTGCACGTCAGGATCGACTTTCGCCTGGACTCGTCGTCGGGCCGCGGCGGCTTCCGCTCGTTCCTGGAAGAGGCGGCCGGCCTGGTGGCCTCCTACGGCGGCAGCCTCTCCGGCGAGCACGGCGACGGCCGGGCCAGATCGGAACTGCTGCCGAAGATGTACTCGTCCGCGGCCATCGACCTCTTCGCCGCGGTGAAGTCGGTTTTCGACCCCGACAACCTGCTCAACCCCGGAGTGCTGGTCGCACCGGCGCCGGTCGACGTGGATCTGCGTCTGGCGGCTGCCGTGCGCGAACCGCGCCGGTCGCTGCGACTCGTGCACGACGGCGGTTCGCTGGTCGACGCCGTACACCGCTGCACGGGTGTGGGCAGATGTCTGGCGGACAACACCGGCAGCGGTGGCGTGATGTGTCCCTCCTACCTGGCCACCCGGGACGAGAAGGACTCCACGCGCGGCCGGGCCCGGGTGCTCCAGGAGATGGTCGTCGGACAGGTGGTCGGCGACGGATGGAAGTCCGCAGAGGTGCACGAGGCGCTCGACCTCTGCCTCTCCTGCAAGGGATGTGCCACGGACTGTCCCACCGGCGTGGACATGGCCACCTACAAGGCCGAGGCTCTGCACCAGAGGTACCGCCACCGACTGCGTCCGGCGAGCCACTACGCCCTGGGTCAGCTTCCGCGGTGGGCCAGGATGAGCCGACCAGTGGCGCCACTGGCCAACCGGGCGCTGCGTTCCACGGTGCTGCAGCGGGTGGTCAAGGCGGCCGCAGGCGTCGACCAAAGGCGTCGGCTGCCGACGTTTGCCGCCGTGTCGTTCCGGGGCTGGGCCCGCAGGACGTCATCCTCCGCGGATCCTATGACGACCAGTTCGTATGACGTCGTGCTGTGGGCCGACTCCTTCACCGACCACTTCGCGACTGGTTCGGGTAGGGCCGCTGTCGAGCTTCTCGAACGGTCGGGCCTGCGGGTCGGTGTCATCGACGAGGCCGCCTGCTGCGGGCTGACCTGGATCAGCACCGGACAGCTCACTGCTGCACGTCGGATCGTCACCCGAGCCGTCGAAGTCCTGCACCGGTACGTCGCGCAAGGAGTTCCCGTTGTGGGGCTGGAGCCGTCCTGCCTGGCCACACTGCGCTCGGACGCGGTCGAGCTGACCGACGACCCGAGGGCGGTCGAGGTGGCTGGTGGGGTCTACTCGCTCGCGGAGTTCCTGGCGATGCAACACGAGTGGACGCCGCCGGACCTGAGCGACGTCGAGGTGGTCGTCCAGCCGCACTGTCACCACGCCGCCGTGATCGGCTGGGAGGCCGACGCGCTGCTGCTCGAGCGCAGCGGCGCTGCGGTCACCCGGGTCGGCGGGTGCTGCGGCCTGGCGGGCAACTTCGGGGTCGAGAAGGGACACTACGAGGTCTCGGTGTCGATCGCGGAGCATGCGCTGCTCCCCGCCGTGCGCAACGCCGGCGAGCACGCCGTCGTACTCGCTGACGGTTTCTCGTGCCGCACCCAGCTCGAGGATCTCGCCGGGGTACGCGCGGTGCACCTGGCCGAGCTGCTGGCGGTCCCGCCCGCCCGCTCGTTTTGACCCGTGCCCAGCGAGCCGGTAATCTTTTTGAGCGTGCCTGGACAGCCGGGCGATTGCGTGTGCTCCGAGGCGGACCGGCCCTAGCCAGGTGCGGGTGCCCCGGTCGGCACGTGGCGCTGCACTCGCAGCGTTCTATCGAAGGCTCCTCCGCCGCGGTGACCCGTGGTCGAGCACGGTTCCAATGTACGACGTCATGCATCATCGAACGGGCCAGCACCCATGGCCAGTACTAACAGCAAGGGGAAGCACGCAGTGCCCACCATCCAGCAGTTGGTCCGCAAGGGCCGCCAGGACAAGGTGTCCAAGAACAAGACGCCTGCGCTGAAGGGCTCACCCCAGCGCCGTGGCGTTTGCACGCGTGTGTACACCACCACCCCGAAGAAGCCGAACTCCGCCTTGCGCAAGGTCGCGCGTGTGCGCCTGTCCAGCGGCATCGAGGTGACGGCGTACATCCCCGGCGTCGGGCACAACCTGCAGGAGCACTCGATCGTTCTCGTGCGTGGCGGTCGCGTGAAGGACCTCCCCGGTGTCCGCTACAAGATCATTCGCGGCTCGCTCGACACCCAAGGTGTCAAGAACCGCAAGCAGGCTCGCAGCCGCTACGGCGCGAAGAAGGAGAAGAGCTAATGCCGCGCAAGGGTCCCGCCCCGAAGCGCCCGCTCGACGTCGACCCCGTTTACGGAAGTCCCGTCGTCACCCAACTGGTGAGCAAGGTGCTCGTGGACGGCAAGAAACAGGTTGCCCAACGAATCGTCTACGGCGCCCTCGAGGGTTGCCGCCAGAAGACCGACACCGACCCCGTCGTCACGCTCAAGCGCGCCCTCGACAACGTCAAGCCGTCGATCGAGGTCAAGAGCCGCCGAGTCGGTGGAGCCACCTACCAGGTGCCGATCGAGGTCAAGCCCGGCCGCTCGACCACGCTCGCTCTGCGCTGGCTGGTCAGCTACTCGCAGGCTCGTCGTGAGAAGACCATGGCTGAGCGTCTGATGAACGAGATCCTGGACGCCTCGAACGGTCTCGGTGCCGCCGTCAAGCGACGCGAGGACACCCACAAGATGGCCGAGTCGAACAAGGCGTTCGCCCACTACCGCTGGTGACCAGTCGGTACGTCGTACGCCGTACCGCGGTAAACAGCCCAGAAAACCCCGTTCCTGACAACACAGGACAGAATCCGAGGAACTAAGGTGGCCGTCGACATCACCACCGACCTGAACAAGGTCCGCAACATCGGCATCATGGCGCACATCGACGCCGGCAAGACGACGACGACCGAGCGCATCTTGTTCTACACCGGTATCACCTACAAGATCGGCGAGGTCCACGAGGGCGCCGCCACGATGGACTGGATGGAACAGGAGCAGGAGCGGGGAATCACGATCACTTCCGCCGCGACGACCTGCTGGTGGGAGAACCACCAGATCAACATCATCGACACCCCCGGCCACGTCGACTTCACCGTCGAGGTGGAGCGCTCGCTGCGCGTGCTTGACGGTGCGGTGGCGGTCTTCGACGGCGTCGCCGGTGTCGAGCCGCAGAGCATGACTGTGTGGCGCCAGGCGAACAAGTACTCCGTCCCTCGGATGTGTTTCGTCAACAAGCTCGACCGGACGGGCGCCGACTTCTACCGCTGCATCGAGATGATCGTCGAGCGCCTGAACTCCACTCCGCTGGTGCTGCAGATCCCGATCGGTGCCGAAGGGGACTTCATCGGCGTCGTCGACCTGGTCGGCATGCGTGCGCTCACCTGGCGTGGCGAGACCGCGATGGGGGAGGACTACGAGGTCGAGGAGATCCCCGCCGACCTGGCGGACGAGGCCGCTGAATGGCGCGAGAAGCTGATCGAGACACTCGCCGAGGCAGATGACGAGATCATGGAGATGTACCTCGAGGGCGAGACCCCGAGCGTCGAGCAGATCGAGGCCGGAATCCGTCGAGCCACCCTCGCCGACAAGCTCAACCCGGTCCTGACCGGCACCGCGTTCAAGAACAAGGGCATCCAGCCGCTGCTGGACGCGGTCGTGAAGTACCTACCGTCCCCGCTGGACATCGAGGCGGTCGAGGGGCACAAGCCCAACGACGAGGACGTGATCCTCAAGCGCAGGCCGACGGACGAGGAGCCGTTCGCGGCCCTGGCCTACAAGATCGCGGCCGACCCGCACCTCGGCAAGCTCACCTACCTCCGGGTCTACTCCGGCAAGCTGGAGACCGGCTCGACCGTGCTCAACGCGGTCAAGGGGCGCAAGGAGCGGATCGGGAAGATCTACCAGATGCACGCTAACAAGCGCGAGGAGATCGCCTCGGTGGGCGCGGGTCAGATCGTTGCCGTGATGGGCCTCAAGGACACCACCACCGGTGAGACCCTCTGTGTCCAGAGCGACCCGATCGTGCTCGAGTCGATGACCTTCCCGGCACCCGTGATCGAGGTGGCCATCGAGCCGAAGACCAAGGGCGACCAGGAGAAGCTCGGCATCGCGATCCAGCGGCTATCGGACGAGGACCCGACCTTCACCGTCAAGACCGACGAGGAGACCGGCCAGACCATCATCGCCGGCATGGGTGAGCTTCACCTTGAGATTCTCGTGGATCGGATGAGACGTGAGTTCCGGGTGGAGGCCACCGTCGGCAAGCCGCAGGTGGCCTATCGGGAGACCATCCGCAAGGAGATCAAGAACCACAGCTACACCCACAAGAAGCAGACCGGTGGTTCGGGCCAGTTCGCGAAGGTCGTCATCACTCTGGGCCCCAACGTCGACCCCGAGACCGGGCACGGAGTGGGCTACGAGTTCATCAACAACGTGAGCGGCGGCCGCATCCCGCGGGAGTACATCCCGTCGGTGGACCAGGGTGGCCAGGGCGCGATGGAGTTCGGAGTGCTCGCCGGCTACCCCATGGTCGACGTGAAGTTCACCCTGGAGGACGGCGCCTACCACGACGTGGACTCCTCGGAGCTCGCGTTCAAGCTGGCAGGAGGTCAGGCGTTCAAGGAGGCGGCGCGGATGGCCAGACCGGTTCTCCTGGAACCGGTGTTCGCAGTAGAAGTCACCATGCCCGAGAAGTTCCTCGGCGACGTGATCGGTGACATCAACTCCCGGCGCGGACAGGTCCAGACGATGTTCGAACGATCCGGCGACCGCGTGGTTGAGGCGCTTGTTCCGCTGTCGGAGATGTTCGGGTACGTTGGCGATCTGCGGTCGAAGACCTCAGGGCAGGCGTCGTACTCGATGGAGTTCGACTCCTATGCCGAGGTTCCCCAGAATGTCGCGGACGAGATCATCAAGAAAATCCGGGGCGAGTAGCCTGTCCAGTTGTAGCAAACCGGCGTTCAAGAATTTCAACAACGATTCAGTACTAACGAGGAGGAGCCCCCGTGGCTAAGGCGAAGTTCGAGCGGACTAAGCCGCACGTCAACATCGGAACCATCGGTCACATCGACCACGGTAAGACGACGTTGACCGCAGCAATTACCAAGGTGCTGCACGACCAGTACCCGACCCTGAACGAGGCCTCGGCCTTCGACCAGATCGACAACGCGCCGGAAGAGCGTCAGCGAGGGATCACGATCTCGATCGCGCACGTCGAGTACCAGACCGAGCAGCGTCACTACGCACACGTCGACTGCCCCGGTCACGCCGACTACATCAAGAACATGATCACCGGCGCGGCCCAGATGGACGGCGCGATCCTGGTGGTCGCCGCGACCGACGGTCCCATGCCGCAGACCCGTGAGCACGTGCTTCTCGCGCGCCAGGTCGGCGTGCCCGCGCTCGTGGTTGCGCTCAACAAGTGCGACATGGTCGACGACGAGGAGCTCGTCGAGCTCGTCGAGCTCGAGGTCCGCGAACTGCTCTCCGAGTATGAGTTCCCCGGCGACGACGTTCCCGTGATCCGGGTCGCCGCCTTCCCTGCGCTCAACGGCGACGAGAAGTGGAGCGAGTCGATCGGCGAGCTGATGAAAGCGGTCGACGAGTGGATCCCGCAGCCCGTGCGCGAGATCGACAAGCCCTTCCTGATGCCGGTCGAGGACGTGTTCACCATCACCGGTCGTGGCACGGTCATCACCGGTCGCATCGAGCGCGGCGTCGTCAAGAAGGACGAGACCGTCGACCTGATCGGTATCCGCGAGGGAAAGCAGACCACCACGGTCACGGGTATCGAGATGTTCCGCAAGCTGCTCGACACCGGTGAGGCCGGCGAGAACGTTGGCCTCCTGCTTCGTGGCACCAAGCGCGAGGACGTCGAGCGCGGCATGGTCGTGATCAAGCCGGGTACGACGACCCCGCACACCAACTTCGACGCGAACGTCTACATCCTGTCGAAGGAGGAAGGCGGACGGCACACCCCGTTCTTCAACAACTACCGTCCGCAGTTCTACTTCCGCACCACCGACGTGACGGGAGTGGTGACCCTCCCCGAGGGCACCGAGATGGTCATGCCCGGCGACACCACGGACATGACGGTCGAGCTGATCCAGTCGATCGCGATGGAGGACGGCCTCCGGTTCGCGATCCGTGAGGGTGGCCGCACCGTCGGCGCCGGTCGGGTGACAAAGATCAACAAGTGACCCGCTGGTCGCTCTAGCAGCATATCCGCCGAGAGGCCCCGGATCCGTGAGGGTCTGGGGCCTCTCGCATTCGTCGGAAAGGTAGCGGTGCAAGGAGTTCGACCCGCGCGGCCGCACACCGGGCTGACCGAGGACGGTCGGCGGATCCGTGAGGTGCTCACCTACTCGCGGCGCAGCAGCGGGCTGAGTGACAAGCAGGCCGAGACGTGGGAGAAGCACGCCGGCCGGTGGTGGATCCCCGACGAAGCGGCTGACGACGAAGACTTCGCTCCCGCTCAGTGGTTCGGTCGCACGGCACCGCTCCTGGTTGAGATCGGTTCCGGCATCGGCGAGGCGACGGTGACCCTGGCCGCCGCGCGGCCCGAGGCCAACGTGCTCGCCTTCGAGGTGTGGCGTCCTGGTGTCGCCGAGACGCTCCTCCGGCTCGAACGGGCCGGAGTGGCCAACGTCCGACTGATGAGTGTGGACGCGGTCTGGGCGGTCGAACACCTGATCGCCGCGCACAGCGTCCGAGAGCTGTGGACCTTCTTTCCCGACCCCTGGCCGAAGCAGCGCCACCGGGGGCGACGCCTGGTGAGCCCCGACTTCGCCCAACTGGCCGCCTCACGGCTCGAGTCCGGGGGGTGCTGGCGGCTGGCAACCGACTGGCCGGACTATGCCGCCGCGATGGAGCAGACGCTGACCGCGGAGCCCCTGCTCGCGAACTCGTACGACGGGCTCGCGCCGCGCTGGTCCGAGCGCCCGGTGACCCGGTTCGAGCGCCGCGGCATCCGCGCCGGGCGGCCGATCGCCGACTTCGCGTTCCGCCGGCGCTGCCGACAGGCGGATCCGCACCACGAGCCCCGATTTGATCTGGCCGCAGGATCTCTGTCAAGATAGTCAGGTTGCTCCGGCGGGATCGCCGGGGTGCGCCCGACACCGTCGCGGAAGCGATCCAGGGTTGCACCGAACCAGGAGATCCCTCTCAGCCCGACTTTCCGTCGGGTGCCACTCCAACAAGACATAGCTGAGGTCTTGTGTTGCGCAGAACCTGCGCGACACGCCCGACCTCGGGGGTCGGCGGTTTGGGGAGCACGTCGGAGTGCTCCTCCCGGAGTACGACGAGATTCCCCGGCGGACGAGCCGTTCCGGCTCAGACGAGTAGAAAGACGAACTGAGAGCTATGGCGGGACAAAAGATCCGCATCAGGCTCAAGGCCTACGACCATGAGGTGATCGACACCTCGGCGCGCAAGATCGTTGACACGGTCACCCGAACGGGAGCAAAGGTCGCTGGTCCTGTGCCTTTGCCGACCGAGAAGAACGTCTACTGCGTGATCCGCTCGCCCCACAAGTACAAGGACAGCCGCGAGCACTTCGAGATGCGCACGCACAAGCGTCTCATCGACATCATCGACCCGACGCCGAAGACAGTCGACTCACTCATGCGCCTCGACCTGCCTGCTGGGGTCGACATCGAGATCAAGCTCTGAAGGCCAGAATTCCAATGAGCACTTTTGAACGGAACATCCGTGGGCTTCTGGGCACCAAGCTCGGGATGACCCAAACCTGGGATGACAACAACCGCGTCGTGCCCGTGACCGTGGTCGCGGCCGGCACCAACGTGGTCACGCAGGTCCGCCGACCCGAGACGGACGGCTACAACGCCGTACAGCTCGGTTTCGGTGAGATCGACGGCCGCAAGGTGACCAAGCCGATGGCCGGGCACTTCGACAAAGCAGGCGTCACGCCACGCCGTCACCTGCTCGAGATCCGCACCGCGGATGCCGCGTCGTACTCCGTGGGTCAGGAGCTCAGCCCGGACCTGTTCGCTGCCGGTGAGCTCGTCGACGTGACCGGCACGAGCAGGGGCAAGGGGTACGCCGGCGTCATGAAGCGGCACGGGTTCCACGGTTCCCGCGCCTCGCACGGTGCCCACAAGAACCACCGCTCGCCCGGCTCCATCGGTGGCTGCGCCACGCCCGGTCGGGTGTTCAAGGGCATGAAGATGGCCGGCCGGATGGGTGGCGACGTGGTGACCACGCAGAACGTTTCCGTGCACGCTGTCGACGTCGAGAAGGGCCTGATCCTGCTCAAGGGCGCAGTTCCCGGCACCAAGGGCGGGCTCGTGATCATCCGTTCCGCCGCGAAGGTCGAGGAGGCGAGCAATGTCTGACCAAGACAGCCCCGACACCGGGTCCGACAAGACTGCGTCCACCCCTGGGACCGGCACCCAGGGCAGCGTGAAGCTGGTCAGCGTTGATCTGCCCGCCGAGATCTTCGACGTCCAGGTCAACATTCCGCTGATCCATCAGGTCGTCGTCGCCCAGCAGGCCGCAGCCCGACAGGGCACCGCCGACACCAAGGGACGCGGCGAGGTCCGCGGCGGTGGCGCCAAGCCGCACCCACAGAAGGGGACCGGTCGTGCTCGCCAGGGCTCGATCCGCGCGCCTCAGTTCGCCGGTGGTGGCATTGTGCACGGCCCGACCCCTCGCAGCTACGACCAGCGGACACCGAAGAGGATGAAGGCTGCTGCTCTGCGCGGCGCCCTGTCCGACCGCGCCCGCGCCGGCCGTGTCCACGTCGTGGAGTCTTTCGTCTCCGGCGACAAACCATCGACCAAGGGCGCCCTCGCCGCCCTGTCCGGACTGACGGACCGCCCGCGCCTGCTGATCGTGCTCGACCGTGGTGACGACATGACGTGGCTGTCGCTGCGCAATGTCGACTCCGTCCACCTGCTCGCCGTGGACCAGCTCAACACCTACGACGTGCTGGTCTCCGATGACGTGGTGTTCACCAAGAGTGCCTACGACGCGTTCGTCGCCACTCGTGTCGCAACCAGCACCGGAACGCGCGACGGCGCAGAGCAGGGGGCCACCAAGTGAGTACCTTCCACAAGGACCACCGCGACGTGCTGATCGCGCCGGTCGTGAGTGAGAAGAGCTATGGCCTCCTCGACATCAACAAGTACACCTTCCTGGTGAACCCCGATGCCAACAAGACCGAGATCAAGATCGCGGTCGAGAAGGTGTTCAACGTCAAGGTCACCTCCGTCAACACGCTCAACCGGCAGGGCAAGACCCGTCGTACCCGAACCGGAACAGGCAAGCGGGCCAACACCAAACGCGCTGTCGTCAGTCTGGCCGAGGGTCAGCGGATCGACATCTTCGGCGCGGTGGGCTGACCGCGATGATGAGCACAGATCGAGGTCGAGAGAACTAATGGCTATCCGCAAGTACAAGCCGACCACGCCCGGCCGGCGTGGCTCTTCGGTCGCCGACTTCGTCGAAGTGACGCGGTCGACGCCCGAGAAGTCGCTGGTTCGTCCGCTCCCGAAGAAGGGCGGCCGCAACAACCAGGGCCGGATCACCACCCGTCACCAGGGTGGTGGTCACAAGCGTGCATATCGCGTCATCGACTTCCGTCGCTACGACAAGGACGGGGTTCCGGCGGTGGTCGCCCACATCGAGTACGACCCGAACCGCACGGCGCGGATCGCGCTGTTGCACTACGCCGATGGTGAGAAGCGCTACATCGTCGCGCCGCACGGGTTGAAGCAGGGAACGGCGGTGGAGGCCGGGCCAAAGGCGGACATCAAGCCCGGCAACAACCTGCCCCTGCGCAACATCCCCGTCGGCACCACCGTGCACTGCATCGAGCTTCGTCCCGGTGGCGGTGCGAAGATCGCCCGCTCTGCGGGCGCGTCGGTCCAGCTCGTCGGCAAGGAGGGCAGTCGGGCACAGCTGCGGATGCCCTCAGGTGAGATGCGCTACGTAGACGTGCGTTGCCGCGGCACCGTCGGTGAGGTCGGCAACGCCGAACAGTCGAACATCAACTGGGGCAAGGCGGGACGCATGCGCTGGAAGGGCAAGCGCCCGACCGTTCGCGGTGTCGTGATGAACCCGGTCGACCACCCGCACGGCGGTGGAGAGGGCAAGACCTCCGGGGGGCGCCACCCCGTTTCCCCGTGGGGCAAGCCCGAAGGCCGCACTCGCAAGAGCAAGGCCAGCGATGCCCTCATTGTCCGTCGCCGCAAGTCCGGCAAGCGTCGCTGAGCGGGAAAGGAACACACCTGAGATGCCTCGAAGTTTGAAGAAGGGACCCTTCGTTGACGACCACCTGATCAAGAAGGTGGACGGACAGAACGAGAAGGGCACCCACAACGTCATCAAGACGTGGTCGCGTCGCTCGATGATCGTGCCGGCCATGATCGGCCACACGCTCGCCGTGCACGACGGCCACAAGCACGTACCCGTATTCGTGACCGACTCGATGGTCGGTCACAAGCTGGGCGAGTTTGCCCCGACCCGCACGTACCGCGGACACGTCAAGGACGACCGGAAGAGCCGCCGCCGCTGAGGCGGGGGCGCGCTGAGCTGGGACGAGAGAGTAGATAGCAATGAGCGTTATGGAGCGTAGGCGGGTAAGTGCGCGACGCGAGAACTTGCTGGGCGACGAGCCCGGTGCTTTCGCGAGCGCACGCTTTGTCCGGATCACCCCGATGAAGGCGCGGCGTGTCGTTGACATGGTCCGTGGTCTGGGAGTCGACGACGCATTGGCGCTGCTGCAGTTTGCGCCACAGGCAGCCAGCGAGACGGTGTACAAGGTCCTCGAAAGTGCAGTCGCGAACGCGGAGGGCACCGAGGACCTGAACCGGAACTCGCTGGTGGTCACCAAGGCCCTGGTCGACGAGGGGCCGACGATGAAGCGTTGGCGTCCACGGGCCCAAGGTCGCGCGTCCCGGATCAACAAGCGGACCAGCCACATCACCTTGGTGGTGCAGCCTGTGCTCAAGGACGGGACCAACGATCGGGCCAACGATCGGGCCAACGACTCGAAATCCAAGAAGGGACGGAGGGCCTGATGGGTCAGAAAATCAACCCGAACGGTTTCCGCCTCGGTATCTCTACCGACCACAGAAGCCGTTGGTACGCCGACAAGCTCTACAAGTCCTACGTCGGCGAAGACGTGGCTATCCGCAAGCTGCTCTCGAAGGGTATGGAGCGCGCAGGAATCTCCCGTGTGGAGATCGAGCGGACCCGGGACCGGGTGCGAGTCGACATTCATACCGCTCGACCGGGCATCGTGATCGGTCGTCGCGGTGCCGAGGCCGATCGGATTCGCGGCGAGCTGGAGAAGCTCACCGGCAAGCAGGTGCAGCTGAACATCCTCGAGGTCAAGAACCCCGAGGTTGACGCGCAGCTGGTCGCCCAGGGCGTGGCCGAGCAGCTCTCGGGCCGGGTGGCGTTCCGTCGTGCCATGCGCAAGGCGATCCAGACCTCGATGCGCAGTGGCGCAAAGGGAATCCGGATCCAGTGCGGTGGGCGCCTAGGTGGCGCCGAGATGTCGCGCTCGGAGTTCTACCGCGAAGGCCGGGTGCCATTGCACACGCTTCGCGCGGACATCGACTACGGCTTCTACGAGGCACGCACCACCTTCGGCCGGATCGGCGTGAAGGTCTGGATCTACAAGGGTGAGGTTGCCGGGACCCGGGCCGAGCGTGAGGCCCAGGCGGCGGCCAGGGCCACCGCGCCCGGCAGAGGTCGCCCGACCCGCGGTCGCACAGACCGTCCCCAGCGTGGCGACCGTCCGACTCGCTCCGACCGTCCCAAGGACGGTCAGGCCGCTCGCGCACCACAGACCGATGCACCCGCGGACGCTTCCGTGGCGGCTGCCGTCGCGCCGGCAGCCGGACCCGAGGCTGCGACCGCGACCACATCTCCATCCCCGACATCGAATGGGGAGGCCTGAGCACCATGCTGATGCCTCGTAGGGTCAAGCACCGCAAGCAGCACCACCCCAGACGGACCGGTGCGGCCAAGGGTGGAACCAAGATCACCTTCGGTGACTTCGGCATCCAGGCGCTCGAGCCCGCCTACGTCACCAACCGTCAGATCGAGTCCGCGCGTATTGCGATGACGCGTCACATCAAGCGTGGTGGAAAGGTGTGGATCAACATCTACCCGGACCGTCCGCTGACCAAGAAGCCTGCAGAGACCCGAATGGGTTCCGGCAAGGGTTCCCCCGAGTGGTGGATCGCCAACGTCAAGCCAGGTCGCATCCTGTTCGAGCTTTCCGGTGTGGACGAGGACGTGGCCCGCGAGGCCATGCGACGTGCGATTCACAAGCTTCCGATGAAGTGCAAGTTCGTCGCGCGTGAGGGTGGTGAGTTCTGATGGCTACCACGACACATGAGCTGGACGAGATGACCAACACCGACCTCGAGACGAAGCTGAGCGAGCACAAGGAAGAGCTTTTCAACCTGCGATTCCAGGCCGCGACCGGCCAGCTCGAAAGTCACGGTCGTCTGCGCACGGTCAAACGTGACATCGCGCGGATCTACACAGTGGTGCGTGAACGTGAGCTCGGGATCCGGCCGACCCCGGCCAACGAGGACGGTGCCGCATGAGTGAGAAGGCAGCTGAGACCATGACAGAGGAGCAGTCCGCCGAGAGGTTGCGCCGCAAGGTGCGCGAGGGCCTCGTGGTCAGCGACAAGATGGAGAAGACCGTGGTCGTCTCCGTCGAGGACCGGGTGAAGCACCCGTTGTATGGCAAGGTCCTGCGGCGCACCGAGAAGCTGAAGGCGCACGACGAGCAGAACGAGTGCGGAGTTGGCGACCGGGTCCTGATCATGGAGACCCGTCCGTTGTCGGCCACCAAGCGCTGGCGCATCGTCGAAGTGCTAGAGAAAGCCAAGTAGGAGAGAACCGATGATCCAGCAGGAGTCGCGACTCAAGGTCGCCGACAACACCGGTGCGAAGCAGATCCTTTGCATCCGTGTTCTCGGCGGCTCGGGCCGACGCTACGCCGGCATCGGCGACGTCATCGTAGCCACCGTGAAGGACGCGATCCCCGGTGGCAACGTCAAGAAGGGTGACGTTGTCAAGGCCGTGGTCGTGCGTACCGTCAAGGAGCGCCGCCGTCCGGACGGTTCATATATTCGTTTCGATGAGAACGCAGCAGTGATCCTCAAGACCGACGGGGAACCCCGTGGGACCCGCATCTTCGGCCCGGTGGGTCGCGAGCTGCGGGAGAAGAAGTTCATGAAGATCATCTCGCTCGCTCCGGAGGTGCTCTGACAATGGCGAACAAGGACCGGAAGAAGTTGAAGAACCTCAGTATCAAGAAGGGCGACGTCGTCCGCGTCATCGCCGGCAAGGACAAGGGCGCCGAGGGCAAGGTGATCTCCGTGGTCGCCGAGCAGTCGCGGGTGATCGTCGAGGGCGTCAACCGCATCAAGCAGCACACGAAGGTCGTCAACCAGGGCGGCCGCGCGGGGTCCACGGGCGGAATCATCACGAAGGAGGCGGCCATCCAGGTGTCCAACGTGATGCTGCTCGTCGATTCCCCCAAGGACAACGAGGAGAAGGCTGCCAAGGGCAAGGTCACCACGCGCATCGGCTTCCGACGCGACGAGGTCACCAAGAGACGTCCCGACGGCTCGACGTACCCGGCACAGCGCAGCGTACGCGTGGCGCGGAAGTCCGGTGAGGAGATCTGATGACCATGACGAACGAAGCTCGCACCGACCAGAACGGTCCCCGGCTCAAGGCGAGGTACCGTGCGGAGATTCTTCCCGCGCTGCGTGACCAGTTCGGGCACGCCAACGTCATGCAGGTGCCCGGTCTGAACAAGGTCGTGGTCAACATGGGTGTCGGCGAGGCGGCGCGAGACTCCAAGCTGATCGAGGGCGCGGTGCGCGACCTGACCGCGATTACCGGGCAGAAGCCGCAAGTCACCAAGGCACGCAAGTCGATCGCCCAGTTCAAGCTGCGTGAGGGGATGCCGATCGGCGCCCACGTCACGCTCCGCGGCGACCGGATGTGGGAGTTCCTCGACCGCCTGCTCTCGTTGGCCCTTCCGCGGATCCGCGACTTCCGCGGGTTGTCGCCCACACAGTTCGACGGCCGCGGCAACTACACCTTCGGTCTGACCGAGCAGGTCATGTTCCACGAGATCGACCAGGACAAGATCGACCGGTCGCGGGGCATGGACATCACGGTCGTGACCACAGCCACGAACGACGACGAGGGTCGCGCGCTGCTCAAGCAGCTCGGTTTCCCCTTCACGGAGTGAAAAATATGCAGAGTAACGAGGAGCGAGACGATGGCTAAGACAGCACTGGTCGTCAAGGCGGCGCGCAAACCGAAGTACAAGGTCCGCGGTTACACGCGCTGCCAGCGGTGCGGCCGCCCCAAGGCCGTATACCGCAAGTTCGGGCTGTGCCGGATCTGCCTGCGCGAGATGGCACACCGCGGTGAGCTGCCCGGAATCACCAAGAGCTCCTGGTAATCCAACCCGTCGATCACCGAAAATGAATACACTGAAGGTCGCACGTCCATCCCGGACGGACGCGAAACCACGGTGGGAAAGAGGCCTCAGGCCATGACGATGACTGATCCCATCGCAGACATGCTCACGCGTCTGCGAAACGGCAACCAGGCGTACCACGACTCGGTGTCGATGCCCTACAGCAAGTTGAAGGCTGGCGTCGCCGAGATCCTCCAGCAAGAGGGGTACATCACCTCCTGGAGCATGGAGCAGCCCACCCAGGACACCGCCACCGAGAATGTCGTCGGAAAGACGCTCACGCTGACTCTGAAGTACGGACAGCACCGGGAGCGCTCGCTAGCCGGAGTCCGCCGGATCAGCAAGCCCGGCCTGCGTGTGTACGCCAAGTCCACTGGTCTGCCGAAGGTGCTCGGCGGCCTCGGGGTGGCGATCATCTCGACCAGCCAGGGTCTGCTGACCGACCGGCAGGCGAACAAGAAGGGCGTAGGTGGGGAAGTCCTCGCCTACGTCTGGTGAGCAAGGACCAGGAGGAGAACTAGGCATGTCGCGTATTGGCAAGCTCCCCATTCCGGTCCCGTCGGGTGTCGACGTGGCCGTCGACGACAGCGTCGTCACCGTCAAGGGCCCCAAAGGCACCCTGTCGCACACCGTGGCCGCTCCGATCACGGTCGCTCACCCGGAGGGCGGAGCCGTCGAGGTCACCCGCCCGGACGACGAACGGATCAGCAAGTCCCTGCACGGTCTCACCCGCACCCTGATAGCCAACATGGTGACCGGGGTGACCGACGGCTACGAGAAGAAGCTCGAGATCGTCGGCGTCGGCTACCGGGTGCTGTCCAAGGGTCCGACCCAGCTCGAGTTCCAGCTCGGCTACTCGCACTCGATCACCTTCGATGCCCCCACCGGGATCACGTTCACGGTGGAAGGCCCCACGAAGCTGGGCGTGCAGGGCATCGACAAGCAGCTCGTCGGCGAGACCGCCGCGAACATCCGCAAACTGCGCAGGCCTGAGCCCTACAAGGGCAAGGGCGTTCGCTACGCGGGCGAACAGGTCCGCCGCAAGGTCGGAAAGGCTGGTAAGTGACGATGGCTATCGCACTCAAGACAGGCAAGCACACCAGCGCTCGCGCCGCGGCGCGGATGCGTCGTCAGGTCCGTGGCCGCAAGAAGGTCACCGGCACGGCAGAGCGTCCGCGGCTGGTCGTCACCCGGTCCGCCAAGCACATCCGTGTGCAGGTGGTCGATGATGTGGCCGGCAAGACGCTGGCGTCGGCGAGCACCATGGAGACCGGCCTTCGGTCCTTCGAAGGCGACAAGTCCGCCAAGGCGAAGAAGGTCGGCGAAGTCGTCGCCGAACGCGCCAAGAACCAAGGTGTGGTCTCGGTCGTCTTCGATCGGGCCGGCAACTTGTACCACGGGCGGGTCGCCGCCCTCGCCGATGGCGCCCGCGAGGGCGGCCTCGCGTTCTGATCGCACACAGTCAAGACCCGGAAGAAACTGAGAAGAGGTAGTTCGAATGAGCGGACCCCAGCGTCGCAGTGGCGGTGCCGGTGGCGAGCGCCGTGGCAACCGCGACGATCGTCGTGGTGGCCAGGCTGCTGACAAGACCGCCTACATCGAGCGTGTCGTCGCGATCAACCGTGTCGCCAAGGTCGTGAAGGGCGGTCGTCGCTTCAGCTTCACCGCGCTTGTGGTCGTCGGCGACGGCGACGGCATGGTCGGCGTCGGCTACGGCAAGGCCAAGGAAGTTCCCGCCGCGATCGCAAAGGGTGTCGAGGAGGCCAAGAAGTCGTTCTTCAAGGTCCCCCGCATCCAGGGCACCATCCCGCACCCCGTGCAGGGCGAGAAAGCCGCAGGCGTCGTACTTCTCCGGCCGGCTGCTCCTGGTACCGGTGTCATCGCCGGTGGCCCGGTGCGCGCCGTCCTGGAGTGCGCCGGCATCCATGACGTGCTGAGCAAGTCGCTCGGTTCGTCGAACCAGATCAACATCGTGCACGCGACAGTCGCCGCGCTCCGGGGCCTCGAGGAGCCCGAGGCAGTGGCGCTACGTCGCGGTCTGCCGGTCGAGGATGTGGCCCCGGCGGCCCTGCTCAGGGCGCGGGCCGAGGTGACTCCGTGATGGCGCGCCTGAAGGTGGCTCAGCAGCGGTCGTCGATCGGCCGCAAGAAGAACCAGCGGGACACCCTGCGCTCGCTCGGGCTCAAACGCATCGGCGACGTGGTCGTCAAGGAGGACCGGCCGGAGATCCGTGGGATGCTGCACACGGTCCGGCACCTGGTCCTCGTCGAGGAGGTCGACTGATATGACGCTCAAACTCCATCATCTTCGCCCGGCACCCGGAGCCAAGACCGCCAAGACCCGCGTCGGTCGCGGTGAGGGCTCCAAGGGCAAGACTGCCGGTCGCGGCACCAAGGGCACCAAAGCCCGCTACCAGGTGCCGGCCGCCTTCGAGGGCGGCCAGATGCCCCTTCACATGCGCCTGCCGAAGCTGAACGGCTTCAAGAACCCGTTCAAGGAGGAGTTCCAGGTGGTCAACCTGGACCGTCTCGGCGAGCTGTTTCCTGAAGGCGGGATTGTCAGTGTCGAGGATCTCGTCACCAAGGGCGCCGTGCGCAGCGGCCGTCCGGTGAAAGTGCTCGGCTCCGGAGACATCGCGGTTGCGGTCCAGGTGAGCGCGCACGCCTTCTCCGCCTCGGCCAGGGAGAAGATCGCCGCTGCCGGCGGTAGCGCGACGAACCTCTGACCGTTCGGGCCCCTGTTAGGCTTCCGGGGTTCCTGCGGCAAGAACGGGCCACTCGTATGTGAAGAAAGAGGACCAGGTGCTAGGCGCTTTCGCCAACGCGTTCCGGACCCCGGACCTGCGACGCAAGATTCTGTTCGTTCTGCTGGTCATCGTGATCTTTCGGCTGGGATCACAGGTTCCGACCCCGGGCGTGAACGTGGCGAACGTCCAAGCCTGCTTCGCCCAGATCGAGAACGACGGTCTTTATGGACTGATCAACCTGTTCTCCGGTGGCGCGCTCCTTCAGCTCACCATCTTCGCGCTCGGCATCATGCCCTACATCACGGCCAGCATCATCCTGCAGCTCCTGGTGGTCGTCATCCCACGCCTGGAGACCCTGAAGAAGGAGGGTCAGGCCGGGCAGTCGAAGATCACCCAGTACACCCGCTACCTGACACTGGGTCTGGCCATCCTGCAGGCAACGGGCATTACCGCCCTCGCCCGGAACCGCCAGCTGCTTCAGGGCTGTGAGCTGCCACTGCTGCACAACGAGGACCAGCTGATCACGATGGTGGTCATGGTGACCACGATGACCGCGGGGACAGCGGTGATCATGTGGCTCGGTGAGCTCGTCACCGACCGTGGCATCGGGAACGGCATGTCGATCCTGATCTTCACCCAGGTCGTGGCCACCTTCCCGTCCTCGCTGTGGGGGGTGAAGACGACCAACGGCTGGTGGATCTTCTCGGTCGTGATCCTGATCGGTCTGGTTATCGTGGCCGCGATCACCTTCATCGAGCAGGCACAACGCCGGATCCCGGTGCAGTACGCCCGCCGGATGGTGGGCCGGCGGATGTTCGGCGGCTCGTCGACGTACATCCCGCTCAAGGTCAACCAGGCTGGCATCATCCCGGTGATCTTCGCCTCGAGCCTGATGTACCTTCCCGCGATGGCGCTGCAGTTCAACCAGGGCTCGGACTCGAGATGGTCGGAGCTGATCAACACCTACCTCGTCACCGGCAGCCACCCGGTCTACATGGCCACCTACTTCGCGATGATCATCTTCTTCGTCTATTTCTACGTCGCGATCACCTTCGACACCGAAGAGGTCGCCGACAACATGAAGAAGTACGGCGGCTTTATCCCCGGGATCCGGGCGGGCCGGCCGACTCAGGAGTACCTCTCCTACGTCCTGTCCCGCATCACGCTGCCAGGGGCTCTGTACCTCGGTCTGATCTCGCTGATCCCGTCGATCGCCTTCGTTCTGATCAACGCGGACCAGAACTTCCCCTTTGGCGGTGTGTCCATCCTGATCATGGTGGGGGTGGCACTGGACACGGTGAAACAGATCGAGAGCCAGCTCCAGCAGCGCAACTACGAAGGATTCCTGCGCTGATGCGAGTAATCTTGATGGGTCCACCCGGTGCCGGCAAGGGCACCCAGGCCAAGGTGATCGCTGCCCACTTCGACGTCCCACCGATTTCCACGGGCGACATTTTTCGGGCGAACGTCAAGGACGAGACCCCGCTGGGTGTCAAAGCCAAGCGCTACCTGGACGCCGGCGACTACGTGCCCGACGAGGTCACCAACCTGATGGTGCGCGACCGTATCGACGAAGCCGACGCAGTCGACGGGTTCCTGCTCGACGGGTATCCACGCACGCTGGCCCAGGTCGAGGAGCTCGACAAGATGCTCGGCGAGACCGGCCACTCGGTGGACGCAGTCGTCGTGCTCACCGTCGACGACGAGGAGCTCGTCCAGCGCCTGCTCAACCGGGCCCACGTCGAGGGCAGGGTCGACGACACCGAGGAGGTGCTGCGGCACCGCCAGGACGTCTTCAACGAGCAGACCGAACCCCTCATCTCGGTCTATGAGGACCGTGGGCTGCTTCACCGCATCGAGGGGGTGGGCAGTGTCGAGACGGTCTCGTCGCGTGTGTTCGACGAGCTGGACCGGGTCCAGTCCGAGACGGCCGACTCGGAGTAGGGACGCCTCCGACGTGCCGTTCCGCGATCGCGGTATCGAGATCAAGACGCCGGCGCAGATCGACAGGATGCGCGCCGCTGGGCTGGTCGTCGGTGAGACGTTGGAACTGCTGCGGAGCACGGTTGCGCCGGGGATGACCACGCTCGGACTGGACCAGATCGCCGAGGACAACATCCGCTGGTCGGGCGGGACGCCCTCGTTCAAGGGGTACCACGGCTTCCCCGGCTCGATCTGCACGTCGGTCAACGACGTGGTGGTGCACGGCATCCCCGACGAGCGGGTGATCGCTGAGGGCGACATCGTCTCGATCGACTGCGGTGCGATAGTCGACGGCTGGCACGGCGACGCCGCTCTCACCGTGGCGATCGGTGCCATCCCCGCGGAGGCGGTCGAGCTCATGCGGGTGACCGAGGAGGCGATGTGGCGGGGAATCGCCGCCGCATCGCTCGGGGGCCGGGTCACCGACATCTCTCACGCGGTCGAGTCCTACGTGCGCTCGCAGGGCTTCTACGGGATCCTCGAGGACTATGTCGGCCATGGCATCGGCTCGGCGATGCACCAGCCACCGAACGTGCCCAACTACGGCCGGCCCGGAAAGGGGCCGAAGCTGGTCGAGGGTCTCGCGCTCGCAGTGGAGCCGATGGTGGTTCTCGGCGACAAGGCGAGCAGGGTCCTCGACGACGACTGGACAGTGGTCACCGAGGACGGTTCGCTGGCGGCCCACTTCGAGCACACCTTCACCCTCACCCCTCAGGGAGCCTGGATCCTGACCGCGATCGACGGGGGCGCGGCCAAGCTCGAGGAGCTCGGCGTCCCCTTCGGCGGCCCCTGAGCCCCGCGAGCCTCCGGCCCCGCGTGCCCCTCGTGCCCAGTTTCCCCAAGGTATGTGGGTGAACCTGCACCTCCCACGACGAACTCGGCTCGGGAAGTGCAGGTTCGTCGCGGGAAGTCCCGCGTCGGGGCTACTGGTTGCGTCCCGCGCGGCCGGAACGCCCCGCGGCAACGAGACGCTCGCCCACGCGTCGATTAGCGGTCAGGGGGTTTTCTCCCGTAGAATCGTCTGTCGGCCCAACATGGGCCTGTTTCGTGGTGCCCAGTAGCTTGCGCAGTTTTGCACAGTAGTCGGCATCGCGGCTGCCCGGCGTACTCCACGCTGACGAAGTTGCCGGGCCACGGTAGGCCAGTCATCGACAGATTGCGGAGGACTTGAGAGGGCATGGCGAAGAAAGAAGGCGTGATCGAGATCGAGGGATCGGTCGTCGAAGCGCTCCCGAACGCAATGTTTCGGGTCGAGCTGAGCAACGGGCACAAGGTTCTGGCCCACATCAGCGGCAAGATGCGTCAGCACTACATCCGGATCCTTCCTGAGGACCGGGTCGTCGTCGAACTCTCGCCGTACGACCTGACCCGCGGTCGGATCGTCTACCGATACAAGTAGCAACCCCAGCGAACCCCCAGCGAAACCCCAGCGAACACTGTCAGCCGTCCACGAAGAGAGCTCCGCAACATGAAGGTCAATCCCAGCGTCAAGCCGATCTGTGACAAGTGCAAGGTGATCCGTCGCCACGGCCGCGTCATGGTGATCTGCGAGAACCCGCGGCACAAACAGCGCCAGGGCTGACTCGCCAGCCAACTGAACAGAGCCAACTGAACGAAGCCAACTGAATAGAGACAACTTCACACAGAGCCCGCAGATGGGCTCACCAATCGTGATCGCTCACCGAGCCACCGTCGTACGCCGAGTGCGACCAACACTCGGTGTCACCCCCGGACCGGAGGCCGGGGCCTGGACAGGGCACAGCCGAGGCGGGCTGTACTCAGCGCAGGACGCGACACGAACTGACACCTCCGAGCGAAAGAAGGGACACCGCCTTTATGGCACGCCTCGTTGGTGTCGATCTCCCGCGTGACAAGCGCGTCGAGATCGCACTCACCTACATCTACGGCATCGGCCGAACCCGCTCTCAGGCTCTGCTGGCCACGACCGGGGTCGACCCGGATATGCGCGTGCACCAGCTGGGTGACGAAGAGCTGGTCAAGCTCCGCGACGCGATCGAAGCCAACTTCAAGATCGAAGGTGACCTCCGCCGTGAGGTCCAGGCCGATATCCGTCGCAAGATCGAGATCGGCAGCTACCAGGGCCGTAGGCACCGTCAGGGCCTGCCCGTCCGCGGTCAGCGCACCAAGACCAACGCGCGCACCCGCAAGGGTCCCAAGCGCACCGTCGCCGGCAAGAAGAAGGTCAAGTGATCCGGGGTCGGCCGCTGGAACGGCCCAGCGATTCCTCTGCCCCCTCTCTCGCCACGCGTGACCAGACAATCCTCAGGAGTAACTGAATGCCTCCCAAGAGCCGACAGGCTGCCGGCGCCAAGAAGGTGCGCCGCAAGGAGAAAAAGAACATCGCTCAGGGCGAAGCCCACATCAAGAGCACGTTCAACAACACGATCGTCACCATCACCGACCCGACCGGGGCAGTGATCGCGTGGGCCTCGGCCGGCACCGTCGGCTTCAAGGGTTCGCGGAAGTCGACTCCTTTCGCCGCGCAGATGGCAGCCGAGGCTGCTGGACGACGGGCGATGGAGCACGGCATGAAGAAGATCGACGTCTTCGTCAAGGGCCCGGGATCGGGCCGGGAGACGGCGATCCGTTCCCTGGGTGCGGTCGGCCTCGAGGTCGGCACCATCGCGGACGTCACGCCCACCCCGCACAACGGCTGCCGGCCGCCCAAGCGCCGTCGCGTCTGACCCCCGACCAGCGAGACTGAAGGAGATTTCCAACCATGGCCCGATATACCGGCCCCATGACGAAGAAGTCGCGCCGCCTGGGTGTCGACCTCGTCGGTGGCGACCAAGCTTACGAGCGTCGTCCCTACCCGCCCGGTCAGCACGGCCGCGGCCGCATCAAGGAGAGCGAGTACCTTCTCCAGCTTCGTGAGAAGCAGAAGGCTCGCTACACCTACGGTGTCCTCGAGAAGCAGTTCCACCGCTACTACGCGGAGGCGAGTCGCAGGGCCGGCAAGACCGGCGACAACCTGCTGCAGCTACTCGAGTGCCGGCTCGACAACGTGGTCTACCGCGCCGGGTTCGCCAGAACCCGCCGCCACGCTCGTCAGCTGGTGACCCACGGGCACTTCAAGGTCAACGGCAAGAAGGTCGACATCCCTTCTTTCCAGGTGACCGCGCACGACGTGATCGACGTACGTGAGAAGTCCCTGGAGATGACGCCGTTCATCGTGGCTCGCGAGACCCACGGCGAACGCGTGGTGCCGGCCTGGCTCGAGTCGCTGCCGAACCGGATGCGCGTTCTCGTGCACCAGCTTCCTATCCGAGCGCAGATCGACATCCCGGTCCAGGAGCAGCTCATCGTCGAGTTCTACTCCAAGAAGTAACCCCCGCACATCCCTTTTAGTTCGAGCCCGTCAAATAGCGGACGGCTCGGAAAGGAACCTTCAAGTGCTTATCGCCCAACGTCCGACCCTGTCGGAAGAGTCCGTCGGCGAGTTCCGCTCGCGATTCGTGATCGAGCCACTGGAGCCCGGCTTCGGCTACACGCTCGGCAACTCGTTACGCCGCACCCTGCTCTCCTCGATCCCTGGCGCCTCGGTGACCAGCATCCGGATCGACAGCGTGCTGCACGAGTTCTCCACCATCGAAGGCGTCAAGGAAGACGTCACCGAGGTCATCCTCAACCTCAAGGGCCTCGTCGTCTCGTCCGAGCAGGACGAGCCGGTCACCATGTACCTGCGCAAGCAGGGACCCGGTGAGGTCACCGCAGCCGACATCAACCCTCCGGCCGGTGTCGAGGTGCACAACCCTGAGCTGAAGATCGCGACCCTCAACGACAAGGGCAAGCTCGAGATGGAGCTTGTCGTCGAGCGGGGGCGTGGCTACGTCTCCTCGGTGCAGAACAAGGCCGGCGACGTGGAGATCGGACGGATGCCGGTCGACTCGATCTACAGCCCCGTCCTGAAGGTCACCTACAAAGTCGAGGCGACTCGTGTCGAGCAGCGCACCGACTTCGACAAGCTCGTCATCGACGTGGAGACCAAGCAGTCCATCCACCCGAGGGACGCGATAGCCTCCGCCGGCAAGACGCTGGTCGAGCTGTTCGGCCTGGCGCGCGAGCTGAATGTCGAGGCCGAGGGCATCGACATCGGCCCCTCTCCGGTGGATGAGCAACTGGCCGCTGACCTGGCTCTTCCGGTGGAAGACCTGCAGCTCACTGTTCGCTCGTACAACTGCCTCAAGCGTGAGGGCATCCACACCGTGGGTGAGCTCATCTCCAGCTCGGAGCAGGATCTGCTCGACATCCGCAACTTCGGTGCGAAGTCCATCGACGAGGTCAAGGCCAAGCTCGTCGAGATGGGCCTCTCGCTCAAGGACAGCGCCCCGGGCTTCGACCCCCAGGCTGCCCTGGCGGCGTACGAAGATGACGACGACTCGTTCGTCGAGGACGAGCAGTACTGAGAGTCAAGGACACCTGCTAGCCACGCTATCTATCCGAGTACCTGATACGGCTCGGAAGAGACGAGAACAAGAGACATGCCTACTCCCAAGAAGGGTGCACGCCTTGGCGGCAGCCCGGCCCACCAGAAGCTGATCTTGTCGAACCTGGCAACCAGCCTCTTCGAGCACGGTCGAATCACCACCACAGAGGCGAAGGCGCGCACCCTGCGGCCGTACGCCGAGCGACTGATCACCAAGGCGAAGAAGGGCGACCTGCACAACCGTCGCCAGGTCTTGTCGGTCATCCGCGACAAGGGTGTCGTGCACGCACTGTTCGAGGAGATCGGTCCCCGTTTCGCTGAGCGGCCAGGTGGCTACACCCGGATCACCAAGCTCGGTCCCCGCAAGGGCGACAACGCCCCGATGGCGGTGATCGAGCTGGTGACCGAGGAGTACGCCGGCGGCACCGGCAGCACTGTCCAGGCTTCCAGGAAACGGACCGAGACCGCTGCCCCGGTCGAGGCTCCCGACGCCGAGGCTCCCGACGCCGAGGCTCCCGACCCGGAACCCACTGACGCCGAGGCTCCAGACGCGGAGGCTCCTGACGTCGAGGTCTTCGAGGAGTCCGTGGGAGGGGTTGCCGGCAAGTACGCCGACTCGCGCGGCCCGCTGGAGAACGCCGACGAGGCACCTGAAGGTTTCACGGTCAAGGGCAATGAGGACTCGATGAAATACCACCTGGCCGACGGCCAGTGGTACGAGAACACCGTCGCCGAGGTGTGGTTCGCGTCCGAGGAGGCGGCTCAGGCTGCCGGCTTCACAAAGGCCGGCGAGTAGCACTCACCGCGTCAGCAGCCCAAGGCCCTTCGGGCCCGCCGTGGGACGTCATCCAACCAGCGCGCAACAGCAGCCAGAACGTATGACGTCCGACGGGGCCGTTGAGTTGAGTCGGCGTCAGCGGGGCCAACTCTGCTCCACCAGACGGGTGGCCTCGGCCTGAGTCAACCCCAACCGGCGCGCGACGGTGGTGTACTCCTGGGCTGCGGAGCGGGCCCGGGTCGTCGACTTGTCTGTCTGACCTCCCTCGACCAACCCGGACCGGACGAAGGTGCCCCGGCGTCCGTGGGTAGCGATCACTCCGTCTGCCTCGAGCTCGCGGTACCCCCTCGCCACCGTATTGACGGCGAGGCCGAGGTCGGCGGCCAGCTGCCGGACCGTGGCCAGTCTTGCGCCGGCGGGAAGGTCACCGCTTGCGACCTGGACAGCGATCTGGGTGCGCAACTGCTCGTACGGCGGCACGGCAGAGGCAGTGTCGATGACGATGCTCATGCTCGAAGACCAATGCTCGCGGCTGTTGTAGCAAATGTAGCGCTACAAAGAACAATAGGGGAAGATGCTCGGGTGCGGCTGCGAATCGACCTCTCCTATGACGGAACCGACTTCCATGGATGGGCCAAGCAGCCGTCGCTCCGCACGGTGGAAGGGACCCTCGAGGGTGCGCTGACGCGGATTCTGCGGATGGAGTCGGTTTCGCTCACCTGTGCCGGTCGCACGGATGCTGGGGTTCATGCACGTGACCAGGTTGTCCATCTGGACCTCGACCGGGCGACCTTGGGCGGCATCGTCAGGAGCAGCGCCGTGGTACCGGGTGATGCCCGAGTCGATGCGCCAGTCGATGCCCTCGTGAGGCGGTTGAACGGCTTGCTGCCCCACGACGTACACATTCGTCGGGCAGCGGAGGCAGCGGAGGGCTTCGACGCCCGGTTCTCCGCGATCTGGCGCAGATACGCCTATCGGATCGCCGACGCGCCCCGTCTGGTGGACCCCCTGCGGCGCCGCGAGGTGCTGGCGCGACCGAGACGCCTTGACCTCGTGGCGATGAACGATGCGGCTGCCATGCTGCTCGGCGAGCACGACTTCGCGGCGTTCTGCAGAAGGCGATCGGGCGCGACCACAATCAGAAGCCTGCTCGAGCTGCGCTGGGATCGCGACGAGCAGGGTTTGGCGGTTGCCACGGTGAAGGCGGACGCGTTCTGTCACAGCATGGTGCGGTCCCTGGTCGGGTGCCTGCTGGAGGTGGGCGAGCATCGCCAGGAGCCGGGCTGGTCACGCACGGTGCTGTTGGCAGGGACGCGAAACCCAGCTGTCAGGGTCGCCCGCCCGCACGGCCTCACCCTCGAGCAGGTGGCCTACCCGCCGGACGCCGAGCTCGCCGCGCAGGCGGTGACCGCCCGCGTCGTACGCACCCTTCCGGCGGGGGAGGATGCCGATGGATGAGCACTACTTCTCCGCCGACCCATCGGTCCCGTTCAAGCGCGTCCCGGTGCACGTACACGTCTGGGGCAGGGCGCTGTCGCTGACGTCAGGGTCCGGGGTCTTCGCGCAGGGCCGGCTCGACACCGGCACCTCGATCCTCTTCCGCGAGACCCAGCCTCCCAGCGCCGGAACCTTTCTCGACCTGGGCTGCGGGTACGGCGCCATCGGGCTGGCCCTCGCCGAAGTCGTCCCCGACTCAGTCGTGTGGGCGGTCGATGTGAACGAGCGCGCGGTGCTGCTGGCCAACGAGAACGCCGAGACGCTTGGTGTCGCGGCTCGGTTCACCGCAGCGACTCCCGACCACGTTCCCACAGACGTGAGGTTCGACGAGATCTGGTCCAACCCACCGATCCGGATCGGCAAACAAGCACTGCACCAGCTCTTGCTGGCCTGGTTGCCCCGGCTGGCTGCGGGCGGCCGCGCGGTGATGGTCGTCGGCAAGTTCCTCGGCGCCGACTCGCTGCAGCGGTGGCTGGAGGACCAGGGATACCCCACCCGGCGGATGGCCAGCGCCAAGGGATTCCGGGTTCTCGAGGTCCAATCGGTCGACCCCGGCTGAGCACGGTTCTAAGAACCCTGCAGTGGGCACAATGGAGCGATGACCGACTACGAGGCGTCCTCGGACCGCTACGACACCATGGAGCTCGCGCAGATGGCTCTGCAGTGGGTGCTACGGGACGGCCGGGTCACCTCAGCCGTGGTCGGGGCATCCCGGTCGAACAGCTCGACATCAACCTGGACGCGATCGCCGGGCCCGGGTTCACCGAGGAGGAGCTCGCTGCCATCGACCTGGATGCCGTCGACTCGGGCGTGAACATGTGGGCTGAGCATATTGGAGACTAGGACAGGTCGTACGACCCGCATCAGGGGAGGGCGATTGTGGGGCATGATCGGGTCATGACGAAGTACGTGTACGCCTTCTCCGAAGGCAGCAAGGACCAGAAGGACCTGCTTGGCGGCAAGGGCGCGAACCTGGCCGAGATGACCAACTTGGGGTTGCCCGTTCCGCCGGGCTTCATCATCAGCACGGAGGCCTGTCGTGCCTATCTCGCCGAGGGCCGTGAGCCGGAGGCGCTCTCCGAGGAGGTCTCGGCCCACCTGGAGGCGCTGCAGAAGGAGATGGGCAAGACGCTCGGCCAGGCCGACGACCCACTGCTGGTGTCGGTCCGCTCGGGCGCGAAGTTCTCCATGCCCGGGATGATGGAGACCGTGCTCAACGTCGGTCTCAACGACGAGTCGGTGAGGGGCCTCGCAGCCAAGGCGGATGGCGACGAGAGGTTCGCCTACGACTCCTACCGTCGACTGCTCGCGATGTTCGGGTCGACGGTGCTCGGGGTCGAGTCCGAGGTGTTCCACCAGGCGCTGGAGGACCTGAAGAACGACCGCGGCACGAAGAACGACCTGGACCTCGATGTCGGTGACTTCCAGGACCTGGTGGCGACGTACAAGAAGCTGATCAGCGACCACACCGGCAGCGACTTCCCGCAGGACCCGCGTGAGCAGCTGGACATGGCTGTGCGCGCGGTCTTCGACTCGTGGAACACCGAGAGGGCCGTGCTCTACCGCCGGCAGGAGCGGATCCCCGCCGACCTGGGCACCGCGGTCAGCATCTGCTCGATGGTGTTCGGCAACTGTGGGATGAACTCGGGAACCGGCGTTGCGTTCACTCGCGACCCGGCGTCGGGGGCGCAAGGCATCTACGGGGACTACCTGCAGAACGCCCAGGGCGAGGACGTCGTGGCAGGCATCCGCAACACCGTGCCGCTTGCCGACCTCGAGGACATCAACAAGCCGTCCTACGACGAGCTGCTCGCCATCATGGAGACGCTGGAGGGGCACTACAAGGACCTGTGTGACATCGAGTTCACCGTCGAGCGCGGCAAGCTGTGGATGCTGCAGACCCGGGTCGGCAAGCGCACGGCGGAGGCAGCGTTCCGGATCGCCGTCCAGCTGGTCGACCAGGGCCTGATCGGGATGGACGAGGCTCTACAACGGGTCAACGGTGACCAGCTCGCACAGCTGATGTTCCCTCGGTTCGACGTCGACGCGGAACGGAACCTGATCGGCAAGGGCATGAACGCCTCGCCCGGGGCAGCCGTGGGCAAGGTGGTGTTCGACTCGACGACGGCCGTGGAATGGAGCGACCGCGGTGAGGACGTGATCCTCGTACGACGTGAGACCAACCCCGACGACCTCAAGGGGATGGTCTGCGCCAAGGGCATTCTGACCAGCCGCGGCGGGAAGACCTCGCATGCTGCCGTCGTGGCCCGCGGGATGGGGCGGACGTGCGTGTGCGGCGCCGACTCCCTCGACGTGGATGTGAAGAAGAAGGTGTTCACGAGCGCTGACGGTGTCACCGTCAACGAAGGCGACGTGATCTCCATCGACGGCACCACCGGTGAGGTCTTCGTCGGCGAGGTGCCCGTCGTCGACTCGTTCGTGGTTCGCCACTTCGAAGGCGACGAGGCGGCAGAGGGCGACGAGCTGGTGGCAGCGGTAGCCCGCATCATGGAGCACGCCGACAGCGCGCGCAGGCTCGCGGTTCGGGCGAACGTGGACACTCCCGAGGACAGTACCCGGGCTCGCCGGTTCGGGGCGCAGGGAATCGGTCTGTGCCGCACCGAGCACATGTTCCTCGGTGAGAGGAAGACGCTCGTCGAACACCTGATCGTGGCCGAGACGTCGCAGGAACAGGAGGAGGCGCTCTCGGCGCTACTTCCCCAACAGCGTGAGGACTTCATCGGCATCTTGGAGGCGATGGACGGGCTTCCGGTGACGATCCGGCTGATCGACCCGCCGCTGCACGAGTTCCTGCCCGACTACACCGAGCTCTCGGTGGCCGTGGCCCTCGAGGACGAGCGCGGGGAGCGCGACACCAAGCAGCACAAGCTGCTCGACGCGGTCACCAGGTTGCATGAGCAGAACCCGATGCTGGGGCTTCGCGGGGTGCGGCTCGGCATCGTCATACCGGGGTTGTTCGCGATGCAGGCAAGGGCGATCCTTGAGGCGACTGCCGAGCGGACCAAGGCGGGTGGCGACCCGCAGCCGGAGATTATGATCCCGCTGGTCGCCAGCGTGCAGGAGCTGGAGCTGGTCAGGTCGGACATCATCAAGGTGGCCGGCGAGATCGAGGACGAGCGTGAGGTGAAGCTGAGCTTCAAGGTCGGCACGATGATCGAGCTTCCGCGTGCGGTAATGGCGGCTAGCGAGATCGCCGGGGTCGCGGAGTTCTTCTCCTTCGGGACCAACGACCTGACCCAGATGACGTGGGGCTTCTCCCGCGACGACGTCGAGGCGTCGTTCTTCGGCACCTACCTGGACAAGGGCATCTTCGGCGTCTCGCCGTTCGAGACGCTTGACCGGGACGGGGTGGGCCAGCTGGTGAGGCTCGCCGTCGAGAAGGGCCGGGAGAGCCGCCCTGACCTGCACCTTGGTGTATGCGGTGAGCACGGAGGCGACCCGGACTCCATCCACTTCTTCGACGAGGTCGGTCTCGACTACGTTTCCTGCTCGCCGTTCCGGGTCCCCGTCGCGCGGCTCGAGGCGGGTCGTTCGGCGGGGTAGCTGGAACCGAGCGGACGCGGCGCACGTCTCACCTAGAACAACCTGAGTGAGAGGTGGAGACCATGAGCCCCGCGAGAACTGTCAGTGTCCGAAGCTTGGGAGTCGCGGTGGGCGTGCTCATCGCCGTGATGTTGGCATACGCGGTGGGCTTCAACGGCGGTGGCGCCCCCGAGGTGCGTGCGGCCGAGGCGCCTCCCGCCACCACCGCCGACCCGGCTCGCGAGATCGTCATGAGGGGAACCGGTGAGGCAACCGGGGTCCCCGACCAGCTCTCGTTCAAGCTCTCGGTCCACATGGAAGCCACAGACGTGTCCTCTGCTCTCAACCAGGCCAATGCCCGGATGCGACGAGTGTTGGCGGCCCTGACCACGGCCGGCGTTCAACACAAGGACGTCCAGACGACAGGTCTCAGCATCCGCCCGGTCTACGACTACAGCGACAACGCCCCCGCAGTGATCACCGGGTATACGGTCTCCGAGGACGCCGGCGTCCTGGTCCGTTCGCTCGGCGACGCAGGTGGGGCGATCGCGGCCGCTGCGAGTGCCGGTGGCAACGCCGTACGCCTGCACGGGGTGAGCCTGAAGATCGGTGATGAGGGCGCGTTGATGCGCGACGCCCGCGACAACGCCGTCGGCGAGGCGCAGGCCAAGGCACGCCAGTATGCCGAAGCGACGGGTCAGGAGCTCGGCGACGTGATCTCGGTCAAGGAGGTCTCGGCTCGGCGGTCGGGCCCAGTGCCCGCCTTCGCCGAGCGAAGCCTCTTTGACACCGCGGGTCTTAGCAAGGTTCCTGTCAGAGCCGGTTCGGCCGACCTGTCGGTGACCGTCTCGGTGGAATGGTCGTTGGCCTGACCACCGCGCGTCGTCCCCAGGGAAACTGGGTCGCGGGATCGGTCGAGGTCGTGGAGAATCCGTTGCTGTGGGTCATGTAGACGTTTCAGGTGTCAGGTACGAGCTTCCCGACGGGCGGGTGCTCCTTGACGACGTCTCGTTCCGGGTCGGGGAGGGTGCGAAGGTTGCCCTGGTCGGCGCGAACGGCGCCGGAAAGACCACCCTGCTGCGGATCATCACCGGTGACCTGGCTCCACACGCTGGGGCGGTGACCCGCTCCGGTGGGCTCGGCGTCATGCGCCAGATGGTCACCCAAGGCAACGAGGGCAGGACTGTCCACGATCTGCTGCTCTCGGTTTCCCCTCCGCGTGTGCGCACAGCTGCCGAACGCGTCGTCGCCGGCGAGCTCGCGATGATGGAAAGCGACGCCGAGAAGACGCAGATGAGGTACGCCGAGGCGCTGGCTGAGTGGGCCGACGCCGGCGGGTACGACATCGAGGTCACCTGGGACGTCTGTTGCACCTCGGCGCTCGGGGTGCCCTACGACCGGGCGAAGTATCGCGAGCTGTCCACGCTCTCGGGCGGGGAGCAGAAGCGGCTGGTGCTGGAGTTCCTGCTGCGTGGACCCGACGAGGTGTTGCTGCTCGACGAGCCGGACAACTTCCTCGACGTGCCCGGGAAGATGTGGCTTGAGCAGCGGATCAACGACTCTCCCAAGACCCTTCTCTACATCAGCCACGACCGGGAGCTGCTCAGGAGCACAGCGACCCGGGTGGTGACCGTAGAGCTCGGCGCGGCCGGGAACACGGTGTGGATGCACCCTGGCGGGTTCGCGTCGTACCACGAGGCCAGGCGCGACCGGTTCGCACGGTTCGAGGAGCTTCGGAAGCGTTGGGACGAGGAGCATGCCAAGCTGAAGGCTCTCGTGTTGCGCTACAAGATCAAGGCGGAGTACAACGACGGCCTCGCCTCTCAGTACCGCGCGGCGCAGACTCGTCACCGCAAGTTCGAGGAGGCCGGGCCTCCCCAGGCGATCCCGCGCGAGCAACAGGTGAAGATGCGGCTCAAAGGAGGCCGGACCGGCAAGCGCGCAGTGATGTGTGAAGGCCTCGAGCTCACCGGCCTGATGAAGCCCTTCGATCTCGAGGTCTGGTACGGCGAGCGGGTTGTCGTGCTCGGGTCGAACGGCTCCGGAAAGTCGCACTTCCTGCGCCTCCTCGCCGCAGGTGGCAGCGACCCCGAAGTCTCACACCGGCCGGTCGGTGACACCCCGGTGCAGCCGGTCCTCCACACCGGCCGCGCCCGGCTCGGGGCCCGTGTCCGGCCGGGCTGGTTCGTGCAGACCCATGAGCACCCTGAGCTGTGGGGGCGGGACTTGCTGGAGATCCTGCACCGGGGTGACGAGCATCGGGACGGGATGCCTCGGGAGCCCGCGTCACGGGCGTTGGATCGTTATGAGCTCGCACACGCCGCCGACCAGCGGTTCGAGTCGCTGTCGGGCGGTCAGCAGGCACGATTCCAGATCCTGCTCCTCGAGCTTTCCGGCGCCACCCTGCTTCTTCTCGACGAGCCCACCGACAATTTGGACGTGGAGTCCGCTGAGGCGTTGGAGGAAGGCATGGAGGCCTTCGAGGGAACGGTGATCGCGGTCACCCACGACAGATGGTTCGCCCGCGGCTTCGACCGCTACCTGGTGTACGGCGCCGACGGCTCGGTCTACGAGTCGGACGGGCCGGTCTGGGACGAGGGCCGCGTCCAGCGCATCCGCTGAGGATTTCGGCCGTGGCTTCATCTAGGCCGTGAGGCTTCATCTAGCTAGGTATGTCGGCCAACCTGCACCTCCCGCGGCCAACTCGCGCTCTCGTGTCTCATCTGTGGGTCAGGGTCTGCCGGGGAGCCGATCGCGACGCCCTCGGTTTGTAGGGCCCGATGTGGTCTCGCTCCCAGGGCACGTCAATTTCGTCCGTACGGACGATCCTGCGCCGACCATGGCCGAGCCCCGTGTAATTTTCATCCGTACGGACGATCCTGCGCCGACTACAGCCCGATCCGTGTCAAAGCAGCGCACAGTGCGCGATCCTGCGATGGCCAACTCAGAACCTATCCAGCCAACGGCGTTCGCTCGACACACCCACAGATACATCAGAAGAGCCCGAGTTCGTCGTGGGAAGTGCAGGTTCAGCGACATACCTTGGGGAAGCTGAGGCCGTGAGGCTGCGCTACTTCCAGCGTTCGCTGGCCGCCACGAAGTCGAGCGTACGGGCGCCGGTGTAGATCTGCTTGGGGCGGGCGATCTTCTGCTCCGGGTCCTGCACCAGCTCCAGCCACTGGGCGAGCCAGCCGGACGTGCGCGGGATGGCGAACAGCACAGTGAACATCTCTGGCGGGAACTGCAGCGCCTCGTAGATCAGCCCGCTGTAGAAGTCCACGTTGGGGTAGAGCTTGCGCTCCACGAAGTAGTCGTCCTCGAGAGCGATCTTCTCCAGCTCCACCGCGATCTTCAGCAGTGGGTTCACGCCGGTGACCTCGAAGACGTCGTCGCACGCCTTCTTGATGATGGTGGCCCGGGGTCGTGGTTCTTGTACACCCGGTGGCCGAAGCCCATCAGGCGTTCCTTGCCGTTCTTCACGCCGTCGATGAACTCGGGCACTTTGTCCGCCGAGCCGATCCGGCGCAGCATCCGCAGGACCGCCTCGTTGGCTCCACCGTGCAAGGGGCCGTAGAGGGCCGCGATCCCGGCGGAAACGGCCGAGTAGGGGTCGACCTGGCTGGAGCCGACGGAGCGCACGGCGTTGGTGGAGCAGTTCTGCTCATGGTCGGCGTGCAGGATGAACAGCACCTCGAGGGCGCGGACCAGGCGCTCGTCAGCGTTGAACTTCTGCTCACTCATCCGGAACAGCATCGCCAAGAAGTTCGCGGCGTAGCCGAGGTCGTTGTCGGGGTAGATATAGGGCTTGCCTTGGGCGTGGCGGAATGCCCAGGCACCGAGGGTGGGCACCTTTGCGATCATCCGGACGACCTGCATGTGCCGGTTGTCGGCGTCGGAGATGTTGCGTGACTCCGGGTAGAACGTGGAGAGCGCGCCCACCGACGCCATCAGCATCCCCATCGGGTGCGCGTCATAGCGGAACCCCTGCATGAACGTCCGCACGTTCTCGTGCACGAACGTGTGGTAGGTGATCTCGTGGGCCCAGCCGTCGTACTGGTCCTTGGTCGGAAGCTCGCCGTGGGTCAGCAGGTAGGCGACCTCGAGGTACGACGACTTTTCGGCGAGCTGTTCGATCGGGTACCCGCGGTACTCGAGGATGCCCTTCTCGCCGTCGATGAAGGTGACCGAGCTCCGGCAGGAGGCGGTGTTCACGAAGCCGGGGTCGTAGATCGCGAGTCCGGGTGTCTCCTCGTCGGTCCTGATCTTGCCGATGTCAGCGGCTTTGATCGCGCCGTCCGCGATCGGGACGTCGTACTCCTGACCGGTGCGGTTGTCGCGAACACTCAGAGTCTCGTTGCGATCTGCGTCGGCGGTGGCCGTGCTTTCGGCGGTGGCCGTGCTGTCGGACACGTTGGCTCCTCGCTGTTCGGGGCCGGAGACGCGAACGGGTGGTTCGGCGTGCCCGGGGACGGCGTACGGTGGTGTCGAAACCTGTGTACTGCACAAACCTATGCCCGAACCGGTCCCCCGCGAAACACCCCGCGAAACCAGGTAGTGGGTCAGTTTGACGAGAAATCAACACGGCCTCATTTGGTCAAGTCACAGTCGACTCACAGAACAGCAGAATGCTATCTTTGTGGTGCCGAGGCAAAGAGAAAGGACCGGAGGGGTACACTCCGGTCCTTTCTCTCCCCTGATAACCCGAGTGCCCGCCATACGATGGCGGCACACCCCAGGAGAACTCATCCAGCTTCGGCCTCAGCACCCTCTCGCTGACTGCCGTTCCGGTTGCCTCGGACCTCGGTGCCCTCACCGTTGAGGTCGATCGTCATCATCGACCCGTCAAGTGTGGGCTTCCAGCGCCGTGACACGTCGAGGTTGATGCCGTAGTACTTGCAGAATGAAGTGCCGGTGACCAAGAACGGTCCGTCGTCCCTCCTGTTTTTGTGCACCTTGTAGGCATGCGGTTCGCCCCCGCTGGCTGGGCGAATGCCGATTATGCGTTCCTCTTTGGCGAACAGGAGTTCTACAGCCTCAGGTTCGCCCATGGAGGCGAAGGCAGCCTTATTGAGGGAAAGCGTGCCGCGCTTCCCAATGGTGACCGAGGGGGTCCGAGTCAGCGGGACCATGCGCTTGGTGAACAACTCGAACTCCGGCACCTGTGCCCTCCTTCATGATCGACTGACCCCCAGAGTAACCGGCGGCGGGGGTGACTGCAACGCGGCTGGCCGCGTGTGCCGGAGAATTGTATGTGTCTAAAGCGTCAGTGAGGGTGTATGGCTGTCGCGCGTGCAGTGGATCAGTCCAGTAGACCAGCCATCTCAGTCAGCGTCCACACATGGTCAGCGACACCGGCAGCCATGGCGGGAGTCGTCGGGTAGCCACCACGTGCCTTCGTCAGGGTTTGGTGCGGGCGTGCGAAGTTGTAGTGCATGTAGTGCAGGCTCACCGCGTGGGCCAGGTTCTCGACCTTCTTGGAGAAGCCGTTGGTTAGCCGGGTGAAGCGGCGCATCCCCATCCGCATGGTGAGGTTCTGGCGCTCGACGTAGGACGTGGAGACCTTCGACCGGTCAGGGTTACCGGTGATCTTCCGTTCTCGGTCCCGGTGCACTCAGCGGGGCTGTAGCGGCGCTCGTTGCCTACGCCTTCCGGCTCGCCGTAGATCTTGATGAGCATTGCGTAGTCCACGTCCGCGCCGAACGCGGCCTCGACCGCCGAGAGGTAAGGCTTATGGCCGTCCGTGGTGAGCTGGACGCGGTTGGCGAGACGGCTGGCTACGTCCTGCATGAACACGTAGGCATCATCGACGGTGCGCTCGCCCACGAGCCAGGAGGGGACGAGCTTGGTGTCCGAGCAGATCGCGGTCCAGGTCCACACGTCGCCATATCCGAAGGTGCCTGCGTGTTCGTCGGGGACGTTCTTCTGCTTTGCGTAGCAGTAGGCCCAGATCTCGTCGCACTCGATCCGCTTGCACGGCAGGTCGGTCAGCGCGACGTTCTGGTACTCCACGCACGCCTGACCAAGGTCCACGAGCAACTTGGTGACCGTGTTCTTCGCCGCGCCGGTCACGCGCACCGCGGCGCGGAGGCTCTTGCCCTCAACCAGGCATCCAACGATCTGTGCTCGCTGTTCCGCGCTCAACCTGTTCACCATACTGACCATTATGCTTGACCGGACTAAGGCATGTCAACACCATTGCCTAAGTTTAGCCCCTGTGCTAACTTGATCCTACAGACTAACAGGGAGTTAGCCATGTCCGAGGCCATTGAGTTCAAGAACCCCTACCGTCCAGGTGCCGGACACATGCCGCCCCATCTAGCGGGGCGTGAGCGAGAGTCGGCCGAGTTCGATCTCCTGCTAAAGCAGGAAACAATCTTGGAGAACCTTGTCCTTACGGGGCTGCGCGGTGTGGGCAAGACGGTCCTTCTCGAGAAGTTCAAGGAACGTGCAGTGGCGGCCGGTTGGCTATGGGTCGGCGCAGATCTATCCGAGTCGGCCAGCATCAGTGAGCAGAATCTTTCTATGCGCCTGCTCGCTGATCTATCCGTAACTACATCCGCATTCACAGCCGAAGTCCCCCAACCGCAGGGGATCGGTTTCCAGTCACCGGCACCCCCCGCGAACGAGCGTGTCGCCCTGTCGTATCCAGTTCTCCAAGCCATGTTCAACAACACGCCCGGCCTCGTTTCAGACAAGATAAAGGGGGTTCTGGAGTTCGTGCACGAAGTGCTGAGCGCGCATGGACGCACCAAGGTCGTTTTTGCCTATGATGAGGCTCAGAATCTCTCTGACCATGCGAGCAAAGACCAGTTTCCACTATCTGTCCTACTGGATGTCTTTCAGTCCATCCAACGCAAGGGCGTAGGATTCATGCTCGTCCTGGCTGGACTGCCAACGCTATTTCCTAAACTTGTCGAAGCTCGTACATACTCGGAACGGATGTTCCATGTGGTCATGCTCGGTCGGTTGAGCGGGTCGGAGAGCCGCGAGGCGATTGAGAAGCCTATCGAGGTCGCCAACTGCCCAATTAGCTTTGCAGCGGACAGCGTCGAACAAATCTACGGCCAGTCAGGCGGGTATCCCTACTTCATTCAGTTTATCTGCCGTGAGGTGTTCGACGTGTTTATCCAGCAGTTTGCTGATGCGGACACCCCAGGGGTACCAGTGGAGGCCATCCAGGCTAAACTCGACACGGACTTTTTCGCTGGACGTTGGGCCAAAGTCACGGATCAACAGCGCCAACTTCTCTGGGTGGTGGCAAGCCTGGAAAAGGACGACGATGAGTTCACGATCCAGGAGGTTTATGAGCAAAGTCGCTTGCTCTTGGAGAAAGGTTTCTCATCCAGCCACGCGAATCAGATGCTTGGGAGTCTTAGCGAACAAGGTCTGATCTACAAGAATCGGCTAGGCAAGTATTCATTCGCGGTGCCTCTGATGGGTCGTTTCATTCTGCGGATCTATCAACAGCCCACCGGCTCCTAGCTGCCTTCCGCGCAATCTCGGATCGTTGCGCCGCCGTGAGCTTCGCGGCCCTCGCCTTGCCACCTTTCAACCCGCCCTTGCGACCTAGCGCGACGGCAGCCGGATCTTTCCCGTCGTCGGCAGGCTCGGACTTGTCCTCATCGGTGGCGTCGGCCACGATGGACGCGGCGAGTGAGTTGAGGTCGGCTGGACGACGTTTGCGTGAGCGGTCAGGCATACACAGCAGCGTACTCCAACCGTGGCGCAGAGCGCACGGCGCGAGTAAAATGCAGTGGATGAACGAGCCGCGATGCCCGGTGTGCGGCGGCGCGATGCGCCCAGCTCAACCAGGGAAAGAAATGCCCGCAGACGCTACGCCCGAGCGCATGCAAATCCACTACGTTTGCCTCGATTCGACATGCTCGGGCAGAGCGCAGGTGCCGGTGGTCACTGACGATAAAGACGCGGACGCCTGACGTAGTAGCTCCTCAGACAAACCCAGCTCAGTCAAACTGACCCACTACCGAAACCACGACGTTTTGACCACGAGGCCGACCCGCCGGTACTCTTAACGGTCGCGGTAACCCGGACTGTCGAACCCGGACTGCCCAGCATGGTGGTGCCGCGCCAGGCTGTGGGATCGAGCCACACACCGGCAACCGATGCAACGAGAAGGCAAACAACCGTGCGTACGTACAGCCCGAAGCCCGCTGACATCCAGCGTGAGTGGCACGTCATCGACGCCACTGACGTGGTGCTGGGTCGTCTTTCCGTTCAGATTGCGACGCTGCTTCGCGGCAAGCACAAGCCGACGTTCGCTCCGCACATGGACGGCGGCGACTTCGTGATCGTCGTCAACGCGGAGAAGGTCTCCCTTTCCGGCAACAAGATGGCGGCCAAGATGGCCTACCGTCACTCCGGGTACCCCGGGGGTCTGTCCTCGATCCCGTTCGGCGACCTGTTGGAGAAGGATCCTCGCCGGGCCATCGAGAAGGCCGTGTGGGGGATGCTTCCCAAGAACCGGCTGGGTCGCCAGATGATCAGGAAGCTGAAGGTCTACTCCGGTCCGGACCACCCGCACGTGGCCCAGAAGGCCAAGCCGTTCGAGATCACCCAGATCTCCCAGTCACCCAACAACCAGTAGTCGCTAAGTGAGGAACATCCGTGGCTGAGACCACCACCGAGCCCACCACCGAGCAGGGAGCCGAGCCGACTTTCGAGGTCGACGAACAGGGTCTTGCCTACAGCTCGGAGAGCTCGCCTTCCCAGGATGCGCCTGCCCGCCCGGCGACGATCGCCCCAGCGGCCGCCACCGGACGTCGCAAGGAGGCCGTCGCTCGGGTCCGTCTGGTCCCGGGCTCGGGTCAGTGGGTCGTCAACGGTCGCCAGCTCGACGAGTACTTCCCGAACAAGCTGCACCAGCAGGTCGTCAACGAGCCCTTCGTGGCCACGGACCTCGTCGATCGCTTCGACGTGATCGCTCGGGTTCACGGCGGTGGCATCACCGGCCAGGCCGGCGCCTTGCGGCTCGGTGTGGCACGCGCACTCAACGCCATCGACCTCGAGGCAAATCGCCCTTCCCTCAAGAAGGCGGGACTGCTCACCCGCGACGCTCGGGTCATCGAGCGCAAGAAGGCCGGTCTGAAGAAGGCTCGCAAGGCTCCGCAGTTCAGCAAGCGGTAGTCGAGAGACCCGCGCGGTGCCGTTCACGGGTGGCCGCCTTTTCGGCACCGACGGTGTGCGAGGGCTCGCCAACGGTCAGTTGACCGCCGAGCTCGCCCTCGACCTTTCGGTGGCCGCAGCACACGTGCTCGGTGAGGCTGGCGTCTTCAACGCATCCATCGACCATGGCCTGCGGCCGGTTGCCGTTGTCGGACGTGACACCCGGATCTCGGGGGAGTTCCTCGAGGCCGCGGTCGTGGCCGGGCTCGCCTCTGCTGGCGTCGACGTTCTCCTTCTCGGCGTTCTGCCCACCCCTGGTGTGGCCTACCTGACTGGCGCCCTCAAAGCCGACCTGGGCGTGATGCTTTCGGCCAGTCACAACCCGATGCCCGACAACGGGATCAAGTTCCTCGCCCGCGGGGGCAACAAGCTCGACGACGCGATCGAGATCGCGATAGAAAGCCGGCTGCGTGAGCCCTGGGATCGCCCGATCGGGGCTCGTGTGGGTCGGGTGCGCAGGTTCGACGCCGCAGTCACCGACTACGCAGCTCACCTCGTTGCGACGCTGCCGAGAGGTCTCGACCGGCTCAAGGTCGTCCTCGACTGTGCGCACGGGGCGGCGTCTGTCGCCGGGCCCGCGGCACTTGCAGCCGCGGGTGCCGAAGTGGTCGCGATCTGCGCCGGGCCGGACGGGCTGAACATCAACGACGGCTGCGGCTCCACGCACCTCGACGTGCTTCAGAAGGCGGTCGTCGAGCACAACGCGGACGTCGGCTTCGCCCTGGATGGGGACGCCGACCGGTGCCTGGCAGTGGACCATGAGGGCAATATCGTTGACGGTGACCAGATCCTGGCGATCCTGGCGCTGGCCATGCGCGACGCCGGGACGCTCAGAGCCAACACCGTGGTCGCGACTGTGATGAGCAACCTCGGTTTCGTTCACGCCCTGCGGCGTGAGAATGTCGGGGTTCGCCAGACCAAGGTCGGTGACCGCTACGTGCTCGAGGCGATGAAGGCTGGTGGCTACTCGCTCGGTGGTGAGCAGTCGGGGCACGTGATCATGAGTGACCACGCCACCACTGGTGACGGCATCCTCACCGCGCTTCATGTGCTCTCACGAATGGCCGAGCTGGAGGCGTCGCTGGCTGAGCTCGCTGACGTGATGACCAGGTTGCCGCAGGTGCTCGTCAACGTTCCCGATGTCGACAAGTCACGCACCGACGATGACCCTGCGCTGGCGGCCGCTGTCGCCGAGGCGGAGGCTGAGCTGGGGGACAACGGACGGGTGCTTCTGCGGTCGTCGGGCACCGAGCCGCTGGTGCGGGTGATGGTCGAAGCATCGACGGCCGAGCATGCGCAGGCTGTCGCCACTCGGCTAGCCGACGTGGTGCGCACTCGACTCTCACTCTGACGGACCCACTGATGGGCGAGCTTGACATCGTGCCGTTGGACCCGGCGGACCCCGATGCGATGGCCGCCTGGTATGCCGTGTACTTCGCTTCAGCGACCTTCGAGCGTCCGCACAGCACACCACGGATGCTCCAGGAGATGCGTGCACAGTTCCAGGCCGAGAACCCCGGTCAGCGTGTGCTGGGGTGGACTGGTCTGGTCGAGCGCCGGGTTGCGGTTGTCGGCTCGATGCTCCTGCCGCTGAAGGACAATCTCAGACAGGTGTGGATCGATGTCAACACGTTGCCTGTGCTGCGCAACCGAGGCGCGGGGTCCCAGATGCTTGACCACCTGTTTGCCGTGTCCAGGCAGTGCGGCCGTTCCCTCGTCGCCACCGAGGCCGCATATCCGTACGACGGGCCGCCTGACGGCGCCGGGCATCACTACGTGGAGTTCCTACTCCGCCGTGGCTTCAGATTCGGCCTCGGTGACGTGATGAGAGTGCTGGACCTCCCCGCGGACGAGAAGATGCTGCGGGGGTTCGCCGACGAGGCCGCGCCACATCACGAGGACTACGAGATTCGGCAGTTTGTCGGGCCGGTCCCCGACGACATCATCGACTCGTTCGGTCAGCTGATCGGCTCCCTGAACACGCAGGCACCGACGGGGAAGATGGAGCTCGAGAGCGAGGTGTTCGACGCGGAACGGATCCGGGCGGACGAGCGCGTGTTCATGGAGTCCGGCCGGACCAAGTACACCACCGTCGCCATCGCCCGCGGCGGGACCTTGGCGGCGTACTCCGAGCTTGTCGTTCCGAGGCACGACCCCGGCCGGGCGTACCAGTGGGGAACCCTCGTTCTGCCGGAGCACCGCGGTCACCGGCTCGGGTTCGCCACGAAGGCACGGAACCTGTTGTGGCTGCAGCGAAAGTGTCCGAGCCTGAGGATCCTCAGCACCTACAACGCCGAGGTCAACCTGCACATGGTCGAACTGAACAGCGCGATGGGTTTTCGTCCGGTCGAGCGCCTTGGGGAGTTACAAAGGAACCTGGAGAACGAGCTACCTTGCGAGACGGCTCGCGCAAGGTAGTCCTGTGGGGAAAGCACCGTTCGCCTGCGGTGAATTCAACCGGGAATCGCTTATCGCACAGAACCAACTTCAGGGCGGCGCGGCTGAGGAGGCGACGACACCCGTGGTGGCACAGCGCGCCCAGGAAACTGGTTCACAGCTTGCGGAGCCGGACGTAGCGCACAGAGTGGTCGGCGTCCTTGCGAAGCACCAGCGTGGCCCGGCTGCGAGTCGGCTGCACGTTCTGCTTGAGGTTCGGCCCGTTGATGGTGTCCCAGATGTCGCGGGCCTGCTGTGCGGCGTCGTCCTCGCTCAGCCGGGAGTAGCGCGCGAAGTACGACGCCGGGTTGCGGAACGCGGTCTCTCGCAGTCGCAGGAAACGCTCGGTGTACCAACGGCGGATGTCGCCGGTGGCGGCGTCGACGTACACGGAGAAGTCGAAGAAGTCGCTGACCGCGAGGCCCGAGCGGCCGTCGTCGCGCACCCGCGCCGGCTGTAGCACGTTGAGCCCTTCGATGATCACGATGTCCGGGCGGTTGATCACGATCTTCTCGTCGCTCAACACGTCGTAGGAGAGGTGTGAGTACGTCGGCGCCTCCACCTCATCCTTGCCGGACTTGATGTCGATCACGAAGCTAAGCAGTGCCTTCGTGTCGTAGGACTCGGGGAAGCCCTTGCGATTGAGCAGCCCGCGGCGCTCCAGCTCCTTGTTGGGGTGCAGAAAACCATCGGTGGTCACCAAGGAGACGGCGGGATGCTCTGGCCAGTGGGCGAGCATCTGCTGCAGCACGCGCGCCGTGGTGGACTTGCCGACGGCCACCGAACCGGCCAGGCCGATCACGAACGGTGTGCGTGGCGGCTGGGGTTGGTCCAGGAACGCCTCCTGCGAACGGTGCAGCTCGCTGGCGGCCGCGACGTACATGCTGAGCAGCCGCGACACCGGGAGGTAGACCTGCGCGACCTCGTCGAGGTCGAGCTCGTCACCGAGTCCGCGCACCCGGTCGACCTCGTCGCGGCTCAAAGGCTGTTCTGTGCTCAGCGCCAGCGCTGCCCACGCGCTGCGGTCGAGCTCGACGTAGGGCGAGGACTCGCGGTCGCCGCCGTCGCCGTGCGGAGAGGCCATGGCCGCATTGTCGCGTAAAGTTCGGCCCATGTGCGGAATTGTGGGCTACGTCGGATCCCGGCAGGCTGAGGGCATCGTCGTCGAAGGGCTCCGACGCCTGGAGTACCGCGGCTACGACTCCGCCGGGATTGCGCTCGTGCAGGACGACCGGATCACCTGCCAGAAGCGCGCAGGCAAGCTGGCGAACCTGGACAAGTCGATTGCCGATGATCCGCTCCCGGAGTCCACCCTGGGACTCGGCCACACGCGTTGGGCGACCCACGGTCCACCGACCGACCAGAACGCGCACCCCCACCTCGGCCCGCAACGACGGGTGGCTCTGGTGCACAACGGGATCCTCGAGAACTTCGCAACCCTCCGCTCCGAGCTCGAAGCAGGCGGGCACGAGCTGCTGTCAGAGACCGACACCGAGGTGGCTGCCCAGCTGCTCGAGCTCGCGGTGAACAACGGCGCCGATCTCACCGGGGCAATGCGGCATGTCTGCGGTCGGCTGGAGGGCACCTTCACCCTGGTGGCTGTGGACGCACAGGATCCAGACCGGGTGGTGGCGGCTCGACGCAACTCGCCGCTTGTCGTCGGTGTCGGTGACGGCGAGAACTTCCTGGCCTCGGACGTGGCTGCTTTCATCGAACACACACGCGATGCGCTCGAGCTCGGGCAGGACCAGATCGTGACAATCACGAGGGACGACATCGCGGTCACCGACTTCGCGGGCAATGCGGCCGTCGCGACGCCGTACCACGTCGACTGGGATCTCTCAGCGGCGGAGAAAGACGGCTACGACTGGTTCATGCGCAAGGAGATCTACGAGCAGCCGCGCGCGGTCGCTGATTCGCTGCTGGGTCGGCACGACGAGTCCGGCGCGCTCCAGCTCGACGAGATCAGGATCAGCGAGGAAGAGCTGCGCGAGGTGGACAAGATCGTGCTGATCGCGTGCGGCACCTCGTTCTACGCGGGCCTGGTCGCCAAGTATGCGATCGAGCACTGGACCCGAATCCCGTGCGAGGTCGAGCTCGCCTCGGAGTTCCGCTACCGCGACCCGATCCTGACCAGGGCCACCCTGGTCGTTGCGATCAGCCAGTCCGGTGAGACCGCTGACACGCTGATGGCGATCCGGCACGCCCGTGAACAGCGCTCGAAAGTCCTCGCCATCTGCAACTCCAACGGTTCGACCATCCCACGGGAGTCCGACGCGGTGATCTACACCCATGCCGGCCCCGAGATCGGGGTCGCATCCACCAAAGGGTTTCTAACCCAGCTGGTCGCCTGCTACCTGCTCGGGTTGTACCT
>Ga0075530_1000038_pt1 | contig 50536 bp, 23 predicted proteins | sample NGEPerD_2_FD_75101 | JGI IMG/M metagenome (GOLD analysis project Ga0075530, IMG submission 75101) | Arctic peat soil microbial communities from the Barrow Environmental Observatory site, Barrow, Alaska, USA - NGEE PermafrostL1-D | ecosystem: Environmental > Terrestrial > Soil > Wetlands > Peat ... | reverse complement strand
CTTCTTGTCGGCGTCGTAGATGTCGGTGCCGAGATCGCTGTGGCTGTCGTCCGTCGACAGGTAGAGCAGCATGGTGAAAAGCTTGACGCCAAGATCGCTATGGGGCTCGAGCCAGAAGCCGTCAATGTCCTGAGCGAACTCCATGCGGAGATAGGTGCCGGCGAGATCGGTGCCGAAGACCTTCTCGATCTGGCTGGTTACCCGCTTGTCCTGGAAGGCCTGTGCAACCGCCGCGCAGACGGGGAATGCCTGCTGGTTCTCGGCGTCGAAATATCGGCGTGTGTTGTTGTGGAGTTCGCGCTTGCCGGAGACACCTTCAAGAGATGGGGGGTCGAAGGGAAGCGCCAGGATGTCGTCTAGGGTGTCGGCGGGCAAACAGGCTCTCAGAACCCAATGGGGATATGGCTGATTAGAGCGTTCGCCATTCTCGACGCTTTGCGAAAACACCCGGACGACATCGTCCGCCGAACTCTTCGCTGCCTCAGCGCCTGAGTGCTTTACGGCCAAGCTTTCACTCATGGTGTAGGTCAACTCCCTCGAAACGATACAAAAATTGCTGGCCAATCCAGCGCCCAGGCAGACCCCATCCAGAAGCTCAAATAGCACCCCGGCGCCCTTGGGCGCAAATGCCATGGACATGCGGCGTCGGGCTGAATCCGCGGAGTCTTGCCTAAATCAGGCTGGGCCTTCCGCCTTGATCGGGGTCAATCCCACGTGGGCGGTCAGTTGACGCTCACCCAGCGGATTTCGGTGGCATCGAGATCGTCCTCGCCATCATCGCCGGTGATCACCCGCTCGGAGCGCAGGCATTGGGCGAGCAACTCGAGCAATGAAGCGTGTAGCTCACGCTCTGTCTCAAGTTGTGGCGGGTTGGCGGCAAGGAACGCCAGGATCTCCCCGTAGTCGGGCATTGGAACCCCCGTATTCTCCCCAGCGGATCGAGGGTGGCGGGGCCGTGTGTCAAAAATTGGGCTCGCGGCAAGAGTGCCGAAGCCTAGCGAGCCGCACGAAGACTTCAGCCGCCGAGACGATAGCGGCCGATGAGCCGCATCGGCGTACGCCCACCGGCGTCACCGAACAGCGACAGGCCGTCGACGGTCACGCCTGAGACACAGATCTCCTCGATCACCGGCCACAGCGCCTGCGACACGCGCTCAAGATGGGTCTTGTCCAGGGGGCCGGTGAGCGTGATGGAGAAACGGTACTCGCTCATCACGTGGGCATGGCCGAAGCTCTTCAGGAGGAGCCGCTGATAGTCGCTGAGATGCCGGTTGTCGTCGTCATCATCATGATCTGGATCGGTCGCGAAGTCTTCGAAGGCGCTGATGCATTGCGCGGCAAGCCAGTCGAGCGCGGGTTTCGGCTCGACGGGCCGCAGCACGAGATAGCGGCCCGCGCGTGCCAGCGTCAGGGGTCCGGTCTCGACGGCCTTGCGACGTGCGGCGAAGGTGATGAGGCGCGACTTCAACGCATCGAGCCCGGCGTCTTCGCGGAGCCCGAACGGCGCCCGGAACAGGGCGTGCAGGCCCGTATAATGACCGGGCGCAGCCGGAATCTTGGCGAAGCCCGAGCCAGGAAGTCCAGAGTCGGAAAACGCCTGCAACGTGGCGCCGTCATTGGCGCGGCCGAACCAGGAGCGTCCGAATGACGCGAGCGCGGTTCCTGGCCGTGGCGTGTAATAGATGGCATAGCGGGCGAAACTCGACCTGCTGGACGCGGCGCCCGCCTGGTGTTGGTTGTCGAGATGGGCACAATTGAGCATCTTTAAGTCTCCCCTCGGCGCGCGCATCAGTCGGCGGCGCTCATGTTTTCTTGGCTAACAGCCGCCTGTGGCGGTGCCGCGACAGGTTCGGGGCGATAGAGAGGCCGTGAGATGAAGACTTGGTGAATCAAATTTTCCGCAACTGCGAAGGAAGCCACTCACGATGCGCGGCACCTTTGACGGCGAGGCGGTTCGCATGCGGATACGGCAACAGATGAGTGAGGGGGAATGATCGAGCTCTACACCTGGATGACACCGAACGGGCAGAAGATATCGATCATGCTGGAGGAGGTGGGGTTGCCCTACCGCGTCCACCCGATCGACATCACCAAGGACCATCAGTTCGATCCCGCCGTTCTCAAGGTCTCGCCGAACAACAAGATCCCGGCGATCATCGACACCGACAACGACTTGCACCTGATGGAGTCGGGCGCGATTCTGCTCTATCTCGCCGAGAAGACCGGTCAACTGTGGAGCCAGGACTTCCCCGCGAAGTGGCGCGTGGTCGAGTGGCTGATGTGGCAGATGGGCGGGGCCGGACCCTTTCTCGGTCAGGTCCATCACTTCGTGAAGTTCAATCCGGGCAAGAGCGCCTACGCCGAGGAGCGCTACGCCAAGGAGGCGAAGCGGATTTGGGGCGTGCTCGATAGGCGGCTCGCCGAGGTGGAGTACGTCGCGGGCGATTACTCCATCGCCGACATTGCGATCTGGCCGTGGATCTCGCGCTTCGCTTGGCAGACGGTGGATTTCGCCGACTATCCAAACGTGAAGCGCTGGTACGGGGCAATTGCCGAACGGCCTGCTGTGCAGCGCGGATGGGACGTTCTGGGCGAAGGCCGCGCCCTGCCCATGCCGTGACCGGGTTGGGTGGAAGGTTGCGCGCGAGCATGGCAGGATAAACGAGATGCTTGCGGCGATAGGGAGAAGTTCATGCGCAAAGTGATGCTGATCGTCTGTGCCTGTGCCTGTGCGGGTGTGGTCGCGGTTGCCGGGCTTGCGAGCGCGGCCGACGATCTCGCTCAAGCGGTCAAGGAGCGGCGCGCCCTGATGGACGACGTCGTCAGGCCGGCGGCCAAGCTCGGCGGCGACATGATCAAAGGCAAGATCCCGTTCGATGCGGACAAGGCGGCGGCAGCCATGTTGGAGATCAGCGACGTGCCTGAGACCTATGTGACGCTGTTTCCCGCCGGCTCGGAGGCGGACGCCGTGCCCGACAGCGAGGCGTCGCCCAAGATCTGGGAGGACTTCGAGGGCTTCAAGGAACTGGCCCAGAAGCTGGAAGAAACGAGCACGGCGGCAGCCGCTGCGGCCGAGCAAGGGGCGGGACCGTTCAAGGCCGCGTTCGGCGAGATGACGCAAATGTGCAAGAAGTGCCACAAGGCCTATCGCGTCAAGAAGGACTAGGCCCCTAAGGGAGGACGTGGTCTTGCGCAGAGCCTTCCTTGTGATCCTCGCGCTCGTCGCCGCGGGTGCGATGGCCTTCTATCTGCTGACGATGCCTGTGACGGTGCCGGCGTCGGCGCTGCCTGAGCATGCACCAGACCTCGCCAATGGAAAGTTGATGTTCACGGCGGCCGGCTGCGCCGAGTGCCATGCGGCGCCGGCAGGCGCGTGTGACGATCTCGACATCAAGGACGAGACGGTGCTCGTCGGCGGCCGCTGCCTGAAGTCGGACTTCGGGACGTTCCATGTGCCCAACATCTCGCCCGACAAGGACACCGGCATCGGCAACTGGACCACGCTCGACTTCGTCAACGCCATGAAGCGCGGCATTGCACCCGGCGGCGTCCATCTCTATCCGGCGTTTCCCTATACGTCCTATCAGCGGATGACCTATGAGGATCTGATCGACCTCAAGGCCTATCTCGATACGCTGCCGGCGGTGAACCATACGGCGCCGGCGCACGCGCTTCGCTTTCCCTACAACATCCGCCGCGGGCTTGGACTGTTCCAGCGTCTCTACGTGGACGGCAAGAGCTTCACGCCCGATCCGAAGGCGAGCGATGCGGTCAATCGCGGCGCTTATCTCGTGTTGGCCCCCGGCCATTGCACCGAATGCCACTCGCCACGGACTGCCTTCGGCGGGATCATCGCGTCAAAAGCGTTTGCCGGTGCGAAGAGTCCGGACGGCGACGGCACGGTGCCCAACATCACGCCGAGCGCGGATGGCATCGGCGATTGGAGCGCCGACGACATCGCCTATCTGCTTGAGACCGGCAACACGCCCGACTTCGACGTGATCGGCGAGACCATGGTCCCTGTGCAGGAGAATATGGCGAAGCTTGACCCTGAGGACCGCGAGGCAATTGCCACCTTCCTCAAGTCGTTGCCGCCGCGCCCCAATGCCGTGCAAAAATCGAAGGCCAAGGACAAGTCCAAGGCCACTGGCGATGAGGCCGATAACTAGCCCTTAGGAACAGCGCCCCGTAAACCATTCCCGTTCATGGGGCGTTCAGTTGCCGCCTTCTAAAGGGAACGGGAAAGACCCGGTTTCCAGCCCAGGGAGGTCTTTATGAGATGGCGCTCGACATGAAGTGGCGCTCGACGCTGGCCCTTGTTGCGCTCGCCGTGCTGGCAGGCATGGCGGCGAGCTTTGGCCGTGCCCAGGCCGGGGAGACGGCCCCCACACAAAGCGCCGCTGCGGCTGGCCTTGTCACGCCTGACGGTGAGGTCGCGCGCGCGGCCTTCGCCACGCTCGACAAGCATTGCGCGCGCTGTCACCAGTCCGGCCCGGCCTTGAAGCGACAGAAGCCCGCCAAGAATTTCGGCAACATCCTGAAGCTCGACGAGATAGCGCGCGATCCCGACTTGATCCTGCCGGGCAACCCGGACGGCTCCGGTCTCTTTATTCAGATCGCCAAGAAGGACATGCCCTACGACTGCTACCAGGAGTTCGACTGCGAGGCCGAGCCTACGGAGGCGGATGTCAAGGCGGTCTATGACTGGATCAAAGGGCTCGGCGATACGGTCGCGGCGGCGTGCGCGAACCGCGCGTCCATCGATGAGGCCGCCGTCGTCACCGCGATCGCCAACGATATCGGTGCGCAAGACGAGTCCCGGCGCCAGGGCATGCGCTATGTCACGCTGACGCACTTCTATAATGCCTGCGCCTCCGACACCGACATGGCGCGCTACCGGCAAGGCGTGGTGAAGCTGCTGAACAGCCTGAGCCGCAACAGGGATGCCTTGAAGATGCGCGCGATCGAGCCGCAAGGGACCGTGATCGCGTTCCATCTCGCCGATCTCGATTGGAACACCGAGGATTGGGCGAGGATCGCCGGCGGCTACCCCTACGGCATGCAACCGGACGTGACGGCCTATGATGTGGCCGTTTCGATCGTAGGCACGAAGCTGCCCTGGGTCAGAGGCGACTGGCTCGCCTTTGCCGCGTCGCGTCCGCCGCTCTATTACGATCTTCTCAGGCTGCCTGAGACATTCGCCGAGCTCGAGCGGGAAGAGGGCGTCGACGTCGAAGCCAATATCGAGACGTTCCTCGCCAGGCGGGCCGGGTTTCAGAAGTCAGGCGTGTCCAAGCACAACCGCCTGATCGAGCGCCACACCATCCCCACCGGCTATTTTTGGACCTCTTACGATTTCAAAGGCGACAGCCCGGCGCAGAGCCTGTTCGTCCACCCGCTCGGTCCGTACGGCGCTGACGCCTTCAAGCATGATGGCGGGGAGACCATCTTCAGCCTGCCCAACGGGTTCCAGGCTTACTATCTCAACACCGCCGACGGCGAGCGCCTCAGCAAGGGGCCGACCGCAATCGTGCTCGACGACAGTCAGCGCGACCGTGCGGTGACCAACGCCATCTCCTGCTTCGGTTGCCACAATCAAGGCATTCGCCAGGCGACCGACGACATCCGCAAGCACGTGCTTCATGACGGCAGCTTCCCCGCAGGGGTCCGGAGCAAGGTCGAGGGGCTCTATGCGCCGCCGGAGGAAATGAAAAGGCTTCTCGACGGCGATGCGGCGCGCTTCCGCACGGCCATGCTCAGCGCCGGCCTCGATCCCGAGCTCGACTCGCAGACGGAAGGGGTGGAGAGCATCAACTTCCTCTCGAGGGCTTACGAGAAGTCGGTGGACCTCAGGATCGCCGCGGCGGAGTACGGGCTGACACCCGAGATGCTGGCGCAAGGCTTGGCCGATGCGGGCGGCGAGGCCGGCCGTATCAAGCGCCGGCTCGAACAGGGTGTCCTCCCGCGTGAGATCCTCGAAGTGGAGTTCAGCGAGCTCGTCGACAAGGTCTCCGACAACAAGCCGATCCACGTCGCGTCGTTGACGCCCACCGCCGTGGCGCGGATCAGAGATGACAGCGAGGAGGTGTTCGACGATTTCGATCTTTCACTCACCTCCGACAAAAGCGCATACCGCGTGGACGATCTGCCGGTGTTCACCATCACGTCGAGCGAGGATTGCCACCTCACTTTGATCAATGTCGAGGCGAGCGGCAACGGCACCGTGATCTTCCCCAACATGTTCCAGCAGGACAATCTCCTGCCTGCTCATAAGGAGGTGAAGTTTCCGGGGAACGACGCGCCGTTCCAGTTCCGTCTCAAGGATCCGGGCACGGAGACAGTCATTGCCATCTGCAATGCCAGCGGCGTCGAGGCCGATGGGATCAAGCACGACTTCAAGACGCGGCAGTTCACGCCGCTCGGCAACTATCGGGACTTCCTCACCCGGCAGATTGTGGTGGAGGGCGCCTCGAAGATCGCCGCAGGGCAGAAGGCGGCAGCCAGTCAGGCGGCGCTCAAGGCCAAGGGTGCCGACGGGGACGCCGATCAGTCCAAGGAGGCGTCCGAGGACTCCGAGGTTCTGGCCCGGACGGCCATTAAGCTTGTTGTCCGCTAACGGGCCGGCTCCGCGGCCAATCGGGCGGTCTGCCAATGTCTCGCCGCCATCGGCCGTTAGCGTCCCCGCGATGGCAGGTTCCGGAGAGGCTGTGGCTTGGCCTAGGTCTTGCTCCGGACAGTGACAATTGTGTTGAAGTGGCGTGCGCCTTTTTGGCGCAATCGCGCGGGTTTTGCGTTGAGGGTATTCATGGCGGGGAGATTGGGACGCGGGCGCTGCCTGGGATTCGGGCTCGTTCTTGCGGTGGTGGGTGTTGCAGCCTTCTGTTCCGGTTCTGCCGCCGAGCCCGTGCCGGATGGTGCAACAACGGCACAAAACGTGCCCTCGGCGGCTTCGACCTCGACGCCGGAGCCCAGGCGGACCCGGATCGCCGTGGTCACGCCGGAGACCGAGCCGAGCCCCGCACCCTCGGCGGAGCCTCTGGACAAGAAGGCCGAGGCGACCGCGCGCGTGCAGCGCTGCTTTGCCCAGCTTGGCTATTATAAGGGTCCGATCGACGGCAAGCCGAACGAGGAAACTTGGACAGCCCATTGGTATTTCAAGAACGACCACGGCCTAAAGGCCTATGGCGATTTCCTTGCCGAGCCGGTGCAGCAGAAGCTTGATGAGTTGTGTAAGAGCAAGCCGGTGGCCAAGCCGGAGCCCGAGGCGCCCGCGCCACCCGCCGCGGTAAAGGCGAAGGCGGCTGAGACGGACGCGGGTGAGGTGACCGCGGCGCTCGCATCCGATGGGGACCCCGCACTGCTTCCCGTCGAAGAACCCGAGCCGGCCTTGCCGTTGACCCGCCTCGATATCGATTGCCTGCCGGAGGACCTGATAGGGCGCTTGCGTCATGCGCACGGCGACGGGGTGAGCGCGCGCGCCTGCCAGCCAGGCTGCCTGCCGGCGCCAGCTGCGCTTGGTCAGGCCCAGCTCGACGATCTGCAAAACCGTTATGGTGTGGTGTGGTGCCGGTCCTGCGTACAGATCGAAGGGCATTTGTCCCTGGATGATGTGAGGCGGATCGAGCGCGAGGGAAATCTCGAACTCTGCACGATCCCGCCCCGCCAGCTTCCGCGTCCCGGGAGCGGCAACGGCAATGTCGTGAAGTCCTACACCCGTATCCGCGAGTTGTACCGGGCGCTGCCGCCCGCGGCGGAAGATCCCGGGTCGATCGCCGTGGTCATCGGCAATGGCGCTTACGAAAATCTGCCGGCCGCCGAGACCGCGCCCAACGACGCCGGGGCCATGTACTTCTTCCTCACGGAGCACCTCGGCTATCGCCAGGATCGCATCATCGACGTGCGTAATGCGAAACGAGCCGATCTCGAGCGGCTGTTCGGGCCGGTGCCGGGATCCGACGGCGAGCTTGCCCGCCTCGTGCGCGCGCAGCCCAACGCCAAGGTGATCGTTTACTATTCAGGGCACGGGGCGACCAATAGCAGCCACAGCGAGACATATCTCTTGCCGGTCGACGCCGAGCCGTATCGCGAGGAGCGGGGCGGCTATCCGCTGTCGACCCTTTACGCCAACCTAGCCGCGCTGAAGGCCAAGTCCGTGCTTGTCCTGCTCGAGAGTGAGTATGGACGCGACCACGGCACCTATGTGCTGCCGCCGAACTTGCCTGAGACCACAAGCACGGCGCTGCCGCCGTCGCCGCTCTCCAACGTAACGGTGCTTGCGTCCGCAGACCGGGGCCAGCGCGCGCTTATCGACACGAGCTACGATATCGGGCTGTTCACCCGCTATTTGATCGAGGGGCTCGCCGGCAGCGCCGATCTCTATCCCGTGGGCAATGGTGATGGCATGGTCGATAGCGCGGAAATCTATGTCTATACCGCCGCCATGGTGAGGCTCTCGGCGCGCAAGACGTTCGGGCTGTTACAGGAGCCGGTCTATTCGAGCGCGGCGACGCCCATGCTGTCGAGCGCGGGCGCCGTCGCCGCCAAGCCCAACTGATGGGCCGCTTTGCGTCTGCCGAGCGCTGCCGCTCAGCCAGAACGAGGTGGCCGGCGGCACAGATCGTCAGCACACGAATATAGTCAGCGCATGAAAACTCCTTTACAAGGGGCTCAGGATTTCTTACGGACCACGCCGGCTCGCAAGCGAACTCGCCCAAGGGCAGCACTGACATCGGCAATCTCGTGTGGGAGTAGACATGGGATGGACGTTTTCACTTCTGCCGCGGAGCTTCTCCGTCATCGCCGCCCCGAGCGGCCAGTCATAGCCCTTCGGCCGCATGCCGCGCTGCGCGCGGCAAAATGGTTTCTCGCCAACTTTCCGGGCCGGGTGCTCTACGCCGCCAAGGCGAACGACGCGCCGCAGGTTATCGACGCCCTGGTCGAGGCGGGCATCACCGCGTTCGATGTCGCCTCCCTGGTTGAGATCGAGCGGATGGCCCCGGTCAAAGGCGCCGAGCTCTATTTCATGAACCCGGTGAAGTCGCGCGGTGCCATTGCCCGCGCCTATCGGGACTTCGGCGTCCGGTGCTTCGCTTTCGATTCTGAAGATGAGCTCGACAAGGTCATCGAGGAGACGGGCGGGGCGGACGACCTCACCCTGTTCTTGAGGATCGCCTGTCCCAACACCCATAGCCTCATTCCCCTGGAGGGGAAGTTCGGTGCCAGCGAAGAGGAAGCGCCTGCGCTTCTGCTCAAGGCACGCCAGCGCGCGACTCGCCTCGGCATCACCTTTCATGTGGGCTCACAGGCCGTGGTGCCTGCCGCCTTTGGCGAGGCGATCAGGCAGGTGGGGCAGCTGATCGTGGCCTCGGGCGTGCTGGTCGACGCCATCGATATCGGCGGTGGCTTTCCGAGCCGCTATCCCCATTCCGACCCGCCTGAGCTTGCCAGCTACATAGAGGAGGTGGTGCGAGCTGCGGACGAGCTGGCGGTCAGGCATTCCTGCGAGCTGTTGTGCGAGCCGGGCCGGGCGCTAGTGGCCGAAGCGGAGTCAGTCATCGTCCGCGTCGATGCTCGGCGCGACAATGCGCTCTATGTCAATGACGGGGCGTTCGGCACGCTGTTCGATGCGGCCTATTCCGGCTTCCGCTTCCCGGCGCGGCTGGTCACGCCGCCCCGCGGCAGGGCGGCGCCCGAGGCGGAGTTCGTCCTTTATGGCCCGACCTGCGACAGTTCGGACTATCTGCCGGGGCCGTTCATGCTGCCCGCGTGCGTGGCTGAGGGCGATTATCTGGAGATCGGCCAGATCGGCGCCTACGGCCGGGTCCTGGGGAATCATTTCAATGGGTTCGGCGTGTTCGATGAGGTCGTGCTGACCGACGAGCCGATGCTCTCAATGTATGGATCCGCCGAGGACGAGACGCCTGCCGCGCTCTGGCCGGCACGGGCCTAAACTCCAAGCTCCGCATAATGAAAAAGGGCCGGACTTTTTCAAGCCGGCCCTTCCCGATCAGAAGCTTTTCGAGGCACGCGCGTTAGCGCCGCGCCAGCAAGCAATGTCAATTCTTGCGGGCGTATTCGGCTTCCCGGACTGCCTCTTCGTGATACCAGGCCCCGCCAGATGCGACAGGGGCGACCCGCAACGCAAACGCGTCAGCGGGCTTGGTCTCATAGCGACCGGCGCTCAGACCCGCGCGGCCGCCCTTGGGGAACTGGAAGATCTTGGCGGTCCCTCCAAAAGAACTTGCCGTCATTGTTTTCTCCATTCGAATGTTTTGCGTCGAAGCATTAGCGTCTCGACGACTGATTAGTTCCATCATAGCGAAATTTGCATCTCGTCTGCACAACAAATTTGCGTAATGACTATTATTTCAGCGTCACATGCTTCTGCTTGTTGGCGCGTCATTGTGCAGTGCGTTCGAGGCTGATCGATCGGCAGACCGTGGGCGAATTTTCGCGCGCCTGAGTCCTCCCGGCGAAGTGACGCTAATTATTATGAAAAAATGAATGAGGCCCGGTGGGACCTGGTCGCGCGTCGTGCGCCCGGCAGGGATTGCGCGCGGCGGGCGTCCCATTGGCACAAATGATGCTGGAATACCAACGCATTGGCCGCCAACGACGTTGGCGATGTCACGGACTCGCTCTCATTCCGCGTCAACAGCTTCAAGAAGGACCCGCAATGACAAAGTACAAACTCGAGTACATCTGGCTCGATGGATATACTCCGACACCGAATCTGCGTGGCAAGACGCTGATCAAAGAATACGGCAGTTTTCCCTCACTCGAAGACCTTCCATTGTGGGGCTTTGACGGAAGCTCGACCATGCAGGCGGAAGGCAAAAGCTCCGATTGCGTCCTCCAGCCGGTTCGCGCTTTCCCGGATTCGGCGCGCAAGGACGGGGTCTTGGTGCTTTGCGAGGTCATGATGCCGGACGGCACCCCGCATCCTTCGAACAAGCGGGCAACCATTTTGGACGACGACGGCACCTGGTTCGGATTCGAGCAGGAGTATTTCCTCTACAAGGACGGCCGTCCGCTCGGTTTCCCGGCCGACGGTTATCCCGCACCGCAGGGTCCGTATTACACGGGCGTCGGCTTTTCGAACGTGGGCTCGATCGGCCGCCAGATTGTCGAGGAGCATCTCGATCTGTGCCTCGACGCCGGTATCAATCATGAAGGCATCAATGCCGAGGTGGCGAAGGGGCAGTGGGAGTTCCAGATCTTCGGCAAGGGCTCCAAGAAGGCCGCCGACGAAATGTGGATGGCCCGCTATCTGCTGGAGCGGCTGACCGAGAAATACGGCGTCGATATCGAGTATCACTGCAAGCCGCTCGGCGACACCGACTGGAACGGGTCCGGCATGCACGCCAATTTCTCCACCACCTATCTGCGTGAGATCGGCGGCAAGGCGTATTTCGAGTCGCTGATGGCGGCGTTCGAGAAGAACTGCGCGGATCACATCGCCGTCTACGGCCCGGACAACCACTTGCGGCTGACCGGCAAGCACGAGACCCAGGCGATCGACCAGTTCAGCTATGGCATCGCCGACCGTGGCGCTTCGGTCCGCGTGCCGCATAGCTTCGCCAAGAACGACTACAAGGGCTATCTTGAGGATCGCCGTCCCAACTCACAGGGCGACCCCTACCAGATTGCCTCGCAGATTCTGAAGACGATCGAATCCGTCGCGGCGGAAAAGGTGAGCGTCGCGGCCTAAGCGCAGCGTCGCCAAAAAAGACAAATTGGGGTCCCGGCCGGGACCCCCATTTTCGTTGCCGAATCGTTTCAACGGGTTCGGACCATCCGCTGAGCCGGCGCTCACGCAGATAAAGACCTTTTGGGACCCGCCCGGGCTCTTCGGATGAGGCCGCTGCTCCTTAACGAGAGCGTGTACTGACGGCGCCCGGTGGGATGAGCTACACTCCCCCACAAGCTCAATCAGAAGCCAGTAGGGGGTATCCACGCCATGACCACCGACCGTCTCCAGACCGAATGGGCGCCGCGCGTCCTCAGTATCCTGCGCATCGTCGCGGCGCTGATCTTCTTCGAGCATGGATCGGCGAAGCTGCTCGGCTTCCCGCCTTCGGACTTCTCGCCGGAGCTACTATCGCTGCCGTGGATCGCGGGCATGCTCGAGCTCGTCGGTGGCGCATTGCTCGTGGTCGGCCTGTTCACGCGGCCCGTGGCCTTCATTCTTTCCGGTCAGATGGCCTTCGCCTACTGGCTAGCCCATGCGCCGAAGAGCCCCTTTCCGCTCCTGAACGGGGGCGATGCGGCGATCCTGTTCTGCTTCGTGTTTCTCTATCTCGCCTTCGCCGGCGGCGGCCCGTGGAGCCTTGACGCATTGCTGAGGCGGAAGGGCTAGGATCCCGAGGGGATCGAAGTGGTGGGCGGTACTGGATTCGAACCAGTGACCCCTGCGATGTGAACACAGTGCTCTACCAGCTGAGCTAACCGCCCGATCCCAAGTGGCGCGTTCATCTTGCGAAAGATCGGATGTCCGGTCTTCGCGATGATGCGGCTGGAACGGGGGATTTAGCGAGTGGGTCCGGGGTAAGTCAAGGAAGCCGCAAAGACCGCGACAGCGAGATGCCCCCCAAAGGCCTAGCGGCGGCACGAGGTGCGCCGCCAGGACGCCTAAGCTCTACTGACTTGATGCCTTAGCCCTACTGACTTGGGGTGGTGACCAGCGCGGTGACGGCAGCCAGGGTCTTGCTTGCCCCCGCGAAGTTCCCTGCGGTGCAAAGCGCATCGGCTTCGTCGAGAAGCAGGCTGGCCTTCTCGACATCGGCCTCGCTCATGGCGTTTTCGCCTTCAATCTTATCGTGGAAGAGCCCCTCTGCACGGGCGAGCTCCTCGGTGCACGCGTCCAACCCCGCCGGGTCGTCGACGGCGTAAGCGGTCCCGGCCATGAGGCAGACGAGACAAGTGCCGATTGCGATGCGTTTGAGCATTCCCAAGTCTCCTTGCGTAGAAGTCCCACTCTCAGTGCGCTGACGAGTATGCCCCCGTACTGTGTCTCTTCGTTGAGAGTGACCCGATGGATTTAGGGTCGATCTCGGGCGGAATTTTGACGCCACTAGAAGGGTGTGACGTCCTTGGTTGTCAAGTCTTTCAAGAGACGGAGCACGTTTTCCTCAAGCGCGTCGAAATGATCGATGACGGCGTCGGGGTGCGGCCCCTCGGGCGGCGGCGGCGCATAGCCGAAGCTCACCAGGATGGAGGGCACGCGAGCGGCTTGTGCGGCCATGATATCCACGTCGCTGTCCCCCACCATGACGGCGCGTGTTGGGCTGCCGCCCGCGCGCGCAATAACGCCGGTGAGATGGCCGGGGTCGGGCTTCGATACACCAAGCGTGTCGCGGCCGGCGACCGCTGAGAAATAATCATCTAGATCAAGCACTTGCAGCAGCATGTGGGTCAAGCGCTCGCGCTTATTGGTGCACACCGCGAGCGTGGCGCCGGCCGATGAAAGCCGCTCTAGCGCCGCCACGGCACCGGGAAAGGGGCGGCTCATCACGGCGATATTGGCTTCGTAATGGACCAGGAACTCCGTCAGCATCTGGTCCACGTCGCCTGCGGCATTCGTCAAACGGAGGGCTTGTTCGATCATCACCCGGGCGCCGCGTCCGACCGCCTCGCGCACGGCTGCCGGCGCCACCGGGCTCAAGCCGCGGCGGCTGAGCACATCGTTCAGCGCGTTGGTGAGGTCTGGCGCGGTATCGACGAGCGTGCCGTCGAGATCGAAGACGATGGTGGCGCCGTTCAGCATAGGCCTCTCTCACACGTGAGTTTCGACCTGGCAAGGACGGCTCTTGCGGCCTGGCAAGCGGCGGCGTAGAGAGCGGGCCATGCAGCTCAAAGTCCCCTCAATCGTCAAGGATCAGTGCCTGATTGGCGGCCAGTGGACCGGTGTTCCCGCGCTCGATGTCACCAACCCGGCGACCGGTGTGGTGATCGGCCGCGTGCCGGATCTCGGGCAAAAGGAGACGCGCGGGGCAATCGAAGCGGCGCACGCGGCCTTTCCGGCATGGAGCGGCAAGCTCGCCAAGGAGCGGGCGGCGATCTTGCGCCGCTGGTATGAGCTCCAGCAAGAGCACAAGGAAGATCTCGCGCTGCTGATGACCTCAGAGCAGGGCAAGCCTCTGGCCGAAGCCCGCGCGGAGGTGGATTACGCCTCCTCCTTCACCGAATTCTATGCCGAGGAAGCCAAGCGCGTTCTGGGCGAGATCATCCCGACGCCGAAGAAGAGCGGCCGGATGCTCGTGCTGAAGCAGCCCGTCGGCGTGGTCGGCGCCATCACGCCGTGGAACTTCCCGCTCGCCATGATCACGAGGAAGATCTCACCGGCGCTGGCAGTGGGGTGCACGGTCGTGGTGAAGCCCGCGCCGGAGACGCCGCTATCGGCACTGGCGCTGGCCGCGCTCGCCGTCCGCGCCGGGGTCCCTGCTGGCGTGCTGAACGTGGTGACCGGCGATGCGGAGAAGATCGGCGGTGAGCTGACGTCAAATCCGCTGGTCCGCATGATCACGTTCACGGGCTCGACGGAGGTCGGCAAGCTGCTGATGCGCCAGTCCGCGGCCACGGTGAAGAAGCTGTCCCTGGAGCTCGGCGGCAACGCCCCCTTCATCGTGTTCGACGATGCCGATCTCGACGCGGCGGTCGAAGGCGCGCTCGCCTCAAAGTACCGCAACTCCGGGCAGACCTGCGTCAGCGCCAACCGCATCCTGGTGCAAGACGGCATCTACGACCGCTTCGCCGAGGCACTCGCGGCGGAGGCCGCGAAACTGAAGGTGGGCGCCGGGGTGGAGGAGGGTGTCGTGCAAGGCCCGCTTATCAACGAGGCGGCCGTCGCCAAGGTGGAATCCCATATCAAGGACGCCGTCGCGAAAGGCGCGAAGGTGCTGACCGGCGGCAAGCGTCACGCTCTGGGGCACACGTTTTACGAGCCGACAGTGCTCGCCGATGTCACGCCTGAAATGAGTCTCGCGCAAGAGGAGACCTTTGGGCCCGTCGCGCCGCTATTCCGCTTCCGTGACGAGACCGAGGCGATCGCATTGGCCAACGGCACGCCATACGGTCTCGCCGCCTATTTCTACACGCGCAGCCTTTCGCGTGCTTGGCGGGTGGCCGAAGCTCTCGAATATGGCATGATCGGCGTCAACGAGGGGATCATCTCGTCGGAGCTGGCGCCGTTCGGCGGGGTGAAAGAGTCCGGGCAAGGCCGCGAAGGCTCCCATCATGGCATCGATGAATATGTGGAGCTGAAATACATCATGATGGGAGGACTCGAAGGCTGATGGCGGAGACCAAGGTCGACGACTACAAGGCGCAAGCCGCGCATGCGGCGATCGATCTGGTCAAGCCCGGCATGAAGCTCGGCCTCGGGACTGGCTCGACCGCCTTCCACTTCATCGAAGCGGTTGGCGAGCTTGTGGGGAACGGTCTTGAGGTGATTTGCGTGCCCAGCTCCGAGGCGACTCGGGCCCACGCCGAGAAGTTGCGCATTCCGCTGTCGTCCCTCGACGAGACGCCGCAACTCGATCTCACGGTCGATGGCGCCGACGAGATCGACGATCAGCTTCGCCTGATCAAAGGCGGGGGCGGCGCACTGTTGCGCGAGAAGATCGTGGCGACCGCATCGGACCGGATGGTGGTGATCGCCGACGACAGCAAGATGTCCGAGACGCTTGGCAGCCATCCACTTCCGGTGGAGGTGGTGCGTTTCGGCTTGCGGGCAACCATGCGCCTGATCGAGGCGCTGTCCGCGGAGGCCGGATGCGAGGGCGAGATCAAGCTCCGGCCCGGGCAGGGTGAGCTGCCGTTCATTACCGATCAGGGGAATCTCATCGTCGACTGTGCCTTCCACACGATCCCTGAACCGGAAGTGCTCGCGTTCGCGCTGAAGCGCGTTCCAGGCGTGGTCGAGCACGGGCTGTTCCTCGGTCTTGCCGACATGGCGATCGTGGCCGGCAGCGGCGGGGTTAAAGTGGTCCGCCGCGCGGGAGCCTGACCAAGTGGCAGAGTACGACTACGATCTGTTCGTCATTGGCGCGGGTTCGGGCGGGGTCCGGGCGGCGCGGTTAGCGTCGGAGCTCGGCCAGCGTGTCGGCATTGCCGAGGAATACCGCATCGGCGGAACGTGTGTGATCCGCGGCTGCGTGCCGAAGAAGCTGCTGGTTTACGGCAGCCGCTATGGCGGCGAGATCGAGGACGCGCGCGGGTTCGGCTGGACCTGCGATGATTTGCGCTTCGATTGGCCGACGCTGATCCACAATGTCAGGCGCGAGGTCGACCGGCTGAACGGCGTCTATACCCGCACGCTGGAGAACGCGGGCGTCGATCGCTTCCTGACGCGCGCCACCGTCGATGGGCCGCACACAGTCAGGCTTGCCGACCGGGACGCGCCGATTTCGGCCAAGTACATCCTGGTGGCGACCGGGTCGCATCCTTCGCTCCCTGATGTGCCGGGCGCGGACCATCTGATCAGCTCTAACGAGTGCTTCCAATTGGAGTCGCTGCCCGACAGCATCGTCATCATCGGCGCCGGCTATATCGGCATGGAGTTCGCCTCGATCTTCGCCGGCCTTGGCGTCGCGGTGACCGTGCTTTACCGCGGCGAGCAGGTGTTGCGAGACTTCGACATGGATCTCCGCGACGGCGTGGCGGAGGCCATGCGCGATCGCGGCGTCGACCTCCGTATGGATACAAACGTGGCGGCAATCGAGAAGGAGAGCAGTGGCTTTCGCGTCTCCTTGAAAGAGGGAGGTTCGGTCTCCGCGTCCTTGGTGATGGCCGCCACGGGGCGCACGCCGAATACCGTGGACCTCGGGCTGCAGCGGGCAGGCGTCGAACTCGGCTGGAACGGGCACGTGGTGGTGGACGACTATTCGAAGTCGTCGGTGGACAGCATCTACGCGGTGGGTGATGTGACCGACCGCAAGAACCTGACGCCCGTCGCCATTCGCGAGGGGACCGCCTTCGTTGAGACCGTGTTCGAGGACAAGCCCACGGCCGTGAGCTACGAGTTCATCCCGACGGCGGTGTTTACCGAGCCAGAGATCGGCACGGTCGGGCTTTCCGAGGAACAGGCGCGGGAGATGTACCGTGTGGTCGACGTCTACAAGTCGAGCTTTCGGCCCATGCGGGCGACGATCAGCGGTCGCAACGAGAAGATGCTGATGAAAGTCGTGCTCGATGCCGAGTCCGACAAAGTGCTCGGGGTCCACATTCTCGGGCCCGACGCGGCCGAAATCGTGCAGATGGCCGCGGTGGCGCTCAAGCTCGGCGTCACCAAGGCGCAGCTCGACGCCACCATGGCGCTGCATCCGAGTGTTGCCGAAGAGCTCGTGACCATGCGCCACAAATGGGAGGCGCCCGCGCCTATCAAGGGGTCCGATGCGGCGGCTTGAAGACAAGATCGCGCTGGTGACGGGAGCCGGCGCCGGCATCGGCCGCGCCATCGCCGAGACCTTCGCCCGCGAAGGCGCGCATGTCGTCGTGGCGGATATCGACGGCGACGCCGCCAAGGAGGTGGCCGATGCCATCGTCAAGTCGAACGGCGCGGCGTCCGCTCACACCGTCGACGTCACCGACACGGCCCAGGTCAAGGCGCTGATGGAGGCCATCAAGGATGCCCACGGCCGTCTCGACGTGCTGGTCAACAATGCGGGCATCGGCGAGCGGGCCGACTTCCGGCATATGGACGATGAGTCCTGGGACCGCGTGTGGCAGGTCAATGTGGACGGCACGGTGCGCTGCGCGCGCGAGGCCTTCGACCTGATGCGCGCCTCCGGCAAAGCCTCGGTGATCAATCTATCCTCGGTGATGTCGGTGAAACACACCCGCCAGATGTCGGTCTATTCGGCCACCAAGGGCGCGGTGTCAGCCCTGTCGCGGAGCCTGGCAGTCGAGTACGCGCCTTACGGCATCCGCGTGAACACGCTGCTGCCGGGCTATGTGGAGACGGCGCTGATCGGGCGGTATCTCTCCAATCCGATGATCGCCAAGGCGCTGCTCACCCAGACGCCGCTCCGGCGCTTCGGCGAGCCCCAGGACATCGCCAACGCCGCCTTGTTCCTCGCGTCCGACGAGGCGGGCTATATCACCGGCGCGGCGCTGAATGTCGATGGCGGCATGGGCACGACGCTTTAGGGCGTATTGCAGTGGCTCAAGGACGGATGCCAATGACACGCGCGAAAGATGCGAATCCAGCGAGGCGGGCACGCATTGGTGCCGCCGTCGCGCTCGCGACGTTCTTGCTGTCTTTATCCGGCGCCGTGCCCGTCCTGGCCGGAGATGCGGCGACGGAGGTCAAGAGCGCCTTGACCCAATGGATGGAAGACTTCAACGACGGCAAGACGGACAAGGTTTGCGATCTGTTCGCCGCCGACGTTCGCGCCGACTATCGGGGGTATCCCACGCGCGATCACCAAGCGGTTTGCGACCTGCTGATCAAGTCGTTGAGCGACCGCACGCGGGCTTTCAGCTACGGCTTGGACATCAAGGAAGTTCTGAACTTCGGCGAGGTGACGGTGGTGCGTCTCGTATGGACGCTGACCATCAAGGAGAAGGACGGCCGGGAGCTCAAATCCGTCGAGCCGGGCATGGATATCTTCCGGCGACAGGCGGACGGGAGCTGGAAGATTATTCGCTACATGGCTTACGAGGAGTAGCGTCCACCCTGGGGCCGGGCTTAAGTTCTGGCTTCCGCCCGGGCGGCTTTCGTCTTCGTCTCGGGCAGGGTCAGTGTCTCTTCGACAATCTCATCGACCACGGCGACGAGGGCCGCGTGCTCGGTGCCGCCCAGCGCCTTCACCGCCTTGTAGCGGGCAAGCTGGCGGTCGGCTGACGTGCCGCGCCGGAGAATGGTGCGGGCATGCGCCACTTCCGCCACGCAGCCGAAATGAGCGGCATCCTCGGCCACCAGATCGAACAGCTCTTCCAGCAATGTCTCGAAGGGCACGATCGCGCCCTTGCCGAAATCCACCATGCCCTGCTCGATGCCGTAACGCTGGGCGCGCCAGCGGTTTTCGCGGATGAGGAAGGGCGGATAGTGGCGCCACCGCTGGTTCTTTCGGCGCAGGCGGTAGAGTAGGCGCAAGATGCAACGATAGAGCGCGGCGATGGCAATCGTGTCGTCGATCAGCGGGCAGACATCGGTGATGCGCATCTCCAGCGTCGGAAAGCGCGCGGACGGGCGCATGTCCCACCAAATCTTGGTGGCGTCCTCGATGAGACCGGCGCTGACCAGAAGCTCGATGGTGCGCTCGTACTCGCTATAGCTGGAGAAGTTGTGGGGGATGCCGGTGCGCGGCAGTTCGTCGAATACGCTCAGCCGGTACGACTTCAGTCCGGTCTGCGTGCCTTGCCAAAAGGGCGAGGAGGTAGACAGCGCCAGGAGATGCGGCAGGAAATAGGGGGCCTGGCCGAGGAGATCGATGCGCATATCGTCATCCTCGATGCCGACATGAACATGCATGCCGCAAATGACGAGGCGCCGCGCCACGTGCTGCAGGTCCTTGGCCAGCACGTTGTAGCGTTCCTTGTCGGTGTGATGCTGGCTCTGCCATTTGGCGAAAGGGTGCGTCGAGGAGGCGATGGGGGCGAGGCCGAACTCATCGGCGATCTTGCCCAGGGTCGAGCGCAGATGAACCAGCTCGTCGCGCGCCTCTTGCACCGACCGGCACACCCGCGTGCCGACCTCGATCTGCGAGCGCAAAAATTCTGGGCTTACCTGGCCGCGTAGCGCCTCTTCGGCTTTGGCGAGGAGCGCCGCCGGCGGCTCCGGCGCGAGGTCGCGCGTCTCCTTGTCGACGAGGAGATATTCCTCCTCGATGCCAATGCTGAAGCTTGGTTCCGTGTTGGCCATGGCGCCCATGGTGGCATAACTGGTCAGGCTTCGGGTAGAGCCAAAGCCCGTTAGACAAATCCTTGGAGCAAATCGCCGACAAGGTAGGCGACGCTCGCGGCAAGCAGGCCGATGGCCAATGTCTCCAGCCCCGCGCGCCACCATGGCGTCGGCGACCAGTGGCTCCTGAGTGAGCCAATGCCGAAGAAGGTCAGGCCGGTCATGACCGTTGACGGCAGCTCGGGCGCGTCGAGCATGAGCACATAGGGGATGAGGGGAACGCTGCCGAACAGCACGAAGGCCACAAAAGTGTAAAGCGCCGCGTGCAGCGCCGAGCGGGTTTTGGCGGGCATGCCATGCTCCTCGGCCATCATGGTGTCGATCCAGCGCTCGCGATGCTTGGTGATGACGCCGACCGCAGTTTCCAGCGCGTCCCCCTTGAAGCCCTTGGCCCTGAAGATCTGCCTGATCTCCTCGCGTTCGCCCTCCGGCGCGAGCTCCACATGGCGCTCCTCCATATGGCGGAGCTGTTGGTATTCGTCCTGTTCCGCCTTGGTGCCGGTGAAGTTGGCGGCGGCCATGGAGAAGCCGTCGGCGAGCAGGTTGGCGATGCCGAGGATGATCACCACGGTCGGGGAGAGGCTGGCGCCGACGACGCCGGCCATGATGGCGAACGTCGTGACCGTTCCGTCGATGCCGCCATAGACCCAGTCGCGCAGATAGCTGACGCGGGGCCCGTCGTGCAGGCGCTTGGCGATCGCGCGGGGTGTATGGCTGTGCTCCAGGCGAACCAAAACTTCGTTCCTTTCCTTGGCCTTAAGGGATGTGTGGCATGCATGGCGGGGCGGAGCAATTGCCGCAAGCCCGCCTAGCCACAGTCCCGTCGATCGCTTATATAGCGGGGACTTTTGTTGGAGACATGAAATGGCACCGCGTTGGAGCCCCGATAGCTGGCGTACGAAGCCGATCGAGCAGGTCCCGGTCTATCCCGACATGGATCAGCTTGCGCAGGTCGAGCAGCAGCTTGCCACGTTTCCGCCGCTGGTTTTTGCCGGCGAGGCGCGGGAGCTGAAGGCCAAGCTTGCCCGTGTCGCGCAAGGGGAGGCCTTTCTGCTGCAGGGCGGGGATTGCGCGGAGAGCTTCGCCGAGCACGGCGCCGATACCATCCGCGACTTCTTCCGCGTGTTCCTGCAAATGGCCGTGGTGCTCACCTATGCCGGCGGCTCGCCTGTGGTGAAGCTTGGCCGCATCGCCGGCCAGTTCGCCAAGCCGCGCTCCTCGTCGACCGAGACGCAGGACGGCAAGCCGCTGCCGAGCTATCGCGGCGACATCATCAACGGCATCGACTTCACCGAGGCATCGCGGACGCCGGATCCGCAGCGCATGCTCATGGGCTACCGCCAGGCTGCCGCCACGCTCAACCTGCTGCGGGCGTTTGCCCAGGGCGGCTACGCCAATTTGGAGCACGTGCATCAGTGGAATCTCGGCTTCGTCAAGGATAGCCCGGTCGGGCATCGCTACCAGGAGCTGTCCGATCATATCGCCGAGACGCTGCGCTTCATGCGCGCCATCGGGCTGACGCCGGACAACACGCCGCAGCTTCGCTCGACAAGCTTGTATACGAGCCATGAGGCGCTGCTGCTCGGCTATGAGCAGGCGCTGACCCGCGTGGATTCCACGTCGGGCGATTGGTACGCGACCTCCGGCCACTTCCTATGGGCCGGCGATCGCACGCGCCAGCTCGACAGCGCCCATATGGATTATCTGCGCGGCATCAAGAATCCGATCGGCGTGAAATGCGGTCCCAGCATCACAGCCGACGGGTTGCTCAAGCTGATCGACATGCTCAGCCCGCACAACGAGCCGGGACGGCTCACGCTGATCTGCCGGTTCGGTGCCGACAAGATCGGCAACCATTTGCCGGCGCTGATCCAGGCGGTGGAACGCGAGGGCAAGTCCGTCGTGTGGGCGTGCGATCCGATGCACGGCAACACGATCAAGGCCGGCAGCAGCGGCTACAAGACACGGCCCTTCGACTTGATCCTGTCGGAAGTCGAAGCCTTCTTCGACATTCACCGCAGCGAGGGGACCCATGCTGGCGGCATCCATGTGGAGATGACCGGCCAGAACGTCACCGAATGCGTGGGTGGCGCCAAGGCTGTCACCGAGACGGATTTGTCGGACCGCTACCATACTCATTGCGACCCCCGGCTGAACGCCGACCAGGCGATCGAGCTCGCTTTCATCGTGGCCGAGAGGCTCAAGCGCGATCGCGAAGGGCGGCCGGAGCCAAAGTTCTCCATCGCCGCCGGCGAGTAGGCCCCCGGGTTGGCACGCAGACTCGTCATGCCCGGCCTTGTGCGGGGCATCCACGAATTTCTAGAAAGCAAAGACGTGGATGGCCGGGACAAGCCCGGCCATGACAAACGGCTTTCGTACTAGGTTCCTGTCATGGCGAAGGACACCAAGGACTCATTCAAGCTTGCGCTCGCGCAGCTCAACCCGGTCGTGGGCGACATCGAGGGGAATCTCGAGAAGGCGCGCAAGGTGCGCGGGCCCTTGGGCGAGGCCGGCGCCGATTTGATTGTCTTCACCGAGCTGTTCCTCACCGGCTATCCGATCGAGGATCTGGTGCTAAAACCCGCCTTCCAGGCGGCCGCGCGCGAGGCGTGCGAAGCGCTGGCGCGCGACACCGCCGACGGCGGTCCCGCCATTCTCATGGGGCTCCCTTGGGGCGAAGCCCCGTTCGTCTATAACGCGATGGCGTTGCTCGATGGCGGCCGTATCGAGGCGGTCCGCTACAAGAACAATCTGCCGAACTATGGCGTGTTCGACGAGAAGCGGGTGTTTGCGCCGGGGCCGTTGCCGGCGCCGATCCTGTTCCGTGGCCTTTCGCTCGGCGTGCCGGTTTGCGAGGACATTTGGTCCGAGGAGATCTGCGAGACCTTGGTTCAGGCCGGGGCGGAGATTCTAATCGTTCCCAACGGCTCGCCGTACTGGATGGGCAAGCAGGAGACCCGCTACGGCGTCGCCGAGGCGCGGGTGGCCGAGACGCGGCGCCCGCTCGTCTATGTCAACCAAGTCGGCGGACAGGATGAACTCGTGTTCGACGGCGCGTCCTTCGTGCTCAACGCCGATGAGGAGATTGCCGTGCAGCTTCCCGCCTGGGAGGTCGCGCTCGTTGTGACCGGCTGGCATCGCGAGGGCGGACGCTGGCACTGCCTGCCGGGCCCGGTCGCGGGCATCGAGGAGGGTGACGCCGCCAACTACCTGGCCTGCGTCACTGGCTTGCGCGACTATATCGACAAGAACGGTTTCCCTGGTGTGGTGCTCGGCCTTTCCGGCGGTATCGACTCGGCGCTCTGCGCGGCGATGGCCGTGGATGCGCTGGGGGCGGACTGCGTGCATTGCGTGATGATGCCTTACGAATATACCAGCGAGGAGAGCCTGAGCGATGCCAAGGCCGTCGCCGAGGCGCTTGGCGTGCGCTACGACATCGTGCCGATCCACGAGGCCGTGGAAGGGCTTGGCAAGTCCATCGCGACTTTGTTCGAAGGGCTCGCCTCCGACGCGACCGAGGAGAATCTGCAGTCCCGCGCCCGTGGCACGCTGCTGATGGCGATCTCCAATAAGCTCGGGCCGCTCGTGCTCACCACCGGCAATAAATCGGAGGTGTCGGTCGGCTACGCCACGCTTTACGGCGACATGAACGGCGGCTTCAATCCCATCAAGGATCTGTACAAGGGTCAGGTTTATGCGCTGTCGCGCTACCGCAATGCCAATCGTCCCAAGGGGTGCCTAGGGCCAACGGGTTCGATCATTCCGGAGAGCATCCTCACCAAGGACCCGTCCGCCGAGCTCAAGCCGGGCCAGCGCGATCAGGACACGCTGCCGCCCTACGAGGCGCTCGACGACATTCTCAACTGTCTGGTCGAGCTCGAGCTGCCGCTTGGCGAGATCGTCGCGCGCGGGCATGCGCCGGAGCTGGTGAAGAAGGTCGAGCGCATGCTCTATCTCGCCGAGTACAAACGGCGGCAGGCGGCGCCCGGCGTCAAGATCACGGCGAAGAATTTTGGCCGCGACCGCCGCTACCCCATCACCAACAAATTCCGCGAGCGGATCTAGGCATGACCGTCACCGTCCGTTTCGCGCCGAGCCCCACGGGGCGGCTCCATGCCGGCAATATCCGCACGGCGCTCGTCAACTATCTGTTCGCGCGGCAGCAGGGCGGGGACTTCATCCTGCGCCTCGACGATACCGATCAGGAGCGCTCGACGGCGGAATTCGCGCGCGGCATCGAGGAGGACCTGGCCTGGCTCGGCATCGCATGGGGCAAGCTCGTCCATCAATCCGACCGGTTCGCGCTCTATGCCGACGCGGTCGAGACGCTGGAGGCGCAAGGTCGCCTCTACCCGGCCTATGAAACGCCGGAGGAGCTCGATCTGAAACGCAAGCGCCAGCTCGCCCGCGGCAAACCGCCCATCTATGATCGTGCAGCCTTGCAGCTTACCGCTGCTGATTGGGCGCGGCTTGAAGCCGAGGGGCGCAAGCCCCATTGGCGGTTCCGGCTCGAGCCGGGAGACGTGATCTGGGACGATTTGGTGCGCGGGCGGCAGCATGTGGATGCCGGGTCGCTGTCCGATCCCGTTCTGGTCAGGGCCGACGGCACGTATCTCTACACGCTGCCGAGCGTGGTCGACGATATCGATCTCGGCGTCACCCATGTCATCCGCGGCGAGGATCATGTGGCCAACACCGCGCCGCAAATCCAGCTGTTCGAGGCGCTTGGCGCTAAGCCGCCCGCCTTCGGCCATCACAATCTCCTGGTGGGCCCCGAAGGCCAGGCGCTGTCGAAGCGGGACCGGTCGCTGGCCATCGAGGGCCTGCGCACCGAAGGGCTGGAGGCGCTGAGCGTGGCCATATACGCCGCGACCATCGGCACGTCCGACTCGGTGGCACCGCATACGAGCCTCGACGAGCTGGTGGAGGCTTTCGACTTTTCGAAGCTGTCGCGGGCGCCGGCCCGGTTCGATCCCCATGATCTTCGCCTGCTGAACGCGAAGCTTCTGCACGCGTTGCCCTTTGCCGCGGTGGCTGCGCGGCTGGAAGCGATGGGCGTCGAGGGCGGCGAGGCGTTCTGGAACGCGGTACGGGGCAATCTCGCGGTGCTTGAGGACGCCAAGGGTTGGTGGCGCGTGGTGGCCGGACCGCTGGAGCCGGTGATCGAGGACCGGGATCTCTGTCTCGCCGCAGCCAGACTGTTGCCGCCGGAGCCGTGGGACGAAGAGACGTGGCCCACATGGTCTGCCGCGGTGAAGGCGGCGACCGGTGCCAAGGGCAAGGCGCTGTTCCACCCGTTACGGCTGGCGCTGACGGCTGCGGAGAACGGGCCCGAGCTCAAGCATCTCTTGCCGCTGATCGGTCGCGACCGATCAGCGGCAAGAGATGCTTGAGCTCGGGCCCGTTCTCCGCAGCCGTCAGCGCCAGCCGTAACGGGTGGAACAGCGCCTTGCCCTTGGCACCGGTCGCCGCCTTCACCGCGGCAGACCATGTGGGCCACGTCTCTTCGTCCCACGGCTCCGGCGGCAACAGTCTGGCTGCGGCGAGACAGAGATCCCGGTCCTCGATCACCGGCTCCAGCGGTCCGGCCACCACGCGCCACCAACCCTTGGCGTCCTCAAGCACCGCGAGATTGCCCCGTACCGCGTTCCAGAACGCCTCGCCGCCCTCGACGCCCATCGCTTCCAGCCGCGCAGCCACCGCGGCAAAGGGCAACGCGTGCAGAAGCTTCGCGTTCAGCAGGCGAAGATCATGGGGATCGAACCGGGCCGGCGCCCGCGACAGCTTCGAAAAGTCGAAAGCCTCCACCAGCTCGTCGAGGCTCGTATGCGGTGCCACCGAGTCGGACGTGCCGATGGTCGCGGCGTATATGGCCACGCTCAGCGCCTCCAGCCCTTCGGTGCGCAGGCCCTCGATGGCCAGCGACCGGTCCCGCTTCGACAGCGCCTGGCCTTCGGGGCCCACCAGGAGATTGTGATGGCCGAAGGCGGGCGGCTTAGCGCCAAGCGCCTCGAACAGCTGGATTTGCGGCGCGGTGTTGGCCACATGATCCTCGCCGCGGATGACATGGGTGACGCCGAGATCGATATCGTCGACCACGCTCGGCAGCGTGTAGAGATACGTGCCGTCGGCCCTGACCAGAACGGGATCGGACAGCGACCCGGCATCCACATGCTGCCGCCCGCGCACCAAATCGTCCCAGATCACGTCTCCCGGCTCGAGCCGGAACCGCCAATGGGGCTTGCGCCCCTCGGCTTCAAGCCGCGCCCAATCAGCAGCGGTAAGCTGCAAGGCTGCACGATCATAGATGGGCGGTTTGCCGCGGGCGAGCTGGCGCTTGCGTTTCAGATCGAGCTCCTCCGGCGTTTCATAGGCCGGGTAGAGGCGACCTTGCGCCTCCAGCGTCTCGACCGCGTCGGCATAGAGCGCGAACCGGTCGGATTGATGGACGAGCTTGCCCCATGCGATGCCGAGCCAGGCCAGGTCCTCCTCGATGCCGCGCGCGAATTCCGCCGTCGAGCGCTCCTGATCGGTATCGTCGAGGCGCAGGATGAAGTCCCCGCCCTGCTGCCGCGCGAACAGATAGTTGACGAGCGCCGTGCGGATATTGCCGGCATGGAGCCGCCCCGTGGGGCTCGGCGCGAAACGGACGGTGACGGTCATGCCTAGATCCGCTCGCGGAATTTGTTGGTGATGGGGTAGCGGCGGTCGCGGCCAAAATTCTTCGCCGTGATCTTGACGCCGGGCGCCGCCTGCCGCCGTTTGTACTCGGCGAGATAGAGCATGCGCTCGACCTTCTTCACCAGCTCCGGCGCATGCCCGCGCGCGACGATCTCGCCAAGCGGCAGCTCGAGCTCGACCAGACAGTTGAGAATGTCGTCGAGCGCCTCGTAGGGCGGCAGCGTGTCCTGATCGCGCTGGCCCGGCTTGAGCTCGGCGGACGGGTCCTTGGTGAGGATGCTCTCCGGAATGATCGAACCCGTTGGCCCTAGGCACCCCTTGGGACGATTGGCATTGCGGTAGCGCGACAGCGCATAAACCTGACCCTTGTACAGATCCTTGATGGGATTGAAGCCGCCGTTCATGTCGCCGTAAAGCGTGGCGTAGCCGACCGACACCTCCGATTTATTGCCGGTGGTGAGCACGAGCGGCCCGAGCTTATTGGAGATCGCCATCAGCAGCGTGCCACGGGCGCGGGACTGCAGATTCTCCTCGGTCGCGTCGGAGGCGAGCCCTTCGAACAAAGTCGCGATGGACTTGCCAAGCCCTTCCACGGCCTCGTGGATCGGCACGATGTCGTAGCGCACGCCAAGCGCCTCGGCGACGGCCTTGGCATCGCTCAGGCTCTCCTCGCTGGTATATTCGTAAGGCATCATCACGCAATGCACGCAGTCCGCCCCCAGCGCATCCACGGCCATCGCCGCGCAGAGCGCCGAGTCGATACCGCCGGAAAGGCCGAGCACCACACCAGGGAAACCGTTCTTGTCGATATAGTCGCGCAAGCCAGTGACGCAGGCCAGGTAGTTGGCGGCGTCACCCTCCTCGATGCCCGCGACCGGGCCCGGCAGGCAGTGCCAGCGTCCGCCCTCGCGATGCCAGCCGGTCACAACGAGCGCGACCTCCCAGGCGGGAAGCTGCACGGCAATCTCCTCATCGGCGTTGAGCACGAAGGACGCGCCGTCGAACACGAGTTCATCCTGTCCGCCGACTTGGTTGACATAGACGAGCGGGCGCCGCGTCTCGGCCACCCGCGCCTCGGCGACGCCGTAGCGGGTCTCCTGCTTGCCCATCCAGTACGGCGAGCCGTTGGGAACGATTAGAATCTCCGCCCCGGCCTGAACCAAGGTCTCGCAGATCTCCTCGGACCAAATGTCCTCGCAAACCGGCACGCCGAGCGAAAGGCCACGGAACAGGATCGGCGCCGGCAACGGCCCCGGCGCAAACACCCGCTTCTCGTCGAACACGCCATAGTTCGGCAGATTGTTCTTGTAGCGGACCGCCTCGATACGGCCGCCATCGAGCAACGCCATCGCGTTATAGACGAACGGGGCTTCGCCCCAAGGGAGCCCCATGAGAATGGCGGGACCGCCGTCGGCGGTGTCGCGCGCCAGCGCTTCGCACGCCTCGCGCGCGGCCGCCTGGAAGGCGGGTTTTAGCACCAGATCCTCGATCGGATAGCCGGTGAGGAACAGCTCGGTGAAGACAATCAAATCGGCGCCGGCCTCGCCCAAGGGCCCGCGCACCTTGCGCGCCTTCTCGAGATTCCCCTCGATGTCGCCCACGACCGGGTTGAGCTGCGCGAGCGCAAGCTTGAATGAGTCCTTGGTGTCCTTCGCCATGACAGGAACCTAGTACGAAAGCCGTTTGTCATGGCCGGGCTTGTCCCGGCCATCCACGTCTTTGCTTTCTAGAAATTCGTGGATGCCCCGCACAAGGCCGGGCATGACGAGTCTGCGTGCCAACCCGGGGGCCTACTCGCCGGCGGCGATGGAGAACTTTGGCTCCGGCCGCCCTTCGCGATCGCGCTTGAGCCTCTCGGCCACGATGAAAGCGAGCTCGATCGCCTGGTCGGCGTTCAGCCGGGGGTCGCAATGAGTATGGTAGCGGTCCGACAAATCCGTCTCGGTGACAGCCTTGGCGCCACCCACGCATTCGGTGACGTTCTGGCCGGTCATCTCCACATGGATGCCGCCAGCATGGGTCCCCTCGCTGCGGTGAATGTCGAAGAAGGCTTCGACTTCCGACAGGATCAAGTCGAAGGGCCGTGTCTTGTAGCCGCTGCTGCCGGCCTTGATCGTGTTGCCGTGCATCGGATCGCACGCCCACACGACGGACTTGCCCTCGCGTTCCACCGCCTGGATCAGCGCCGGCAAATGGTTGCCGATCTTGTCGGCACCGAACCGGCAGATCAGCGTGAGCCGTCCCGGCTCGTTGTGCGGGCTGAGCATGTCGATCAGCTTGAGCAACCCGTCGGCTGTGATGCTGGGACCGCATTTCACGCCGATCGGATTCTTGATGCCGCGCAGATAATCCATATGGGCGCTGTCGAGCTGGCGCGTGCGATCGCCGGCCCATAGGAAGTGGCCGGAGGTCGCGTACCAATCGCCCGACGTGGAATCCACGCGGGTCAGCGCCTGCTCATAGCCGAGCAGCAGCGCCTCATGGCTCGTATACAAGCTTGTCGAGCGAAGCTGCGGCGTGTTGTCCGGCGTCAGCCCGATGGCGCGCATGAAGCGCAGCGTCTCGGCGATATGATCGGACAGCTCCTGGTAGCGATGCCCGACCGGGCTATCCTTGACGAAGCCGAGATTCCACTGATGCACGTGCTCCAAATTGGCGTAGCCGCCCTGGGCAAACGCCCGCAGCAGGTTGAGCGTGGCGGCAGCCTGGCGGTAGCCCATGAGCATGCGCTGCGGATCCGGCGTCCGCGATGCCTCGGTGAAGTCGATGCCGTTGATGATGTCGCCGCGATAGCTCGGCAGCGGCTTGCCGTCCTGCGTCTCGGTCGACGAGGAGCGCGGCTTGGCGAACTGGCCGGCGATGCGGCCAAGCTTCACCACAGGCGAGCCGCCGGCATAGGTGAGCACCACGGCCATTTGCAGGAACACGCGGAAGAAGTCGCGGATGGTATCGGCGCCGTGCTCGGCGAAGCTCTCCGCGCAATCCCCGCCCTGCAGCAGAAAGGCCTCCCCTTGCGCGACACGGGCAAGCTTGGCCTTCAGCTCCCGCGCCTCGCCGGCAAAAACCAGCGGCGGAAACGTGGCAAGCTGCTGCTCGACCTGCGCAAGCTGATCCATGTCGGGATAGACCGGGACCTGCTCGATCGGCTTCGTACGCCAGCTATCGGGGCTCCAACGCGGTGCCATTTCATGTCTCCAACAAAAGTCCCCGCTATATAAGCGATCGACGGGACTGTGGCTAGGCGGGCTTGCGGCAATTGCTCCGCCCCGCCATGCATGCCACACATCCCTTAAGGCCAAGGAAAGGAACGAAGTTTTGGTTCGCCTGGAGCACAGCCATACACCCCGCGCGATCGCCAAGCGCCTGCACGACGGGCCCCGCGTCAGCTATCTGCGCGACTGGGTCTATGGCGGCATCGACGGAACGGTCACGACGTTCGCCATCATGGCCGGCGTCGTCGGCGCCAGCCTCTCCCCGACCGTGGTGATCATCCTCGGCATCGCCAACCTGCTCGCCGACGGCTTCTCCATGGCCGCCGCCAACTTCACCGGCACCAAGGCGGAACAGGACGAATACCAACAGCTCCGCCATATGGAGGAGCGCCATGTGGAGCTCGCGCCGGAGGGCGAACGCGAGGAGATCAGGCAGATCTTCAGGGCCAAGGGCTTCAAGGGGGACGCGCTGGAAACTGCGGTCGGCGTCATCACCAAGCATCGCGAGCGCTGGATCGACACCATGATGGCCGAGGAGCATGGCATGCCCGCCAAAACCCGCTCGGCGCTGCACGCGGCGCTTTACACTTTTGTGGCCTTCGTGCTGTTCGGCAGCGTTCCCCTCATCCCCTATGTGCTCATGCTCGACGCGCCCGAGCTGCCGTCAACGGTCATGACCGGCCTGACCTTCTTCGGCATTGGCTCACTCAGGAGCCACTGGTCGCCGACGCCATGGTGGCGCGCGGGGCTGGAGACATTGGCCATCGGCCTGCTTGCCGCGAGCGTCGCCTACCTTGTCGGCGATTTGCTCCAAGGATTTGTCTAACGGGCTTTGGCTCTACCCGAAGCCTGACCAGTTATGCCACCATGGGCGCCATGGCCAACACGGAACCAAGCTTCAGCATTGGCATCGAGGAGGAATATCTCCTCGTCGACAAGGAGACGCGCGACCTCGCGCCGGAGCCGCCGGCGGCGCTCCTCGCCAAAGCCGAAGAGGCGCTACGCGGCCAGGTAAGCCCAGAATTTTTGCGCTCGCAGATCGAGGTCGGCACGCGGGTGTGCCGGTCGGTGCAAGAGGCGCGCGACGAGCTGGTTCATCTGCGCTCGACCCTGGGCAAGATCGCCGATGAGTTCGGCCTCGCCCCCATCGCCTCCTCGACGCACCCTTTCGCCAAATGGCAGAGCCAGCATCACACCGACAAGGAACGCTACAACGTGCTGGCCAAGGACCTGCAGCACGTGGCGCGGCGCCTCGTCATTTGCGGCATGCATGTTCATGTCGGCATCGAGGATGACGATATGCGCATCGATCTCCTCGGCCAGGCCCCCTATTTCCTGCCGCATCTCCTGGCGCTGTCTACCTCCTCGCCCTTTTGGCAAGGCACGCAGACCGGACTGAAGTCGTACCGGCTGAGCGTATTCGACGAACTGCCGCGCACCGGCATCCCCCACAACTTCTCCAGCTATAGCGAGTACGAGCGCACCATCGAGCTTCTGGTCAGCGCCGGTCTCATCGAGGACGCCACCAAGATTTGGTGGGACATGCGCCCGTCCGCGCGCTTTCCGACGCTGGAGATGCGCATCACCGATGTCTGCCCGCTGATCGACGACACGATTGCCATCGCCGCGCTCTATCGTTGCATCTTGCGCCTACTCTACCGCCTGCGCCGAAAGAACCAGCGGTGGCGCCACTATCCGCCCTTCCTCATCCGCGAAAACCGCTGGCGCGCCCAGCGTTACGGCATCGAGCAGGGCATGGTGGATTTCGGCAAGGGCGCGATCGTGCCCTTCGAGACATTGCTGGAAGAGCTGTTCGATCTGGTGGCCGAGGATGCCGCTCATTTCGGCTGCGTGGCGGAAGTGGCGCATGCCCGCACCATTCTCCGGCGCGGCACGTCAGCCGACCGCCAGCTTGCCCGCTACAAGGCGGTGAAGGCGCTGGGCGGCACCGAGCACGCGGCCCTCGTCGCCGTGGTCGATGAGATTGTCGAAGAGACACTGACCCTGCCCGAGACGAAGACGAAAGCCGCCCGGGCGGAAGCCAGAACTTAAGCCCGGCCCCAGGGTGGACGCTACTCCTCGTAAGCCATGTAGCGAATAATCTTCCAGCTCCCGTCCGCCTGTCGCCGGAAGATATCCATGCCCGGCTCGACGGATTTGAGCTCCCGGCCGTCCTTCTCCTTGATGGTCAGCGTCCATACGAGACGCACCACCGTCACCTCGCCGAAGTTCAGAACTTCCTTGATGTCCAAGCCGTAGCTGAAAGCCCGCGTGCGGTCGCTCAACGACTTGATCAGCAGGTCGCAAACCGCTTGGTGATCGCGCGTGGGATACCCCCGATAGTCGGCGCGAACGTCGGCGGCGAACAGATCGCAAACCTTGTCCGTCTTGCCGTCGTTGAAGTCTTCCATCCATTGGGTCAAGGCGCTCTTGACCTCCGTCGCCGCATCTCCGGCCAGGACGGGCACGGCGCCGGATAAAGACAGCAAGAACGTCGCGAGCGCGACGGCGGCACCAATGCGTGCCCGCCTCGCTGGATTCGCATCTTTCGCGCGTGTCATTGGCATCCGTCCTTGAGCCACTGCAATACGCCCTAAAGCGTCGTGCCCATGCCGCCATCGACATTCAGCGCCGCGCCGGTGATATAGCCCGCCTCGTCGGACGCGAGGAACAAGGCGGCGTTGGCGATGTCCTGGGGCTCGCCGAAGCGCCGGAGCGGCGTCTGGGTGAGCAGCGCCTTGGCGATCATCGGATTGGAGAGATACCGCCCGATCAGCGCCGTCTCCACATAGCCCGGCAGCAGCGTGTTCACGCGGATGCCGTAAGGCGCGTACTCGACTGCCAGGCTCCGCGACAGGGCTGACACCGCGCCCTTGGTGGCCGAATAGACCGACATCTGGCGGGTGTGTTTCACCGACATCACCGAGGATAGATTGATCACCGAGGCTTTGCCGGAGGCGCGCATCAGGTCGAAGGCCTCGCGCGCGCAGCGCACCGTGCCGTCCACATTGACCTGCCACACGCGGTCCCAGGACTCATCGTCCATATGCCGGAAGTCGGCCCGCTCGCCGATGCCCGCATTGTTGACCAGCACGTCGAGACGGCCGTGGGCATCCTTGATGGCCTCCATCAGCGCCTTGACCTGGGCCGTGTCGGTGACGTCGACGGTGTGAGCGGACGCCGCGCCGTTCGACTTGACGATGGCATCGGCCACCTCCTTGGCGGCGTCGCCGTCGATATCCGCCACGACGACATGCGCGCCTTCGCGGGCGAAGGTCTCGGCGATGGCGCGGCCGATGCCGGCGCCGGCTCCCGTCACCAGCGCGATCTTGTCTTCAAGCCGCCGCATCGGACCCCTTGATAGGCGCGGGCGCCTCCCATTTGTGGCGCATGGTCACGAGCTCTTCGGCAACACTCGGATGCAGCGCCATGGTGGCGTCGAGCTGCGCCTTGGTGACGCCGAGCTTGAGCGCCACCGCGGCCATCTGCACGATTTCGGCCGCGTCGGGCCCGAGAATGTGGACCCCGAGCACTTTGTCGGACTCGGCATCGAGCACGACTTTCATCAGCATCTTCTCGTTGCGACCGCTGATCGTCGCCCGCATGGGCCGAAAGCTCGACTTGTAGACGTCGACCACACGGTACATCTCCCGCGCCTGTTCCTCGGAAAGCCCGACCGTGCCGATCTCTGGCTCGGTAAACACCGCCGTCGGGATGAACTCGTAGCTCACGGCCGTGGGCTTGTCCTCGAACACGGTCTCAACGAAGGCGGTCCCCTCGCGAATGGCGACGGGCGTCAGGTTCTTGCGGTCGGTCACATCACCCACCGCGTAGATGCTGTCCACCGACGACTTCGAATAGTCGTCCACCACCACGTGCCCGTTCCAGCCGAGTTCGACGCCTGCCCGCTGCAGCCCGAGGTCCACGGTATTCGGCGTGCGCCCCGTGGCGGCCATCACCAAGGACGCGGAGACCGAACCTCCCTCTTTCAAGGAGACGCGAAAGCCACTGCTCTCCTTCTCGATTGCCGCCACGTTTGTATCCATACGGAGGTCGACGCCGCGATCGCGCATGGCCTCCGCCACGCCGTCGCGGAGATCCATGTCGAAGTCTCGCAACACCTGCTCGCCGCGGTAAAGCACGGTCACCGCGACGCCAAGGCCGGCGAAGATCGAGGCGAACTCCATGCCGATATAGCCGGCGCCGATGATGACGATGCTGTCGGGCAGCGACTCCAATTGGAAGCACTCGTTAGAGCTGATCAGATGGTCCGCGCCCGGCACATCAGGGAGCGAAGGATGCGACCCGGTCGCCACCAGGATGTACTTGGCCGAAATCGGCGCGTCCCGGTCGGCAAGCCTGACTGTGTGCGGCCCATCGACGGTGGCGCGCGTCAGGAAGCGATCGACGCCCGCGTTCTCCAGCGTGCGGGTATAGACGCCGTTCAGCCGGTCGACCTCGCGCCTGACATTGTGGATCAGCGTCGGCCAATCGAAGCGCAAATCATCGCAGGTCCAGCCGAACCCGCGCGCGTCCTCGATCTCGCCGCCATAGCGGCTGCCGTAAACCAGCAGCTTCTTCGGCACGCAGCCGCGGATCACACACGTTCCGCCGATGCGGTATTCCTCGGCAATGCCGACACGCTGGCCGAGCTCCGACGCTAACCGCGCCGCCCGGACCCCGCCCGAACCCGCGCCAATGACGAACAGATCGTAGTCGTACTCTGCCACTTGGTCAGGCTCCCGCGCGGCGGACCACTTTAACCCCGCCGCTGCCGGCCACGATCGCCATGTCGGCAAGACCGAGGAACAGCCCGTGCTCGACCACGCCTGGAACGCGCTTCAGCGCGAACGCGAGCACTTCCGGTTCAGGGATCGTGTGGAAGGCACAGTCGACGATGAGATTCCCCTGATCGGTAATGAACGGCAGCTCACCCTGCCCGGGCCGGAGCTTGATCTCGCCCTCGCATCCGGCCTCCGCGGACAGCGCCTCGATCAGGCGCATGGTTGCCCGCAAGCCGAAACGCACCACCTCCACCGGAAGTGGATGGCTGCCAAGCGTCTCGGACATCTTGCTGTCGTCGGCGATCACCACCATCCGGTCCGATGCGGTCGCCACGATCTTCTCGCGCAACAGTGCGCCGCCCCCGCCTTTGATCAGGCGAAGCTGATCGTCGATCTCGTCGGCGCCATCGACCGTGAGATCGAGTTGCGGCGTCTCGTCGAGGGACGACAGCGGAATGCGCAACTTCTCGGCGTGGGCCCGAGTCGCCTCGGAGCTGGGCACGCAAATCACCTCAAGACCGTTCCCCACAAGCTCGCCAACCGCTTCGATGAAGTGGAAGGCGGTCGAGCCAGTCCCGAGGCCGAGCTTCATGCCGGGCTTGACCAGATCGATCGCCGCATGCGCGGCTTGCGCCTTGTAGTCGTCGACCTTGGTCTCCGCCATCAGCCTTCGAGTCCTCCCATCATGATGTATTTCAGCTCCACATATTCATCGATGCCATGATGGGAGCCTTCGCGGCCTTGCCCGGACTCTTTCACCCCGCCGAACGGCGCCAGCTCCGACGAGATGATCCCCTCGTTGACGCCGATCATGCCATATTCGAGAGCTTCGGCCACCCGCCAAGCACGCGAAAGGCTGCGCGTGTAGAAATAGGCGGCGAGACCGTATGGCGTGCCGTTGGCCAATGCGATCGCCTCGGTCTCGTCACGGAAGCGGAATAGCGGCGCGACGGGCCCAAAGGTCTCCTCTTGCGCGAGACTCATTTCAGGCGTGACATCGGCGAGCACTGTCGGCTCGTAAAACGTGTGCCCCAGAGCGTGACGCTTGCCGCCGGTCAGCACCTTCGCGCCTTTCGCGACGGCGTCCTTGATATGGGATTCCACCTTGGCGACGGCCGCCTCGTTGATAAGCGGGCCTTGCACGACACCCTCCTCCACCCCGGCGCCCACCTTCAGTTTCGCGGCCTCCGCCGCGAGTGCCTCGGCGAAGCGGTCGTAGATGCCGTCTTGCACCAGGATGCGGTTGGCGCTGACGCAGGTCTGCCCGGAGTTGCGGTACTTTGAGGCGAGCGCGCCTTCGACCGCCGCGTCGAGATCGGCATCGTCGAACACGATGAAGGGGGCGTTGCCGCCGAGCTCCAGGGACAGCTTCTTCACCGTGGCCGCGGACTGGCGCATCAGCAGCTTGCCGACCTCCGTCGAGCCCGTGAACGTGATCATGCGGACCAGCGGATTTGACGTCAGCTCACCGCCGATCTTCTCCGCATCGCCGGTCACCACGTTCAGCACGCCAGCAGGGACCCCGGCGCGGACGGCGAGCGCGGCCAGCGCCAGTGCCGATAGCGGCGTCTCCGGCGCGGGCTTCACCACGACCGTGCACCCCACTGCCAGCGCCGGTGAGATCTTCCTCGTGATCATGGCGAGCGGGAAGTTCCACGGCGTGATGGCGCCGACCACGCCGACGGGCTGCTTCAGCACGAGCATCCGGCCGCTCTTCTTCGGCGTCGGGATGATCTCGCCCAGAACGCGCTTGGCTTCCTCGGCATAGAATTCGGTGAAGGAGGAGGCGTAATCCACCTCCGCGCGGGCTTCGGCCAGAGGCTTGCCCTGCTCTGAGGTCATCAGCAGCGCGAGATCTTCCTTGTGCTCTTGCTGGAGCTCATACCAGCGGCGCAAGATCGCCGCCCGCTCCTTGGCGAGCTTGCCGCTCCATGCCGGAAAGGCCGCGTGCGCCGCTTCGATTGCCCCGCGCGTCTCCTTTTGCCCGAGATCCGGCACGCGGCCGATCACCACACCGGTCGCCGGGTTGGTGACATCGAGCGCGGGAACACCGGTCCACTGGCCGCCAATCAGGCACTGATCCTTGACGATTGAGGGGACTTTGAGCTGCATGGCCCGCTCTCTACGCCGCCGCTTGCCAGGCCGCAAGAGCCGTCCTTGCCAGGTCGAAACTCACGTGTGAGAGAGGCCTATGCTGAACGGCGCCACCATCGTCTTCGATCTCGACGGCACGCTCGTCGATACCGCGCCAGACCTCACCAACGCGCTGAACGATGTGCTCAGCCGCCGCGGCTTGAGCCCGGTGGCGCCGGCAGCCGTGCGCGAGGCGGTCGGACGCGGCGCCCGGGTGATGATCGAACAAGCCCTCCGTTTGACGAATGCCGCAGGCGACGTGGACCAGATGCTGACGGAGTTCCTGGTCCATTACGAAGCCAATATCGCCGTGATGAGCCGCCCCTTTCCCGGTGCCGTGGCGGCGCTAGAGCGGCTTTCATCGGCCGGCGCCACGCTCGCGGTGTGCACCAATAAGCGCGAGCGCTTGACCCACATGCTGCTGCAAGTGCTTGATCTAGATGATTATTTCTCAGCGGTCGCCGGCCGCGACACGCTTGGTGTATCGAAGCCCGACCCCGGCCATCTCACCGGCGTTATTGCGCGCGCGGGCGGCAGCCCAACACGCGCCGTCATGGTGGGGGACAGCGACGTGGATATCATGGCCGCACAAGCCGCTCGCGTGCCCTCCATCCTGGTGAGCTTCGGCTATGCGCCGCCGCCGCCCGAGGGGCCGCACCCCGACGCCGTCATCGATCATTTCGACGCGCTTGAGGAAAACGTGCTCCGTCTCTTGAAAGACTTGACAACCAAGGACGTCACACCCTTCTAGTGGCGTCAAAATTCCGCCCGAGATCGACCCTAAATCCATCGGGTCACTCTCAACGAAGAGACACAGTACGGGGGCATACTCGTCAGCGCACTGAGAGTGGGACTTCTACGCAAGGAGACTTGGGAATGCTCAAACGCATCGCAATCGGCACTTGTCTCGTCTGCCTCATGGCCGGGACCGCTTACGCCGTCGACGACCCGGCGGGGTTGGACGCGTGCACCGAGGAGCTCGCCCGTGCAGAGGGGCTCTTCCACGATAAGATTGAAGGCGAAAACGCCATGAGCGAGGCCGATGTCGAGAAGGCCAGCCTGCTTCTCGACGAAGCCGATGCGCTTTGCACCGCAGGGAACTTCGCGGGGGCAAGCAAGACCCTGGCTGCCGTCACCGCGCTGGTCACCACCCCAAGTCAGTAGGGCTAAGGCATCAAGTCAGTAGAGCTTAGGCGTCCTGGCGGCGCACCTCGTGCCGCCGCTAGGCCTTTGGGGGGCATCTCGCTGTCGCGGTCTTTGCGGCTTCCTTGACTTACCCCGGACCCACTCGCTAAATCCCCCGTTCCAGCCGCATCATCGCGAAGACCGGACATCCGATCTTTCGCAAGATGAACGCGCCACTTGGGATCGGGCGGTTAGCTCAGCTGGTAGAGCACTGTGTTCACATCGCAGGGGTCACTGGTTCGAATCCAGTACCGCCCACCACTTCGATCCCCTCGGGATCCTAGCCCTTCCGCCTCAGCAATGCGTCAAGGCTCCACGGGCCGCCGCCGGCGAAGGCGAGATAGAGAAACACGAAGCAGAACAGGATCGCCGCATCGCCCCCGTTCAGGAGCGGAAAGGGGCTCTTCGGCGCATGGGCTAGCCAGTAGGCGAAGGCCATCTGACCGGAAAGAATGAAGGCCACGGGCCGCGTGAACAGGCCGACCACGAGCAATGCGCCACCGACGAGCTCGAGCATGCCCGCGATCCACGGCAGCGATAGTAGCTCCGGCGAGAAGTCCGAAGGCGGGAAGCCGAGCAGCTTCGCCGATCCATGCTCGAAGAAGATCAGCGCCGCGACGATGCGCAGGATACTGAGGACGCGCGGCGCCCATTCGGTCTGGAGACGGTCGGTGGTCATGGCGTGGATACCCCCTACTGGCTTCTGATTGAGCTTGTGGGGGAGTGTAGCTCATCCCACCGGGCGCCGTCAGTACACGCTCTCGTTAAGGAGCAGCGGCCTCATCCGAAGAGCCCGGGCGGGTCCCAAAAGGTCTTTATCTGCGTGAGCGCCGGCTCAGCGGATGGTCCGAACCCGTTGAAACGATTCGGCAACGAAAATGGGGGTCCCGGCCGGGACCCCAATTTGTCTTTTTTGGCGACGCTGCGCTTAGGCCGCGACGCTCACCTTTTCCGCCGCGACGGATTCGATCGTCTTCAGAATCTGCGAGGCAATCTGGTAGGGGTCGCCCTGTGAGTTGGGACGGCGATCCTCAAGATAGCCCTTGTAGTCGTTCTTGGCGAAGCTATGCGGCACGCGGACCGAAGCGCCACGGTCGGCGATGCCATAGCTGAACTGGTCGATCGCCTGGGTCTCGTGCTTGCCGGTCAGCCGCAAGTGGTTGTCCGGGCCGTAGACGGCGATGTGATCCGCGCAGTTCTTCTCGAACGCCGCCATCAGCGACTCGAAATACGCCTTGCCGCCGATCTCACGCAGATAGGTGGTGGAGAAATTGGCGTGCATGCCGGACCCGTTCCAGTCGGTGTCGCCGAGCGGCTTGCAGTGATACTCGATATCGACGCCGTATTTCTCGGTCAGCCGCTCCAGCAGATAGCGGGCCATCCACATTTCGTCGGCGGCCTTCTTGGAGCCCTTGCCGAAGATCTGGAACTCCCACTGCCCCTTCGCCACCTCGGCATTGATGCCTTCATGATTGATACCGGCGTCGAGGCACAGATCGAGATGCTCCTCGACAATCTGGCGGCCGATCGAGCCCACGTTCGAAAAGCCGACGCCCGTGTAATACGGACCCTGCGGTGCGGGATAACCGTCGGCCGGGAAACCGAGCGGACGGCCGTCCTTGTAGAGGAAATACTCCTGCTCGAATCCGAACCAGGTGCCGTCGTCGTCCAAAATGGTTGCCCGCTTGTTCGAAGGATGCGGGGTGCCGTCCGGCATCATGACCTCGCAAAGCACCAAGACCCCGTCCTTGCGCGCCGAATCCGGGAAAGCGCGAACCGGCTGGAGGACGCAATCGGAGCTTTTGCCTTCCGCCTGCATGGTCGAGCTTCCGTCAAAGCCCCACAATGGAAGGTCTTCGAGTGAGGGAAAACTGCCGTATTCTTTGATCAGCGTCTTGCCACGCAGATTCGGTGTCGGAGTATATCCATCGAGCCAGATGTACTCGAGTTTGTACTTTGTCATTGCGGGTCCTTCTTGAAGCTGTTGACGCGGAATGAGAGCGAGTCCGTGACATCGCCAACGTCGTTGGCGGCCAATGCGTTGGTATTCCAGCATCATTTGTGCCAATGGGACGCCCGCCGCGCGCAATCCCTGCCGGGCGCACGACGCGCGACCAGGTCCCACCGGGCCTCATTCATTTTTTCATAATAATTAGCGTCACTTCGCCGGGAGGACTCAGGCGCGCGAAAATTCGCCCACGGTCTGCCGATCGATCAGCCTCGAACGCACTGCACAATGACGCGCCAACAAGCAGAAGCATGTGACGCTGAAATAATAGTCATTACGCAAATTTGTTGTGCAGACGAGATGCAAATTTCGCTATGATGGAACTAATCAGTCGTCGAGACGCTAATGCTTCGACGCAAAACATTCGAATGGAGAAAACAATGACGGCAAGTTCTTTTGGAGGGACCGCCAAGATCTTCCAGTTCCCCAAGGGCGGCCGCGCGGGTCTGAGCGCCGGTCGCTATGAGACCAAGCCCGCTGACGCGTTTGCGTTGCGGGTCGCCCCTGTCGCATCTGGCGGGGCCTGGTATCACGAAGAGGCAGTCCGGGAAGCCGAATACGCCCGCAAGAATTGACATTGCTTGCTGGCGCGGCGCTAACGCGCGTGCCTCGAAAAGCTTCTGATCGGGAAGGGCCGGCTTGAAAAAGTCCGGCCCTTTTTCATTATGCGGAGCTTGGAGTTTAGGCCCGTGCCGGCCAGAGCGCGGCAGGCGTCTCGTCCTCGGCGGATCCATACATTGAGAGCATCGGCTCGTCGGTCAGCACGACCTCATCGAACACGCCGAACCCATTGAAATGATTCCCCAGGACCCGGCCGTAGGCGCCGATCTGGCCGATCTCCAGATAATCGCCCTCAGCCACGCACGCGGGCAGCATGAACGGCCCCGGCAGATAGTCCGAACTGTCGCAGGTCGGGCCATAAAGGACGAACTCCGCCTCGGGCGCCGCCCTGCCGCGGGGCGGCGTGACCAGCCGCGCCGGGAAGCGGAAGCCGGAATAGGCCGCATCGAACAGCGTGCCGAACGCCCCGTCATTGACATAGAGCGCATTGTCGCGCCGAGCATCGACGCGGACGATGACTGACTCCGCTTCGGCCACTAGCGCCCGGCCCGGCTCGCACAACAGCTCGCAGGAATGCCTGACCGCCAGCTCGTCCGCAGCTCGCACCACCTCCTCTATGTAGCTGGCAAGCTCAGGCGGGTCGGAATGGGGATAGCGGCTCGGAAAGCCACCGCCGATATCGATGGCGTCGACCAGCACGCCCGAGGCCACGATCAGCTGCCCCACCTGCCTGATCGCCTCGCCAAAGGCGGCAGGCACCACGGCCTGTGAGCCCACATGAAAGGTGATGCCGAGGCGAGTCGCGCGCTGGCGTGCCTTGAGCAGAAGCGCAGGCGCTTCCTCTTCGCTGGCACCGAACTTCCCCTCCAGGGGAATGAGGCTATGGGTGTTGGGACAGGCGATCCTCAAGAACAGGGTGAGGTCGTCCGCCCCGCCCGTCTCCTCGATGACCTTGTCGAGCTCATCTTCAGAATCGAAAGCGAAGCACCGGACGCCGAAGTCCCGATAGGCGCGGGCAATGGCACCGCGCGACTTCACCGGGTTCATGAAATAGAGCTCGGCGCCTTTGACCGGGGCCATCCGCTCGATCTCAACCAGGGAGGCGACATCGAACGCGGTGATGCCCGCCTCGACCAGGGCGTCGATAACCTGCGGCGCGTCGTTCGCCTTGGCGGCGTAGAGCACCCGGCCCGGAAAGTTGGCGAGAAACCATTTTGCCGCGCGCAGCGCGGCATGCGGCCGAAGGGCTATGACTGGCCGCTCGGGGCGGCGATGACGGAGAAGCTCCGCGGCAGAAGTGAAAACGTCCATCCCATGTCTACTCCCACACGAGATTGCCGATGTCAGTGCTGCCCTTGGGCGAGTTCGCTTGCGAGCCGGCGTGGTCCGTAAGAAATCCTGAGCCCCTTGTAAAGGAGTTTTCATGCGCTGACTATATTCGTGTGCTGACGATCTGTGCCGCCGGCCACCTCGTTCTGGCTGAGCGGCAGCGCTCGGCAGACGCAAAGCGGCCCATCAGTTGGGCTTGGCGGCGACGGCGCCCGCGCTCGACAGCATGGGCGTCGCCGCGCTCGAATAGACCGGCTCCTGTAACAGCCCGAACGTCTTGCGCGCCGAGAGCCTCACCATGGCGGCGGTATAGACATAGATTTCCGCGCTATCGACCATGCCATCACCATTGCCCACGGGATAGAGATCGGCGCTGCCGGCGAGCCCCTCGATCAAATAGCGGGTGAACAGCCCGATATCGTAGCTCGTGTCGATAAGCGCGCGCTGGCCCCGGTCTGCGGACGCAAGCACCGTTACGTTGGAGAGCGGCGACGGCGGCAGCGCCGTGCTTGTGGTCTCAGGCAAGTTCGGCGGCAGCACATAGGTGCCGTGGTCGCGTCCATACTCACTCTCGAGCAGGACAAGCACGGACTTGGCCTTCAGCGCGGCTAGGTTGGCGTAAAGGGTCGACAGCGGATAGCCGCCCCGCTCCTCGCGATACGGCTCGGCGTCGACCGGCAAGAGATATGTCTCGCTGTGGCTGCTATTGGTCGCCCCGTGCCCTGAATAGTAAACGATCACCTTGGCGTTGGGCTGCGCGCGCACGAGGCGGGCAAGCTCGCCGTCGGATCCCGGCACCGGCCCGAACAGCCGCTCGAGATCGGCTCGTTTCGCATTACGCACGTCGATGATGCGATCCTGGCGATAGCCGAGGTGCTCCGTGAGGAAGAAGTACATGGCCCCGGCGTCGTTGGGCGCGGTCTCGGCGGCCGGCAGATTTTCGTAAGCGCCATTGCCGATGACCACGGCGATCGACCCGGGATCTTCCGCCGCGGGCGGCAGCGCCCGGTACAACTCGCGGATACGGGTGTAGGACTTCACGACATTGCCGTTGCCGCTCCCGGGACGCGGAAGCTGGCGGGGCGGGATCGTGCAGAGTTCGAGATTTCCCTCGCGCTCGATCCGCCTCACATCATCCAGGGACAAATGCCCTTCGATCTGTACGCAGGACCGGCACCACACCACACCATAACGGTTTTGCAGATCGTCGAGCTGGGCCTGACCAAGCGCAGCTGGCGCCGGCAGGCAGCCTGGCTGGCAGGCGCGCGCGCTCACCCCGTCGCCGTGCGCATGACGCAAGCGCCCTATCAGGTCCTCCGGCAGGCAATCGATATCGAGGCGGGTCAACGGCAAGGCCGGCTCGGGTTCTTCGACGGGAAGCAGTGCGGGGTCCCCATCGGATGCGAGCGCCGCGGTCACCTCACCCGCGTCCGTCTCAGCCGCCTTCGCCTTTACCGCGGCGGGTGGCGCGGGCGCCTCGGGCTCCGGCTTGGCCACCGGCTTGCTCTTACACAACTCATCAAGCTTCTGCTGCACCGGCTCGGCAAGGAAATCGCCATAGGCCTTTAGGCCGTGGTCGTTCTTGAAATACCAATGGGCTGTCCAAGTTTCCTCGTTCGGCTTGCCGTCGATCGGACCCTTATAATAGCCAAGCTGGGCAAAGCAGCGCTGCACGCGCGCGGTCGCCTCGGCCTTCTTGTCCAGAGGCTCCGCCGAGGGTGCGGGGCTCGGCTCGGTCTCCGGCGTGACCACGGCGATCCGGGTCCGCCTGGGCTCCGGCGTCGAGGTCGAAGCCGCCGAGGGCACGTTTTGTGCCGTTGTTGCACCATCCGGCACGGGCTCGGCGGCAGAACCGGAACAGAAGGCTGCAACACCCACCACCGCAAGAACGAGCCCGAATCCCAGGCAGCGCCCGCGTCCCAATCTCCCCGCCATGAATACCCTCAACGCAAAACCCGCGCGATTGCGCCAAAAAGGCGCACGCCACTTCAACACAATTGTCACTGTCCGGAGCAAGACCTAGGCCAAGCCACAGCCTCTCCGGAACCTGCCATCGCGGGGACGCTAACGGCCGATGGCGGCGAGACATTGGCAGACCGCCCGATTGGCCGCGGAGCCGGCCCGTTAGCGGACAACAAGCTTAATGGCCGTCCGGGCCAGAACCTCGGAGTCCTCGGACGCCTCCTTGGACTGATCGGCGTCCCCGTCGGCACCCTTGGCCTTGAGCGCCGCCTGACTGGCTGCCGCCTTCTGCCCTGCGGCGATCTTCGAGGCGCCCTCCACCACAATCTGCCGGGTGAGGAAGTCCCGATAGTTGCCGAGCGGCGTGAACTGCCGCGTCTTGAAGTCGTGCTTGATCCCATCGGCCTCGACGCCGCTGGCATTGCAGATGGCAATGACTGTCTCCGTGCCCGGATCCTTGAGACGGAACTGGAACGGCGCGTCGTTCCCCGGAAACTTCACCTCCTTATGAGCAGGCAGGAGATTGTCCTGCTGGAACATGTTGGGGAAGATCACGGTGCCGTTGCCGCTCGCCTCGACATTGATCAAAGTGAGGTGGCAATCCTCGCTCGACGTGATGGTGAACACCGGCAGATCGTCCACGCGGTATGCGCTTTTGTCGGAGGTGAGTGAAAGATCGAAATCGTCGAACACCTCCTCGCTGTCATCTCTGATCCGCGCCACGGCGGTGGGCGTCAACGACGCGACGTGGATCGGCTTGTTGTCGGAGACCTTGTCGACGAGCTCGCTGAACTCCACTTCGAGGATCTCACGCGGGAGGACACCCTGTTCGAGCCGGCGCTTGATACGGCCGGCCTCGCCGCCCGCATCGGCCAAGCCTTGCGCCAGCATCTCGGGTGTCAGCCCGTACTCCGCCGCGGCGATCCTGAGGTCCACCGACTTCTCGTAAGCCCTCGAGAGGAAGTTGATGCTCTCCACCCCTTCCGTCTGCGAGTCGAGCTCGGGATCGAGGCCGGCGCTGAGCATGGCCGTGCGGAAGCGCGCCGCATCGCCGTCGAGAAGCCTTTTCATTTCCTCCGGCGGCGCATAGAGCCCCTCGACCTTGCTCCGGACCCCTGCGGGGAAGCTGCCGTCATGAAGCACGTGCTTGCGGATGTCGTCGGTCGCCTGGCGAATGCCTTGATTGTGGCAACCGAAGCAGGAGATGGCGTTGGTCACCGCACGGTCGCGCTGACTGTCGTCGAGCACGATTGCGGTCGGCCCCTTGCTGAGGCGCTCGCCGTCGGCGGTGTTGAGATAGTAAGCCTGGAACCCGTTGGGCAGGCTGAAGATGGTCTCCCCGCCATCATGCTTGAAGGCGTCAGCGCCGTACGGACCGAGCGGGTGGACGAACAGGCTCTGCGCCGGGCTGTCGCCTTTGAAATCGTAAGAGGTCCAAAAATAGCCGGTGGGGATGGTGTGGCGCTCGATCAGGCGGTTGTGCTTGGACACGCCTGACTTCTGAAACCCGGCCCGCCTGGCGAGGAACGTCTCGATATTGGCTTCGACGTCGACGCCCTCTTCCCGCTCGAGCTCGGCGAATGTCTCAGGCAGCCTGAGAAGATCGTAATAGAGCGGCGGACGCGACGCGGCAAAGGCGAGCCAGTCGCCTCTGACCCAGGGCAGCTTCGTGCCTACGATCGAAACGGCCACATCATAGGCCGTCACGTCCGGTTGCATGCCGTAGGGGTAGCCGCCGGCGATCCTCGCCCAATCCTCGGTGTTCCAATCGAGATCGGCGAGATGGAACGCGATCACGGTCCCTTGCGGCTCGATCGCGCGCATCTTCAAGGCATCCCTGTTGCGGCTCAGGCTGTTCAGCAGCTTCACCACGCCTTGCCGGTAGCGCGCCATGTCGGTGTCGGAGGCGCAGGCATTATAGAAGTGCGTCAGCGTGACATAGCGCATGCCCTGGCGCCGGGACTCGTCTTGCGCACCGATATCGTTGGCGATCGCGGTGACGACGGCGGCCTCATCGATGGACGCGCGGTTCGCGCACGCCGCCGCGACCGTATCGCCGAGCCCTTTGATCCAGTCATAGACCGCCTTGACATCCGCCTCCGTAGGCTCGGCCTCGCAGTCGAACTCCTGGTAGCAGTCGTAGGGCATGTCCTTCTTGGCGATCTGAATAAAGAGACCGGAGCCGTCCGGGTTGCCCGGCAGGATCAAGTCGGGATCGCGCGCTATCTCGTCGAGCTTCAGGATGTTGCCGAAATTCTTGGCGGGCTTCTGTCGCTTCAAGGCCGGGCCGGACTGGTGACAGCGCGCGCAATGCTTGTCGAGCGTGGCGAAGGCCGCGCGCGCGACCTCACCGTCAGGCGTGACAAGGCCAGCCGCAGCGGCGCTTTGTGTGGGGGCCGTCTCCCCGGCCTGGGCACGGCCAAAGCTCGCCGCCATGCCTGCCAGCACGGCGAGCGCAACAAGGGCCAGCGTCGAGCGCCACTTCATGTCGAGCGCCATCTCATAAAGACCTCCCTGGGCTGGAAACCGGGTCTTTCCCGTTCCCTTTAGAAGGCGGCAACTGAACGCCCCATGAACGGGAATGGTTTACGGGGCGCTGTTCCTAAGGGCTAGTTATCGGCCTCATCGCCAGTGGCCTTGGACTTGTCCTTGGCCTTCGATTTTTGCACGGCATTGGGGCGCGGCGGCAACGACTTGAGGAAGGTGGCAATTGCCTCGCGGTCCTCAGGGTCAAGCTTCGCCATATTCTCCTGCACAGGGACCATGGTCTCGCCGATCACGTCGAAGTCGGGCGTGTTGCCGGTCTCAAGCAGATAGGCGATGTCGTCGGCGCTCCAATCGCCGATGCCATCCGCGCTCGGCGTGATGTTGGGCACCGTGCCGTCGCCGTCCGGACTCTTCGCACCGGCAAACGCTTTTGACGCGATGATCCCGCCGAAGGCAGTCCGTGGCGAGTGGCATTCGGTGCAATGGCCGGGGGCCAACACGAGATAAGCGCCGCGATTGACCGCATCGCTCGCCTTCGGATCGGGCGTGAAGCTCTTGCCGTCCACGTAGAGACGCTGGAACAGTCCAAGCCCGCGGCGGATGTTGTAGGGAAAGCGAAGCGCGTGCGCCGGCGCCGTATGGTTCACCGCCGGCAGCGTATCGAGATAGGCCTTGAGGTCGATCAGATCCTCATAGGTCATCCGCTGATAGGACGTATAGGGAAACGCCGGATAGAGATGGACGCCGCCGGGTGCAATGCCGCGCTTCATGGCGTTGACGAAGTCGAGCGTGGTCCAGTTGCCGATGCCGGTGTCCTTGTCGGGCGAGATGTTGGGCACATGGAACGTCCCGAAGTCCGACTTCAGGCAGCGGCCGCCGACGAGCACCGTCTCGTCCTTGATGTCGAGATCGTCACACGCGCCTGCCGGCGCCGCATGGCACTCGGCGCAGCCGGCCGCCGTGAACATCAACTTTCCATTGGCGAGGTCTGGTGCATGCTCAGGCAGCGCCGACGCCGGCACCGTCACAGGCATCGTCAGCAGATAGAAGGCCATCGCACCCGCGGCGACGAGCGCGAGGATCACAAGGAAGGCTCTGCGCAAGACCACGTCCTCCCTTAGGGGCCTAGTCCTTCTTGACGCGATAGGCCTTGTGGCACTTCTTGCACATTTGCGTCATCTCGCCGAACGCGGCCTTGAACGGTCCCGCCCCTTGCTCGGCCGCAGCGGCTGCCGCCGTGCTCGTTTCTTCCAGCTTCTGGGCCAGTTCCTTGAAGCCCTCGAAGTCCTCCCAGATCTTGGGCGACGCCTCGCTGTCGGGCACGGCGTCCGCCTCCGAGCCGGCGGGAAACAGCGTCACATAGGTCTCAGGCACGTCGCTGATCTCCAACATGGCTGCCGCCGCCTTGTCCGCATCGAACGGGATCTTGCCTTTGATCATGTCGCCGCCGAGCTTGGCCGCCGGCCTGACGACGTCGTCCATCAGGGCGCGCCGCTCCTTGACCGCTTGAGCGAGATCGTCGGCCGCGCTCGCAAGCCCGGCAACCGCGACCACACCCGCACAGGCACAGGCACAGACGATCAGCATCACTTTGCGCATGAACTTCTCCCTATCGCCGCAAGCATCTCGTTTATCCTGCCATGCTCGCGCGCAACCTTCCACCCAACCCGGTCACGGCATGGGCAGGGCGCGGCCTTCGCCCAGAACGTCCCATCCGCGCTGCACAGCAGGCCGTTCGGCAATTGCCCCGTACCAGCGCTTCACGTTTGGATAGTCGGCGAAATCCACCGTCTGCCAAGCGAAGCGCGAGATCCACGGCCAGATCGCAATGTCGGCGATGGAGTAATCGCCCGCGACGTACTCCACCTCGGCGAGCCGCCTATCGAGCACGCCCCAAATCCGCTTCGCCTCCTTGGCGTAGCGCTCCTCGGCGTAGGCGCTCTTGCCCGGATTGAACTTCACGAAGTGATGGACCTGACCGAGAAAGGGTCCGGCCCCGCCCATCTGCCACATCAGCCACTCGACCACGCGCCACTTCGCGGGGAAGTCCTGGCTCCACAGTTGACCGGTCTTCTCGGCGAGATAGAGCAGAATCGCGCCCGACTCCATCAGGTGCAAGTCGTTGTCGGTGTCGATGATCGCCGGGATCTTGTTGTTCGGCGAGACCTTGAGAACGGCGGGATCGAACTGATGGTCCTTGGTGATGTCGATCGGGTGGACGCGGTAGGGCAACCCCACCTCCTCCAGCATGATCGATATCTTCTGCCCGTTCGGTGTCATCCAGGTGTAGAGCTCGATCATTCCCCCTCACTCATCTGTTGCCGTATCCGCATGCGAACCGCCTCGCCGTCAAAGGTGCCGCGCATCGTGAGTGGCTTCCTTCGCAGTTGCGGAAAATTTGATTCACCAAGTCTTCATCTCACGGCCTCTCTATCGCCCCGAACCTGTCGCGGCACCGCCACAGGCGGCTGTTAGCCAAGAAAACATGAGCGCCGCCGACTGATGCGCGCGCCGAGGGGAGACTTAAAGATGCTCAATTGTGCCCATCTCGACAACCAACACCAGGCGGGCGCCGCGTCCAGCAGGTCGAGTTTCGCCCGCTATGCCATCTATTACACGCCACGGCCAGGAACCGCGCTCGCGTCATTCGGACGCTCCTGGTTCGGCCGCGCCAATGACGGCGCCACGTTGCAGGCGTTTTCCGACTCTGGACTTCCTGGCTCGGGCTTCGCCAAGATTCCGGCTGCGCCCGGTCATTATACGGGCCTGCACGCCCTGTTCCGGGCGCCGTTCGGGCTCCGCGAAGACGCCGGGCTCGATGCGTTGAAGTCGCGCCTCATCACCTTCGCCGCACGTCGCAAGGCCGTCGAGACCGGACCCCTGACGCTGGCACGCGCGGGCCGCTATCTCGTGCTGCGGCCCGTCGAGCCGAAACCCGCGCTCGACTGGCTTGCCGCGCAATGCATCAGCGCCTTCGAAGACTTCGCGACCGATCCAGATCATGATGATGACGACGACAACCGGCATCTCAGCGACTATCAGCGGCTCCTCCTGAAGAGCTTCGGCCATGCCCACGTGATGAGCGAGTACCGTTTCTCCATCACGCTCACCGGCCCCCTGGACAAGACCCATCTTGAGCGCGTGTCGCAGGCGCTGTGGCCGGTGATCGAGGAGATCTGTGTCTCAGGCGTGACCGTCGACGGCCTGTCGCTGTTCGGTGACGCCGGTGGGCGTACGCCGATGCGGCTCATCGGCCGCTATCGTCTCGGCGGCTGAAGTCTTCGTGCGGCTCGCTAGGCTTCGGCACTCTTGCCGCGAGCCCAATTTTTGACACACGGCCCCGCCACCCTCGATCCGCTGGGGAGAATACGGGGGTTCCAATGCCCGACTACGGGGAGATCCTGGCGTTCCTTGCCGCCAACCCGCCACAACTTGAGACAGAGCGTGAGCTACACGCTTCATTGCTCGAGTTGCTCGCCCAATGCCTGCGCTCCGAGCGGGTGATCACCGGCGATGATGGCGAGGACGATCTCGATGCCACCGAAATCCGCTGGGTGAGCGTCAACTGACCGCCCACGTGGGATTGACCCCGATCAAGGCGGAAGGCCCAGCCTGATTTAGGCAAGACTCCGCGGATTCAGCCCGACGCCGCATGTCCATGGCATTTGCGCCCAAGGGCGCCGGGGTGCTATTTGAGCTTCTGGATGGGGTCTGCCTGGGCGCTGGATTGGCCAGCAATTTTTGTATCGTTTCGAGGGAGTTGACCTACACCATGAGTGAAAGCTTGGCCGTAAAGCACTCAGGCGCTGAGGCAGCGAAGAGTTCGGCGGACGATGTCGTCCGGGTGTTTTCGCAAAGCGTCGAGAATGGCGAACGCTCTAATCAGCCATATCCCCATTGGGTTCTGAGAGCCTGTTTGCCCGCCGACACCCTAGACGACATCCTGGCGCTTCCCTTCGACCCCCCATCTCTTGAAGGTGTCTCCGGCAAGCGCGAACTCCACAACAACACACGCCGATATTTCGACGCCGAGAACCAGCAGGCATTCCCCGTCTGCGCGGCGGTTGCACAGGCCTTCCAGGACAAGCGGGTAACCAGCCAGATCGAGAAGGTCTTCGGCACCGATCTCGCCGGCACCTATCTCCGCATGGAGTTCGCTCAGGACATTGACGGCTTCTGGCTCGAGCCCCATAGCGATCTTGGCGTCAAGCTTTTCACCATGCTGCTCTACCTGTCGACGGACGACAGCCACAGCGATCTCGGCACCGACATCTACGACGCCGACAAGAAG
>Ga0075530_1000035_pt1 | contig 51419 bp, 57 predicted proteins | sample NGEPerD_2_FD_75101 | JGI IMG/M metagenome (GOLD analysis project Ga0075530, IMG submission 75101) | Arctic peat soil microbial communities from the Barrow Environmental Observatory site, Barrow, Alaska, USA - NGEE PermafrostL1-D | ecosystem: Environmental > Terrestrial > Soil > Wetlands > Peat ... | reverse complement strand
CAGCGAATTTCATATTGGTTGCATGTAGTGGTGACGGCGTGAATCCCGCCGATCCTTCGATGCCTCAGGACAGGCCGCGGGTCGGCACGACGGTATTCACGCAACCATTCCGCAATGCGCTCTATTACGCGACCTTTCTGTTTGCCCGCTCGATCTGTCGACAGAATGGCTGGATTGCCCAGACCGGAAGCGGATCAGATCACGGCGCGATCGCAAGTGTGCTGGCGGGGATCAATGAGGACTCGGGTCGTGACTTCCAGGATCTTCAGCGATTTCGCAGGACTGCCGATTGCGCCGAGAAGGCATTGGGGCCAAATAGCGTCGCGAAAGACGCGCAGCTCGCGATTGATCTCGCTGAGTTCATTCGGACCGAGTTGAACCGTCTCACCTGACGATCACGCGTCGGGAACCTCATCGATGCTACGGGTGTACAGCATGGCAACACGATCTCATCCGCCCTGAAGCGACAGGAGATGCCATGCCATGCACCCGAGGTGTCCACAGATGGATCAACGATCGCGCATCGTCCATGTTGCTTGTCGTCTGTATGGTCACGCTCGCGCTGGTGCCAGTGCATGCGGCACGCGCGGCGCTATGGGTGGAGATCACTGTTGAGCCCAAAACTCCTCGCGCCGGGGAGGTGGCCACCATCAACGTTCAAACGTTTTCGTTCGTGCAAACCAGGTGCATCGATGATCCGGCTGCCCATCCAATACCGGCCGTCGCGTACACGGGCGAAACGTATCCAACCGTGCTCGACACCTTCGAAGTCACCGCGACCGCCCCGGATGGCGAGGAACACCTCGTCCTGCTTGAGCGGACGAAAGAGGATGGCTCGATCTGGGAGGGCGAAACGGTGTTCCCGGTACCAGGCGCATGGTCACTGGAGATGACCATGCCATATTGGCCGCCACATACTCCGGTGCCTGACCCATGCAGCGGCTCGTCAATCGTCTTCACTGTGCATGCCCCCGACCACGTGACACCGCTCGCCACGCCATGCGGCACGTCCGTCGCCTCGCCAGCACCCTGATCCGGTAAGGGCGTTGTTAAACCCGTTCCGCCAGCCAGTGGCGCATCGTGTCGATCACCGTCTCGCGACCGGGCGAGTTGAAAATCTCGTGCTTGCGACCCTCCCACAGGATGATGGTTTTGTCCATGCCGGCGGCGCCGGCATGGAGCAACTCGGTGCCGCGCGGGGAGGTTGTCGTGTCGTCCGCGCCGTGCATCGCCAGCAGCGGAACGCGGATCTCGCCGAACCGGTTCCGGGTGTCCTCGGCTGCGTCGAGCATCGCCGCCACGGTACCGAGGCGGGTGGCGCCGTGCCAGTTCCGGTGATCGATGCCGAACTGCTCGCAGATGTATCGCTCGGTGCTCAACCCACATTCGCCGTCGCCGGAGCGAGGCAGTGGCGCCTTCGGCGCAATGCGGCCAATGACCTCGCCTATGGCTTTCTTCGCGGGCGACACACCGTCGTCAATAATCAGCGCCGGGCCGCTGGTGACCAGCGCCGCAAGCTGCTCCTGATACTTCAGCGCATACCGCAACGCGATCAGCCCACCCATCGAGTGCCCGATCAGCACCATCGGGAGGCCGGGATGCCTGCTTCGGGCATGTGTGGCAAGACAGTGGAAGTCGTCCGCGACCCGGTCGAAGTCGGTGATCAGCGCCCGGGCGCCATTGCCGCGGCCATGACCGCGATGGTCCAGCCCGTAGACAGCGAGCCCTGCCTGCACGAGGGTATTTACGACATGACCGTATCGACCCAGGTGCTCGCAGTGTCCGTGGCTGATCAATGCGACCGCCTGGGGATGCTCTGGAATCCAGCCAGCGGCGGCCAGTAGGACACCCGGCCGCGGTTCGATCACATCGCGCCATTGGGTGACGGGTAAGGCAGAGGGGGTATCTGGATGGGTCGACAAAGCTTCACCTTTCAGGGTTGATCTTCGCTTCTTGGACCGCTGTAGCATCGGGCCAACAGTGCCCGAGGTCGCTCATGGGATCGCCGTCCCTGTGCCAGAAACCAGCGTCCGGCAGGAACCTCGACCACTGTCGGGTCGAGGCTACGAAATGGGTGACCACGCGACCAACGAGTGCTCCGAGAATAGCCCCGGTGAGACGTCAACACCGACCTGGGCAATGACCGACGCCGGCACGCCGATATCGGCGACAGCGATCTCGCCGCAATGGGCGCGGGCGTCCGGGTTCGTGAATCCCTGCTTTGGTAGCGCCAGCGTGATGGTTGCGTCTGCCAAGATGCAGGGATCGCCCGGAATGCCGCTGGTCGCGTCGAGCCCGGACGGCAGGTCGATCGCCAGCACCGGTGCGGGGTTGCTGTTGGCAATGCGGATCAGATCGGCAACCACGCCACGCGGGTCACCCTTGCCATTGAAGCCGAGTAGGCCGTCTACGATCAGGTCGTATCGATCATCCAGCGAGACAAGCCGGTCTGGGGCGACGTCAATGGGCACACCGAAGGCGTCGACCAGCCGGTACTGGCGCGCCGTCACCGGTGGCAGGTCGTCCGCGTGTTTCGACAGGATCACCCGAGGCTCGCCGCCGCGTGCCTTGAGATGACGAGCCGCGACCAGGGCATCGCCGCCGTTGCCGCCACTGCCGGCGAGCAGCAGCACGCGCTTTCCCGCCACATCACCACCGAGCGCCCGGCGAATGGCATCCGTCACGGCCAGACCGGCGGCCTCCATCAGCTGCGGCACATCGACCCCAAGCTCGTCGATCATGATCCGGTCGATCCGTGCCATCTGTGCGGCGGTGACAGTGGGAATATCAGCAGTTTCGCCATCGGCGGGCATTGGCGCTCCTCATGCGGGCGTGGTCGGACCACTGGCCGGCGCCTCTCCGGTTCGCCGAGCGAGCCGTCCACCGGCGCGCAGGACACGCGCGCCGGTGAGATCGTCGCCATCCGGCTCGAACAGCCGAGTTTCGAAGAACTCGATCAGCGTATCGCGATATGGACCCGACATCACCCGAAAGACACCGTCGCCGGTGGGCCAGGCATCGTAGGTGGTCGGCGGATCATCCGCGCTGCGTTCAGTGGAAAACTGGTCCTCATGCTCGATCACCCTGCGCTCGACATGAATGTGATCGCCTTCGCGCCAGACATCGATCACGGCGTCATGCCGCTTGTAATGGCCGGTGATGGCGTCGAAGACATCAGCGCCCGCGTCGATCACCGCTCGCTCGGGAAACGCGAGATCGAGATAGTGGCGTAACACCCATTTCTGGATCGAAGCCATCGCCGTGCTGCCCGGGTCGCCATTGCTCAGCATGGCAAGGGCGAAGTGACGCTCGGGCACGGTGAGCAGTGTCGCCCGGAATCCGTTCGTGGCGCCGCCATGACCAGCGACGGTGACGTCCCCGATGTGGCGGATGTTCCAGCCGATGCCGAAGCCGGCATCGAGCATGCCGGATTTCGACGTGCGCTGGCGCATCGCCTTAGCAGACTCTTCCGAGATCACCCGCGTATCCTCCAGCTTCCCGTTGTTCATGTGCATCCCGGCAAAGGTGAGCAGGTCGTCGACCGTGCTGACCACGCCACCGGCGGCATTGACCACCCGAGGCAGCGCCCAGGTCGGATAGACCTTGTGCCCGTCCTTCCGTTTCTTCAGGGTGTGCCCGCTGGCGGTGGGGACATTGATCAGATCGGCGGACGGGAAACAGGTCTGCTCCAACCCGAGCGGATTCAGCAGCAACTCTGTTACGACATCTTCGTATGTCTTTCCGGTGACGACCTCGATGATCCGCCCAGCAAGGTAGAAGCCGGTGTTGCAATAGGCGAATACCTCGCCGGGGATGGTCCACTGGTGGATCGTTGCGAAGCGGGCCATCCCGCGCTCCAGGGCGTCGTCACCATTGCCGGTATCGAAAAAGACATCACCTTCGAAGCCCGTGGTGTGATTGAGCAGGTGGCGCAACGTGAGAGATTTGACTCCCGCTTCCCGTGCCAGCAGCAGATCGGGCGCCCACGCGCTGACCGGTCTGTCGAGGTCGAGCTTGCCCTGGTCGACCAGCGCCATGATGGTCGTGGCGGTGAAGACCTTGGTGATCGAGCCGACCTGGAAGCGTGTATCGACCGTGATGGGCGCGGGATGGTCCAGATTGGTGACGCCAGTCGCCGTCGCCTCGCGCTTTCCCTGGTGCAGCACGGCCGCGGTGAGCCCCGGCGCATTCCAGCGGGCTGCTTCTCCCTGGACAGCGGCGGCCAGCGATGTGTAGTCCGGCGCATCGCTGGGCCAGGTGTTCGATGTTCTGGTCATGGAGACTCCCGGCGTGGTGATGGTTGTCAGTCGGATCATTGTCATCATCATGCCGGGAGTCATGGCTGTGCGCAAGGTCATGATCGTACGAGTCGTCACTGGTGCATTGCTTGACATGCTTGACACCGAAAGTTGTTAGTGTACAATCACTACCATATTCGCTTGTCAGGTCGGCGAGCGATCGAGAACCCACAGGATGCGCGGCTCGCCATGACAGCAATCGATCGACAACGGAAACGCCGCACCGCCGATGAACGTCGGGTGGATGTGCTCAACGCGGCGCTGATCGAATTCGCGACCTATGGCCTGCATGGCGCGTCGACGGTCAACATCGCCGCACGGGCGGGAATTTCCCAACCGTATGTGCTGCGCCTGTTCGGGACGAAGAAGAACCTGTTTCTCGAAGCGGTTCGCATGGCGGGGGACATGATCGACGCGCAATGGAGCCAGGCGCTGTCCGTGCTTCCCGACGACACGCCACCACAGGTGCGTTTGCACGCTTTGGGCTCGGCTTTTCAGGCGCTCACCGGCCGGGCGGATGTGTTGCGGCTGCTGTTGCAGGCGTACAGCGCCGCCGCCGACGATGAGGTACGCGTCCAGTGCCAGCGGGCCATGGCTGAGCTCTACGACTGGGTGCGGGATTCCACCGGCGCGTCGATGGCGGAAACACAAGCATTTTTCGCCAACGGCATGTTGATCATGGTGGGGGTATCGATCGGCGCGCCTGGCGAGGTCGATCAGGAGTGGGCTCGGGCGTTCCTGCTCCGGAACGGCAACGGTGCGAGCCAGCGATGAGCGCGGCATGGGTATTTCTTCGCGTTAGGAAGTGACCAATCACTTCACAAGTAGATCACGCAGCTCCGGCTGGCTGAAGTGGATGCCCAATCGGTGGCGCATGTGGGGCGATGCAAGGCGAGATGGATGAACGGAGGTTCACATGATGACGCGATGGGCCGGGGGAATCTGGCTGCTGCTGGTGACGGCGATGTTCGGCGGTGTCTCGCTGCTTCGGATCCTGGTGGCGGGCGACATGCTCAACGACTGGGAAGTCGAGCAGTTCCGGGCGGGGCATGCCCATGCTGGGGTGCTGCTGATCATGGGGCTGGCGTACGTCCTCTTTCTCGAACGCACGCAGTGGAGCCCCACACGGCGAAAGGTGGCGATGATGGTGTTTCTGGTGGGCGGTATCGCCCAGTCCGGTGGGTTCTTCCTGCACATGCTGGTGGGCGAGCCGGAAACGTTTTCGATCGGCCGGGCGGTGACCATCCTTGGCGCGCTGCTGCTGGCGACAGCGGTGATCTCGCTGGGTGTCTCACTCATCCGGCAGGGTGTTGATGACCAGGAGTGGGTGGTATGACTGATTCCCGGAGCAACGCGCCCGGCGGAGTCCGGCCGGGCCGGATTCGCGCGGATTTCGACGACAACACGGTCGTCTTCATGATCGGCATGCGATTCAACGCGATCTGGCGGGTCACTCACTGGCTGCCGGTGTTCCTGGCGATGCCGAAAATGCTGACGGAGCTTGGCGGGAACCGCGAGCTTGGCTTGCTAGGGGCATCGAGCTGGATCCGATGGCGAGAGGTGATGGTGGTGCAGTACTGGCGGGACATGGATCACCTGATGCGCTACGCCATCGGGAAGGACAATGAACACCTGCCCGCCTGGAGCGCCTTCAACCGCCGGGCTCGCTCCGCCAGCTCGGTTGGCATCTGGCACGAGGCATACGAGGTACATCCCCGCGCCAGTCACATCATCTATCGCGACATGCCCCTAGGCGGCATGGGCAAGGCCGCTGGTTTACGTGAAGTCGCGACAATGCCACCACAGGCCGTGAAGCGAAAGGGCGCCGGTCCGGACGATGCCGACGTTGCGGGCATCGGCCAGGCGGAAGGTATATCATCCAGGATGAGCGTGAGCTTCGTGGTGGGAGAATTCCGTCACCCACGCCTTTTACAGCGTTTCTCAGTTGTGTTGGCATGACCATTGTGGCCGCTGCGCGACCACTGGGGCGACTATCGCCGCGCGAAGGCGCCCCTACGGCCCGACTGATGTGCAAAATGCAAAACGCTCTGGAGATGTCCGGCATGGACGCCCGGGTCGTAGATCACGTTCGTTTCTCACGTGCGATGTGCTGGGAACCTCGAGCGCTGCCGGGTCGCGGCGACAGGTTCGTCAGTTCCGAAACGGGAATTCCATGACGTCATCGGAACCGATACCACAGCAAGATGTGTCCCCAGTCATTCGCGGTCGCTGGGTGGCTGATCCGCCAGCCGGGACGACGTTGGTGCTGTTCGGGTTACGGGTCAATCGCTGGACAGCGCCCTGGTCGTGGCTGCCGCTGGCGCGCTCCCTGCGCCGGATGATCCGCGAAGCGACGGACAAGGCTGGCGAGAGCGGCCTGCTGTGGTCGATGTCCTGGCGTGATGGCCGCACCTTTACGGTGATATCGTATTGGCGCGACCTGGAAGCCGCCATGCAGTGGTCACAGGATGCCCGCTTCCGCCACGTTGGGGTGTGGCGGCGTTTCAATCGGGGACGGGTTGGGGACAGTGGCGAGGTGGGATTGTGGCATGAGGTGATCGAGATCGACCCCGCCCGGTTGCACACGATCTACCGCGACGTCGAGCGGCGCGGGCTGGCGGCCGCGACCACCCTGATCGATGCCGACGAGGCCCACCTGCGCCGGAGGTGAAACCGGAAATTGTGCTGTCCGAACGTCAATAGGGCTTCGGCAATCTTCTAGCCAACTCGCTCAGAGAGCTCGACATGTGGGCGATTCGGGGAATCGAACGAACAAGCAGGACTCGACCACTTGGAACACTCGGTTTTGAGGGTGCCAAACAATTGACGCATTGTGCATGATGTAGACAGGAGGAGCAACCAGCCAGCACATCAAATCTAGATTTAGGATTCTAGAGACTTGGGCCTTTGCTTCTGCAGACGCAGACGCCGATGCTGAAAACCAAACGAAGGAATTACCTAACCCATGGCGACTTCATTGTCTCCCAATAACTTGTCATCGCCCCAAGTTTTCGAGTTCAGCCAGAGTGATCGGACTATTGGTCTTTCTATACGAAAGCGAACCGGAGGACCCGAACGCTCGCTAGTTCTTCAGTTCTTAGAGACTCTAAGCGAATTTGTTGAAATTGGCGAGCAGCGCATAGCAATATTCCATGAACCTAGAGTCGAGCACAGCTTCCCGGACCTTGTGCTCAGCGTATTTAAACCATCATGTTTTGAAGAATGGAATGAATACCGACGTCACCTATCAGTCCAAGACCTGAAAGTCCTACACTTCTTTCATCGTACTGGACCGATTGAACTGGTCAGCGCTGCTCGTCAACTAGGTCTCAACGAGCGAGTGCTACACAGGCACATTCAAAGCCTAGGTTGTGCAAACCTGATCCACGCTACGAGTAGCAACATTTGGGAGGTCGTCGAATTAAGCCAAGCGTTCGCGATTTCACGGCTCATTGCTATCGAAGCAAAAGTAAGTGATGGCAAGACCGCACTGGAGCAGGCTGCCAGGAATCTTTGGTTTGCCTCGGAATCGTACACGCTCATGCCCCGGGCATACCTCTCCGATCACACCCTAACGAGGTATGAGTCGACTGGTGTTGGTGCAATAGCATGCGATCTTGACGGCATTGAGGAGTTGATCTCGTCCAATGTGCTTGAGGTTCCCTCCACCTATGCGTCGTGGCTGTTCAACGAGTGGATAGGGAGAGCGCTCTTAGCTAACCGAGAAAGTGAGCATTCCTATGCCTTTTCCTGAGTTGGCATTCGTTATGGCGCAATTCCCTGATCTTTTAGATATGGAAGAACTCGCTCGTGGTGGGCAAAAGGTAGTTTATAGCGCCCGGAGCAACTACCATGGGCGCATCGTTCTAAAGCTGACTAAGCCAGATGATCGGGCTTTTCGGGAAGTGATTGCCGTCAAAGAGAGCGGATTCTCACATGTTCCGCAGATTCTTAGTCATGGTCACTTTACCAGCCCTGACGAGAAATTCTTGTATCTGATAGAAGAACGTGTCGAAGGAGAGACGCTTCGGAAAAGACTCTTGAGGCAGACGCCGCTCCCAGTCGAGGAGACAATGCAACTCTTGAGAACCTTGCTACAAACAGCCGTAGAAATTGAAGCCTGTCACTTAGTTCATAGAGACATAAAGCCGGAGAACATTATGGTTGAAAGTGATGGAAGGTACTGGCTGCTCGACTTCGGCATAGCCCGCCATCTAGACAAGGAGTCTCTTACAAAGACGGCTGAATCGTTTGGTCCGGCTACTCTCGGATATGCCGCTCCAGAACAACTACGGAACCTTAAGCGTGATGTAGATATCCGAGCCGATCTCTTCGCCATTGGCTTGGTGACCTACGAGTGCCTTGCCGGCCAAAATCCGTATACTGATGGTGCTCAGGGAGTCATGGAGATACTTAAGCGAGTAAGCACTATCCAACCACCCCCACTGTCGATACCAGGAGATTCTAGCGGAGAGCTATACCAGTTCATCTCGACGCTCATGGCACGTCCCGCATCGCTTCGGCCTCGCTCAGCGTCAGAAGCTCTCGACTGGTTCTCCAAAATGGAAGCGTCCGTCCAACTCTAGATCAAGGGAAGAATAGCTCACATGGAATTGTACCTTCAATTTGGCTATGGCATGATGGCACATTCCGAGGAGCTTATAGGCCGATGGGGTAAAGGTACCGTTATCCTGAGTCCGCGTGACCTCACACCTAAACAAATCCCGACGTTTGCGAAAAAAATCCTTCGCGCTGGTGGCAGATGTCTAATAGATCCTCAGTTCTACGAACCTCGGGCAAACATGCCACGTCTAAACAGCCACCCATACTGGCTCAACGACTACTCGACAAGTCTGCTTTCTAATGGTCTCGCACTAGACGACATGCTCGTAGAACTTTCGGCGCTCAATGAGTCGGCGCGAACGGAGGCATTTATCGTGCCAGGCATCTATGCTCCTCAGGTCGATGGCGATTGGGTCCATATCCAGAACATGATACTGGAGAAAGCATCTCACTACATTGTGGACCGATCGCGCATAGCCACAATTTGTTTGTCGGAGGGGGCTTTGCGATCACGGGAGCAAGTGGAGGAGGTCTTGGCTGAAGCCGAAGCTTGGAACGTTGATGGCTACTACGTGGTCTGTGAACATCCAGCAAATCAGTATCTCGTTGCAGATCCACTATGGCTGTCGAATCTTCTAATGCTCAGTGCCGGACTGAAACTTCACGGTCGCACCGTAATTGTGGGCTATAGCGCGCACCAATCCTTATGTTTGGCATCAGCAAACGTTGACGCTATTGCATCTGGCACTTGGCTCAACGTTAGATCGTTTACGACTGACAAGTTCATTCAGCCAGAAGAAGATCAACAAATGAATAGGGCCACTTAGTATTACTGCCCACATGCGCTATCGGAATATAAGCCTGCATTTCTTGATTTGGGACAACGGGCAGGAGTGCTAATGGAACTGAAAGCGCCAGATTTTCTCAATGGCGGATATGCCGACATCCTGTTTTCCGGCGCGCAACCGTCGGTTACGTCGTTTGGTGAAACTCAGGCGTTTCGTCACTATTTGTTTGCGCTAAGGAGCCAGGTAGTGGATGCAAGAAAGAATAGCTTTCGCGAAACCATTGATAAGCAAGTGAAGACTCTTGAAACAGCGAGAGGACACATACAAAGGTTTCGCAGCCGTGGAGTCATAGGACAGCATCGAGATTTTGGGGAGTATATCGACGTCAATCTAGCTGCACTTGCGAGTCTTCAGAATGACGTCGGCTTTGTACTTGATCGGAGGTGGGCATAGCTAGCCCAGAACAATCAGCTAAAAAAAGTGGTGAGCGCTTTCGAAGTCATCTGGCATCTTCAGCGCCCTCCGCGCAAAGGTCCGGTTGCACACGATCTACCGCGATGTCGAGCGGCGCGGGCTGGCGGCCGCAACCACCCTGATCGATGCCGACGAGGCCCACCTGCGCCGTCCCGCGGGGGGACGCTCGGGTGAGTGACAGGCTTTCGACGCTGTGTCGATCACCGTACAGGCACGCAACCAGCTTGTCGCGGCACAGACCTTGTGCCCGCCAACCATCCGCATGGCGTTGAATCAGGGCTCGGTGTCGTCGAGTGAGGCGACGCGTGAATCGCGCCACGCGCCGATCTGCCGGAATTTTCCGGCGCGGGCATCGAGCATCGCGTCAACCCCATCTTCAGTTGAAACATCCCATCGGGTGAGCACCTCGTTCAGGTTATGCTCGATCCGGTCTCCGACCGAGGCGATCACCTCGCGCGGCGCTTCGTGGGCCGGGACGGGTTCGGGAATCACCTCGTCGGCGATGCCGAATCGCAGCGAATCCGCCGCGGTGACACGCATTGTTTCGGCCGCTTCCGCCGCCTTGCTGGCGTCCTTCCAGAGAATCGCGGCGCAGGCTTCGGGCGACGCGACGGCGTAGATCGCGTTTTCCAGCATGAGCAACCGATCGCCAATCCCGATCGCCAGCGCGCCACCGCTGCCGCCTTCGGCGATCACCGTGCAGATGATGGGCACGCGCGTATCGAACATCGTCATCAGGCTTTCGGCGATGGCGGTACCCTGACCGCGTTCTTCCGAGCTGATGCCGGGGTCGGCGCCGGGGGTATCGATAAACGTGATGATCGGCATGCCGAATTTCTCGGCGTGGCGCATCAGCCGCCTGGCCTTGCGATACCCCTCGGGTCGGGGCATGCCGAAGTTCCGGGTAATGTTCTCCCGCGTGTTCGCCCCGCCCTGATGACCCAGCACCATCACGCCGCGGCCGCGGAACGAGGCCACTCCGCCGATCAGGGCGCGATCATCGCCAAACAGGCGATCGCCGTGATATTCCACAAAGCCGGTAAAGAGCTCAGCGAGGTAGTCCTGCGTGGTGGGGCGCGCTGTTTCCCGAGCCAGCTTCACCCGATCCCACGCCGTGGGGGCCGCGGTTGGGGTATCTGTGGGCGGGTCGAGCTCGGGGTTGGTCACGGGATCCCTCCGATTGTTCATCACCTGGCGCTGGCGGACGCCGGCTGCCCGTCCGGGTCAGTGGCGTCGGTGGGTGCGAGGCGCGCGCCGGTGTAGTGATCGATCAGCGTGGCGATCTGGGGGTGCAGGTCAGGCCGCTCGACGATGAAATCGATCATGCCGTGTTCGAGCAGGAATTCGGCGGTCTGGAACCCCTCCGGCAGCTTTTGCCTGGTGATCTGTTCGATCACGCGCTGTCCGGCGAACCCGATCAGCGCGCCGGGCTCGGCCATCACCAGGTCGGCGACGGTGGCGTAGCTTGCCGTCACACCGCCGTAGCACGGGTCGACCAGCAGCGAGAAGTGCGGCAGCCTGGCCTCGCCCAACTTATGAAAGGCCGAGACTGTCTTTGCCATCTGCATCAGCGACAGCAGTCCCTCGTGCATGCGGGCGCCACCGGAGGCGTTGATGGTGAGCACCGGCCATCCCTGCTCGATGGCCCGCTCGACCGCACGGGCCAGCTTTTCTCCCCAGACCGACCCCATGCTGGCGCCGAGAAAGTCGAAATCGGCCACGACCAGCGCGAGCGGGCGTTCCTCGATGCGGGCGCCGCCGGTGATGAGCGCCTCGACCTCGCCGGTTTTGGCCTGCGTGCGTTCGATCTTGTCAGGATAGGTTCCCTGACCGTCCACGAACTGGAGTGGATCCTCCGGGCGCAGGCCGGCATCCCACTCCTCGAAGCTGCCCGGATCGGCCAGCAGGCGGATGCGATGACGCGCGCGCAGCCGGAAGTGATGATTGCACTTTGGGCAGACGCGGGCGGCGCGATCGAGCTCTTTCGAATAGATGAGCTCCCCGCAGCTTGGGCATTTAACCCAGAGATCCTCCGGGATCGCCTGGTCGCCACGATCGTCGTCGTTGCTGCGCGGCTGGAATTTGCCGCTACGTTGAAAAAAGTTCCGCATGGTCGGCAAGTCCTCATGTGGAGACGGAGGGGGTATTTGACGCTGCGCAGATTGGCGCCGGCTGGCGCAATCGGGAGGCGGATTCCTGGCGCGGTTTGCGGTGACGTCCTGTCCATCAGGCTTCCCCTGGTTTCACCGGCGATCCGCGGGCATATCGCCCGTCAGCATACGGCAGGAATGCCGGGGATATCAAGAAAACCGGCGACTAGCCTTAAAAATGGCGTGACTTTTGCTAGTACTTTCAGGATGGGGAGGATATGATAAACTTACGAATCGCGAGCATGCGCCAGTCACTATCAGGATCGGCTCGTATCGCGGCATCCGGGATGCTTGTCTTGCCAATGAAGACCAACCCGATGAAGCACTGGCGGGGACGAGACATCCAGAGCGCATGGACACAATAGAGATAGGGGGCAGGAAGAACGAATGTCGCCGCCAGTTTCAGGTGACTTGGAGTGTTGTAGCGATCCTCGTCGCGGTGTTGGCAATGGTCTCTCTGGCGACGGCCACCTTGGACAACACCGCACTCGCACAGGAGTTGCCTGAGGATTATTACCTGTGCCATGCTGCTGGTGGATCAGGTACTTACACCGTGATTTCACCGTCAAACTCGGGCGAAGCCAATGGTCATATAGGTGATGACCATCAGGACGGCAACGATATCATCCCACCCTTTGAATTCGAAGGCGACACACTTTCTCAGAACTGGGATGCAGAAGGCATGGCGATACACGCCAACGGCTGTGAAGTCCCTGACCCGACGGCCACCGCGACGGCGACCAACACCGCGACGGCCACCGCGACGGCGACCAACACCGCGACGGCCACCGCGACGGCGACCAACACGGCCACCGCGACCGCCACAGGAACGGCGACAAACACCCCGACTAACACCGCCACCGCCACGGCCACGGCGACTAACACCGCCACGGCCACGAACACCGCTACCGCGACGTCGACGGGGACGGTGACAGCTACCGCCACGAACACGGCGACGGCAACCAACACGGCCACAGCGACCAGCACGTTGGTCGATCCGACCAACACGCCGACGAGCACTGCCACCGACCCGGCAACCGCAACGTCCACAGCCACTTTGGTCGCTCCGACGAGCACTGCCACCGAACCGGCAACCGCAACGTCCACGGCCACGCTGGTCGATCCGACGAGCACTGCCACCGACCCGGCAACCGCCACGAGTACGGCAACAAGCACCGCCACCAACACTCCGACCGCAACCTCGACGGGCACCGTGACGGCAACCGCGACCAACACGCCGACGACCGAACCGACCAGCACGCCGACCGAGCAGCCGATCAGCGTCCTGCCGGATACCGGCTCTGAAGGACCGTCATCGCCCACCATCGCCTGGTGGACACTCATCGCCCTGGCGATAGTGCTGGCTGGTGGCGGATTGATGATCGCCCGGCGCTCGGCGACAACGCGACCGTAACAACCGAGTGACCATCAGCGGGATTGTTGTCCGCTGATGGTCACCTTTGGGTGGTCCTCGGGCACTTTCGGCTCGAGGCTACAGGCTCTCGAAGCTGCAAACCCTCAAAGCTGCATGGCAGCCGACTTCGCGGTGGATGAGCAACACGATCATCCACCGCGTTGGACTGCCTGATCAGCCTGGCGTATCGGCGCCGATGATTTCGATTTGCGGGATGGTGGCTGCGTCGAACTCGGCGATGCGGTCCGGACCCAGCGTTTCGATCGCCCGCAGGCAGACCTGCGCCTCGGCGACCAGCTTGCCGGTGCGAACGCCCAGCGCGTGCGGGGTGAACCCGGAGGTCTTCTCCAGGCCGCCGGTGAGCAACAGCACCGCGCCCTTGTGGTTGCCGTTGAGCGCATGATAAAACCCGACGCCGATCTGCAGGATGCCCTGGTACAACCGGCGAATGGCGGCTTTTTCGGCGTGCCATTCGTGCTCGATCACCTCGTGCGCCTCGAAGAACCGGCGCTCGTTGAACAGCTCGATACCCTCGCGCACACCGTCTGGCAGGCGAGCGGGATCGACTGGATTCTCGTGCGGCCGCGACGCGTCGTCGGGCGGGAAGTCGAAGATCGACCGGATGCGCGGCTCGATGTGCTCGCGCACGCGATCCAGGGTGTCCGCGCCATGGTTGAGCGGCGATTCGATGATCATCGGGCCGCTGTAGCCGCTGCCGGCGATGGCTCGCAGCAGGGCCGACCAGGGAATGTTGCCGTCGCCCGGAGGCAGGTGGCACAGCTCGGCGTCATCACCGGCGTAATCGCTGATGTGGACGTTGGCGATGCGATTGCCCATCGCGGCGAGGATCATGAACGGGTTGGCGCCGGCGCGCATCGCCTGAAACGGGTCGAACACGAAGCCAACGTGCTCGGGTGGCCCGATCTCGTCCATATGGGTGGCAAAGCGCACGATATCCCGCACCGTGGCCAGCGCGCACCAGGAGACATTTTCGATACCCAGCGTGACACCGGCGGCGCCACAGGATGCCGCCAGGACCGTCGAAAGGCGGGTGAATCGCTCCCAGCCATCAGGTTGCTCGATTTCCTCGGCCCTGGCGCCATGCCAGACCAGCACGCCGGCGTCCAGCGCCGCCGCCGCCTGGATACCGAGCTCGAACAGCTGGCGAGCCTCCCGCGCGCGGCGGGGGTAGGGATCGAACATCGGATGCAGCCGCAACATGGTATGGACCGAACGCACCGTGACACCGGCATCGCGGACTCGAGCGGCGAGATCGGCAATGTACTCCGGTTGATACTCGCCCGGCGTCTGCAACATCAGCTCGACCGTCTGGATACCCAGCGAGGCGGCGTGGCGTGGCACATCCTCGGTGGCGATGCGCGGGTAAAACGCCCCGCTGGAGACGCCAAGGCGCAACCCGCGCAGATGCGAAATCTGCGTCTGGCGGGTCATGCCGGTTCGTGACGGTGATTCGTCGATCAGGTGATCATCATCTGGATGACCGGGCCGGTCATCCGCGGAATCGACCGGATGATCTGTCACGTGCGGAAACGTGAGAATGCGTCCGCGTTGTGGTTCTTGCGGGGTATCCACGCGCTGGCGAGCTCCTTGACCACCGGTTTCGAGCGGGGAACCGGTGTGTGGTACGACGGATTCCACGACGCGCGACGCCATGATCCGTCCCAGATACCATTGATGCTACCACCCTGGGGCATGGAACGATCAGATGTGTCCAATGGTCACCAGCGATCACGTGGCGTCGTGCGGCGTTGCCGGGGTGGTTCGGTGTACGCTTGGTCGGTGCGGATGCGCCCTTGTAGACTCGAGTTGCCGTGCCCGAGTTGCGGTCCGACGCGCCCGCCCACGGTGAGGCGGGCCTACCTGGATCACCGTGCCCTTGTAGACTCGGATCACCGTGCCCTTGTAGACTCGGATCACCGTGCCCTTGTAGACTCGGGTCGCCGTGCCCTTGTAGACTCGGGTCGCCGTGCCCGAGTAGCGGGCGCATGCGTTGATTGTGCAATGACGCTATCGCTTCACGCGTCCTTCAATACACGGCGACGCTTTTCCGATCGTTGCGCGGATGATGAAGAATGTCAGGTCTCCGTGTCCGAGAGGTTGCTTCCAGGGAGATCTCAGATGATCCAAACTGAATGCAATACCCTCGTGGAACAACTGCTGAGCCAACTTGAGTCCCGGTTTGAATGGGAAACCGGGCAATCAGAATGCGTCCTGCGAACGCCATTCCTGTATCCGGATAACACCCCGATTACCGTGTTTGTCCGGACGGACGAGCAGAGGGTGACCGTGTCGGATCATGGCCAGGCCAGCGATTATGCATTTGTCAACGGTGTTGAGCCGACAGTACTGAAGACCCGGCTGAACCTGGCGGTACGCCGGTACAGGTTGTTGCCTTTGGATGATGAGCTCTTGACAAAGGTCGGTCCAACCTCGCTCGCTTCGGCGGTGTTGTCAGTCGTGGGCGCGGTACAGGATGTTGGCTACCTTGTCTATTGCCAACCCGATCAGGGTTAGAAGCATATTGCGGGACGGTCGATTGTAACGAAGGCTCAGTCATCCGGGCCGACACAAGGTCGGTTCCTGCGTGTTGGTATTGTGGTTCAGGGTAGTGGAATGGTTGAGCGAAACGAACAACCCGCGCCCAGGCTGACCCGGCTCGACGTGCACGGGTTCAAGAGCTTTGCCACGCGCACCGCGTTCCGCTTCGAGCCTGGCATCACCGCCATTGTCGGACCGAACGGGTCGGGCAAGTCGAACATTTCCGATGCCGTGCGCTGGGTGCTCGGCGAAACCAGCTACAGTGCCCTGCGCTCCAAAAAGACCGAGGATGTGATCTTCGCCGGCGGCAAGGGCAAGTCGCCATCCGGCATGGCCGAGGTGACGGTCACCTTCAATAATGATGACCACTGGTTGCCGAGCGAGTTCGTCGAGGTCACCGTGACCCGCCGCGCCTACCGCGGCGGCGAAAACCAGTACCTGATCAATGGCCGCAAGGTCCGGCTCAAGGATGTCGCCTTTCTCACGGCATCGCTGGGGCAGAGCTACACCGTGGTGGGGCAGGGGTTGGTGGACCAGGCGTTGAGCCAGCGTGCCGACGAGCGTCGCGGTCTTTTTGAGCATGCCGCCGACCTGGCCGGCATCCGGATCAAGGTGGCCGAGTCGGAGCGCAACCTCAACGAAGCCCAGGCCAATGTGAACCGGCTCACCGACCTGCTGACCGAGCTCGAGCCGCGGCTGCGCCGGCTGGAACGCCAGGCGAAGCAGGCCCAGGCATGGCGAGAGCTCAACAGCGAGCTGCGCGACCTGCAACGCCAGCACTACCGGCGCGCGCTCCGCATCGCGCGGGATCAGCTGGCCACGGCCGAGCGTCACATCGCGGTCGATGAAGCGGCGCTGGAGGCGACTCGCAAGGAGGTCGAGCGGCTCGGCGCGGATCGGACCGCCAGGCAGCGTCAACTCGCCCAGGTACAGGAAGCGCTGGCCGCGTACGCCAGTCGCGCCAGCGCCGACGAGGAGCGCTTGCGGCAAACCCGGCATCAGCACGACCTCGTGCAGGAACGGATCGCCGCGCTTGGTCGCCGCCGGACCGACATGGTCGATACCCATCGCGGGCTCGATGAGCAACGTGACGGTGTTGAGCGGGAGCGTCAGACAGTCGCCGGGGCGGTCACGACATTGACCGCCGAACTGGATGATGCCAGGACGTCCCTTGCCGATCGACAGGCGACATCGCGGCAGGCTCGGGAGCAGGAACAGCGGCTCGAACGGGAGATCAGCGACCTCAGCAGTGAGATATCCACCGCCGAACAACAGGTTCGGGAGCAGGAACAGCAGCAGGCATTGTTGCGGCAGCGGCTGGAAACGGGCGAGGAAGCAAGCCAGCGCGGGCAGCGCGAGGCGGAGGATCGCACGCGCCGCCTGGAGGAGCTACAACGCGAACTGGACGCGTTCGCGGTCGAAGATGAGCGGATTGGTGGTCAGCTGCGGGATCTGGATACCCGGATCAATGACCTCAGTGGGCAGCACGCGGCGGCTCGTACGTCAGCCAACGACCTGGCGGAATCGGTGATGGCGCTGGAATCGGAGATCGGCCGGGCCGAGAACCGGCTCGATGTGCTGCGGCGCGTCCACGAGAGCGGCACCGGGCTCCATGCCGGGGTGCGGCAGATGCTGGAATGGAACCGGGACGGCACGCTCAGCGGCATCCGGGGCACGATGGCCGAACTGGTCACGGTCGACGCCACCTACGACACCGCGATCGAAGCTGCCCTTGGCGGCCACGTGCAGGATATCGTGGTCGATGCCTGGCGCGATGCCGAGCAGGCAATCGGGATGTTGAAACAGGCCCGCGCCGGTCGCGCCACATTCCAGCCGATCGAAACGGTGGCGAAGCGGGTGGACAATCGCCCTCCTCCCGATGTGGCGCATTCGAATGGTGTGCATGGGGTTGCGTCGGAACTGGTTCGGGCGGATGACGCCGTGCAGCCGGTGGTGACATCGCTGCTGGGCCGGATGGTGGTGGTGGACGACCTGCCGGCGGCACGCCGGTTGTTGCCGGATCTGCCACGCGGGTTCAGCGCCGTGACGCTGGTGGGCGAAATTGTGCGATCGGGTGGCTCCGTGACCGGTGGCTCGGCGGTGCGGGAAAGCGGCGTGCTTGGCCGGGAGCGGGAGCTGCGCGACCTGCCCGGCGAGATTCAGCGTCTCACCGCGGACCGTGACCAGCTCCAGCGGCAGCGACGCGACGCCCGATCGCGGCTCGACACGCTTGACGAGCAGCGGAACGCCCTGGCGACGGAACGGACCGACGCGCAGGCGATGCGGCGGGAGCGAACCGGCCAGAAGGCACGGCTCGAAGGATGGTATCGCGATCTGCTCGCCGAACAGGAGCAAGCCACCAGGCAGCAGGACACGTCGCGGCAGGACCGTATCACGCAGGAAGCTGCCATAGCCGAGCTGGAAACTCGCAACGAGACGAAGCAATCCGAGCTGGAAACGGCGCGCGCGCGCCATCAGGAGCAGGTAACGGCCTTGTCGACATGGCGGACGGAGCATGACGGCGATGCCACGACGCTGTCCGACACCAGGCAGGCGGTCGCCACGCTGGAAGAACGGGTGCGATCGGAGCAACGCCGGCTGGATGGGCTCGCCAGGCAGCGACAGGGGATCGACGATGAGCGCGCCCTGCGCCAGCAACGACTGAAGGATCTTGATACCGAGCAGGATGGTCTCGCCGGTCAGGCGGTCACGCTGTCCACCAGCATCGCCGAGCTGGAACGCGCCGTGACGACGATCCGGGACGAGGGAGCGCCGCTGGAGGAATCGCGGTCGACGCTGGAAGCGGCGCTTTCGCGTGGCGAAGAAGCGCTCGACGCCGGGCGGAACCGGCTGCTCGACCAGGAGCGCAACCTGGGCCAGCGCGGCCTGGTGGCGGAGCGGGCGCGGGCCGAGCTGGGCAGCATTCGCCAGCGCATCACCGACGACCTGGAGCTGGACGATCCCGACATCCTGTCGCGGGACACCGCCCACCCGGTCGAAGACGTTGACCATGAAGAGGTCGAGCGGCGCATTGGCAGGCTGCGCGAGCGACTGCGCCGGATGGGCTATGTCGGCGAAGACGTGGTCGAGGAGTTCGAGCGCGAGTCGGCGCACTACACCTTCGTGCGGTCGCAGCTCGACGATGTGGAGGGGGCGGCTGCTTCCCTGCGCGCGATGCTCGACGACCTGAAGCGGACGATGGAACAGCGGTTCGAGGAGACCTTCGCGAAGGTCGCGGCGGCGTTCAGCGAGGCGTTCACCGTGTTGTTCGGCGGTGGGTCGGCGAAGCTGGTGCTGACCATTGACGACGAGGGCGCGCCCGGTGGCATCGACATCGTCGCGCAGCCGCCCGGCAAGCGGTTGCAGGGGCTGGGCGTGCTGTCAGGTGGGGAGCGGTCACTGACCGGGGTGGCGCTGCTGTTCGCGATCCTGCGGGTGAACCCATCGCCGTTCGTGCTGCTGGACGAGGTTGATGCCGCGCTGGACGAGGCGAACGTGGTGCGGTTCCGCAACGAGCTGCGGGCGCTGGCGCGGGAGACACAGGCGATCGTGATCACGCACAACCGGGGCACGGTCGAGATCGCTGACACCCTTTACGGCGTCACGATGGGCGACGACGGCGTCTCGCAGGTGCTGTCGCTGAAGCTGACCGACCTGCCGCTGGACGAGGAGATCGACGTACGTGATCTCCCCGCTGTCGCCGCCGGGGTGCCGGTGCGGTAGCTGATTGGACGCGCTCACGGTGCCGGGCTGAATGGATTGTCATTGTTGGCCAGCGCTTCGGTGAGTCGAACCATCGCGCCACTCCGATGACCGCCAGCGCGGCGGATCAGGACGACAGGCGCCACTCCATTGAAGTCAAGATCATGCAGGATCCGGAGTGTGCCGAGCCGCAGCTCTTCGGTGATCGCGCTCTCTGGCAGCATGCCGATGCCAAAGTCGGCCTCGATCAGGCGCTTCTGCGCGGTGAGGCTGTCGATCATGATCCGCTCGGCGTCGGCGAGTCCGAGCTGGGTGAGGTATCGATCCATCGACCGCGCCAGTGGCTCGCCGGAAGATCCCGCGCCAACCGGAAAGCTCACCCACGGCACTGTGGCGATCTCTGACGGCAGACGAACCTCCGCCGGTACCAGCCGCGATTGCGACGAGCAGGCGATCACGAGCCGTTCATCAGCAACACGCACGCATTCCAGCGCCGGAGCAGGGTCATCGTAATACCGCAACCCAAGCTGCACGTCGCCGGTGCGCACCAGGCGACTGACCTCATCGCTGTTCGCCGTTTGCATCATCAAACGCACGCCGGGCCACGCTTGCCGGAACACCCTGAGACGATCGATCAGGGAGGTGCTTGCCAGCGTGCCAACCAGCGCAAGGGTGACGGGTCCGCTGGAGCCGGTTGTGGCATCTCGGACAGCGGCGGCGCCATCCTGCAGATCGGCGAGCGCCTGTCGGGCAAACGGCAGGAACGCCTGGCCCGCATCAGTGAGCCGAGTGCCGGTTCGAAGACGCTCGAAGAGTTGCGCTCCCAGTTCCACTTCCAGCAAATCCATCCGGCGACTGACGGCAGGCTGCGAAATCCTGAGCTGTCCTGCCGCCCTGGTGAAGGTGCCGGCGTCTGCAATGGTGACGAATGCCTCGATCTCGATCAGCTCCATGACATCAGCTTAACTGATGCTATTCCTGATTTCTATCTATTGGACAAATGGCATCACGCTCCCCAGAATGGAATGGAGGTTCCACCGCCTGAGCCGGCACGTCTGTACGTAAGGAGCGAGCCACCCCAATGGACGATATTTCCGACCCGATCGCCGCCGTATCCTCCGCCAACCCCTCGGGCGTGTACGCGGTCTATACTGCGGTGGACTCACTCGTGTGGAATGAACGGCATGGTATCTGGATCGCCGCCAATCCCAGCGTGGCGCGCGACGTGCTTGACCATCCAGGCTGCGCCGTGCGCCCCGTGCGGGAACCGGTTCCCGCATCGCTGGTTGGTTCCACCGCCGGTGTCATTTTCGGCAAGCTGGTGCGAATGACTGACGGTGAGGGGCATCAGCAAGCAAAGAAGGCAGTCAACGAGGCTATCGGAGTGCTGGACGAGGAGCTGGTGCGGTCGGCTGCGCGCACTGCCAGCACATTGTTGCCCGGTGTTGGGTGTGAACGGTTCGCGTACGATTTGCCGATCTACACGCTTGGCCTGCTCACCGGCGTCCCCGAAAACCAGCTCTCCCGCTTTGCGGAGCTGGCCGGTGCGTTCGCGGGTTGCCTGTCGCCAGGTGCGAGCGACGAGGCGATGGCGCGTGGTATCGATGCCGCCGAGCGGCTGTGGGTGTGGATCTCCGGGTCAGGAGCTGATCCGGTTGCCGGAGCGCTCCCCGGTGTGCTCAAGCGCGCGTTCACCGACGCTGGAGTGGATGATCCGGATGCCGCGATTGCCAACGTGATGGGCTTTGTGTTCCAGGCTTACGACGCGACCGCGGCCCTGATCGCCAACACCGTTGTTCATCTTGCCTGTCACCCCGATGTGCTTGATGTCAGCACGGCGTCGTGGTTGCGGTTGGTGGAGGTTGTCTCACATGTTGCCCGGCATGACGCGCCGATCCAGAATACCCGCCGCTTTGTGACGGAGGATACGACGATCGCCGGGCAACCGGTCCGAGCTGGCGACGAGATCCTGGTGCTGCTCGCGACGTCTGATGATGACCAGCAGATTGGTCCGTGTCCATTCGGGCATGGGCGGCACGCCTGTCCCGGTCAGCGCCTGGCCTTGACCATCGCCAGTGAGGCAATCATCGCGCTTGGGAAACGAGGCATGATTCCGCCCAAACGCCCCGATGTGGTGAGCGTGAGATATCGACCATCGGTGAATGTCCGGATGCCATTGATCGAGCTCCTGGCAGGTTCGACTACGCGTGGGGAGGCGAGATGATCGCCGTGATCTTTGAAGTGTGGCCGGCAGGTGGGCAGCGAGATCGGTACCTGGACATCGCGGCGGAGCTGCGTCCACTGCTCGACGACATCGATGGATTCATTTCCATCGAGCGCTTTGAGAGTCTTTCCGAGCCGGGGAAGGTGTTGTCGATGTCGTTCTGGCGGGATGAAGCCGCGGTCCGGCAATGGCGAACCCTGGCGGCGCACAGGGATGCACAGCGCCAAGGCAGGGATTACGTCTTTTCGGACTACCGGCTGCGGATCGCTGATGTCGTGCGGGATTACGGCATGTCCGAGCGGGATCAGGCGCCTGGTGACAGCCAGATGGCACATGACGCTGGATCCGATCCGGAGACCGCCGGAGAAGCATCCGGGTAGCGTCTGGCATTCGATGGTCGATGAGCGTATCGAGCCCGCACCCAGCAATGCATCATGGTCGTCAGTCGCCGACCTGCCGCGGGGCGAAGAGCTCGATGTGCGTGACCTTCCCGCTGGGGTGCCGGTGCGGTAGGTCGCCCACTTTCTTGCGAAACATCCTCAACCCACACGTCGCTGTCGTTCGCGTATGGGTTTGATGTCAGCCGCCTGGTCCTCAGGGGTGGTTGTGCGTTCCGCTGAGTCACTCCCCTGCCGAGCGTCCGATCCGTGATTGCAGTCAGCAACGGCAATCGGCAAGGGCGCCTTGCCACAGGCATGCAGGTAGTCCCAAATCCGGCCCAGCGTGATGTCGTCGGAGCGTTCGAGCCGGGCGATGGCGGGTTGCTTCGTGTCCAACGCCCCGGCGATATCCCTCTGGGACTGGCCACTGTCGTAGCGTGCATGTCGCAGCGTCGAGATGGTCTGGGCGATCCAGCGGGCACGCAAATAGTGAGAACTCGCCTCATCATCTTTCGCGAGCTCGGCAGCCAGTTCGCTGATTGTTCCATTGGGCTCGAAGTCAACATCGAACTCGTCCAGGTTCAGTCCCAGTTCGTTGTGGCGAGGATGGTTCATGTCAATTCCTTGAAGAGGAAAGCTTCTTGCAAAGCCAGTCGATGATACGCTGTTGCTCGGGTTGCGATGTCTTTCGGATCACGAAGAGGAGCAGCAGGTTGCCTGACCTGTGATGCGGAGCCAGCCATGCCCTGGTGGAGTTGGTGGGGCGTATCTGCCGGAGACTGAGTCCTCGATACGCCTTTGTTACCTTTGGTGCCTTGTAGTCCCACTGCTTCCTCATCTCACCAATTGCGCGACCGTTTTCCAGTCCTTTTCAAATTCCTCGATTCCGGCAACGACCCGGCCCCTGTCTTGCTCGCCGAGCCTGGAACAGCGCCTTGTCGAATGCGGGAGTGCGAAGGATCGGTGGACGACCATCACCACCTTCTTCGCGATTTGCGATGGACCTTCGCTTGCCTGGCGACACTCGCACACCTCCAAATATACCAGATTCGTTATATTCCCTTCACAGCGATTCAGGGTGTGCGCGAGTTCGTGTTCCATGCGTATGTGGCAAAGACGATTGAACACGATGATACCGCGGAGAGGCTGCCGCTGGGCGAAGAACTCGACGTCCGCGACCTCCCGGCAGTCGCCGCCAGGGTGCCGGTACGGTAGAGTTGGATGATGTCAACCGTGGCATGCCGAGCTGTAGCCTCGGCCCGATAGTGGCCGAGGTCCGATTGGCGTGGCGCTAACCAATCCGCGACACTGTGAGGCTCCTGATTTCCGCTCAGTAGAGCCGTGATGTGTCGAGACGCGGTTCCATCTCATGGAAACGACCGTTGAGGAAGTGCTCCAGGTTGCGGATGAACAGATCGGTGAGCTTGCCGTTTTCGGAATCGGCGGTGCTGGCAGAATGGGGGCTGACGAGCACGTTGGGAAGATCCCACAAGGGTGAATCGGGTGGCAATGGTTCATGGCGAAAGACATCGAGCGCGGCGAAGGCGAGATGCCCCTGTTCCAGGACATCCACCAGCGCCGTTTCATCGATCATGGCGCCACGAGCGATGTTGATCAGCACGGCGTCTGACTTCATTGCCAGCAGCTCGCCGCGACCGATCAGGTTTTCTGTTTCGGGCGTATGCGGGGCGCAGAGCACGAGACAATCCGCCCTGGCCAGCATCGTTCGGAGCTCGTCGCGCCCGAAGAGCTGATCGACCCCCAGCTCCTTCGCCCGGTTGGGGGTATTGGTCCGCCCCATCGCCCAGACGTTCATGCGAAATGCCTTCGCGATGCGAGCGACCTCCCGGCCGATGCGACCCGGCCCGATGATTGCCATGGTCTGGCCAGCCAGCTCGCCGGTGGAGAACCGTTCCCAGTGATGCGAGCGCTGCTCCGTCCGGAGATGACCGAACCGCTTGACATGCCCGAGGAGCACGCCGAACACGAATTCGGCGAGCGGCTGTCCGTGGATGCCACTTGCTGTCGTGATGACGAGATCGCTGCCCTGAAGCCCGAGCCGCTTCACGATCTGCCCGACCCCGGCGGTGGACGTTTGCACCCATCGCGCATTGGGGGCGATTAGGGAAAACTCCACATCCTCATCATCCCTAACCGGAAAGTCCCAAAGCACATGAGCGTGTGCGAGCAGTCCGGACCATTCATCCTGCTGCCCGGGTGTTCGCGTCCAGCCAGGATCGCCGTCGTGGTCACCGGCATATCGTGACGGCGGGACCAGATCGGGGCGGTAGATAACCTCGGTAGACTCGGGACAGGCAGCGGCGATTCGCCGGGCATGCTCGGGTTCGAGCGGTGAGGTGATCATGATGGTCACCGGTACGGCTGTCATGGTTGGGCTGGTTCCCTTCTTCCGTTGAGGATCACGAGTGTCGTTCGATCCGTTCGATAATCCATCGTATCGGTGCGGTGCGCGTAGGACAACCAACCCTTGACGTGCCATCGCAAACCGCGATGATGGCGGCATCGCCGCTGGATCGCTCATCATCGTGAGGAGGTTCCGATGTCCCGAACACCAATGCAACCGGATGACCTGCCGGCCACCGCCGCGCTGTGCCGCGAAACGCTGGGGCCATGGCTCGACCGCGACTGGAGCGTACTGGCCGGGGATCTCGAATGGACCTGCCGCCGCACGCTCGATCACATCATCGACGTGCCGATCTTCCTCGGCGGGAATGCCGCCATGCGATCGACATCGCGGGTGCTGCCGGCACGCAATGGGGACGACAGCGCCGAGCTGGTGAACATGCTCGATGCGGTCGTGACCTCGGCGATGATGCTGGAGCGGATTTGCGCCGGGATGGCGCCCGGTGACCGGGGATTCCACCCGGCGGGGCAGGCCGACGCCGAGGGGTTCCGGGCGCAGGGGTGCGCCGAAATCCTCCAGCACACCTATGACATTGCGAAGGGCTTTGGCGAGGGGTTCCGGGGACCGGAGGAGCTGAGCGAGCGCATCGTGGCGCGGCTGTTCCCGTGGGCGCCGGACGTGGAAGAACACCCTGATCGCTGGGAGGCGCTGCTGTGGTGCTCGGGGCGGATTCCGCTGCCGGATCGCCAACGGCTCGACCCCGACTGGTGGATCCAGGCGGCACCGCTCGACGAGTGGGATGGGAAACGCAAGGTCCGCACGATGTCGCCTGGGTGGCGATAGGGATGAAGGATCTGGCAAAATCACACTTCGGCGTTATCTAAGAAAAAACATTTGTGGTAAGATAACGAGAGAGGTTTTCTGTCGTTACCTTCATGCACGTAGATAAGGGTCGGTCGTGACGGAGCCAAGCCAACGGGTTGGAAGATACGTTCGGCAACCGAATGGCTATCGCGCCTTCATTCCGGCTGACCTGCCGCCGGACCCGCCCATCTCCATGGAAACGGAAACGATCGCTCTGCTGTCGCGTGCAGCTGAGGCTATCGGGCGATTGGACGGCGTGACGCGAATCGTGCCGAACGCCGACTTGTTCATCGCCATGTACGTGCGACGAGAGGCGGTCGACAGCTCGAAAATCGAGGGCACCCAGAGCAGCCTGCAGGATGTTTTGTCATTCGAGCTCGATCCTGCCACCCGCAACCTTCCCGACGATGTGGAGGAAGTCGTCAACTACGTGCGAGCGATGAACTACGGGCTCGACCGCATTGCCTCGCTGCCGTTGTCGCTGCGGCTCATCCGCGAGATTCATGCCGAGCTGCTTCAAGGCACACGTGGCGCGGACAAGTCCCCGGGTGAGTTCCGCCGCACGCAGAACTGGATCGGCTCGGGGAACGTGCCGCTCGATCGCGCCACCTTTGTGCCGCCACCGGCGCATGAAATGCACCATGCCCTCGACAACCTGGAGTCGTTCCTGCACCACGAAGATCGCTTGCCGGTGCTGGTGCATTGCGCCATCGCGCACGTGCAGTTCGAAACCATCCACCCGTTTCTCGACGGCAACGGACGGGTGGGGCGACTGCTGATCGTCTTTTTGCTGGTTCATCGCAATGTGCTTCGCCGGCCACTGCTCTACCTCAGCAGCTATCTCAAACACAACCGCGAGGAATACTACAACCGCCTGATGGCGGTGCGTCGTGATGGGGATTGGGAAGGCTGGCTCCGGTTCTTTCTTCGTGGCGTGGCGGAAACGGCGGAAGAGGCGTCGGACACGGCGCAAGCGATTGTGGACCTGCGGGAAGCGCATTATGCCCTGGTGCATGCAAAGGGGCTCGGGTCGAACGGGATGCGCCTGCTCGACCTGCTGTATCAGCGTCCGCTGGTGAATGTGGCGCTGGTGATGCAACTGCTTGACGTTTCAGACGTCACTGCGAGCAGAACGATCCGCCAGCTGGAAAGCCTCGGCCTGCTGGAGGAGATCACCGGCCGGAAGCGGGATCGGGTCTTCCGCTACACGCCCTACTGGCGGCTGTTTCAGGACGCCACCGAGGTCGAAGCACCGGGCGAACCGGCACATGAAACCGCCAGAACGCAAGGCAACTTCACGAGGAAGGGTAGGGAGCAGGGGTCATGAGTTATGCCTACACAGGAGTTCAGCATCGCCCGGCGGTAACGGGAACACGCGGCATGGTGGCGTCGGCCCACCCGCTGGCGTCGCTCGCCGGATTGCGAACACTGATGGAAGGCGGCAACGCGATCGATGCCGCTGTCGCTGTAGCCTCAACCATCGGCGCGACCGAGATCGGGATGTCCGGTATCGGCGGGGTCGGCTGGATGCAGATTTACCATGCCAAAACGGATACCCACATCTGTCTCGACTATCAAGGAGTGAGCCCCGCCGGAGTGCATCGCGAGCTCTACGACGACGCGGAGCAGATGCACGACGGCCTGCTGGCGACGACGGTGCCTGGCTCAGTCGCCGGCTGGTGCGCGGCGCTGGACCGGTTCGGCACGATGGACCGCGCCAGCGTGTTCAAACATGTGATCGAGATTTGTGAAAACGGGCATGCGCTCACCGTGAACGCCGCCGCCCTGATCGGCGGCTACGAGCGACTGATTCGTGCCTGGCCATCCTCGGTGGACGCCTACTTTCATGACAACCACCCCCCGCGAGCCGGACACCTGCATAAACAGCCGGACCTCGCCAACACCTTCCGGACGCTGGTCGATGATGGCCCAGACGCGTTCTATGGCGGGCAGGTCGCCGGCGCCATCGTCGATTTCTGCCAGGCCAATGGCGGTGTGCTGACGCATCGGGATTTCGCGGAGTTCGCGGTCGAGTGGGTCGATCCGATCGGGATCAGTTATCGCGGCTTCGACGTGTTCGGTTCACCTCCGCCGACGAGCGCGGTGCAATGGCTGCAAACGCTGAAGCTGCTGGAAGGGTTCGATCTCGCCGCGATGGGGCACAACTCGGTCGATTATCTCCACACCCTGATCGAGGTGGAGCGGCTCGCCATCACCGATCGCATTCACTATAACGTGCAACCGGACGCGCCGATCGCGGGGTTGCTGTCGGAGGAGTACTGCGCCGACCGGCGGAAGATGGTGGATCCGGAGCGGGCGAGTCGTATTGTGGGTGAGCGATTTGCCCGGTCGATGGAGCCCAACCTGCTCAAGCCGGGCGACCCAGCCTTGAAGGAAAGCACCACGCATTTCGATGTCGCGGACGCCGAAGGCAACTTTGTCTCCTGCACGCAAAGCCTGGGTGGGTTCGGCTGTGGCGTGGTGGTGCCGGGTACGGGTATCCTGCTCAACGATTTCCTCTACTGGTTCGACCTCGATGCCGACAGCCCAAATGTGATTGGCCCGCGCAAGAAGGGCGAGATGTGCATGTCACCCGGCATGATCATGCGCGACGGGAAGATGTTCGCGTGTACCGGCACGCCGGGCAGCTACGGGATTATGGAGACGACCCCGCAGTTCATGGTCAACATGATGGATTTCGGGATGACGGTGCAGGCGGCGATCGAAGCGCCGCGCGTGCGCCCGCAAGAGATGAGCCGGGTGATTGCCGAGGGGCGCATTCCGGATGACGTGCTGAATGGCCTGGCGGCTCGTGGTCACATGGTCGATCGGCAGCCGGACTTCTCGAAGCTCTTCGGCGGGGCGCAGGGGATCATGGTGGACCCGGACAATGGCAGCTTCACCGGCGGGGCGGACCCGCGCCGCGATGGCTACGCGATGGGCTGGTAACGGCGCCGCTCCTTGCCGTGCGCTCTCGTCGCCCGCTTCGCCAGGGGTTCCCTTTTTGTCAACTTCCTGCTATCGTGGATACAGTTCACATCAGGGTCATTTTGACAAACGTACAGGTCAATTTCCTTCAACTCATCGGTGTGCCTCGGCAAGGTGCGGCATCGTGGATGCATCTTTCCGGGCTCGGGAAGGATGCTCGCATGCCTACGTGGCTGTCGCTCGCTGTCCGGCTGTTCGCCGCCCTGGTAACAATGCTGGCGCTCATCGGCGCTCCCGCTTTGTTCGCCGCCCAGTCCACCATCGACCCGAGCATCGACAGCGACGGCGACGGAACCAACAACCAGCGTGATTTCGACGATGACAACGACCTGATCGTGGATGACGAAGACTGCGATCCCTTCGACGCCGCCATCGGTCGCCAGTGCCCCCAGCCGACGACGCGGCCAGAGCCGACCACCGCGCCGCAAGCCATCCCCACGGCGCAACCGACATCCCCACCACCAACATCGGCGCCCGACCCCGATCCCGACAACGACGGGGACGGCATCGGGAACCGGGTTGATCCCGACGATGACAACGACGGGGTAACTGACGAGCATGACTCCGCACCGCTCGATCCGAATGCCGGGACGAACCCGCCCTCCTCAATTATCGATCCGGACGATGACAACGACGGGGACGGCATCGCCAACTCGCACGATCCGGACGATGACAACGACGGTGTGACCGACGATATCGATTGCGCGCCGTTCGACGCCTCCGTCACGACCTGCCCAACACCGGCACCGGGACAACCGGCGGCTGAGCCAGGACAACCGGCATCATCGGGATCGTCCACGCTGGCTGGCGGCGCGGGCGATTCGTTGTTTGTGACGACGTTGCCCACCACGGGCATCGGTACATCGACATCAGAGGCACCGCTGGTGGTGTGGATACTGCTCGCGCTGGCGGGCGCCGGGATCGGGTGGATGCTCACGCGAAAGGCGCGCCACGACGTGCCCCGCGTGGAGTGATGCCTAGGACAACAAGGCGCCGCGCCTGTGTGACGGGGCGCTGTTGAGCGCGCCTTGCGCCGGTCAGCCGCGCTCGGAGGTGGCATCCAGCGCGGTGAACGCGGCTGTCTGGGGGTAGGGGAAGCATTCGGTATTGAAGTAGGGGCAGTACGTGCAGACCTTGGGATTTGGGCGCTTCGGCCAGGTCTCTTCGTGGACCATACGTGTCAGGATGCCTTTGAGCTCACGCCATTCGTTGTTCATGTGATTACGGGTGAGCGTGATCGACTCGATCTCGTCGTGTGCGAACCAGAGGTACGTGAAAACGACCCGTGGCTCCTTTTGTTCAGGGAGCGCGCCCCGCAGGCGGTGATCCAGCGCAATGCGCGAGAGCATCGGTGTGAACTGCGACCATTTCCGGGAGAAACCGGTCTTGTAATCGATGATCTCGACGTACCGTCCAGTCTCATCCTCGCGACGCATGACGACATCGGCCTTGGCGCCCAGCATCACGGTGCCCAGCGTGCCGCGATCGTCCCAACGGCGTGGATAGTGCCGTTCGACGCGCAGAATCGTGTTGATACCTTCGCTGATGTATCCCTCGCCGAGCTCGCCCCACTCCAGCACATTGTCGATGTCTTCGATCCGGTCGTCCGGATCGTCATACTTCTCCTCCGGCAGCAGCTCGCTGACATAGGTGCGCAGTGATGAGATCGGCGGTGGCGCCTGGTGGTTGCGCAGGGAATTGCCGATCCGTTCCATCACCTGGTGAAGCGCGTTGCCGACCTCGATCTTGCGGCTCCATGGCTGCTCGTAGGGGATTTTGTCGACGTACTCCAGGCGGCAGCGGTGCGGGCATTCGAGATAGCGTCGCAATGAGGTCGGGTAGATACCCTTGCCGCGGTTCCAGCGTGGACCCGGCATGCCCTCGATCGGTGGTGTTCGGGCAGTGGCATCGTCTGAACGGGTTGGTTCCATGGACGACTCCAGGCGATCGGTGCTGGACGAAGCGCCGCGGGACAGGTTGGGGCGTCACCATCACCATAGCAGACGCGGCAGGTTTTCCGAACCCCACACCGCCCAGGCGGCGGGCAGGATCGCGGCCAGCATGCCGCCGGTAGTGAGGATGATGGTGGGCAGCCGGGCCTCGTCCGGATGGGGGGCGGGTGGCCACAACGAGAGGGCGATGGCGATGCAGACCAGCGGGATCGCCAGCAGCGCGCCGGATCGCCCGGCGCCGATGATAAGCCCGCCGAGGCCAAGGCCGATCGCGTTCCAGAGACCGAGGCGACCCAAGGCGGGGATGGGGGTGGGGAGGAAGATCAACGGGGAGATCAGCATCAGGTAGACACCGTAGAGCTGCACCGCCGCCGGGAAGCGGGGATGCACCTCCCGCACGCCCTCCAGGCCGCTGATCGCCCAGACGATGACGGCGCCCAGCAACAGCACCGCCGCGGCACTGAGGTTCTGGATGCGGTGTCGGGTCATGCGGTAGCTCCGGTCGGGAACGTGGTGTCATCCTGACTACTTTGACACAGGCGACCAGCCATTTCGACCAACAGACCGGCGTCACATGGTCACCGGTCGCACCTGTAACCATCCGGCGCGATCCTTCCCGGTTCGCGGGGTGATTTGACAATAAGCCAGCAACCGCTAAGATGGGAACCCTACCCGAAGGCATTGGGCCTGTGCCCGGTGTGATGAAAGGAGCAGTCGATGGTACAGCATCACGATGATCGAGGAGGATCGTCCATCACGCGCCGGAGCCTGGTTCAGCGCCTGACCGCGGCGGGGTTTTCGGCTCCGGTGATCGCATCGATCCTTGCCAGGGAGGCGGGGGCGCAGGAGGCGACGCCGGCAGCATCGCCAGAAGCGACGCCGGTCCTTGCCGCCGAGCCGGGGGTGGATTTTCGCGAAGCCTTCGATCTCGATGAGCGGATGATCCAATACAACCCGCTGAACTACGGGACGCCCCTGGAGGCGCTCGAAGGCGAGTTCCTTGTTCCCAATGACCTCTTCTTCATTCGCACCCACGCCCCGATTCCCGATATCGACCCGGGGGAATGGCGACTCAATGTGACCGGTGCGGTCGACACGCCCCTGGAGCTGTCACTCGACGACCTCAAGGGGATGGAGGTCTCGACGTTCACCGCCTTCCTGGAATGCTCGGGCAACAGCCGAAGCTTTTTCGAGCCAAACGCATCCGGCACGCCGTGGGGGAACACCGCGATCGGCAATGCCGAATGGACCGGGACGCCGCTCGCTCCCATCCTCGAACAGGCCGGAGTGCAGGATGCCGCGGTTGACGTGGTGTTGCAGGGCGGTGATTTCGCGGACATGAAGCGCGCCATCCCGATCGGCGAGGCGCTGGAATCCACGACCATGGTGGTGTGGGAGATGAATGGTGAAGAGCTCCCACAGGTTCATGGTGGCCCGGTGCGCCTGCTGGTTCCCGGCTGGGGAGGAATTTCATCCATCAAGTGGCTGGTTGGTGTCGACGTGATCGACCACGTGTTCGACGGGCATTACAACACCGACAGCTACATGATCATCGACGAGTTTGAGAATCGCCTGCGACCGGTGGAAGAGATGCCGGTGAAATCGGTGATCGCATTGCCGGTTGACGGCGCCGATCTCGAAGCCGGTCAACATACCATCACCGGCTATGCCTGGTCCGGGTATGGTGGCATCACCAAGGTTGAAGTCAGCACGGATGGCGGGTTCACCTGGAGCGAAGCCGGCATCGTGGAAGAGGCGGGACCGCTCTCCTGGGTAAAATTCGAGACAACGTGGGACGCGCAACCCGGACGGGCCAGCCTCCACGCCCGCGCCACCGATGCCCGCACGATGACACAACCGCCCTCGAAGGAATGGAACGCCAAGGGGTACAAGTACAATGCGATCTTCGAAGTCGAGGTGAGCGTGAGCTAACGCGGATTGCCGTTGGTGGCCCGGTTGCGCCGCGTCACAAGGGATGCGGCGACGTCGTTCACGCCGAGGCGCCGGTGTAATGCGTCAGGCCGAACTTCCAGAACCAGCGTGAACCGACCGCGAACAGCGCCGCCAGCATCAGCGCCAGCAGCGCCGACTGCCAGTCCAGCCGGCCGGTCAGGCTCTGGGCTGGCACCGTGATCGCGAAGGCGACCAGGATCAGGAAGGTCAGCGTCACCCGGAACCAGCCGGGATAGATCGTCACCGGCCAGCGTCCGGCATTCTCGAACATCGCGTTGAAGATGACGAGGATGTTGTCGAGCCGCACGAACCAGAACGAGCACGTCGAAAGCATCAGCAGGAAGCTGTAGACGGTGATGGTCCCCGCCGCCATCAGGATCACGAACAGCAGCGCTTCGCCCACACCGACCGACGCGCCGAGCCGGGCCAGGGAAATGACCACCACGGCGAGACCGATCACGACATCAGCGATCGCGACCGTGTTGAACTGGGACACGCTGACCAGCAGCTGGGAGTCGGCCGGCTTGGTCAGGGTGAAATCGAATGTGCCCAGCCGGACGCCCTCCATCAGGTGTTGCATGCTGGGCCGGATCACCACCGAAATCAGCCCGCGCATCAGGATTTGAATGCCGACCAGGGCAATGAGGTCGTCGGTCGACCAGCCGTTGAGTGAATCGGTCTGGTTGAAGATGATGCCGATGGTGAGCAGGGCGGTGAGAAGCCCGGTCACGATGCTGAAGATGTGGAAGATGAAGTCGCCACGGTATTGGAGGATGTTGAGCAGGCCGAGCTTGAAGTAGGTGCGGATGACGGTCAGCGAATGCATTAAGGGGACCCTTTCAGTCGTTCATGCCCGATGGTCATCCCACCGCGAAGGAAAATCGGACGCCGCCACCGCGTGACATTGTGGCCGCTGCGCGACCACCGGGCGGACAACCCTCGTTGGATGCCATTGCGAATTCGGATTCGTCCGGGGTTCGCCCCTACGGATTCCGTTACCTGTACCATCATGCGCCGACGGCGGAGTAACGCGCCACGGCGACCGCCCACAAGCGGTGCAGGATAGTGACGGCGATGGCGATCCAGAGCAGCTGAACACCGAGTCCCAGCCAGATGGTGCTGGTCTCCACCTGGCCGAGCAGCACTTCGATCGGGAATGAGACGGTCCACCGGAAGGGCAGGATGTTGGCGGCGATTCGGGCTGGCTCCGGCAGCAGCGCGAGCGGCGCGACCTGCCCGGCCAGGAAAAACGAGATGAAGGTGTAGAAGCTGTTCATCGCCTGGACCTTGGTCATCCAGAAGGCGGCCAGCGCCAGCGTCCATTCCAGGATGAAGCGGAGCGCCATCGCTAGCACCAGCGCCGGAGCGAAGGCGACGATCTCGCGCTCGGCGGTGCTGCTGAAATCGGCGTCGAACACGACCGACAGGATGATCGCGGCGGGCAGGATGCCGACCAGGCCGATCAGCTTGAACGACAGGTTCTCGACGATGTCGTTGTGGATGGGGTGGATCGGGCGCATCAGCAGCGGCGAAAAGAAGCCGGTCCTGACGCGCCACTCGAACTCCCACATGTGCCAGATAAAGGTGAGATGATTGACCACCATCAACACGATGAAATAGGCGGCGTATTCCCCGGTGGTGAAGCCGCCCGCCGCGCCGCCGCTGGATTCCGCCACGGTGGTCCACACCACCAGCGAGACCAGCGGCTGGACGATGAGCCCAACCAGCCAGATGACGACCGCGCCGCGATAGGCGAACTGGAGGGCAACTTCGGCGCGAAACTTGGCGAGATAGTAGCCGATCAGGGAGCGCGGCGAGAGGGCGTCGAACGATGGGCGAAACTCAGGTGCGGGCATCGGGTGGCATCCTCATCCAGCGTGGTCGTCATTTCCTGATTTCGATTCGGGGTACCATAATGGCGAGCGCATCCAGGTCGATCCCCGCGGTTCAACCCGGCATGGGGCGGTCTGGCCGCAACAAGAAGAGCATACGGCAGAACACGCCGGCGCGGCGCGTGACTGGGTGGCGAAACATATCGCCATACGATATAACAGGGGTGGTGATGAGAGACGAGCTCTCGAAGGCGCGATATGAGGCTTTGGCCGAGTTTCGCTACCAACTCCGGCGATTCCAGCGGTTCAGTGAACACGCCGCCCGCGCGGTGGATCTCGAACCCCAGCAGCATCAATTGCTCCTCGCGATCAGGGGATCCAGGGATGGATCGTTGACGATCGGGGCGATCGCCGAACGCCTGCAAATCCAGCACCACAGCGCCGTCGAGCTGGTTGCTCGTGCCGAGGCACGGGGGCTGGTATCCCGTGCGCGGGGTGAAGCGGATCGCCGCCAGGTGTTTGTGGACGTCACAGAGACCGGCGCGGATATGCTCCGCGAGCTTGCGTCGTCGCATCACCGTGAATTGCTGACCGCCGCTCCCGAGCTGATCCGTATCCTGCAGCGTATCGTCGCCGATGAGTCATCGCGCGCCTGATCCTCCTGTGATCCTGTCTCTCGTGGTGCGCGTGCTTCCGGGAGAACACGCAATTGGACCAGGCTACTGATTCGTTACGCGCGGCATCGATGCTCGACGACGCGTCGACCACGCGGACTCCATGCCTGCACTGAGCGTGCCGAATGTGTTCGCTCCGTTCATCGCCCATTGCGGGATCAAGTGCTATCGTCCGTCAGCACGAACAACGCAGTGTATCCTCGGCCTGACAGTGGGCCGAGGTTTCATGTATCTGGAGCGCAGAGGGGCATGATCCGGGATCCTCAACCCGCCGCCTGGTACGCGGCATAGGACGGATGCACGACGAGCCGTGCCGAACCGATGGTGATCTCGCGTGACGAGCCATCGGCGGGCATGCTGATCGCGGGATTGTCCGTTGTCAGCCGGGCGAAGAGCGAGGCGATGGGGTTGGCATCCGTCGGGCTGATCGGGCGGTCATCGAGCAGGCGCAGGAGCTGTGGCCACGTTCCCCAGGCGGCACGACGGTCGGGCCGCGGGCCGTCACTGAAATGCGCGAGATAGCGACCGAGCACGAAGGGGTAAACCTTGTGCACGCGAAAATGTTTGGCGGTCGAGCTGTCGATACGGTTCAGGATTTCGTCGCCGCCGTGCCGGTTGAGCCAGTCGAGTATCCCCGAGACCTGGCGGCTGGCGTAAAGAAAATTGTCGCGCTGGCGTATCAGCTCGGCGGTCGACCGCGCGAAGGGGTCCTGCGACTTCAGCTCGAAGAGGCCAAGGGTGCCGGTCTTGCGGTCGAAGATGGCGGCGTCGATGTCGGTGCGGAGCTTGCCGGTGTCACGCCGGAGCCTGATCCTGCCGGCACTGGTGACGAAGCGATTGTGCTGGAAGAGTCGATAGAGATCGTTGCGGAAGACATCCTCCCGCAGATGGGCGGCGTTGTGGTAGGCCTGCGCGTCGCGCCGCCTGAGCTCGCGGGTCAGGAAGAGCAGCGGCTCGGTGGTCAGCCCGTGGCTTGACCAGGCGAGGGTGTCTGGAGCGATGCGTACGAGCGGCGCGGCGGCGATGCCGGGTACGGCGGCATGCCAGGTGGCGTTTTCGCGGTCGAGCGTGAAGGCGGCGATGATCGGGCCGATAACGGCGGGATCAATGGCGAGGTCCGACGCGAGCGCGGTGACCAGCGAATGCTCCAATTGCGGTGCCGGAGCTTCCCCACGATCACGCGCCTGAAGCGCCCGGGCGATCAGCCATTCCAACACGTCGCAACAGGTGCGGATGGAGCAACCGCCGATCTCGGCGTCGGGCGGATAGCCGAGCTGATGCGCCATCATCTGCGCATGGATACGGGCCATCTGGCGATATCGCGTCGCGTCACCGGGAACGCCGGTTCCCGTGTCGGACAGCGTGGATGCATGCCGCCGATCCAGCGACGATGCCCACCAGGCAAAATCGGCGCGTTCTTGCCAGCTTGTCGGCGGATGCTTCGTCGCGATCCAGGCATCGAAGGCGCCATCGCCGTCATCGACAAGTCGCATGAAACCAGTTTCGACATGCCGCGGGACAAGCTCCGCCTCGGCCAGCCGATCGCACGCATGCAGGAAGCGCTCCGCCCAATCGGCCAGGTCGCCGGCAGATGAAGGCGACGGCACCTTGGGGCTGCCGGCGGATTCGAGACAGAGCCGTAGCGCCGTGTTGCCGCCCAGGTTGATGAGATGAAGACCGGTGACGAGATCGGGCAGTGGCTCGGCGGCAGGGGCACGTGGCAGCGTGGCCAGCTGGCGAATCAGCGCGAGGATGGCCGCCTCGCGATCGTGGGGAACACCCGCGCGGAGGTCGTGCATCTGCTGGTCGATGGCCTGGCGGAGGTGTTCCTGGGCGTTCATGTTCATACGGGATGCCCGTTCGGGAGTCGACGTGTTCAACAGGAGGTATATCAGGGTCGGCGATTGGTTCGCGAATGGTTGGGGCGGGGGTGGTGAGCGTGATGTGTACATGTCGCATGCACTGGGCGGACATCGGGTACAAGACTCGAGGCTACCACGCCGTCAGCCGCCCGACGCCTGGCAGCGCGGTAATCGTTCGGCATCCGATCACCCGAATCTGGTTAATCTGTACAAATACCCCTTGGTACCGTGCCACGGCGAACGCCTGGTTGACGACCAGGGGGTTTTGCTGTGCCACTCGTCGCGACCCCGATCGGGTTTTATCAGGCGGTGCTGGCTACCTCCGTCTTCGGAGTGGCGCCCGCGCCGGTGTTGAAGACATCTTCGATCACTTCCTCAATGGGCGGGTCTTCCACCGTGAGGTCGCTGACCGGCAGGTGCGCCAGCAACCGGCTGGTGGCCGCCGCGGTGAGCGCCTTGGGCACGCGCAGTGTCAGGCCGACCGCGCTTTGCTCGACGACTTCCGCGCCGTCCACGATTGCCTCGATGCGATCATCCGGTGCCGGCGCGCCATCTTCCAGCTCGACCACGATCGTCTTGTGCGGCGAAAAGCGGCGGACAAGACCGGTCAGGCCGCCGTCGTAGAGCAACGTGCCGTGATGGATCACGATCACCCGCTCGCACAATGCCTCGACATCGGCCATGTAGTGGCTGGTGAGCAGGATCGACGCGCCGGTGCGCCGGTTGTATTCGGCGATGAACGTGCGGATGCGGCGCTGCATGGCGACATCCAGCCCGATGGTTGGCTCATCCAGAAACAACACTTTCGGCTGGTGCAGCAGCGACCCGGCGATCTCGCACTTCATCCGCTCGCCGAGCGAGAGGTTGCGGACCGGCTTGCGGATCAGCTCGGCGATGTCCAGCAGCTCGACCAATTCATCGACGCGCTGGCGGTAGTCGCTGGTGGGAATCCGGAAGATCGCCTTGTTGAGCTCGAACGAATCGGCCACGGGGATGTCCCAGGTGAGCTGGTTGCGATTGCCCATGATCAGCGCCATCTGCGCCAGGTAGGCGCGGTCGCGATTCCATGGGGTGAAGCCCAGCACATCGGCGCTACCGCTGGTGGGATGCAGCAGGCCGGAGAGCATCTTGAGGGTCGTCGTCTTTCCCGCGCCGTTAGGGCCAAGAAAGCCGACGATCTCGCCCGGCTGGATGTCGAAGCTGATCGACCTGACCGCGTCGATGTCGCGGGTCTTGCGGTGGACGAGGCTGGTGACGGCGGCGCGGAGCCCGCTGTCGCGCTCGGGAACCTGGTAGACCTTGCGCAGGTCGCGCACGGCGATGGATACATCGGGGGAGCTGGACACCCGGAGACTCCTGGTGAGGTGGGTCGTCGGGCCGGTCTGGTCCGAGACAGGTGTGAAGGATACCGCACCGTGCGGCCTTTCCTGGCCAGTGCGACTGTTTCGCTTATGGACCACGTTGCGTACAATTGATTGGAACCAGACGTGCAATTGAACGTGACATATACTTACGAGAGGCGTGGGAACATGATGGAGGTACAGTCGACGTTCCGCGCGGTTGAAATCCTGCAAACATCGGCAACGGTGGCAGCCATCGCGCTGGCCCTGGCGACGCTTATGCAGGATGAAGGACCAGTGATTGAGGACGTTCGCCTCATTCCAGTGACGCTGCTGCTGGCCGGATTTGTAGCCGTTATCAGCAGTGGATTTGCCCTCGGAGCGCTCTATGATGAGATAGGGCTGACGATTGGAGATTTAACCGACGTACGCAGGAAGCACTCGTCTCGCCGTCAGTCGGTCATTATCGTAACATGGGCGTTCATTATTCTCGGGGTAGGATATTGCTGGGTGCTGATCGATGTCGCGCCCTAAGGACAATGCATCATGACACCAAGGTACACATCCACACGCCGTATTCCTATCGGAGTGACACTCCTGTTGGTCGTCGCCGGATTTGTGCTCGTGCTCACGGGAATTCCCGTGCTCCAGGTGGTTGGCATCATGGCTCTCATGATCTCTCTAGGCGTAGCGTTCTTTGGTCCTGCTGAGCGCATCGAATCGCACGAACCAGGCAATCGAACATCGGAGCCGTCTCGCACGAATGGTGATGCGACCGACGAAGGTGATATGGATCGTAACGGATACATTAGCGTGGCTAATGGAAGCGGGCAGGTTGTTGCTGGTCCGCCAAGAGACGCCGAGACGAGCAGGCGTCGGGCGCGGAAGAAACGAGAAGAATCCGCTGGCGCACCAGGCAGGTAACGACATTCGATCAGCCTCGCCCCTGCTGTAACCTCGACCCGACAGTGGTCGAGGTTCTTCATGGTTGACCTTCCGTGGAAATCCATCAGGTACAAGACCCGATGCTATCGGCTGGCGTGTTTTGCCTACCACCGCTCCCGGTGGAGGACGTCGTCGAGCGACCTGCGGCCTCGTTTGAGCGAGCCGGACTTCGTGTCAGGTGCCGGGTGGCCGATCATGGTGACGCCGATTGGCAGGTAGTCATCGGGGATGCCGAGCAGCTCCCGCAGACGTTTCGGCTCCATCACGCCGACAAAGGCGGTGCCGAGTCCTTCGTTCACCGCCGCCAGCAACACCAGCATCAGCGACGCGCCGGCGTCGGTGTGCCAGTAGGGGATCGGCCAGTCGATCTCCTCTTCCCCCTCCAGTTTCTTGTCCGGCTCGTTGTAACGGTCGTGGTAGACCTTTTCGCTGGTGCAGATCACGATCTGGACCGGTGCCCGCGAGATGAACGGGTCGAAGCCACTGGCGACGTAGCCTTCGTCCTCACCGGCGATCTCGCCGATCGCCTTTCGCGTCGCCTCGTCGGTCACCACGACGTAGACCACGCCCTGGCTGAAACCGGCGCTGGGGGCATGCTGGCCCGCCTCGACGATCCGCTCGACCACCGCATCAGCGACGGGTTCGTCGGTGAAGTTGCGGATCATCCGCCGCGTTCGTACGACATCCAGGAAATTCATGATTGTTGGTCTCCATTCGCTTCGTCGACGTGTTGTCTGGAAGGATACCCCGGTCCCAATCTTGCCGAAGGCTACTATTTCGAAGCGACAGTGACCATTGGCGGGCAGGAGTATGAGACCGGCAGGATCGAGGCGCCCTGTTGAGCCGTTCGGGCATCGCGCAAAGTGGAGCGGACCGTGCTGATTCGCAATCAGAGCGGCTCCGTTGAGCGCCCGCATGCCAAGGGATTGATGGGAAGTAAAGAAGATCGTATACTATCTTTACTTGATCGCATCACCTTTACCCTGGAGAGCCATATGAGACGGTTTGTATCGACCATCAGCAGCAAGGGGCAGGTCACCATTCCGGCCGACATCCGAAGAAAACTCGGCGTAAACGCGCGGGATAAAATCGCGTTCATTCTTACCGACGATGAGAAAGTCGAGGTGCGTCCGGTACGCTTCACGCTGGAATCCGTGTTTGGTTCGGTCAAGGCGCTCCCGAACGAATCACTGGATCTCGATCGTGAGATTCATGATGCGACGAAGGAAGCAGTTGCCCGGAAAATGCGACGCCTGAATCGCCAATGATCTTTGTTGATGCAAACGTCTTTCTGCGCGCGATTATCGATTCACCGCTACCAGATGCTCAGCGAATGAGCCGGATTGCCCGCGATCTGTTTCGTCGGGTTGAGCGGGAAGAAGTGGAGATCACGACGTCGGATGCCGTCATTGCCGAAGTCGCGTTCATCCTCACGGCGAAGGCGCATTACCATCTGGCCCCCAGCGACGCGGCTGACCGGCTGGTTGCGATCGTGCAGTTGAAGGGTGTCAGGTTGCGGGACAAGCGTGTTGTGCTCCTGGCGCTTGATCTTTGGACCGCCCATCCGAAGCTTGGGTTTGTTGACTCGCTCGCGGCGGCATACGCACAGCATTCAGGCATCGAGCTCGCGACTTTCGATAGTGATTTTGACGACATCCCGGGCATCACTTGCTGGCGACCTGACCAGGATGGTGCGAATGGACACTGGGATGACTGATGGCGTTGTGCAATCTGGCGGCAGATGGCCGTTATTCCAACCCGGACACGCTTTGTCCGCTCGCGACGCGATACTGACGCCAGGCAGAATTGCTGTCTGGACAGTAAGGAGATCGCGCGATGGCAACGCAAACAGCGCAAATTTCACTCGACGACTTCCGTTCTGGCTTCCTGATCAACTGGAAGGAAGCCTTCGAGCAGGTGACCGGCATCTTCCTCGATGGCGGCACCTCGATGTTCGAGACGCTGGCCACGATCAGCGCCGAAGAGGCGTCGAAGCCGGTGGGGGGAGGCTGTTCCAACATCGCCGCGCAGGTCAATCACACCTGGTTCTACCTCGACCTGGCGAACCGGATGGGACGTGGCGAGGACGTGGGCAAACCCGATTGGGATGGTTCCTGGGAGGTCGGCGCGGTCGACGACGCCGAATGGCGGCGGCTGATCGACCAGCTTCGCGATGCCTACAACGAGGTGACCACCTTTGCCTCGACCTTCGAAGGCTGGGATGAGCGGTTTATCGGCGGCGCATTCGGGATGCTCGCGCATTGCGCGTATCACCTTGGCGAGATTCGCGCCGGGCTGTGCGTGGTCAAGGGCAATCGGGACAAGAGCGCATAGCCCAACCATTGTTGCAATAATGCCTCCGGTCAGGCGACAGGATGTGCCGTGCCGGGGGCTTTGTTGTGCTCAACCCGCGCCACCGCGAAACAGCAGCGCGGGGGATCACCACGATCGCAGTGCTCGGTCACCGGTACGTCCAGCATCGCTTCGAGGAGCGATTGCAGCACCCGGCAGGCATCCGGACAGCCCTTGACCGCCTGGGAAAGCGGACAGTCATAGCCGCGAATGACCAGCCGATGCTCGGTGGTATCGACCTCGGCCATGCCACCGATGTTGGTGAGTGCTTCGAGCACCGCCGGGAGGCGCTCCTCGGTGGATCCGCTGAGCGGAGGAACGGTGCTGGCGATGCGTTGCCCCACCTCGACCAGTGCCGCCTCGATCGGCTCGGGGGGCAATCGTTCCGACAACACCTGGAGCAATGTGTCCAGCACTGCGGCGTAGGGTTTGGGGAAGATGCGCTCAGCCTCGGGCGCAAGGGTGTAGACCCACGCCGGTTTCCCCGCGCCACGCCGGACGCCCTGTTGTGTGACGAACCCATCGCGCTCCATGGCGTAGAGATGGCTGCGAATCGCGTTGGCGGACAGTGCCAGCGTCGCGGCGAGATCGTCGACGGTTTTGTTTCCCTTGCGCAGGAGCAACAGGATACTGCCCCGCGTTGTCGCGAAAAATCGATCATCCCATGCGACGCGAGCCATGGTAACCTCCAGCACGATTGACTGCATCATATCCCTTAAAGCCCTTTCAGGTCAACTAAAACACAAAAGCTATTGACTTTTGTTTCTTGTCCTGTATGCTGGAATGGCTGGAAGAACCCACCGATTGAGGCGCCGCACCTCGTGTGGTCGCCATCGCGCAAGGAGTTCAGGATGAGTCGTTCTGTTTGGCGTATCGTGTCCACCATGATCGTTGCCATCGCCGTAACCGGAGCCGCAAGCAGCGGGGCGGCTGCCCAGGATGGAGCGGTTGCTCCGCATCCTTCCCATATCCACGTCGGCACCTGTGCCGAGCTCGATCCGAACCCGACGTACCCGCTCACCAATGTGGCCGCGGTGTCGCCGGACGCGCCAGCCGGGGCCGTTGAGGTGGGGCACTCCACGATCGACGCCACGCTCGATGATCTGCTGGCAAGCCCATTTGCCATCAACATCCACGAAAGTGGCGAGAATGTGGCCAACTACATCGCCTGTGGCGACGTGACGGGCCCAGTTGTCGATGGACTCTTGCTGATCCCGCTGCACGAGCAGAATGAATCCGGATATTCCGGTATCGCTGCCCTGGCCTCCAATGACGCCGGCGGCACCAATGTCTCGGTCTATCTCGCGCCGGGGCTGCACGGTGGCGATACCGCCGCCGTCACTGGCGCCAGCACTCCGGCCGCCGATGCGGCTGCCGAGACGACCGCGGACACGGCTGAAGCGCAGGAGGTCGCCGTATCGATCGCCGACTTCGCCTTCGATCCGCAGGTGCTCGAGATTCCGGTCGGAACGACGGTGACGTGGACCAATAACGATTCCGCGCAGCACACCGCGACCTCGACCGATGGCGTCTGGGATTCGGACATCCTCGCGCAGGGTGATTCGTTCAGCTTCACCTTCGACACGCCCGGCACCTACGATTACATCTGCTCGCTGCACCCCAACATGACGGGGCAAATCGTGGTTACCGGCTAACCGTAGCCGTCGATTATCGCGAATAGCTGAGAACCGCGGACCGAGGTTGCTCGGTCCGCGGTTCTGCGTGCGTGATCAGTTTGGCTGATAGAGGCGGAGGTCCGGAATTCGCTGGAAATGGCGCAGGTTGAAGGTCAACAGGGTCAATTGATACTGGATGGCTGTCGCGGCGATCAGGATGTCGAAGTCGCCGACGATCTGCCCTTGCCGCCGCAGAAACGACCTGATCTCGGCGAAGCGTTCCATGATCGGATCGGTAAGCGGGAGCATCTGGTAAGCGGAGAGAAAGTGGCGAAAGCCTGCGAGATGCGCTTGGGGATTGGCAAAGACGAAGGCTCCCTCATAGAGTTCCCCGACGGAAACAATGCTTAGGTGGACTTGGCCGTTGGGGAGATGATACAAAGTACGACTTGCCGGTTCGCGATGTGCGAGCGCCTGCAATATCCAATCGGTGTCCAGAAGGTACATCAGGGACGGTTTGCTGGGCGAGAACCAACTCTACGCGCCTCATAGATATATTCGATTACTTCGTCGATATCCAGATCCGCCCAACTCCCGAGCGTTTCGTCGAGAATTCGGTGCACTTCCTCGGCATCTGGTTCGTAGATTGGCAGCTCGTCGGGATCCACCGTGCTCAGCCGGTAGACGACGCCGCGCCGCTCCAGTAGCACGGGCGAGCCCAGCTCGGCCTCGTTCAGCAGTGGGATCAATTCGCTTTCGGATGTCACCTTGATGGGTTTCATGGTCTTTGCCATGTCCATGCACCTCCATGATGCCCAAAGTATACCCCCGCGCCGCCGACAAGCGGTTTCTCCGAGGATCATGGAGCTTCTACGGCGCGCTCGATGTACTGTACCGGCAGGCCGTTCGGGACGGCACACTGCTATGTCAGCAGGTCAGTTCGTCTAGCTAGTGACCGACGTTCGATGTGGGGTGTGTACGAACTTTAGGATTGTCTCTCCAATGAGCTATTCAACGATTGAGTAGTAAAGGCAAACACAAAAGCGCCGAAGAACGTTGACGTTCTCAGCGACGACATCTAAACTGAACAGAACGACGGGGCAAGTTTCGCGGCTCACCCGTCGTTCTGGAAGTCCGTGGGGGCGTAACTCAATGGATAGAGTCGCCTTTTCGCTAAGGGCCGGATGCGGGTTCGAGTCCCGCCGCCCCCACTTCTTCCAGAATGATAGCTGCGCAAGGATCATGCGCAAGGGGTGTCAAACCTTCAATGTGTGACGATTCTTGCAGGCGACTTGAAAGTTGAGAGTAAGAACTATGTCGACACGAACTATACGAGACATTACAGCTTTGGTTAATGAGACTCAAGTCAAACTGGACAAAGCGAAGGTGGAATGTGAGCAGCTTCAAGCGGATCTTGACTCATATCAGCGCACGCTCGAAGTCCTTAGTGAGCGTTTGGAAGATGAGGATGAAATGACGGTCCCAGCCAAGCAGATTCGCAACGAAATGTTAGCGATTCTGCGAGAGGCAGGTGAGCCAATGCATTATGGTGACATCTACGATCAACTCGTTCATCGCGGCATTCGGGTGCCGGGCAAGGATCCTCGGCGCAATGTGGGTGCGCACCTTTCAAATGATGAGCGATTCCAGAAACATGGATCTGGATACTGGGGGCTTGCTTCATGGGGCGAGGTTCCATCCGTGCAAAAGCGTAATGTTGTCTCATTGCGAGATCGCGTCCGTGATGGTTCCTCACCATCTTCTGTAGAGAGCATGCCCGATTGGTCTAAGTACGATTCACATTCTGACGTTGATAACGGGGACAACAGTGGGGATGAGGTGGAATTCAGCGACGTAACTGACTCTATGTCAGATGTTCCTTTCTGACTCCATGACTTAATGGAAGCGTAGAGGCTCGGATTACTGCCTTAAGCAGATCCGCAACCGTCGACTTGCCAGCGTCCGGTGGCCCACCGATCCATTAGACGTATGACACCGGATCCTCACCATGATCAGTCTCCGGACCTGATGCCGACCATTGTGACTTCGTTGCGGTTGTGATGCAACTGTCGCACCAGACGGATGTCGACCACGTCCCCAAGGCGGTCCACCGCGTTTTGCACGGTGCGGATCGCGGCGTGGTGCGACAGCTTCAACGTCATGATCAGCATCCCGCCGGGCCGCAGGTGCGCGGCGGCATCGATCATCAGCCCGACCGACATCGCGGGGTCCATGCGCATGTCGTTCACGACCACGTCGAAGGTGTCGCGGGTTTCCCGCAGGAATGGGCCGCTGGTGGTGCGAACGTGACGAATCCCGCGATCGCCGCGCAACCGCGGATCGAGGTCGGCCGGGTCGACGGCGACGACCTCCAGGCCGTAGCCGCGCAAGATGCGGGTCCAGCCCCCAGGGCTGGCGCCGAGATCGAGGGCGAGTCCCCGTTTGGGCGGTTGCAGGTCGGTGGTGCGAAACAGCTCCTCCAGCTTGAACTCGGAGCGGGAGATTTGCCCCTTCGGCTTCGACAGGCGCACGCGCCCGCCGGGCCAGTCGCTGAGCGAATTGGTGACACCGTTGAGCCCGAGCAGGATTTGATTGCCGGCAATGCACGCCGAAAGCACCTGTGCCGATCCCGCTCGGGCGACGTCAGTGCCGTTCTCGCGCAGCATGGTTTCCAGCTCGCGGCGCAGGGTGTCGGGTCGGAAGGCGAGATCGACCGGTCCGCTCGCCCAGACCTGCAACGAGACAGCCGGTGGCAACGGCACTGGCAGGTTCGCCCAGACATCCACGATGGCGTCCAGCGTGACATCGAGCGATTGCCGGGACGGCGCCTCGATCCGACCGATCTCCCGGAAGAGATGCCGCACGAACGGATTGGCGATCGAGGCCACCGAGCTGGCGACGTCGGTAATAGAAAGCCCTTCGGCGCTGATGGCGAGCAAGTCCTCCCCGACCGGCTGGATCAGCGCGTCGGGCAAGCCGGTTTCCAGCATCGCGCGGGCACTGTCGCGCCATTCCGACGACGAAGACGCCAAAATCCTGTCAGGCATGGTCCGCTCCTGATGCTTCCGGTTTGCGCAAGACATAGATTGACGAGCTGAGCTTGCCGAGCAGCAGGTAAACACCCCACAGATGGTCGGCGATTGTGGCTTCGTAGAGACTCCGTCCGAATTTGGCGACGAGGTCATGTTCGGCGCGGCGCATGCGGGCAATCGTCATGAGGCAGGCGCCGATATCGGTGTTGCCGGATTCGACGGCGTATTCGCGCCATTCGCTGGTGACAGGATCATGCATTTCGATGGTGAATCCAACCGCGCGGGCGACCTCCTCGAAATAGTCCGGGTCCATGTTTTCGGCGTGAATCGAGTGGGTTTCGTACAACCGCCGCGCCTCGCCGGGTTCCATCATCGGGGTGGCAAAGGTCTGGAAAACGAGCATCGCGCCGCCGGGTTGGAGCACGCGCCAGCATTCGGCGAGACCGGGGCGGAGGGCGACGTGGTTGAGCATATCGCGCGCCCAGACCAGGTCGAACGCCGCGTCACCGAACGGGAGATGCTCGATCGCGGCGTCGGAAAGCTCGATGCGCGCGGCGATATCCGCTCCGGCATCGGTCAGGCGATTCCGCGCCAGCTCGGCATGGACCGGCACCGGATCGGCGGCGACGACCTGGCAGCCAAAACGGGTGACCAGCTCGATCGCATGGATCGCGTCGCGAGAACCGATATCCAGCACGCGCGAATCGGAGTGCAGGCCGAGCTCGGCGGCATACGCGAACAGCGTCTCCGGCGACCGCGGATTGCGGGGTTTGGCGACTTCGGCCTCAAAGCCGGCGTTTTGTCGTGCCCACAGCTCGCCATAGAGCTTGTGGACACCGGCGAGGTCGGGAGCCTGGTGGGGATCGGGCATGGATGGGGTCACGATTCCCGCTTGGTCGGCCCGTTGCCGTGCGGACCAAAGACAGCGTTGACGAATCCGGCCACGTCAGACCGGTCCTCGGTGCCATCGAGCACCATCATCTCGAGCACGTCGACAAGGTCATGGTTGATATCGCCGAGCTCCTGCACGACCGGCCGGTCGTTGCGGGCCGGGGTGGGATCGGTGACGAAGTCGAACATCGCGTCGGTAAGCTGGTCGTTGTCGACAACGAGGCGAAAGAAGCTGCTGGACATGGTGAATTCTCCTGTGGATGCAACGATATGCTGCTGTGGTCATGCTTCCTGTCAAAGCTGGGACACTGTGACGATTGACCAATGCCATGAAGCCGACATATGGATCCGCTTGTGCATGGCCGATCTTCCAACGAATTCTTCACGCAATCGTTGGTCGTGACCTATGGTGTTGATACAGGAGACCGGCGATAGACAAGATAGCTGATGTCCTGTATCGCTTGTGTCAGGGTGAAGATGCCTTGCGTGACCTCGGAACGCTCCATCTGGAGTGCGAGCTCGTCGCCGCCAATGTCCAGCAGTTTGAATCGATGAATAGTATCCACGGCCTGATCGTGAACGACATGCCGCGGTACGCCGTTCACAAATGCGTAGTCCGATGCCTCTCCGTGATCAGTAAGCATGAAGTGCCGACTGTCGGTTGCTTCGAAATAGATGCAAATTCGACTGTTGTCTGGGTACAGCATCGGCGTGACGATCATGCACAGGTCATCGTGCTCTTGTACACGAAACTCGTCGTGAACGTGCTGCTGAATTGCCTCAACCATCTGGTTGCATGATGTGGCCTGTTTCATCGCAAACGCCTTTCGATCATGAGTTGTTCGGGTGGAAAGGAAGGCGTGATGTTGCTCTCTTTCAGAAATCCCAACAACGCAGCATTGATGTCGCTAAAGTCAATGTCGTGAGGATAGTAGGTCGCTCGATCCCTGGTCACCTCGTCCCAAATGTGTTTGTGATGAGTGCCTGCGTCGGATCCTTCAGGATTCGTGTGTCCAGCGGAATGGATAGTCAACTTGCGAATAGCCATATCTGGCTCAACGACGAGGACGAATGACCAGTTTGTCTTGCCAACGGTACCACGCAGAAACATATGCTCTTCGAGTGCGTCGCCTGTCACTATCGCGCGGCATTCGTACCTATCGGTCGTTCCCTGTACCCGTGTCCACCGCATCGGTTCGTTGATGCGCTTCGGCAGGCTTACCAGCCTGTCCGCATCCTGCCGCGTGAGTTGATATGCCATCTACCGGCTCCGCCATCGACGTTGTCCAATGCCCCTCAGGTTCCTCGGAACTCCAGTCTATCAGGAAAACGGCGTCGTTATCGGAGAAACGGTGCATCACACAGGGCGATTGCACCTACTATGCAAGGGCGGCGGAGATCATTGGAAAGAGTGACGCTCGAAGGTTTCTCTTGCCGCGACTCAGGAAAAGCCGATCCGGTAACAATCCGAACGACGAAACGGAAAGACCAGGACCAGTCCGGCGATGAATCCGTCGGCAAGGCAAAATACCCCAGGTTCATCACCCGTCGACGAGGACGGGGAGAGGAGCCTGGGGAATACACAACCGAGTGTACAACTGGTCTTGACTTATGATGCTGATACAGGTGACCGGCGATAGACACGGTAGCTAATGTCCTGTATCGCTTGCGCCTGGATGAGAAATACTTGTGACTACATGCAAACCGCATCAGACTCAATTCACAGTCCGCTCGAATGTTTTGGAAGTTTGCGACAAACGTACACCATAAACGAGATAGGCGACATCTTGAACCGCTGTGGCGAGTTTGAAAAGCCCCTCAGCTGCCTGGTTCGTTGGTACATCGAGGATGAGGTCACCTCCATCGATATCGGCGAGGCGAAATCGTGCCCTGGTGAGTTCGATTCGTTCACGTATCACAGGTTCATCAACCCCATGCGCGAAGGCGTAGCCCCACGCCTCACCGTTGTCTGTCAGCATTACACGATGTTTATCTCGCATGGCAATACCGATGTCAATCCTGGTGTTGTCGGGATAAAGCATTGGCGTTATCACCATGAACTGATCAAAGGCATGGATAACAGGGAATTGGCTCTGAAGTTGTTCTCCGAGCATGTGCTGAAGTGATCTACAGGATCGATGGTTCATCGTAAACGCCTCCGCACTATGAGTCGCTCAGGTGGTTGTTCCGGGATAATATTGCATTCCGCCAGAAACCCGATAAGTGCGACATTGACATCGCTAAAGTCAATATCTACAGGATAGTACGTTTCTTGGTCCTCGTGGACTTCGTCCCAAATATGCTTGTGATGGGTTCCTGCGTCGGTCCCATCCGGATTCCTGTGGCCCGGACCATGGACTGTAAGCTTTCTTATCGGGATTCGAGCATGCGTCAGGAGAAGGAACGACCAATTTGTTCGGCCAACCACGCCGCGAAGATCCATTGGTTCGTCAATGTCACGGCACACAACCCGAGCCGACAACGTATCCCGGTCGGTACCGCCTGGCATGCTTGTCCACCGTATTGGTTCGTCGATGCGCTTCGGCAGGCGTATCAGCCTGTCTGCCTCCTGCCGGGTAAGGTGATATGCCATCGACCGGCTCCGCCATTGACGTTGTCCAATGCCCCTCAGGTTCCCCGGAACTCCAGTCTATCAGGAAAACGGCGTCGTTATCGGAGAAACGGTGCATCACAACCCCCAGCCGACCTCGCGGCGTTTCGGGTTCGGGCGGCCGCGGGCCTTGCGCTGGCGCTCGACGCGGTCCGGCTGGCGGAACAGGAAGACCAGCGCCAGCCCGGCCGCGAACCCACCGATGTGCGCGAACCAGGCGACACCGCCGGTATCGGCGTTGACGCCCAGTGACAGTGATCCCTGGATCACCTGCAACACGATCCAGTACCCGATCATCATCCACGCCGGCAACATCACGCTGGTGATGAAGATGCCGAGCGTGATCAGCGTCATGATGCGGCCGTGCGGGAAGCAGATGATGTAGGCGGCGAGCACGCCGGAGATCGCGCCACTGGCGCCGATCGTCGGTATCATGCTGTCGAGGTTGGTCAGGATTTGGGCGGCGGTGGCGGCGAGCCCGGTCAGCAGGTAAAAGGCGAGATAGCGGACGTGGCCCATGACGTCCTCGATGTTGTCCCCGAACACCCACAGGAACAGCATGTTGCCGCCCACATGGAGCCAGCCACCGTGCAGGAACATGCTGGTGAGCAGCGTCAGGTAGCCCTCGCCGTTGCTGATCTCATTCGGGATCGCGCCGTAGTCATGCACGAACCGGTTGAAGTCCTGGTCGTTCAGGATGATCTCATACAGGAAGACCAGCACATTGAGAGCGATCAGCGTCCACGTAACGACCGGCGAGCTGCGCCTGCCCCGGTTGTCGTCGGTCAATGGCAACATGGAAGGCTCCCCATCCCGTCATATCCGCCCATCAGCGCGCGCTCATTCGGGGGTGGAATCCTGCGTCCCGCCCGTGACCGTGCCGATGGTGTCCTGCATGGTTTCGCCGATCCAGCCGAGCAGCATCTTGCGGGTTTCGGCGCCGCTTTGGGGGGCGAACATCAGTCCGATGATGACCCCGTAGACGAAGAATTTCACAGCCGTGCGTGCGTTGCGAATCATGGATTCATTCCTTTCCTGTCAGGTTGGCATGCCAGCGGTTGGTCGCGAGCTCAACTCGTCTTGTCGAACGTCAGGTCCGGGAAGTCGGCCGGTTTGTGTTCCGATTCCGTCGCTGATCCGCGGCTGTGGGTTGCCGCCTCATCAGGAGGCGGGGTGGTGAGCTCCTCCACTGTTGCCGCGTGGGCGCTGCTTCCCGCATTGTCATCATGCGTCTCTGCTTCTTCGAGGGTCCGAACATCCGTCACGGACAAAGACGCATCCTCCACGCGTTCATTGCCGCGATGCGGGGTTGGCGGCTTTGCGTCGGCGGCGGAGGCGCGCACTGGCGCGTGCCGTGAGGAATCCGGGTCGTCCTTCGCCAGCTTGCCCAGCTCCACCCCCACAATCGGCGCGGCGGCCCTTTCCACGAAACTCAACACCGGATTCGAAAAACGACCGCCTGTCGCAGTCTTGCTCGAGCGCTCGTCGCCGCCTGCGCTGGTCACATCGTGGGAGGTGGATGAGCCGCCGTCACGCTTTGGAACACGCCGAAATCGGGAGACGAGCTCCGGGCCATGCTGTCCGGCGGCT
>Ga0075530_1000033_pt1 | contig 52251 bp, 47 predicted proteins | sample NGEPerD_2_FD_75101 | JGI IMG/M metagenome (GOLD analysis project Ga0075530, IMG submission 75101) | Arctic peat soil microbial communities from the Barrow Environmental Observatory site, Barrow, Alaska, USA - NGEE PermafrostL1-D | ecosystem: Environmental > Terrestrial > Soil > Wetlands > Peat ... | reverse complement strand
GGCGGCTCGTCCGGCGACACAAGCGGTGTGGACTCCGGTGCAAGTGGGGAACCGGCTTACCTGCGATACCGCTGGAACAGCCCCTGCAGGGGCTTCTCCGCCAACGGCGCGGGCGCCGGCCTCGACTGTGGTGTTGCGAGAGCCTGCCCAGATCCCGCCGAGCGTTCGTGGCAGCTGTGGGGGTTATCTGCGAGAACGCAGGGCTGGGAGTACATCACCAGCGAGTGTTACGCAGAACCACCGACGGTCGCGCAGGCACCGCTCCCGACGGTGACTCCGGCGCTGGTCCTGAATGCAATCCGGCAGATGGGACTACCCAGTCTGGAGGCGGTGACGCAGCCTGCCGACAAGACCCTGGTCAACTTCGAGACGATCTTCTACACCGAGCCGGAGGCGTTCACCAGAACGGTGACGCTGCTCGGTCAGTCGGTCGACGTCGAGGCGAGTCCGAGCCAGTACGCCTGGAACCACGGCGACGGCACGACTGTCGCGACGAGCACTCCAGGGGCGCCGTACCCCTCGAAGGAGATCACGCACAACTACATCGACGCGCATGTCACCGTCGCGCCGAGCGTTGATGTCACCTACACCGCGAGGTTCCGGGTCAGCGGTGGGGCGTGGCAGGGCATCGACGAGACGGTGACGATCGCCGGTCCGACCACTGACCTTCGGATCAGCGAGGCGACCGCACTGCTGTCCGGCGAGTACGAGTAGGAGCCGTCCATAGATCGTGTTTCTGCCTGCGATTCCTGTCGGTCCCCACGATAAAATCGAAGATCAGTTCGAAACACATTGAGGCGGTGCCGAATGGCTGCAAGCCCGGTCGTCGCGGCGAGGGCGGACCCGCGTCTGCGTGAGACTGCGGATCCGCCCCTGCTCTTTCCCCTGAACGCCGGCTACGGGTCGAGTGCAACCGGCGACAAGACTTGCCGTGTGACTTGCGCTGTGCCGGGTCAGCCGACCGGCACCACGATCTCCTGGCCCTCGACCACGGCGACGCCGCGAAGTGCGTTCAGCTCCTCGATCCGGTGGATCATCTCACGCACCTCGCCCGGTTCCGCGACTGTAGAGGCGATCCCCCACAGCGTGTCGCCGTCGCCGATCTCCACGGTCCGCGTCTCGACCGGAGCGCCGGACTCCCCCGTGGCCGCGGACCATCCGCCGGACATCGTCAGAGCGGTGAACACCAGAACCACAAAGACGGCAAGCAACACCAGCCGCCCACGGCGGGTCAACCGCACGGGGGCGGGGACCGCCGAAGCAGGGGCCGGGCGTCGTGCGGGTCGACGGGTGGCCGGACGTGTGGTTCCGAAACCTGGTGTTACGGCGATGGCGCTCATCTGAGACCTCCTGGGGAAGGAGACGGCCCGGGTGGCCGTTCGGTCGGTCGTGTCTTCGGATCCTGTGTTCATGACCAGATGTCTATCCGGGGCCGCCGACAGTTCCGGCTCGGCGGGTTCGAATCTCTGTTCGATCGAACACATGTACGAACGTAGACGACCGCACGTACAGAAATCAAGCAACTCGCCGAACAGATGTTCGAACACCGCCGCGGTCACGAGGACCGCGGACCCGGGAGAACTTCCCGGTCCCGGCGGGAAGCGGCCCGATGCCACCGGCCCCCGCCCCGACCACGCTGAGGTCAGCACACGGAACGGCCGTGTCTGATCATCCGGAGGTCCCCATGTCCACAACTGCGAGGTTCGCTCCCCCCGGCCGCGAGCCCATCCCGAGCCGACTGTGGAAGGTGGCCGGCGGCTTCGCGCTCGCCCACGTCGTCCTGCTCTTCATCGGGCTCAGCCAACAGAGCCCCGCCTCATTGAGCGACGGACCCGAAGGCGTCGAGGAGGCGTACGGCGACGCCAGCATCGTCAGCATGTACACAGGCGGGACCATCGAGCTGCTCGGCTTCCTCAGCCTGCTGGTCGCCACCGTCTTCATCGCGCGCGCGATCGGCCGGCGTACCGAGGCCGGACGCTGGGCGGCACAGACCGGCCTGATGGCCGGAGTCGGCTATATCACCGCCACCTTCGCGACCGGCCTCCCCGCCGGCGCCGCGGCGGTGTACGGCGCCCAGCACGGACTCGACTTCGAGACGGTCTTCGCGATCAACAACGTCCGCAACTTCGCCTACTTCGTCAGCCTGATGCTGCTCGGCGCCCAGACCATCTCCATCGCGGTCGCCGCCCTGAGTGACGGGGTCGGCACCCGTTGGCTCGGGTGGGGCGGTCTCGTCACCGGCACGGTGCTCGTCGCCGCGCCAGCGCTGGCCTCCGTCGGGCAGCAGGACTGGACGACGCTGCTGTGGCTGGTCTGGTGGATCGGCGTCGCCGTCTTCATGCTCCGTCACAAGCCGACCGCCGCGTTCAACGACGACTCCGGCCACGCCCAGCAGGAATCGTCGGGAGGGGTGACGGATCCAGCCGCCATACGTCACGCTTGAGTCGAGGTGAGGGGATGAGAAGCGCGCGGATCTCAGGGGTACTGCTGTCCGCGACCCTGGCGGTGGCTGGTGCGCTCACCTCCGTCGTGCTCGCGAGCGGCACCGGCCTCCCGGTCAACGAGATCGCGGTCGCGCTCGTCCTCCTCACCTACACCAGCGTTGCCGCAGTCATCGTGCTCGCCCGGCCAGGTCAGCTGGTCGGGCGGCTGATGTTCTTCGGCGCGGTTGCCTGGGGAGTAGGCGAGGGCGCCCTGGCACTCGGCGTGCTCGACTACGCGCCCGGCACCGAGCGCACAATCGATGCCTGGCTGGTGACGCTCGGCTCGGCCGCACGTGGCCTGGGATGGCTGGTACTCGTCCTCGCCGTCCCCTTGGTCTTCCCCGACGGACGGCTCGCCTGGCCGCGCAGACGAGCGCCGATCGTCGTCGTCGCCACGGCCATCGGGGTGTTCACCGCTACGACGCTGGCCTCGCCCACCCCGTTGGTGAACAGTGTGCCCGGGATGGACAGCCCCACCGGGCTCCCGGCCAGGTTCACCTTCGTGATCGACCTGCTGGCGATCTCGGCGCTCGCGCTCTCGGTGGTCGCGCTCGGCGTCGCGATCGCCGGCCTCGTTCGTCGCTGGCGCAGCGGCGACGAGTTCCAGCGCCAGCAGCTGCTCTGGTTCTCGGCGGCGTTCGCCATGCCGTTGCTATTCCTGCCGATGATCGCCACCCCCGCGGCCGAGCCGTGGATGTTCGCACTGGTCACCATTCCCGTCCCCGTGGCGGTCGCGGTCGCGCTCTTCCAGCGACGGTTGTACGACGTCCAGCTCGTCGTCTCGCGCACGCTGACCTATGTCGCACTCTCGGCCGTCGTCGCAACTCTCTACGCGATCACCGTCGGCGGGGTCGGGGCGCTGCTCCGCGAACGCGGTGCACCCTGGCTCGCCTGGGTCGCCGCCGGAGTGATCGCGGTGACGTTCGCCCCGCTGCGCAACATCTTGCAGCAGGCTGTGAACCGATTGACCTACGGCCAGTGGTCCCAGCCCGCCGACGTACTCGCCGCCACCGGTCGCAGGCTGGCCGACGCGTCCGACGTACCCGGCCTCCTCCACACGCTCACCGAGGAGCTCGGCACCGGCCTCGGCGTGAAGTACGTCGAGATCTCCGACACAGCCGGCCGCAGGCTCGGCGCTCACGGGATCTCCACGCAGACCTACGACGAGCTCCAGCTCACGGCGTACGGCGCCCCGGTCGGCGTCCTGCGCTGGAGCCGGGAACGCCTGCGCGAAGCGGACCGGAGACTGCTCGAGGACGTTGCCCACCAGCTCGGCGGCGTGGTGCACGCGGCCAGCCTGCTCGAGGCGGTCCGCGACGCGCAGGAACGGCTCGTGCTCGCCCGCGAGGAAGAAAGACGCCGGATCAGACGGGACCTGCACGACGGGCTCGGTCCCGCCCTCGCCAGCCTGACGCTGCAGGTGGACACCCTGCGCAACAAGCTGGGCCTGCCGCTGCTCGACCTCGACGGCGAGTTGCTCCGGGTCCGGGGCGGGATCCAGTCCACGGTGGCAGACGTGCGGCGGATCGTGGAGGGCCTTCGCCCCCCGGCCCTCGACGAGCTCGGCCTGGAGTCGGCGATTGACCAGCTCGCCGACCGACTCACCCACGAGACCACACTGGTCGTCGACGTCGAGGTCCCGCCCCTCCCCCCGATCCCCGCAGCCGTCGAGGTGGCGATCTACCGGGTGACCCAGGAGGCACTGACCAACGTCGTCCGCCACTCCGGCGCCACCCGCGCCGGCGTCCAGATCGCGCTGCAGGACAACGGGATCGCCCTCCGGGTCACCGACAACGGCTCCGGCCGCGTCGATGCGCGACCTGGCGGCGTCGGGCTGACCAGCATGCGCGAGCGGGCCCGGGAGATCAGCGGCACGACGAGCATCCACGCCGTGCCGGGACAAGGAACCACCGTGACGATGTCGTTGCCGCTTGCCGGTGTGCCCACGCCGCAACGGGAGGTGGCGACATGATCACCGTGCTCATCGTCGACGACCACCCCCTGTTCCGCGAAGGCCTGTCCGGCTTGCTCGCCACGGTCCAGGATGTGCAGGTGGTGGGGTCGGTCGGCGAGGGTGAGTCCGCCGTCCGTCGTACTCTCGAGCTCCGCCCCGACGTCGTACTCATGGACCTCAACCTGCCCGGAGTCCCCGGCCTCGAAGCCACCCGCCGCATCCTTGCCAGTGGAGTTAACGCGAACATCCTGGTGCTCACCATGGTCGACGACGACGACAGCGTGCTGGCCGCGCTCCGGGTGGGTGCGCGTGGCTACGTGCTCAAGGGAGCGGCGCAGGAAGAGGTCCTCGCAGCGATCCGCGCGGTGGCCTCAGGCGGTGCGGTCTTCGGCCCGGGGGTGGCCGAGCGGGTGCTCTCCGGCGGACGCAACCAGGGCAACCGCGACCTCACCGAGCGGGAGGCCGAGGTGCTCGCGCTCATCGCGCAGGGTCGGAGCAACCCCGAGATCGCCGGCGAGCTCGGCGTCAGCGTGAAGACCGTGCAGAACCACGTGTCCCACGTGCTGGCCAAGATGCAGGTGCGTGACCGGACGCAGGCGGCGCTGCGGATGCGCGGGCTCTAACCGGGTCTCGACGAGCTCGACCGTCGAATGGCGCGACGTCCCTGCCAGCGCAACAACGGCTCCGCCCTCATCGACACCGACGGGGTGAGTGCGGTGAAGCGGGCCATCCCCCCGCGCCAGCCAGGGACCGTCCGGACCACCCGCCGCGTGCCGATCATGGCGACAGCCGCGGCCCCCACCTGCTCCGCAGACAGCATCCGACCCCCCGAATGCACGAGCGCCTTCGCCCGTCCCGACGGGACCATCGCGTCCACCATCTGCGTGGCCACCCCGTCCGGGCAGAGCGCGTGCACACGCACCCGGCGTGGGGTCTCGGCGTTGACCGACATCGACAACGACACGACTGCGGCCTTCGTGGCGGCGTACACACTCAGCCCCGGCACCGGCCCGTGCCCCGACAACGACGCGATGTTCACGATGTCCCCGCCGCTGTCTCCGAACGCGCCGAGTGCGGCGCGCGTCCCCCAGATCGTGCCGAGCAGGTTCACCTCGACCAGCTGTGAGACCGAGCCCGACGACAACTCGCTCACCGTGCCGTCGTGGCCGACCCCGGCGTTATTGAACCAGACGGCGCACGGCCCGTGCTCGAGAGCCGTATCCGCCACGACCTGGTGCGCAGCCTCATCGCGTACGTCGTGCGCCAGGCCCGCGACTGCGCCGATCTGATCGGCGGTACGGCGGACGGACTCCTCGTCGACGTCGGTAACCACCACGCGATAGCCACGCCGAACCATCAGCTCGGCGATTGACCTCCCGATCCCACGGGCGCCGCCAGTGACAACAGCAGAGGCATTGCGTTCCATGGGAGCACTCAAGCACACCGACACGCCCGTTCGAACAGATGTTTGAACAAGGCCGTGGATCGGTCTACGTTGAGTCCAATCGATCACAGAGCCACGGAAGAGGCAGCACGATGGCAGCAGGCAAGGGGACGCGGCCCACGAAGGCGGCGCGCGGCAAGGTCACCGAGCTCCCCGATGGTCCTCCGGATGCGACCGGGCTGAGCCCGCGACAGCAGCGGGTGCTCAACGTCATCCGCGACTCGGTCGAGCGTCGCGGATACCCCCCGAGCATGCGAGAGATCGGCGAGCGGGTCGGCCTGACCAGCTCCTCCTCGGTCGCGCACCAGCTGCGCACGCTCGAGGCGAAGGGCTACCTGAAACGTGACGCCAACCGGCCGAGGGCTCTCGAGGTGCTGCTGCCCGACGCCGCCCGTCGTTCGGTCGGGTCGATCAGGGCTGAGTCCGGGGTCGACGAGACTGGATTGGGCGACGCGATGCCTGCAGCCACCTACGTTCCGATGGTGGGACGGATCGCCGCCGGTGGGCCGATCCTCGCCGAGGAACGGGTCGAGGAGATCTTCCCGCTGCCCAAGAGCCTGGTCGGCGACGGCACCCTGTTCCTGCTCGAGGTGGCCGGCGACTCGATGATCGATGCGGCTATCTGCAACGGCGACTACGTCGTGGTTCGACAACAGCCCAACGCTGAGAACGGCGAGATCGTGGCCGCAATGCTCGACGACGAGGCCACCGTCAAGACGTTCCAGCGCAAGGACGGCAAGGTGTGGCTGCTCCCGCACAACGAGCAGTACGACCCCATCGACGGCACCGACGCCACCATCCTCGGCAAGGTGACAGCGGTCCTTCGCCGGATGTGAGTCCGGGAGACGCTCACTCCAGGCGTACGACGAGCAGGGGACCGCCGTCATACCGGCCACCGTCGATCGCCAAGACCTGTTGCTCGGCATAGATCACCGGTTCGGTGGTCTCCTCGGACGGCCGGTCGATCAGCGAACCGATAATGCTGTGCCCGTGCACGATCCGGGTGCCACCGAGCGTCCCCAGCATCTGCCGGGCAACCGTGGCGCCGTCACGGCCGGCGAAGTGATACCTGCTCGTGAGCCGCGCCCACACCTCCCAGTGCCCCTCCAGATTGGCGGGGGAGGAGAGCATCTCGCGGACCGTCTCGTTGATCTCGTCAACGGAGTCACCCCACCCGAGATAGGCGGAGGTGTCGGAGTGCATCAACAAGTACTCCCCCACCCGCGCGAGCAGCGGCAACCCTGCCAGCCACTCCAGGTGCGCGTCGGTGAGCGCCTTCTGGTCTGTGGCCAGGCCTCCGTTGATCCGCCAGCTGTCGGCGAACCTGCTCTCGGGGAACCGGCTCATGCCGAGCGTGAGCGCCTCATGGTTGCCCATCAACATGTGCACCTGGCCGGGTGCCTGCTCCTGCAGGGACATCACCAGGTCGATCACGCCGATCCCGTCCGGACCGCGGTCGGTCAGGTCACCAAGGACCCACAGCTGGGCACCGGCACCGGTCCATTGACCCTCGGGGGTGGTCAGCTCGAACTCAGCGAGCCCTGCACACAGGTCGGCACGGTAGCCGTGCACGTCGCTGACCACGAACAGGGGCGCCATGCCTCCCATCGTCTCAGGTGAGACGATGGGAGGCCCAGCGGCATCGCGCTCCCCCGCGCGACCCGCTCGCCTGTGGCGTCGAGGTCAGCGCTCAGGCTTCAGTTGCCCACGAAGCGCCCCGTCGGGGAACTTGTTGTTGTGCACGTTCACGTAGTACTTCCTCGGCTGCTCCAAGATCTCGGCGACGGTCTGCCCGCCCTCGAACTTGCCGGGCTCCCCTTCGGTTAGACAGTCCCCGGCGTTGCCATCGGCGGGAGCCGCGAGGTTCGCCACGACCGGACCGTTGGTGCCGCGTCGACGTTCATGGATGTGGGCCGCTTGCGCCTTTCCGATCTTGTCGACGGTCAGCAGGTAGCACAGGGTGGTGGGGTCACCGTCGACGCCGAAGACGTAGGCCGGATGGGAATGGTTCCAGCGGGCGAATAGTCGAGAAAGACAACGGGAGGTGAATACTCGGCGCCCAACGTCACCAATGTGCCGGGAAATCGTTGCCCTTTGTGTGACCAACCGCCAGAATCAGACGATGCAGGACACATCCGCCATTTCGCCCCCGGATCTCGACCGTCGCTCTCTACTGGTCGCCGGCGCGGCAGGAGCAGGCGCGCTCGCGCTCGACGTCGGGTTCGCGGGGCACGCGGACGCCGCCGCGAACCGCTACTTCAAGCATGGCGTCGCCTCCGGTGACCCGTACCCGGACAGCGTGATCCTGTGGACCCGGGTCACACCGAGCGCCGCAGCCACCGCCGGGTCCGGCAAGGGCCCACGGGTCAGCGTGCGATGGCAGGTCGCCCGCGACGAGGCTTTCGAGAACGTCGTGTCCGAGGGCACCTTCGGCACCGGGCCCGGACGTGACCACACCGTGAAACTCGAGGCCGGTGGCCTACGGCCGCGCACCAGCTACTACTTTCGCTTCCTCCACCGAGGCGTGGCCAGCCGGGTGGGACGGACCAAGACCGCTCCGGCGCATAACGCGACCCCTCGCCGGTTGCGCTTCGGGGTGGTGTCCTGCTCGAACTGGCAGGCCGGGTGGTTCTCGGCGTACCGCCACCTTTCCGAGCGTGACGACCTCGACGCCGTGCTGCACCTCGGCGACTATCTCTACGAGTACGCCCCCGGCGAGTACGGCTACGGCAACTCCAACGAGGACATCCGCCCGCACGTGCCGGCCAGGGAGATGGTCAGCCTAGCCGACTACCGCCAACGCCATGCGCAGTACAAGACCGACCGGGACCTGCTGGACCTGCACGCCAAGGCGCCGTTCATCGTCACCTGGGACGACCACGAGACCACCAACGACGCCTACCGCAACGGTGCGGAGAACCATCAGCCCGAGACCGAGGGCGACTACAAGGTGCGACGGGCTCGCGCCTACCGTGCCTACGACGAGTGGATGCCGGTCCGGATGGGCAGCGCCGCCGATCTCGGCGACGGGACCAAGCTCTACCGCCGGATCCGGTTCGGCAATCTGGCCGAGCTCTCGATGCTCGACCTGCGCACCTACCGATCCAAGCAGGTCGCCAACGGCCTCAGCGGAGTCAGCGACCCCGACCGCACGATCACTGGCGACGCGCAGCTGAACTGGCTCAAGGACTCGCTGCGCAACAGCCGCGCGCAGTGGAAGCTGGTCGGCAACCCGGTGATGATCGCGCCCGTGGTGTTCCCGCCCCTTCCCGCAGACGTCACGAGCGCGGTCAACGACGTGACCGGGCTGCTCCCCGAGGACGGTGTCCCCTACAACGTCGACCAGTGGGACGGCTACACCGCCGACCGGCGCAAGATCTTCCGGCACCTCGCCGACCACGGCGTGAACGACACGGTGTTCCTCACCGGCGACATCCACTCCGGCTGGGCGTGCGACCTTCCCCTGGACGCCAGCACGTATCCGGCGACCCGGTCGGTGGCGACCGAGTTCGTGTGCACCAGCGTCACCAGCAACAACCTTGACGACATCACCGGCACACCACCGCGAACGACGAGCCTGGTGGTCGAGGCGGGCATCCAGACCAGCAACCGGCACGTCAAGTACCTCAACTTCGACGACCACGGCTACTCGGTTCTCGACGTGACCTCGCACCGCACCCAGATGGACTACTACAAGATCAGCGACCGCGCGAAGCGGAACGCCACCTCGGAGTGGACCGCCTCGTGGGTCACCGAGGCGAACTCGCAGACCGTGCACGCGGCCACCAGTCCCGTGGGCGCCACTGCCGGGGACGCGCGATGACGCCCGAGCTGGACCGTCGCTCCTTCCTCCGGGTCGGCGCCGCTGCGGGTGCGACGTACCTCTTCTCCTCGAGCCCCGCTGCACCGGCTGCGAGTGCGGCGCGCAGCAGGAAGCGGGTCTATGTCCTGGTCGTCGACGGCTGCCGGCCCGACGAGATCGGCTCCGGTCTGATGCCGCGCCTGCAGGCGCTGCGCGACGGCGGTACGAACTTCCCACGTGCCCGGTCGCTGCCCATCATGGAGACGATCCCCAACCACGTGATGATGATGACCGGGGTGCGGCCTGACCGCAGCGGCGTGCCGGCAAACGTGATCTACGACCGCCGCGAGCAGGTCATCCGCGACATGGACCGTCCCGCCGACCTGCACTACCCGACAGTCATCGAGCGGCTGAACCGGGACGGGCTCACCACCGGCACCGTCTTGTCCAAGGAGTACCTCTTCGGCATCTTCGGCAAGCGGGCGACCCATCGCTGGGAGCCCGGGCCGATCGTCATCCCCGTCAGCGGGCATGCGCCCGACCAGTCCACGATGGACGCAGCCCTCGCGATGGTCGAGGAGTTCGACCCCAACCTGGTCTTCGTCAACCTCGGCGACTGCGACCGGGCCGGCCACAGCGACGTGACGGGGCCGACCGCGCAGGCCGTCCGGCGGGCAGCGCTGGTCAGTTCCGACACCCAGGTCGGCCGGTTCGTGGACATGCTCACCTCCACCGGCCGTTGGAGGAACTCGGTGATGGTCGTCCTCGCCGACCATTCGATGGACTGGTCGCTGCCCAACCGGCTGATTTCTTTGCAACCCGCGTTCGACGCCGACGGTCTGCTCGCCGGGAAGGTGCAGATCGCGCAGAACGGCGGCGCGGACTTGCTCTACTGGATCGGCCGCGACAACCGTCGTAGGGCCGCGGTCGATCGGATGCGCACCATCGCCCGGGCAACTCCCGGTGTGCTCTCCACGCACTCGGGCGCGGACCTGAAGCTGGGTGCGCGCGCCGGTGACCTGATCGCCTACTGCAAGTCCGGGTGGCGCTTCAGCGACCCGGCGCCACTGTCCAACCCGATCCCCGGCAACCACGGACACCCCGCGACCAGGCCCATCCCGTTCTTTCTCGCCGGCGGCAGCCGCCTGGTCGGAAGCGGCGTCAGCTCCCCCCGGCTGGCACACACGATCGACGTGGCACCGACGGTGGGCAAGATCTTCGGTCTTGGCGAGCCCCGAGGCGGGTACGACGGGCGCGTCCGGATCTAACCTGGAGCACGCGAGGTAGTTCTCACCACCCACGGCGTAGGTTCACCTGTGTCATGCCTCGCTTCTCCTGCCCCCGCCACTTGTCAGCCCTTGCCACGGGATCGATAGTGGCAACGCTCCTCGCCGGATGCACCGCGGGCACCGAACCAGCTGCAGTCGATCCGGCGACCGATCCGACGACCCCGCGGACCAGCGCAAGCCCGTCTCCGCCGCCACCGACCGACCTCCCGGAACCACCACCCCCGCGTTTCCGCGCGTCGAAGGCGATGGCCGACGTGCGCCTCCTCGCGGGTGAGATCGGTCCCCGACTCGCCACCGGCCCCGGCTTCCGGAAGGCCGGAGGAGTCGTCACGCGACGTCTTTCCGAGCTCGGATACGACACCGAGCGCCAGGGCTTCCCGCTGCCGGCCGGGGACTCGTGGGGAGTTCCCGTGCGGGCCGGCCGCTCGTTCAACGTGATCGGGATGCCGAAGAGCTTCGACGCAGGTGAGCCGCACGTCATCATCGGCGCCCACCTGGACACGGTCGCGGTGGCTCCGGGCGCGGAGGACAACGCCAGCGGGGTCGCGGTGCTGCTCGAGCTGGCCCGGCTGGCCTTGGTGGTCGAACCGCGACTGCCGAGCGTGTTCATCGCGTTCGGTGGCGAGGAGCCGCGTGGACAGGGCGACGACCTGCACCACTTCGGCTCGCAGCACTACGTGAGGGCGATGAGCCGACCCCAACGTCGGGGGTTGCGATCCATGGTGTCGTTGGACCGGGTAGGTGTCGGAGGCAGTGTCCCGGTGTGCACCGGACCATTGTCGCCGCCCGAGGTCCAGAACCGGATCGTCGCGCTCTCGCAGGTCGAAAGCATCGCGTCCCACAGGTGTGAGCTGACCACCAGCGACCACTGGTCGTTCGAGAAGGCCGGGTTCACTGTGGCTCGGCTCGGAAGCACCCCCTACCCGGCGTACCACTCCGAAGCCGATCTGCCGGCGGTGGTCAACCCACGCCAGCTCTCCCGGACCGGGCGACTGGCATGGGCGTGGCTGACGTAGCCCACATGAGTCGCAGCGTGTCGATGCCTTCGGAGAACGACTGCACCCGCGGGGCGAAGTTCTCGTCCATGGCGTAGGGCACGAAGTCGGCCTTCTTCAGGTCATCGCCCCAGAACGTGAGCTCGAGCAGCAGCCCCTTCTGGGTCTCCTCCATGAAGTCCATATCGAAGACGAAGTTGCCCAGCGAGTGCACCACCAGCCGACCGTCCACCATCTCGGTTCCCTGGACCCAGTGCGGATGTCCGCCGACCACCAGGTCGACCCCCGCCGAGACGAGACGTCCGGCAACGCGGCGTTGTATCGGGTCGGGAACGTTGGTGTACTGCGTGCCCCAGTGCGGCAGAGCGACCACCACATCCACCTCGGCCTCTAGCCGGCCCACGGCCCCCAGGAATCGGTCGAGCTCGGCGCGGTTCAGGGGCCCGGTCCGTGGCGGCATGCTCACCGAGACGGCGCCCGGCTGTCCGCGCCTCACCTTCGGTGTCTCGCCGATCGCGTTGAAGCCAAGGAAGCCGAAGCTGACACCGGCTCGCTCGACCACTGCCGGCTGCCACGCAGTGGCGGGGTTCCCGCCCGCGCCGAACGTGTCGAACCCACCTGCTCGCAGACGACGTACTGTCTCCACGAGTGCCCGGTCTCCGAAGTCACCCAAATGGTTGTTCGCCAGGCTCAGCACGTCGAACCCGGCATCGCGGAGCCCGCCCACCACTGCCGGGGGCGCAGCGAACGAGTCCCCTCCCTGCGTCGGCGCACCAGCTCTCGACAGGGTGTTCTCGAGGTTGCCGACGGTGATGTCTGCGGCGGCCAACCGGCGCTGCATGGGCCGAAGCGCCAGCGACGGGTCGCCTCCTGCAGCCGCCGCGGCGTCCGCAACCCCCCGGCCGAGCATGATGTCGCCCACGACGCTCATCCGCACGACCGGTCCTTGCCGCGGTGCTTGCCTTTGGGGCGCAACCGTGCGGATCGGGTAGCGCCGCGGGCGGGTCAGCGGGTCCACGCCGCCGACCCGCACGCTCTGCACGATCGGCCCGACGGCATCGCCGGGCACGACCGCCACGGTCGCTGGGTCAGCGGCCACTGCCCGAACGGCCGCGCCCGCGGAGTCCATCTGGAGACGATCGGGCGTCGGTGTCCCCGGGGCAGCGACAACTCGTTCGGCGCTCGCCGCGCCCGGATCCCCGGCGATCACTGCCCGGGCCGACGAGACGGACAGGGCCAGCGGCCGCCGGGTCGTCGACGCGATAATCACCAGCGGTTGCGTAGGGGCCGGATCAGCAGGTGTTCGCGACGATGGGGCACCCGGCGAGACAACTGCCGAGGGCGCTGGCGAGGGGGAACCTGGCGTGCTGGCCGGCCCGGTGCACGCGGCACCAGCCACGGCCACCGCGAGCATCCACACGCCGCGCGTCACCGTTCAAGGATATCGAACGTATCCCGCAGGGTGGTCCCGCTCGTGCGTACGAAGGTCTCCCTGATGCGTCTCCGGGTGACGGTGAACTGCGCAAACCCCGGCGTGGTCGCACCCACCTTGGCGAAGTAGCGACGCTCGCTGTCGTCCACGTCCGCGCGCACCTCGGTCCTCCCGAAGCTCCCGGCCGTGACCAGGACGGTTCCTCGGCCTTTCTGGTACACGCCGTCGGCGCCGTTGTCCACGACGCAGTCCGCGTCGAAGATCCCTGGCCGCACGCGGGTGCAATCGGACTTGTTGAGCCGCAGCTGCTTGCTTCGCTCATACATGTGGTTGTGGCCACCCAGCATGACGTCGACGCGCTTCTTCAGCAGCAGGTTGAACACTGCCGGTCCTGAGTCACAGCCGTGCCGGGGTCCGGTGGTCAGGCACGGGTAGTGCGCCCCCACGATGATCCACCGGGTCCCAGCCTCGCGCGCACGCCGGATCTGGCGCACCAGCCAGGCCCGATGCGGAGAACCTGGTCCATAGGTGTGCCGCTCCCCCTCCACGGTGAGTTTCGGCGCGATCATGATGAACTGGGCGAGCGGATCTCCGGCCGGGTAGCCGAAGGAGTACTCCGCTCCGTACACACTGCCGGGGCCGATCGTTGAACCGAGCCGGTCGGGCAGGCAGTCGGTGAAGTTGGTGATTAGCCCGTCGGTACCACCGTCCTCCTCGTGGTTGCCGACGAGCAGCTCAAAGGGGAATCCTGCGCCCTTGCCCGGCAGGCGGTCCTTCACGTAGTCACACCACGCCTGGTCACTCGATGTCTGGTCGTAGTCGAGATCGCCGAGCGCGAGGAAGAAGCTGGAGGTGGAGCGATCGAGCGCCGCCAGGCTCGCGGCGGTCGCGGCGTTTGCGCCAAGGTCACCGGCGGCGGCGAAGGTGAAGGCACGCGAGGTCGACCCGGTCCCAGCGCTCGACAACCCAGCGCTCGACGGCCCGGGTTCGGGCGAGCTCGATCGCTTCGCCCCGACGGTTTGCGCCTCTGCGGGAGGAGTGATCGAGTACGCAGCTGTCGCGCCGAGACAGACGAGCCCGGCGGCCACCCGTCGAGCAAGCGCCGGGGTGAAAAAGCTCATGGATAAGACATTACCGTCTAAAACGGTTCCCAAGCGGATACTCAGCCCGAAAGACGCTTAAGTGCCTGGAGCACGACAGTGCGGTCGGTTGTGGGCCACATCGGAGCCAGCGAGGCCCGCAGAAAACCGCCGTACCGGGCGGTGACCAGCCGCGGATCCAGGACGGCCACGACTCCCTTGTCACTGGTGGTGCGGATCAACCGGCCGGACCCCTGGGCCAGGAGCAGCGCTGCGTGGGTGGCGGCCACCGCCATGAAGCCGTTGCCCCCTGCCCTGTCGACGGCCTTCTGACGCGCCGACATCAGCGGGTCGTCTGGCCGGGGGAACGGGATCCGGTCGATCAGCACCAGCTGGCACGTCTCACCGGGGACGTCGAGACCCTGCCAGAGGCTCAGTGTCCCGAAAAGACAGGCGTGCGGATCCTCGACGAACAGTCGCGCGAGCTCCGGCAGCTGGGCGTCGCCCTGCGCCAGGATCGTCAGGTGCGGCAACCGCTCGCGGACCACCTCGGCGGCGGCCTCGGCGGCGCGCCTGCTCGAGAACAGTCCCAGGGTCCGGCCGCCGGCGGCATCAACGAGGCCGACGATCTCGTCCAGCTGAGCCTTCATCAGCCCGTCCCGACCGGGCGAGGGGAGGTGCCTGGCAACGTAGAGGATCGCCTGCTGTGCGTAGTCGAACGGGGAACCCACGTCGATCCCGCGCCATGGCAAACGCTCGGCGACCTCCTCGATCTCAGGCTCTGCGGGGCCAGAACCCAGAGAGTGGTCCACGCGCTCGCTCGGTTTGAGCCCGATACTGCTGGCCAGGGAGTCGAAGTCGCCGCCGAGCATCAGTGTCGCGCTGGTGAGCACGACCGTCTTGTGGCTCAGCAGCTTGTCGCGCAGCGGTCCCCACACCTGAAGCGGCGCCACGCACAGCTGGCTACCCCCACGGTTCCGATCCCGCTCGGCCAGCCAGAGCACATCGGTCTCGGCGTGGGCCGCCATCCGCTCGGTGTTCTTGAAGATCTCCTGCACCCAGCCCTTGGCCTGGGTGAGGCCCGGATCGGCGCCTCCCTCGGACGGCTCCTTGGGGAAAGCCGAGAGGACAGACCTGGCCGCGTCGCGCACAAGTGCCAACGCATCTGCCAGCGAGGTGGGAAGCGTGTCGAGCCGGCGCCCACCCGTACAGCTGTCGTAGGCGGCGCGCAAGGCATCCGCCGCATCGGTGAGGTCGTCGGCCTCGGACCCCTCGACGTGTTTCTGGGAGCGCTTGGCCGCCCGTTCGATCTCCGAGACGGACAGCTCGTCGGTGGCAGCCTGGGTGACCCTCGCGGACAGCTCGTGTCCCTCGTCGATCACCACCACGTCGTACTCGGGGATCATCGGAACACCCTCGATGGCGTCAATGGCGAGCAGCGAGTGGTTGGTGACGACCAGCTGCGACCGCCCCGCTTTCTCCTTGGCGCGCTCCGCGAAGCACTCGAGCGCGAAGGGGCACTTGTTCGCGCCCAGGCATTCGCGATGGTTGACCGAGACCTGCCGCCACACCTTGTCGGTGTGTTGGGGGGCAGCGTCCCTTTCCCCGGTGCCACCGGCGCCCGACTCCTTCTCCGCCCACTCGCGCAGCTCGAGCACCTCCTTCCCCATCGAGCCCGCGAGCTCTTCGGCGGCCTCGGGGACCGAGAACCCGAGTACTCCCTGGTCGTCGGGAACCCCCTCGCGGATCCGGTGCAGGCACGCGTAGTTGGAGCGGCCCTTGAGCACGGCGTACGTCGCATCCGCGCCCAGCATGTGCTTGGCCGCCTTCAACAGAGCCGGGATGTCGCGCTCGACGAGCTGATGCTGCAGCGCGAGGGTCGCAGTCGCGATCACGACGCGCCTGCTGTGCAACAGTGCGGGAACGAGGTAGGCCAACGACTTGCCGGTGCCGGTGCCCGCCTGGACGAGCAGGTGCTCGTGCTGGTTCATCGCCCTCGCGACGGCCTCGGCCATCTGGATCTGGCCCTGCCGCTCCTCCCCTCCGAGCGCGTCGACCGCCCCGGCGAGAACCTCTCTGAGCGCAGGCTTGGCCACCGGCGCCGACCTAGACGACAGCGCCGGAGTCGGCCGGCCCGCGACCGGTCCGATTCACCTTCTCCTTGCGCACGGGTGACAAGGGCCACCGTCTCTGCAGCATCACGGCCATCGGCGTGGCGAAGAACACCGAGGAGTAGGTGCCGATGACGAGACCGAGCAACAGCGCTATCGCGAAGTCACGCAGCGAGTCGCCGCCGAGGATGGCCAGCGCGGCCAGGATGAACATCGCGCCCAGACCGGTGTTGACGGTGCGTGGCATGGTCTCCAGGACCGCCTGGTTGGCGACCGGTTGGAAGCTTCTGTCCTTGCTGCCGACCCAGTCCTCACGCACCCGGTCGAACACCACCACCGTGTCGTTGACCGACAGGCCGACGATGGTGAGCGCGGCGGCCAGGAAGACCCCGTCGATCGGTTTGTCGAACCACGCGAACACCCCGAGCACCAGGACTACGTCGTGGAACATCGCGGTGACCGCGGACGCGCCGAAGGTCCACTTGAAGCGCACGGCGAGGTAGAGCATCTGCGCGACCAGGGCGATGCCGAACGCGATGAGTGCCTTGTCGCGCAGCTCCGAGCCGAGACTGGGCCCGATCAGCTCGTCCCGCTCCTTTGTCGCCCCACCGGCGGCGTCCCCGATCGACTCACGGATCGTCACCTCGTCCTGGTTGCTGACCTGGCCGGTGCGGACGGTGATCTTGTCGTTGTCCGACTCCTGCACGACCGCACTGGGGAACCCCGCATCCACGACCGCCGCTCGCGCGTCGTCGACATTGAGGGGCTGCGCCGTGGAGTACTCCATCAACCTGCCACCGGTGAACTCGACGCCGAGGTTCAGCCCGTTGACGACGATGCCGGTGACGGCGAGCACCAGGGCGGCACCCGAGATGCCGAGCCACATCGCCCCGCGGCTCATGATGTCGGGGTTGCGACGCCGTAGCGCGTCGCGCACCCGGCCCGTGGTCGCCATTCCGCTGACCTTGGGGTGCCTCTCGACCCAGCGAAGCCGCATCGCCTGCTCGGTGAACGCCCGGGCGATGATCAGCGCCGAGATCATGGAGGCGAGCACACCGATGGACAGGGTGACGCCGAAGCCCCTCACCGGCCCGGAGGCCAGCACGAACAGAAGTCCCGCAGCCAGCAGGGTGGTGACGTTGGAGTCGATGATCGCGGTCCACGCCTTGTCGAAACCGATGGACAGCGACTTGCGCAGACCCGGTTTGCTGGTGGCGGCGTACTCCTCCCTGGCACGCTCGAACACCAGCACGTTAGCGTCGATCGCCAGCCCGATCGCGAGCACGAAGCCAGCCAGACCAGGCAGCGTCAGCGTCGCGCCCAGCGCGGACAGAACGGAGTAGGAGATCAGCGAGTAGCACGCCAGGGCCAAGGTCGCGAGCACGCCCATCAGCCGGTAGGCGAACGCGATGAACAGCCCGGTGAGGATTAGCCCGATCACACCCGCCTTGGCGGACGCGTCGATCGCGTCTGCACCGAGTGTGGGGCCGACGGTGCGCTGCTCGATGATCTCCACGGGAACCGGGAGCGCTCCGCCCTCGATCAGGATGGCGAGCTGCTGGGCCTCCTCGGCGGTGAAGTCACCGGTGATCTGCGTGGAGCCACCGGAGATGCCCACATCGCAGGCGATGCTCCCCACCACCTCCGGTGAGGAGATGACCTCGTCGTCGAGCACGATCGCCACTCGGCGGGTCGGGTCACCGAGCGGGTTGCAGGCCGCGTCGGCGGTCAGCTGTTTCCAGGCTTGCCTGCCCTCGCCCTGGAAGTCGACAGTGACGAACCAGCCGGTGGCCTGCGTCGGGTCGGTTCCGGGGTCCGCTCCCGCGACCTCGTCGCCGGGCAGGGCGACAGGTCCGAGCCTGAGACGTTGACCGGTCTCGTCGGCGACGATCAGCTCGTCCTTCTTCTCGGCGTTCTTCTGCTTCGGCGTCCTCTTCTCGGGGCCGGCTACCCCGCGAACGGGATGGAAGCTCAACTGCGCCGTCCTGCCGATCACCTCTGCCGCCTCGCGCGGATCCTGCAGACCCGGCAGCTCGACGATGATCCGGTCCTCCCCGGCACGGGCCAGCGTCGGCTCCGAGACACCGAGCGCGTCAACGCGCCCGCGCAGCACCTCCAGGGTGCGGTCAGTCGCCTCGGCATCTGCGTCGACCGTCGGGGAGTCCTGGGTCTCCAGGACGATCTGGGTGCCCCCGCTCAGGTCGAGTCCGAGTCGCGGAGTCGCCTGGAGTGCGACGGCCACGGACCCGGCGAGGATCAGCAGAGCCAGGATGAGACGTGTGCGTTGGCCGGCGGACATGCACCCATCGTTCCCTACCGACCCTCGCGCCCGACGTACCGGTCCGGTCGCGAGTCGTCCCGCCGCCGCCAGGACGTCATCCGATCCGGCGGCGATAGGAACCAGTTCGGATGACGTTACGCAGGACGGTGAGGGGTGAGGCGCAGGAAGCTCATCGAGGGCATCGGCAGCTCGAAGCTGACGCTGATCCGCCCCCGGTCGTCGGCAACCATCTCAGCCGGGGCCTCGAGCTGTTCGAGCCGGTCGGACGCGCGGAGCTGTTCCCACTGCGCCTCGTCCGGCCACGGCTGGTCACCGTCGCGCAGGCTCCCCCATACCGAGGCGATGTTGGAGTGGTCGGCATCCACGCGGTGATGGCTCAGGGTGTACGCCGAACCAGCGGGAAGACCCTCGACGGACACGGTGACGGTGCGCGCGAGGTCGAGCGAGCCGGTCGCCTTCGTCTGGTCCAGCGTCATGTTCCAGGCAAGCAACGACACCTCGCCAGACTCGTCGCGGGTCGCCAGCGCCTCGACGAGCGACCCTGCACCGTCCCCGGAGAGGGTCACCTGGACACGCGTGGTGCCCAGCCGTTCGAGCAGAGCCAGTGCCCACCATCGTGGCTTGCGGAGCTCGCCGACCGTACGCAGCCCGAACCCGCCGTGGAGCAGGGCCGGCGGGCGCCCGAGCTCCTCGAAGTGATCCGAGACGACCCAGTAGGCGAGGGCCTCGACCCGGTCCATCGCCGACGCCATCCCACGGAGCAGGAAGACGCCAGAGAAGACCGCGTCGCTGATCTCGTTGAAATGGGTCGGGGTGACTCCCCACTCCGTCCACCAGATCGGCGTGCCGGCCCTGCCGTAGCGCTCCAGCGAGGCACGGAAGTCCAGCGGCGGGCTGCCGTAGGTGTGCGTGGAGACGAAGTCCAGTGGGGCGCCGGACGTCTCCACGTGTGCCAGCAGCTCCTCGACCCAGCCGCTCGCCGCGGAGGACGGTCCGCCCACGCACAGCCGTTCGTCGACGGCTCGCACCGCGGCTACGGTGACGTCGTACATCTTCATGTACTCCTCTGGCGTGCCCGACCAGAACACCTCGAGGTTGGCCTCGTTCCACACCTCGAACGACCAGTGCTCGACGACCTCGTCCAGGCCGTACCTGTCCACGACGTGCTGGATGAGGTCGTGGACGAGGTCGTACCAGCGTTCCCAGTCCTTCGGGGGAGAGATGATTGCGCCGTACTCGAAGACCGTCTTGTCGGGGTCGCTCGCGAGGTCGCGCGGCATGAAGGAGATCTCCACGACCGGGTACAGCCCGAGGGAGCGGATGTGGTCGTAGACCCGGTCGACGCCGGCGAAGTCGTGCACCGCCCTACCGTCGACGTCTCGGTAGGCCCCCACGTCGTCGCACAGGATCGCGTGGGCGCGCACCGACTTCACGCCGAGCTCGTCGTGGGCCGCCTTGAGTGCGGAGCTCAGCTCGCGGCCGACCAGCCGCCCCCCGGTCCGGTCCATGGAGAGCGCATGGGAGAGGTGCTCGCTGCCGATCATGGGCCGCCATGGCCGGGCGAGCTCGCCGAGGCTCTGCGCCGTGTGCACGACCACGCGCACCGGCAGGGCCTGGTCGGTGGGCGTCGCGGCCACCCGATCCGACGGGTCGCCCTGAACCGAGACGTCCGACAGCGTCGTCACGGCGTACCAGCGCTGCACGCCCACCTCCCCGGTGGTGTCCACGTACGGCGGGTGCGGCACCGCGAGGACGTCGCGGCCGGAGTGGTCCAGTGCCGCCAAGTCGCCCTCGGCGGTGTCAGCCGCGTACACCTGGTAGCCGACGGCCCCCGGCACCTCCGGCCAGGTCAGGGTCACCTGAGCCCCGCCCGGCTGCGCAACGAGACCCTTCGGCGGGTCGAGCCGGGGGGCCCGCCCGACGCTCGACCGTCCGCTTCGGATCCCGATCCGCTGCTCCCAGTCGCTGCGTGCGCCGGTCACCGCGCTCCCTCCGCGAGTCCAGCGCTGAACTCCTCCATCTGCATCAGTGGCCGCAGCTCGCGCTTCACGGATCCACGCGCAACGTAGCGGCGCATGTCGTCACCGGCCAGCGCGTTCCCGAGGGCGGCCATGACCATGCCCTGGTCGAGGGACAGGTAGCGTTCGTCGACCTGGCCACTGCGCACCGCGACCGCGTCGTAGAACCCACCCCGCCCGTAGGCGTCGAAGTCGGTGCGGATCTTCTCCAGGTTCGCCAGGGCCTGCTCCGGTGCGTAGCGCAGCGCGAGGAACGAGGCGTGCGGGGTGACCACGCCATCGCCGTACTCCTCCGGCGCGGGCGATCCCTCACGGCCGGGGCAGCCCTCGTAGGGCTGATCCACGGTGGTGCGTTCCTGGTCGGAGGTGTAGCCGGGGCCATCCAGGCCGAGCTGGTCCACGCCGTACTCGCGGTACTCGCGTTCCGGGCGCGGGTCGGGGTCACCGGAGGGAGAGAACCCCCAGTAGCCGTAGCCCGCCTCGTCCAGCCCGTGCTCGATCTGGCCCTGGACGTAGAGCGGGTGGTTGACGCCCCACGAACGCGGGCCCCACTTCTCCTCGGGCACGAACAACGGGACCATCAGCGCCTCGAACATGCTGCCCCCCCAGGTGGGCACGACGTTCATGTCGCGGTAGGGCAGCGCGCCCTCGAACACCCGCATCCCGAGGTACTCCTTCCACTCGCCGACCGGCTTGGTCTCGGTCCATGACCAGTCACAGTTGTCGTTAGGGAAGGTGCGGTAGGTCCCGAAGTAGTGCTCGCGCGGGATCTGACCCTCGGCGATGCCAAGGTAGGAGGCCATCCGCGGTTCGGTGTTGAAGGCGCCGTAGTGGTGTCCGGTGTACCAGACGTCGGGGCCGCGGCCGCTGTAGTTGCCCTTCACCGCAGTCGAGTCCTTCGGATCCTCGTCCCAGAAGCCGCCGCGGATCTGCCCGCCAGGCGCGTTCTCCTCGGCGTTGTAGTAGAACCCGAAGTCCATGTCGTCGCGGATCGCGTCGGCACGCTTTTCCAGGGACCGGTCCGCCCGCCGCGCCAGCAGCAGCGCCATGGCCAGCCAGCCGTTGTCGACGCTGGACAGGAAGGGCTTCAGCCGGTCGCCGGTCTCCGGCCAGGTCCGGAGCTTCGCGCCGGTGCTCGGGTCGTACCAGTTGTAGAACATCCCGCTCGGCTCGTGCATCTCGAGACCGGCCACGGTCTCGAGGGTGCGCTTCATCCGCCGATGCGCCTCGCCGCGGGAGATGAACCCCAGGTCACGCGCAGCGACCGTGCTCCACAGGTAGGCGCCGATGTTCGTCGGCGAGGTGAACCCGCTGCGGGAGTCCTTCGACAGGTCGCCGGCGATGTTGTCGGCCGGCAGCCCGGATCGTCGGTCGGTCATCGCCACGAACGACTTCCACGTGTCACTCGCGTATGAGGTGAGGGTGGCGCGCACCGCCTTGTCGGTCTTCGGCGTGGCAGCTGCGTGCGGGGACGGGGACATCAGGCCCACCCCCACCGCGAGCGCCGTGGTCGCCGTGAGTCCGGCCAGCTTCGTCCGTCGTACTCTCATCTGCTCTCCCGAGGTAGTGGTGCTCTCACTTGATTCCGGTCATCGAGATGCCTTGCATGATGTAGCGCTGGAGTGCGAGGAAGACGGCGATCACCGGGATCACCACGACCACGGCGCCGGCAAGAAGGAGGCCGTACTTCGTCGCGTTCTGGCCCACCGAGTAGAGGGCCAGCGCGACGGGCAGGGTGTACTTGTCCTCGGTCTGGGCCACCACCAGCGGCCACAGGAAGTTGTTCCACGAGGTGAGGAACGTCAGGATCCCCAACGTAGCGAGCGCGGGCCCGCACAGCGGCAGGATGATCGAGAAGAAGATCCGCAGCTCCCCCGCACCGTCGACGCGGGCCGCCTGGATCAGCTCGTCCGGCAGCCCGGAGATGAACTGCCGCATCAGGAAGACGCCGAACGGCCCCGCGAGGAACGGCAGGCCGATCCCCGCCAGCGTGTTCGTCAGACCCAGGTTCGTGGTCAGCACGAACAACGGGACGAAGGTGACCACGCCCGGGATCATCAGCGTCACCAGGACCAGGGCGAACAGTGTGCGCTTGCCCGGGAAGTCGAGCTTTGCCAGTGCGTAGCCGAGCATCGACCCGAACACCACGTTGCCTAACGTGACGGCGAGGGCTACCAGCGTCGAGTTCAGGAAGTACAACGGGAAGTCGAGCCTGTCGAACAGTGACCGGTAGTTGTCCAGGGTGACCGTCTCCGGCCACCAGGTCGGAGGGACGGCGCGGACCTCGGCGTCGGGCTTGATCGAGGAGAGCACCATCCACGCGAACGGGATCACCATCAGGATCAGGCCGACGGTGAGGGCCAGGTAGACCCAGCGGTGGCCCTGCGGTCGGGCAGACGTCATCGCGGTCATCGTCTCACTCCTTCTCGCCGAAGAGCTTGAACTGCGCGAGCGTGAGGACGACGACGGCAAGGAACAGCAGGTAGCTGGCGGCCGCGGCGTACCCGTAGTTGCCGAAGCTGAACTGGTCGTAGGTGAAGAAGGTGACAGAACGGGTGGCGTCGAGCGGACCACCCTTGGTCATCACGAAGGCCTCCTCGAAGAACTGCAGGTAGCCGATGCTGGTGATCACCGCGCCGAACAGCAGCGTGGGCCGCAGCAACGGAAGGGTGATGTGGCGGAACCTCTGCCACGCCCCGGCGCCGTCGACCTCGGCTGCCTCCTTCACATCCATGGGGATCGTCTGCAGGCCGGCCAGGAAGATCACCATCAACGTGCCCAGGTTTCTCCAGGCCGACATCACCACGAGAGACGGGAGGGCGAGCGCCGTGCTGTCCAGCCATCCCGGGCCGTTGACCCCCACCCAGGACAGCGCGGTGTTGACCAGGCCGCCCTCGTCGCGGAGGAGGAACCTCCACACGACCGAGACGGCCACGATGCTCGTCACGACCGGCATGTAGTAGCCCACGCGGAACAGCCCCTGGAGCCTGGTGACCCGGTTGAGGCCGACCGCCGCTGCAAGTGCGAGAACCATCGTCAGTGGCACGCCGAGGACGACGTACAGGCCGGTGTTGACCATCACTTTCTGGAACAGCGGGTCAGCCAGCAGCTTGGTGTAGTTCTCCATCCCGAGGAAGCCCACCGCGAACGGGGACGACATGTCGGTGCTGCGGATGTCGGTGAAGCTCATACCCAGGCTGGCGAGCACCGGTCCCGCAGTGAACACCAGGAACAGCGCCATGAAGGGGACCGCGAGGACCCATGCGGCGACAGCCTGCTGCCGCCGCATGGGGTTGACGTGACGAGACGCCGGAGCGCTCACGCTCAGAGACCGGTGCCGATCGACTCCGCCTGGCTCTGCATGTCGCTCACGGACTCCTCGACCGGAGAAGCACCCTTGACGGCCTTCTCCACGTCGGAGTCGATCACCGCTGCCACCTGCTCCCAGGTCGGCACGGCCGGCGGGGCTTGCGCGCTGCCCAGCTGCTCACCGAAGACCTGCAGCATCGGGTCATCGGCCAGCTCGCCTGAGTCCCAGCTGGACTCGACTGCCGGAAGGTCGCCCATCGTCTCGTACCAGTCCTGCTGCACCTGCGGTTCGGACAGCCACTTCACCAGCTTCCAGGCCGACTCGCGGTTGTCCGACTCCTCGAAGACGGCGAGGTCGCCGCCACCGACGAAGGACGTGCCTGGGGCGGAGTCCTTGCCCGGCAGCGGTGCCACGGTGTACTTGTCCGGCGACAGGCCCTGGTCCTCGACGAGTCCGGAGTACCACGGACCGGAGATGAACGACGCGTACTTGCCCTCGGCGAAACCGATCTCCAGCTCACCGACGTCCTGGGTCCGCGTCTCCGCGAGGCCCTCGTCAAAGAAGCTCTTGTAGTACTCCAGCGCCTCAGTCGTCTCCGGCGAGTCAATGGTGTACTCAGTGCCGTCGTCGTTGGTGACCTCCGCGCCGTTGGACCAGGCGAACGGCAGCACGGTCTGCCAGGACCCGGTCTGACCGGGCTGCAGGCTGATGCCGTACTCGGCGCCGGCCTTCTCCTCGAGGTCGGTGGCGAACTGCTTCAGCTCGTCCCAGGTCTGGGGAGCCTGGTCCCATCCCGCCTTCTCGGCAAGGTCGGTGCGGTAGTAGAGCGCACGCGTCTCAACGAACCAGGGAACACCGTATGACGTGTCCCCGACTACCGTCGAGTCCCAGGCGCCCTCGTAGAAGTCACTCTCCTCGACCAGTCCCTCCGGCGTCGGCTCGAGGCCGCCCGCCTCGGCGAACTCGCCCATCCAGGTGGTGCCGATCAGGCTGACGTCCGGGGTCTCCCCCGCCGTGATCGCGTTGGCGATCTTGTCGTGTGCCGCCTCCCAGGGAACCGCGGTGACGTTCACCTCAGCATCGGGGTTCTCCTTCTCGAAGTCCTCGACGAATGCGCCGAGCTCCTCGCCCTCGGTGCCCATCGCCCACACGTCGATGGTGCCCGTTGCCGCGATGTCGTCGATCGCCGCGCCGGCGCCCGGGCCTGGGTCGTTGGTGTCCGCCTCCCGGCCACAGCCGGTGAGGGCCAGGCTGGCGACGGCGAGTACGGCGAACGTTCCTGCCGGTTTCGAAATTGATCGGTTCATCGTTGTTCCTTCCGGGACAGTCCGGAACTGGCCCGGACGACCAGTTCCGTAGGGAGCACCTCGTGACGAGGCTGGTTGCGGGTGCCGGTGATGATCTCGTCGAGGAGCCGGGCGGCCATGCCGCCGAGGTCTCGCATCGGCTGTCGAACAGTGGTGAGCCCGGCGTAGCGGGCGGCCATGATGTCGTCCCAGCCGGTCAACTTGACTCTGCCGGGAACGTCGACGTCGTGGCTGCGCAGCTCACTGAGCACACCGAGGGCCAGCTCGTCGTTGGCGCAGACGAACGCGTCGGGCAGCCCCTGGCTCATCGCCTCGCGAGCGACCTTCTCGCCGGCGAGCTCACCGAACCGGGCAGGGTGTCGTTGGGTGAGCTGGATTCCGCCGTGCTTGCTTGCGGCTGTCTCGAAACCATCCCATCGCTCGGCGACGTCCGGGGACAGGTCAGGGTCTCCCACCAGGACGATTCGTCGCGCGCCGGAGGCGATCACATGCTCGATCAGGGTATGGGCGCCCGCGACGTTGTCGGCCTTGACCGAGTCGACCTCGCCGATCTGCGGTCGCGCAAGGAGCACCACCGGGATCCTGCGGGCGAGGCGTTCGACGACCTCGTCGGGAACCGTCCGGCCCATGATCACCAGCCCGTCGCAGCGATCGGCCATCTCCTCGACCATCGCTGGGGCGGCGGAGCGACCGTGCGTGGACAAGATGAGCACGGACCGGCCTAGCTCGGCCGCCACCGACTCGTAGCCGAGCACCACCTCCGCGTAGTACGGCCCCGACAGGTCGGGGAAGACGATCCCGTTCGCGGCATGCCTGCGCTCGGCCAGGGACCGGCCGAGCCTGCTCGGGATGAACTCCAGGTCGGTGACCGCCGCATTGACCCGGTCCCGCGTCGCGACGCTCACATTGGCGTGGTCATGCATCACCCGGGACACCGTGGCTATGGAGACGTTCGCCTGCCTAGCGACGTCACGGATCGTGGGTCTCACTTCGCCTCCCGGTCCGCTGAAAATGTAACCGGTTTCTGTAACCGGTTACATTACACCTTCCCTGCCCCAGCCGCGGGTGTCAACCCCTCCCACCGGCCAGTCCAACGGCCAGCCAGTGGTCAGCCAGTGGTCAGCCGAGTGATCAGTTGTTGGGGTTCAGATAGGCGAGCACCGCGAGAACCCGGCGGTTGTCGTCGGTGTGCTGCTCGAGCCCGAGCTTGGTGAAGATGCTGCTGGTGTGCTTCCCGACCGCCTTCTCGGTGACGAAGAGACGAGACGCGACCGCGGCGTTGGAGCGTCCCTCAGCCATCAGTGCCAACACCTCGATCTCCCTGGGGGTCAGTGACGCGAGTGGCTCGTCGGCGGTCCGTCTGGACAACATGGCGCCGATGACCTCGGCGTCCATCGCGGTGCCGCCGGCTGCCACCCGCCGGACCGCGTCGATGAACGAGGCCACGTTGGAGACCCGGTCCTTGAGCAGGTAGCCGACTCCGCCGCGTCGGTCGCCGAGCAGCTCCTGGGCGTACAGCGGTTCGACGTACTGCGACAGCACGAGCACAGGCAGCCCCGGGATCTGCGTCCTGGCCTCTATCGCCATCCGCAGGCCCTCGTCGGTGAACGTCGGTGGCAGGCGGACGTCGACGACCGCCACATCGGGTCGATGCCTGATCAGTGCCTGGAGCAGGGACGGACCGTTGTCGACCGCCTCCACCACCACGAACTCATTCGCCTCGAGCAGCCGGATCAGACCCTCCCTGAGCAGGGCGAGGTCCTCGGCTAGGACAACACGCACGGCACCTCCATGTGTACGACGGTGGGCCCGCCGATGGGACTGGTGACGCTGACCGACCCGTCGAAGGCGCTCAGGCGTCTGGCGATACCGCGCAGGCCAGTGCCCTTGGTCTGGTCTGCGCCGCCGACCCCGACGTCACGGGTCTCGAGGAAGAGAGAGGCGCCATCGTGATAGACCTTCACCTCCGCCGAGGGGGCGCGACTGTGCTTGACCACATTGGTGAGGGTCTCGGCCACGCAGAAGTAGGCAGCGGACTCGACCGGAGCGGGCAGTCGACCGGACAAGTTCACCTCGACTTTCACCAGCATCGTGCTGGCCAGTGCGAGCGCCCTGACTGCCCCGTCCAGTCCTCGGTCGGCGAGCACCGGTGGGTGGATACCGCGGACGAGGCTGCGCAGCTCGGCCATCGCGGCCGACGCCGAGGTCCTGGCCTCCACCAGCAGGTCGCGTGCCGCTTCCGGGTCACTGGCGAGGACCTCCTCCGCCATACCGAGGCTCATTCCCAGGGCAACAATCCGGGCCTGAGCACCGTCGTGCAGGTCACGTTCGATCCGCCGCAGCTCAGCCGCCTGGGTGTCGACCGCGTCAGCGCGCGACTCGGCCAGGTGTTGGACCCGCACCTTCAGTGCTGCGCTCTCCGTCGGGGAGAGTAGTGCTTGGTCGATCCGGGCACGGTAGGACATGACACGTCTGCCGATGAGCGACCACAAGCCGAACACAGCAGCGCCCAGGGGCATGGCCAGGAATGCGGTCGACTGGGAGCGAACGGTGAAGAAGCCGAAGTCCGCGTTGAAGGTCCCCGGGGGAGTTATCGCCCACAACCACGGATAGATCGCAAAGAAGACCGCGACTGCCAGGAGGCCCAGGTAGATGGCACTGGTGAGCACCCCGACGACAAGGCTGACGGCTAGCCAGGCAAGATCACGCCAGCTCGCTATGTCGCTGCCGTAGAACCTGACAAGGTCCTTGCCCCGTCTGTCACCGGCCACTAGGTAGGGAGAGGAGATCTGGTGTCTGAGCACCCGTGAGGCCCAACCGCGCTGCCACCGCGCCAGGCCCCTAGTCATCGGCACCAGGACCACGAGCATCAGCACGCCGACGACCACGGGCACGAGCACGATGGCCACGATCGACAGGGCCATCAGCAGTGCGCCGACCGCGCCCGAGAAGACGAACCCGGTGGACCAGCCCACCAGAGCGAAACGCCCTGGGCGGCGGGAAAGGTCGCTCACCTGGTGCCCTCCTCCCGGCGATGCTCGGGGCCATTCATCATTGGTGCCCGACAAGCACCCAGTAAACCGACAGTAGGCCTAAACCCACCCCAAGAGGGGGCACAGCACTCCTGCGCTCCGCAGACATATCGACCAGGCTGGGAGTATGACGACTCTGGCTCCCACGCGGACTCGCACGCCCAGTGACTTCGCTCCCCTGGTCGCCCGAGTCCGCGCCGCTGGCCTGCTCGACCGGCGCCGCGGGCACTACGCCGTTGCCATCGCAGTAAACATGCTCGCATGTGCCGCGCTGTGCGCGGGGATCGTGCTGTTGGGCGACAGCTGGTGGCAGCTGGCACTGGCCGTGCTCGCCGCGGTGCTGAGCGTCCAGTCCGGATTTCTTGGCCACGACGCCGGCCACCAGCAGATCGCCCGTACGCGCCGGGTCAACCGGGCCCTCGGGCTCCTGCACGCCGACCTGCTTCTGGGGATGAGCTATGGCTGGTGGACGAACAAGCACAACCGGCACCACGCCAACCCCAACCACGAGGACAAGGATCCCGACGTCTCCCCGGGTGCGTTCGCATGGAGCCCTCGCCAGGCAGCGGGGAGAACCGGCAGAACGGCTCAATGGTTGACCCGAAAGCAGCACCTGCTCTTCTTCCCGCTACTGCTTCTGGAGGGCCTGAATCTCAAGGTTGGCAGCTGGCAGACCTTGCCGCAGCGCACCCGCAAGGACCGGTGGCAGGAGAGTCCCCTGCTCATCGCGCACCTGGCGGGGTATCTGGCGCTGGTATTCCTCTCGATGCCGTTCGCAATAGGGCTCACTTTCGTCGTGGTCCACCAGGCGCTGTTCGGGTTGTACCTCGGCAGCGCGTTCGCACCGAACCACAAGGGCATGCCGATGCCTGGTCCGGACGACCACTGGGACCATCTGCGCAAGCAGGTGCTGACCTCACGCAACGTGCGAGGCGGCGTACTGACCGACTGGATGCTCGGCGCGCTCAACTACCAGGTCGAGCATCACCTGTTCCCGAGCATGCCGAGGCCGAACCTCAGGCGTGCCCAGCCGATCGTGCGGGAGTACTGCACGGAGATGGGTCTTCCCTACACCGAGACCGGTCTGACGAGTCCTACGCGATCGGGCTTCGGCACCTGCGTGATGTCGGCGCCTGAGGTCGACGTGCTCGGATCAGGTGAGGTACGGCGCTAGCTCGCCGGCCAGTTCCGCGTGCACCCGCCCTCGCACGACGGTGCCCTCGCCGGTGTGGTCGATCAGCTCGACCTCGCCCTGCTCGTGGATCCTGTTCAGAAGGTCACCGCGCTCGTAGGGCAGTAGTGCCTCGAAGGCGGTGCCGGGGTGTGGCAGGTCGGCCTCGACTGCCTTCAGCGCCACCTGAACACCCTCGCCGGTCCTCGCGGAGACGACCACCGAATGCGGCTCGCGCTGTCTCAGCCGGGCGATGACCATCGGGTCGGCAATGTCGGCCTTGTTGATCACGACGAGCTCGGGGACCTTGTCCGCGCCGATCTCGGCGAACACCTCCCGCACCGCGGCGAGCTGCCCCTCGGGGTCGATGTGGGAGCCGTCGACCACGTGCAGGATGAGGTCGGAGTCGGCGACCTCTTCGAGGGTGGAGCGGAACGCCTCGACGAGCTGGTGGGGCAGGTGGCGCACGAACCCGACGGTGTCGGACACGGTGTAGATCCTGCCGTCGTCGGTCGTCGTACGCCGAGTCGTGGGGTCCAGAGTCGCGAACAGTGAGTCGTCAACCAGCACCCCCGCATCGGTCAACCGGTTCAGCAGCAAGGACTTGCCGGCGTTGGTATAACCCGCGATCGCCACCGACGGGATGGCATGTCGCGTGCGTTCGGACCGTTTGGTGTCGCGCGTGGTCACCATCTGCTTCAGCTCACGGCGAAGCTTTGCGATCTTCGTGTTGATCCGGCGACGGTCGGTCTCGATCTTGGTCTCACCGGGGCCGCGGCCACCGATGCCGCCGCCCTGCGAACCGACGCGTCCACCGGCCTGGCGAGACAGGTTTCCACCCCAGCCACGGAGTCGCTGCTTCATGTAGTTGAGCTGGGCGAGCTCGACCTGGGCCTGGCCTTCACGAGACTTCGCGTGCTGGGCGAAGATGTCGAGGATCAGCGCGGTGCGGTCGACGACCTTCACCTTCACCTTGTCCTCGAGGTTTCTCAGCTGCGACGGGGCGAGCTCACCGTCGCAGATCACGGTGTCGGCGCCGGTTGCCTGCACGATCTCGCGGAGGCCCTCGACCTTGCCGCGACCGATGAAGGTGGCCGGGTCGGGGTTGTGCCGGCGCTGGTAGAGCGCGTCGAGCACCTCGGAGCCCGCGGTCTCCGCGAGCAGCGCGAGCTCGGCCATCGAGTTCTCGGCGTCCTGCACGGATCCACCGGCCCACACGCCCACCAGCACGACGCGCTCCAGGCGCAGCTGGCGGTATTCGACCTCGGAGATGTCCTCGAGCTCGGTGGAGAGGCCGGCCACCCGGCGAAGAGCGTGCCGCTCGGCCAGGTCCATGCCCCCGTTGCTCTCGTCGGTTGCGTCCTCGCCCCATTCCTCCGGGTCAACGGGGTGCACGGGGTCAATAGGGTGCACGAGGTCAAGAGAGTGCACAGGGTCAACCGGGTGCGCAGGGTCGGTTCTTCGCTGGGCGTTGGTCATAGTCACCGTTTACAACATCGTCCGCGAGGGCTCTGTTCCCCCGATGTGTCGATGCTTGCACGGTTCACGCCTCGGTAGCGAGGGGTTTTGACGCCATTTGCGTCACCCCCTCGGCCACGATCACCGCGGGCCCGGTCAGCAGTACGTCGCCAGCCGCGGTCCAGGTAACCGAGAGCTCGCCGCCGGGCACGTCAACGCGATAGGTGACGTCCTCGTCGACCTGCCAACGGCTTTCGGTGGAGCCGCCAATGCCTGTCCGTCGAGCAGCCGGGGTTGCTGCACCGTCCGCGATCGCCGCGGCCACCATCACCGCGCACGCCCCCGTGCCGCAGGACCTGGTCTCCCCCGAACCACGTTCGTGCACGCGCATCGCGACATGATGCTCCCCCCGTCGTACGACGAACTCCACGTTGACGCCTGCCGAATAGACCGAAGAGTCGTAAGACGGGCTCGACGCCAGCGACCCGGCATCCTTGAGGGAGTCGACGAACGCCACCGCGTGAGGGTTGCCCATGTCCACATGGAGGGCCGGCCAGGACCACTCATCCACCGACACCTGCGTCTCTGGGAGCACCCGGGGCGCACCCATGCCCGCCGAGATCGACCCGTCGTCGCGAAACCGCAGCACCTTGACGCCGGCCCGAGTTCCGATCGGCAACGGTTTCGCGGTATCGATCCCCTTGCGGTCGGCGAGGTAGCGCGCGAACAGGCGCACGCCGTTGCCGCACATCTCGGAGACCGACCCGTCCGAGTTGCGGTAGTCCATGAACCAGTCCGCCGCACCGCGGGCGGCCACCGCTGCAGGGTCGTCGTACGCATCGCACCGCACCACCCGCAGCACGCCGTCGCCGCCGATGCCCGCCCGGCGGTCGCAGAGGGTGACCACGAGCTCGGGCGACAGGTCGCCGTGCACCCGCCCGTCGGGGTCCGGGAGAAGGATGAAGTCGTTCTCGGTGCCGTGGCCCTTGAGAAAGGGGAATGAGTGAACCACCCTCCCAGGCTACTTGGGCGCCGAGGATGTCGGTGCGATCTGACAACGTCTCGGACATGAACCGATAGCAGACCTAGCGGCGCGGTCTGAGCACCAGGGCCGAGCCGCCACCGCGTCGCGTCGGCTCGGCCACTGCGACCAGTCGGCCGCCAGGGCGGAACTCGATCGCGGTCGCCGCGCCGATCTCGTCAGAGACGGTCAGCCCGTCACCGGCGGGGACCAGGTCGTGGCCCTTCGCCTCGAGCGCAGCACCGTAGCGGCTGATGAACGCCGGCTCCGAGGAGACGGTGGGTGTGTTCCTCTGTGCGGCACGTGGGACAGCCATCGCCCGCGGCAGGGTCATCGACCGGTCGATCCGGTTGAAGATCAGCTGGGCCACGGTGGTGATGATCGTCGACCCGCCCGGGGAGCCGAGCGCCAGGAACGGCTTTCGGTTCTTGAGGATGATCGTGGGCGCCATCGACGAGCGGGGCCGCTTTCCGGGCTGGATCCTGTTCGGATCGGCCGCGTCGTACTCCAGCGAGAAGTCGGTCAGCTCGTTGTTGAGCAGGAAACCGCGACGGGGTACGACGATGCCGGAGCCACCGGTCTGCTCGATGGTCAGGGTGTACTCGACGACGTTGCCCCACCGGTCGGCCACGGTCAGGTTCGTGGTCGAGATGTTCTCGTTGTCCTCCGCCTCTGCGCCCCTGCTTCCGGCGCGGGCGCATCGACCGTCGTAGTCGTCCACGTCGCCGGCCTCGACCGGCTTCCCCAGCGCGTTGTCCTCGTCGATGTTGCAGGCACGCTCCCGCGCGAACTTGTCAGAGAGCAGGTCCTTGAGGGGTACGTCGACGAAAGCCTCGTCCCCCACATAGGCAGCCCGGTCCGCGAACGCGAGGGCGGTCGCCTCGAGGTAGTGATGCAGCGCGTCCACGTGCGCCATCCCGGCGAGGTCGTACCGCTCCATGATGTTCAGCGCCTCGCCAACTGTGGACCCTCCCGAGGAGGACGGGGCCATGCCGTAGACGCCGTACCCTCGGTAGCCGACCCGAGTCGGGCGCTGGGTGAGCGCGGAGTAGTTCGCGAGGTCCCGCCGTTCGATGAACCCTGGAGGCACCGGCAGGTCCGTTTGGCGGGTCTTAGGCGGGTCCTGCACCACGTTCGCGATCTGCCTGGCGAGCTGCCCCCGGTAGAACGCGTCCACCCCTTCCCTGGCCAGCAGCCGGTAGGTTGCGGCCAGGTCCGGGTTCGTGAACACCGACCCGACGCTCGGCAATCGCCCGCCCGACAGGAACAGCTCCCGGGTGGAGGTGAACGCCCGGAAGCGCTCGCGATTCTGGTGAGTCTGCTCCCGGAAGGTCTCGTCCACGAGGAAGCCGCGGCCGGCGAGCTTGGTGGCCGGCGTCAAGGCCTCACGCATCGACAGGGTCCCCCACTGGTCGAGCGCGGAGTCCCACGTGTCGGGCGTTCCCGGGACCCCCACCGAGACGCCGCTGGTGACGAGCTCGGGAGAGAAGTTGTAGGGCTCGCCGGTATCGGGGTCGATGAAGGCGTCCCTGGGCATCGCACGCGGCGCCGTCTCGCGACCGTCGATCGTGCGCACCCTGCCCGAGGTCGCGTCGTAGTAGAGGAAGTAGCCGCCGCCGCCGAGTCCCGCACTGTAGGGCTCGGTCACGCCGAGCGCGGCGGCCGTCGCCACGGCAGCGTCCACCGCGTTGCCTCCGTTCCGGAGCACGTCGAGGCCGATCTTGCTCGCCTCCGGGTCGACGGAGGTGACCGCGCCCCCGAATCCCCGGCTGGTCGGGGTCTTGGTGTTGTAGCGCGGGTCAGCCTGCGCGATGCCCGCGACGGTCCCGGCCAGCAGGGTTGCGCCGGCCGTAGCGACAACGGCGGCGCGGGCGATGAGACTGCGTCGTGGCACGGTTCCTCCAGGGGAGTCAGCGGTGGCGACTCCTTACCCACCAGTGGCGCGGGTCACACCTGTTCGGGCACGAACCGCGGACAGTGCGTTCCCAGCCCGGTCTGGATCGTCCCACCCGACCCAGGTGATCCTCGGGTCCTTGCGGAACCAGCTGTCCTGGCGCCGCGCGAACCGGCGGGTCGCTGAGATCGTCTGCTGCCGGGCCTCAACCTCGGTGATCGCGCCGTCGAGCGACATGAGCACCTGGCGGTAGCCCAGAGCCCGGCCGGCGGTTCTCCCCTCACGCAGACCGGCCCCGGCGAGCCGGCGTACCTCCTCCACGAACCCGGCGTCCCACATCCGCTCGACGCGGACCGAGATCCGCGGGTCGAGCACCGGGCGGGCGATGTCGACACCGATCTGGTGCGCCTGGTCATAGAAGTAGCGGAGCTCGGGCAGGCTCGCAGTGAACGGTCGACCGGTGATCGCGATCACCTCCAGGGCGCGAACGATGCGACGGCCGTTGTTGGCGGTGATCCTGGTGGCGGCGTCCGCGTCGAGCGCGGTGAGACGCTGGTGCATCGCCTCCGCGCCGATGGTCTCGAGTTGCTCCTCGAGGCTCCGCCGCACCTCGGGGTCGGTGCCGGGGAAGTCGAACCGGTCCAGGACCGCGCGGGTGTACAACGCCGACCCCCCGACCAGGATCGCCGCGACACCGCGGGAGCGGCAGTCGTCGACCGCTGCTCGGGCCCACCCCTGGAACTGCGCGACGCTCGCCGGCTCGGTGACCTCGAGCACGTCGAGTAGATGGTGAGCGACCCCACGACGTTCCTCGGGCGGAAGCTTGGCGGTGCCGATGTCCATGCCGCGGTAGACCTGCATCGAGTCGGTGTTGACCACCTCGCCGCCGACCAGCTCCGCGAGGTCGAGCGCCAGGTCCGACTTGCCGGCTGCGGTAGGTCCCACGATCGCGATGACCGGGGGGAGGGCAACGGCGCTGGTCATGGGACGCAGTCTGGCAAAGAGTGCCGACCGGCGCCTGCCGTTTCGGGTCTGGTCCAGGCGGGTACGCCGCACAGTGGGCGCTCGCACGGCCGGGGCGTTCTGTACCGGACCCACCATCAGGAGGACCACATGGACAGTGAGAAGAACGAACCGATCGAGACGGAGGTCGAGGACTCCAACCCGAACGCCGCCGGCCCCCAGGGCCTGCGCGGTGGGATGGGTGTCAGCAGCGAGCGAACCGGCCAGCAAGACGAGACGGAGGGCACGAAGAGCACGTCAGGCGAGGCCGAGACGCTCCCCCAACAGGAGCCGGCTCACGGTCCAGAGATGGACGACACGCAGCAGGAAGCGACCCAGGGCTGGCGTGACGAGCAGGAGGCGGCGAACACCGCCGAGGTGCCCAGCCACGACTTCGACCCCAGCAGGAACCCCGGGCACTCCCACGGCTGACCAGATGCTGCTGGGCCAGCGGTATGGACGGTTTGCCAGCGGCATACCGCTGGTAGAGCGTCCGTACCACGTGCAAAGTTGGGTTGCGGTGTCATTCTGCTGAGCAGCAGGCGGCCTCGACCGGCGGTAGCGGCTCGGGGACACCGACCTTCGGCAGCCCCAGGGGTACGCCGACCGCGGGTGCGGGGATCCGGGTCCGCGCTTCCCAGGCGTCCCCGGCGCGGGTCCTGCGCAGCGAGCGCACCGCACTGTCGGCCACCAAGTGATGCGGCGCGGCGTAGGTGACCTCGACCTCGACCATGTCACCGGGGCGTACGTCGACAGGGTGGCCACCTTCGGAGACGGCCGTGAAGTGCACGAGCCGGTTGTCCCGCGCGCGGCCGGTCAACCGGTGCGTCGCGGAGTCCTTGCGCCCGCCGCCCTCCGCCACGAGCAGCTCGACCGCCGTACCGACCAACCTCTTGTTCTCGCTCCAGGCGATGTCGTCGGCCAGCGCGACGAGGCGTTCGTAGCGCTCCTGGACTACCGCACGCGGGACCTGTTCCTCGATCACGGCGGCGGGAGTGCCTGGGCGTTTGGAGTACTGGAAGGTGAACGCCCCCGAGAACCTCGCCTGCTCGACCACATCCAGCGTCTCGGCGAAGTCCGCCTCGGTCTCGCCTGGGAAGCCGACGATGATGTCGGTGGTGATCGACGCCTCCGGTAGCACCACACGCACCCGGTCGATGATCCCGAGGAACTTTTCCTGCCGGTAGGACCGGCGCATCGCTTTGAGTACTTTGTCTGACCCGGACTGGAGCGGCATGTGCAGCTGCGGCATCACGTTCGGGGTCTCGGCCATCGCTGCAACCACGTCGTCGGTGAAGTCCTTCGGGTGCGGCGAGGTGAACCGAACCCGCTCCAGGCCCTCGATCTCGCCACAAGCTCGCAACAACTTCCCGAATGCAAGCCGGTCGCCGAACTCCACTCCGTAGGAGTTCACGTTCTGCCCCAGCAGGGTCACCTCCGCGACACCCTCTGCCACGAGCGCACGGATCTCGGCGAGAACGTCACCTGGTCGTCGGTCCTTCTCCTTGCCACGCAAAGCCGGGACAATGCAGAACGTGCACGTGTTGTTGCACCCGACCGAGATCGACACCCAAGCGGCGTACGCCGACTCCCGCTTGGTCGGCAGGGTCGAAGGAAACACCTCGAGCGACTCAAGGATCTCGACCTGCGCCGCCTCCTGCACGCGCGCGCGTTCGAGCAGCACAGGTAGCGAACCGATGTTATGGGTGCCGAACACCACGTCGACCCAGGGTGCCTTCCTGGTGATCTCGCCCCGGTCCTTCTGCGCGAGGCAGCCGCCGACGGCGATCTGCATGCCCGGGTGCTTGGCCTTGACCGAGGCGAGATGACCGAGGTTTCCGTAGAGTTTGTTGTCGGCGTTCTCCCGCACCGCACACGTGTTGAACACGACCACGTCTGCGCTGCTTTGGTGGCCGTCGAAGGGCACGTACCCGGCATTCTCGAGGAGTCCCGAGAGCCGCTCCGAGTCGTGGACGTTCATCTGGCAGCCGTGGGTGCGGACCTGATATGTGCGCGGGACCTGTTCGGCACCCGCCTCGTTGACGTGGGAAAGCAGGGAAGTCATAACCCGGCAAGGGTACTGCCCCGCGATACTCGCTACTCGGGATTCCGATCGGCGGCCTCGACCACCCCGGCCACGTCGGCGGGGGTGGCGGCGACCTTCTTCGCCGGTGCCTACTTCTTGGCCGCCGCCTTCTTGGCCGCCGCTGGGCTCTTCTTGGCCGCTGCCTTCTTCTTGGCCGCCGCCTTTTTCGCCGGCGCCTTCTTGGCCGCCGTCTTCTTCGCCGCCGGTGTCTTCTTCGCCGCCGGTGCCTTCTTCGCTGCCGCCGGGCTCTTCTTGGCCGGCGCGACCGTCGCAGGCTCGTTCACGTCCGGGACGGCGCGCAACGGGGGTGGCGCCTCGACCGGCGCCTTGGCCGGCGTCGCGGCCGGCGCCTGTGGGGCGCGGCCCTTGGTCGGTTTGCGGCCCGCCGTCCTCTCGACCACCGCACCTGCCGTTTCAGCGACCACAGAGGCGGCGGCCTTTCCCACATGCTGGGACAGCATCTTGCCGAGAGCGGCGGTTCCTTTGGCCTGCTCGACCACCTTGCCCGTCGTACTCAACGGGTGCTTGATCGAGTTGATCGCCGTTTCCGCGGCCTTGCCGAGGGGGTTCTTCGCAGCCACATCCATCCCTTTCGTTGCGGGTCATCCTTGTACCTGTCTTAACCGTATTGAAACGCGGACTCGCGCCATACGTGTAGGAACTGCGCTTCGAAGTCGCTAACGTGCTCGACATGACGGCACGGTCAGAGGCATCCAACCAAGAGCATCACACAGGACCGCTGGTTGTCCTCGACCATGTCAACAAGGGGTTCGGCGACCTGCACGTGCTGCAGGACATCAACATGTCCATCAACCGGGGCGAGGTCGTCGTCGTGATCGGGCCGTCAGGTTCTGGCAAGTCGACGCTGTGCCGTGCGATCAACCGGCTCGAGACGATCCAGGACGGCAGCATCACGCTCGACGGCAAGCCGCTCCCCCAGGAAGGCAAGGAGCTGGCTCAGCTGCGTGCCGAGGTCGGGATGGTCTTCCAGTCCTTCAACCTGTTCGCGCATAAGACGATCCTCGAGAACGTGACGCTGGGACCGATCAAGGTCCGCAAGCGCAGCAAGAACGATGCCGACGAACAGGGCAAGAGACTTCTGGACCGCGTCGGCGTCGGTCACCAGTCCGAGAAGTACCCCGCCCAGCTCTCCGGAGGCCAACAGCAGCGGGTTGCGATCGCCCGCGCACTCGCGATGGACCCGAAGGTGATGCTCTTCGACGAGCCCACTTCGGCACTCGACCCCGAGATGATCAAGGAGGTCCTCGACGTCATGGTCGACCTCGCCGAGGGAGGCATGACGATGATCGTTGTCTCCCACGAGATGGGCTTCGCGCGTACGGCGGCCAACCGGGTCGTCTTCATGTCCGAAGGCCGCATCATCGAGGAGAACACCCCCGAAGAGTTCTTCACCAACCCACAGTCGGATCGTGCCAAGGACTTCCTCGGCAAGATCTTGAAGCACTGAATAATCCACCCAAAGGGTCGGTGCGCCGACTTCACGAAGGAGAAGACCATGCGGTTCACCAGAACAAAGGCAGTGATCGCTGCGGCCGGACTCTCGCTCGCGCTCGCGGCATGCGGCGAAGCCGGTGACGGCGGAGGCGACACCGAAGGCGCCGACATCGAGGTGGCGGAGGACGCGGCCGAGGGCTTCGATGACGGCACCCGGATGAAGGAGCTGGCCGAGAGCGGCGAGGTCACGATCGGCGTCAAGTACGACCAGCCCGGCATCGGCTTCAAGGGCGCCACCGACGACACCCCCGTTGGCTTCGACCCCGAGATGGGCAAGATCCTCGCGGCCGAGCTCGGGATCGCGGCCGAGGACATCACCTGGAAGGAGACGATCTCGGACAACCGCGAGCCGTTCCTGCAGGACGGTGAGGTCGACCTTGTGATCGCGTCGTACTCCATCACCGACGAGCGCCGGGCAATCGTCGGTCAGGCCGGGCCCTACTACGTGACTGGTCAGCAGCTCCTGGTGAAGAAGGGCTCTGACATCCAAGGCGTCGACGACATCTCGGGCGAGGAAGTGTGCTCGGTCACCGGATCGACGTCGCTGGACAACGTGGAGGCCGAGGGCGCGGACCCGCGCGGCTTCGACACCTACTCCGAGTGCGTCAACCAGGTGATCGACGGCACGGTCGGGGCGATGACCACCGATGGTGCAATCCTGCTGGGATACGTCGCGGAGCAGCCCGATGAGATCGAGGTGGTGGGTGACACGTTCTCTGAGGAGCGTTACGGCATCGGCTACTCGAAGGACGCGCCCGAGATGTGCCAGTGGATCTCGGACACGGTCGAGCAGTCCTACGAGGACGGCAGCTGGGAGGAGGCGTTCGAGGTGACGCTTGGCGAGTCTGAGGTCGAGACTCCGGAGCCGCCCGCGGTGGACGACTGCTCCGAGAACGAGTGAGGTAGCAGCGGCTGGTGAATCGTGGGGCGCCTCGTCCGGGCGTCCCACGATCTCTCATACCACCGCACCCTGGCCGAGACTGAGGAGGTGAGTGCATGGAGGATATCTACTCCAACTTCGACCTCGTGCTGAGCGCGTTCTGGCTGACCATCCAGCTCCTAGTCATCTCTGGGATCGCCTCACTCGTCTTCGGCACCGTGCTCGCCGCGATGCGGGTGGGGCCGGTGTCGGTGCTCGCCAAGGCCGGGGCGCTGTATGTGTCCGTCATCCGGAACACCCCGCTCCTGGTGGTGTTCATCTTCGTGTTCGTCGCGATGCCGAAGCTCGAACTGAACTTCTCCTCCTTCCTCGTCAAGGGCGTCATCGCCTTGACCGTCTACACCTCCGCCTTCGTCTGCGAGGCGATCCGGTCAGGGGTCAACTCCGTCCCGATGGGTCAGGCGGAGGCATCGCGCGCAATCGGTCTTACGTTCGCGGGCTCGATGCGCTTCGTGATCCTCCCCCAGGCACTGCGGGCGGTCGTACCACCGCTGGCCAGCGTGATCATCGCCCTGGCCAAGAACACGTCCATTGCCGCAGCGTTCGGCCTCCTCGAGGCAACCGCGCGGATGCGCTTCTTCACCAACAACAACGCCGACGACCGCCCGCTGATCTTCATCACCTTCGCGATCGGCTACATCATCATTGTCGAGGCACTCTCCGCCGGCGCCCACGGCCTGGAGCGTCGCTGGAGGATCGCCAGATGAGCACGGTCCTCTTCGACACCCCCGGTCCGCGGACCCGTGCCCGGCACCGGCTCTACAGCGTGATCGCCTCGCTCGCACTTCTCGGCGTCGTCGCACTCATCTTGTGGCGGATGTACGACACCGATCAGCTCGAATACGAGAAGTGGGAGTACTTCGTCACCCCGGACTACGTCAACGTGCTCCTGGTGGACGGCCTTGTGGAGACACTGAAGATGGCGGCCCTGGCGATCGTCTTCGCGGTGGTCTTCGGCCTGGTCTTCGGAGCCGGCAAAATCTCCGACCACGCCTGGGCGCGCTGGCCGTGCTGGGTCGTCGTCGAGTTCTTCCGCGCCGTGCCGCTGCTGCTGCTGATCGTCTTCATCTTCTTCACCTATGGCACGGGCGATGGGATCGGCTCGTTCTGGTCGGTGGTGATCGGGCTGACGCTCTACAACGGCTCGGTGCTCGCCGAGGTCTTCCGCGCCGGCATCAACGCCGTCCCGGACGGCCAGAGCGAGGCGGCGTACGCCATCGGCATGCGCAAGACCCAGGTGATGACGATCGTGCTCCTGCCGCAGGCGGTCAAGATCATGCTGCCGGCGATCATCAGCCAGTGCGTAGTGGCGCTCAAGGACACCAGTCTCGGTTACTACGTCCTGGCCCCCGGACTCACTGCAGTCGGCAAGCAGATCTACACCGAGGCCAACAACCAGGTCCAGGTGGCGATCGTGGTGGCGGCGCTGTACATCATCTCCAACCTGGTGCTTACCTGGATCGCAACCTGGGTGCAGCGCCGATATGTCGGCGAGCAGAAGCTCGAGGTCTTCGCCGTGGGCTATACGGCAAGTGGTGCCTCGGCCTAGCGCACGCGGCTACCCGAGCAGCTTGTCCGGAACGACGATCCTGGGACTGGTCCGTGGATTGGGCGAGCTCGACCCAGGCTTGGGTCAACGGGCGACCTCGGTGGCCCTGGACTCGCGGATGACGGTCACCTTGATCTGCCCGGGGTAGGTGAGGTTCTCCTCGAACTGCTTGGCGATGTCGCGTGCCAGCACCTGGGCCGCGATGTCGTCGACCACGTCGGGCAGCACCATCACCCGGACGTCGCGGCCTGCCTGCATGGCGAAGACCTTCTCCACTCCGGGCTGGCTCCCGGCAATGTCCTCGAGCCGGTGCAGCCGCTCGACGTACGCCTCGAGGGACTCGCGACGAGCCCCTGGGCGGCCTCCGCTGATCGCATCTGCGGCCTGCGTGATCACTGCCTCGACGGTGCGCGGCTCGACCTCGTTGTGGTGGGCCTCGATGGAGTGAACCACGTCATCGGACTCGCCGTACTTGCGTGCCAGCTCGGCACCGACGATGGCGTGTGAGCCTTCGACCTCGTGGGTGAGCGCCTTGCCCACGTCATGCAGGAATGCCCCTCGCACGCACAGTGCTCGGTTGAGACCGAGCTCGTCGGCCAGAAGCCCGGCGGCGTGCCCGGACTCGACCAGGTGCTTGAGGACGTTCTGGCCGTACGACGTGCGGTAGCGCAGCTTTCCGAGGGTGGCGATGAGCTCGGGGTGAAGGTCGGCGATGTCCATCTCGAACGCGGCGTCCTCCCCTGCCCGCACACAGAGCCTTTCGACCTCGGCACAGGACCGGGCGTGAACTTCCTCGATCCGACTCGGGTGGATCCGGCCATCGGCGACGAGCTCCTCGAGGGTGAGACGCCCCATCTCGCGCCGGACCGGGTCGAAGCAGCTGAGCAGCACCGCCTCGGGGGTGTCGTCGATGATCAGGTTCACGCCGGTGATCTGCTCGAACGAGCGGATGTTGCGCCCCTCCCGCCCGATGATCCGGCCCTTCATGTCGTCACTGGGCAGGTGCACGGTCGACACCACGGACTCGGCGGTCTGCTCCGAGGCAAGACGCTGGATACAGGTGCTGAGGATGCGTTTGGCGCGTGTCTCGGCCTCGTCCTGGGCGGTGCGCTCGATGTCACGAGCGGTGATCGCCGCAGCCCTCTTGGCTTCGACCTCGATGCTCTCGACCAGCTCCCTCTTGGCATCCTCGGCGGTCAGACCGGCGAGCCGTTCGAGGGTGAGCCGACGTTCCGCGTCGATGTCGAGCAGCTTCGCCCGGCGCGCCTCGAGCTCGCCGTCCACCTCAGCCAGCTCGTGCGCTCGGCTCTCGAGGTGCCGCGCCTCCGAGTCCAGCCGGGTCTCGCGCTCGCTGATCCGATGCTCTCGGCGTTCGATGTCCTGACGCTGCTCCTGCAGATCCTGGTGAAGATCGCGCTCGTGTTTGGAGGCGCGATGCCGGCTGAGGAGTACCAGCCCCGCGGTAACCACCGCCAGTGTCAGCAAGAGTCCAAGGGCCACAAAGAGGAGCTCAACCACGCCAACAGCGTCCATCACCAGGCTCCTGTTCTATGGCGCGACACAGGCTAGGCGTGGGCTCGAGGCGAGCGCAGGTACGCCACAAATGGCGACGGCTCGCCGCTCCTCAACTTCTAGCCGATCATCACGCTGTCCGGCCTTCGCCGGGTCAATTGTCTCGTCTCAGATCCGATCTCTCGGACGTTCCGCTGCTTTTGAGGCTAGGTCGCGGGAAGCGGTCGGTCAAGGACCCGACGCCATCGCCAGGATCCAGCGGACTACTAGGAGGACTCGACAACATCCTCCGCGTCGCGACCCGCGGCCTCGAGCTCCTCTCTGACCACCCGGACCGCCAACCCTCCCGGGTAGCCCTTCCGGGCCAGCATCGCGGTGAGCCGTCGGATGGCGGTGGTGCGGTCGACGCGCTCGGTCGAACGCATCTTCCGGCGCACGAGCATGCGCGCCGACTCGACCTCGTCCTCGGGCTCGATCTCGTCAACGGCGTCGCGAATGAGCTGGTCGGCTATGCCCTTGCCTCTGAGCTCCTGGGCGAGTGCCCGCCCCGAAAGCCCCTTGCTGGACTGGCGCGACATCACCCACAACCTGGCGAAGGCCCCGTCGTCGATCAGGCCGACTTCTTCGAAGCGGGTCAGCAGCCGCTGGGCAACCTCATCCGGCACACCCTTGCGGGCGAGCCGGGTGGCCAGCTCTGCGCGGCTTCGGGGCGCACGAGCGAGCTGGTCGAGAAGGATCTTGCGGGCGACCGCCTCGGTGTCGGCCTCCGGCCCGAGAGCGGACGTGTCCTCACCCGGACACACAGGACCGTCCGCCTGGCCCCCTGGGAGGAAAGGACCCGACGAACGGCCGTCTGTGTGCGCAAACAGGGGGAGCCTCAGAAGTCCACATCCGTAGGCTCAACAGGCGCCGCCGCGTCAGGCGCGTCGACCTGTGGACCTACCCCCAGCTTCTCCAGGATGCGTTTCTCGAGTTCGTTAGCCAGATCAGGGTTGTCGCGAAGGAAGCTGCGCGAGTTCTCCTTCCCCTGTCCTAGCTGGTCCCCCTCATATGTGTACCAAGCCCCCGCCTTGCGGACCAGACCTGCCTCGACACCGACATCGATCAAGCCACCTTCGCGGCTGATTCCCTGCCCGTACATGATGTCGAACTCAGCCTGCTTGAAAGGCGGAGCCACCTTGTTCTTGACCACCTTAACGCGGGTCCTGTTGCCCACCATCTCCTGTCCGTCCTTCAACGTCTCGATTCGTCGCACGTCTAGGCGAACCGAAGAGTAGAACTTCAAGGCGCGGCCACCGGTGGTGGTCTCCGGGCTGCCGAACATGACCCCGATCTTCTCGCGAAGCTGGTTGATGAAGATCATCGTGGTTCCGGCACCGTTCAGTGCACCGGTCATCTTCCGCAGGGCCTGGCTCATCAGCCGCGCCTGTAGACCGACATGGCTGTCCCCCATCTCGCCCTCGATCTCGGCGCGAGGCACGAGCGCGGCGACCGAGTCGATCACGATCAGGTCGAGGGCACCGGAGCGGACGAGCATGTCCGCGATCTCGAGCGCCTGCTCACCTGAGTCGGGCTGGGAGACCAGCAGGGCGTCGGTGTCCACACCCAGGGCCTTGGCGTAGTCGGGGTCGAGCGCGTGCTCGGCGTCGATGAAGGCGACGATGCCACCGCCGCGCTGCGCTTTGGCCACCGCGTGCAGGGCAACCGTGGTCTTGCCCGAGGACTCGGGCCCGTAGATCTCCACCACCCGACCGCGCGGGAGCCCGCCGATGCCGAGAGCCACATCGAGCGCGATCGCCCCCGTGGGGATGACCTCCAGCGCTGCGCGCGTCTCCTCGCCGAGACGCATGACCGAGCCCTTGCCGAACTGTCGCTCGATGTTTGCGAGTGCGGCATCGAGTGCCTTGTCGCGATCTCCACCAGCCATTGAGGTAATCCGTCCGTCTGTCCGCCTGCTTGCGGGACCTGAAGTCTTTTTCATCGCTAGTGACACTAGAACGAACCTCCGACAGTTTCGGCCATGAGACTCAGCCTGTGGATGGAGCTCCCACGTGCCTTGGTTGTGCACAACCCTAGCCCGAACAGGTGTTCGACACGCGGCTGATTGCCGCGTGTCGGCGTGTCAGCCGCTCAGCTTGGTGTGCGCACGACGGCGAGCCACGAAGCAGGCGAGAGCGACCCCCAACCCAACCAGCGCGGCAAAGCCCCACCAGGCCGGGCCGTAGGGACGGTCGAGCAGCGTCGGGTTGTCCGAAAGGGCACCGAACCGGCCGATCGTGGGCAGCACCGCGAGCGTGACCGTCACCAGCACGATCGCGCCCACTGCCAGGGGGACCGAGGCCCAGCGCGGGAGCAGGCGCGCACCGAGGACACCGAGGCCGACCACGAGCACAGCGAAGACACCGTCGTGCACGACTACGCCGCCGACCAGCCACAGGCCAGTCTGCAGAAGGTTATCGGCCCGAGCCCCAGCAGGTTGACCAGGCCGACGATGATCAGCGCCAGCCCGCCGGCGCCGAGCGCGATCCGCAGGAATCTCACGCCATGCTCACGTCGTGACCTCGCGCAGCCACTTGGTCTGGAGCACACCGGGACGCCCGGGGGCGATCAGCCGGCACGGATAGCCATGGTCGAGACTCAGCACCTCACCGTTGAGCCGCAGCGCCACCAACGTCAACGGGTCGTCGGCGAAGTTGCCCGGGACCTCGGCCTCTCGGAACGATCCGCTCTCCTGCAGCGAGACCACCCTGGCCGTCGTACCGGCCGGAACACCGACGAGGTCGAGCAGGTCGCGCAGGCGCACCCCCGACCAGGTGCCACTCGCACTCCAGCCCTCGACACACGCGATGGGCAGCGTCGCCGTGCTCTGAGGCAGCTGCTCGAGCTCGGCCCGGGTCAGGCTCATCGAAGCGTCGCCATGGGACAGGGTCAGCGTGTACGACGGTGACGTGGCGCTCGCCGTCACGTTCACCTGGTCGGCCGTCTTGTTGATAGGTACGCCGCCCGGCCCGTCCCCGGAGTGGGTGCCGAACACCGACACCTCACGCAGCCACGGGATGGTGCTGCCCGCCATCGACAGCACAGCGACCGCCGACGCACCCAGCGCCGTGCGGAACAATCCCCGTCGAGACAGCCCCGCCGAAGGCTCCTCACCTGAGGAGATCGGCCGGTCGAGGGCGTCCCGGATCTTCACCATCTTCACGGCAATGTGGAGGATCAGCGCCCCGATCGCGATCCAGCCGACGGCAAAGTGGGTGGACCGGAAGCTGAACTCCCAGGGATACCACCCCGCGCTGTTGGCAAGGCCGGTGGCCAGCTGGAAGATGGCGGCCGTGACCAGCACCGCGATCGACGCCCGCTCGAGGAAATGTACGCCGAGCTCGCGCACGTCGCGCCAAGGCACTCGAGCGAACAGCTTGGGATAGACCGTCCACAGCTTGACCAGCAGCAGCGGCACCGCCGCGGTCCCGGCGATGACGTGCAACCCCTGCGTCACCTGGTACAACCACACGGGTCGTGTGGGCAACGGCAACCAGGTCGGCTGGTCCTGGTGCAGATGGCTGAACACTCCGGTCAGGAAGGCGATGCCGAAACAGACGCCGAGCCACAGTCCCACCCTGGTGGCCAGCTCCGGGCCACGCACGCTCGACGTGAAGTCGCTCTCGCTTGGAACCGGGAGTCTGCTCAGCGGCAACGCGATCGCCCCACCCGCAGGTCGGCGAACCAGCGCGCACCTACCTGCTCCACCGACCTCACCCGGTAGCCGGCCTCCGCGGCCACAGCGTGCACCGCCTCGGGTGCGACAAGCGACCAGGCGAACGGCTCAGAGGTCAGCTCACCAACCTTCAGGCGCGGTGTCATTCTGACGTGTCCGGACCCGGGTGCTGCGAGATCGACAACGACTCTGCCGCGCGAGTGCAGCAGTCCTCTGGCGCGCCGGAGCAGGGCCACCGGGTCGCCTCCTATCCCGATGTTCCCGTCGGCCAGGAGCGCGGTGTCCCATTCCCCCTCGAAGGGCACCTGTTCGAACACGTCGCCCACGACCGCGCTTGCTCCCCGCGCCCTGGCCTGCGCCACCGCCTCGGCAGCCAGGTCGATGCCGAGGGCCTGGGCTCCGCGAAGCGTGAGCTCAACCGTCATCCGGCCGGGACCGCAGCCGATGTCGATCGTCGATCCTTTGCAGTGGTCGAGGACACGGTTGTCGGAGGCATCGGCGTCGGCGCTCCACCGCTCGACCGGCATGTGCACCGCGTCCCCGGCCAGGCCGAGCACGGTGCAACGCTCACCACGAAGGGCGGCCGAGTAGACCTCCTCGTTGCTCACCCGAAGACGTGGCGGGACGAGCGGGTCGGCGCGCCTCATCGAACGGCCTGTATAGACCATTGGGCTGAGAACCGCAGTTCCGGGGCGCCTTCGCTGACCACGTCGGCGTCCTCGGCCTCGTCCACGTCCCGAAGCCGCTCCCCGATGCCGACCGTCGCTCCCTTGCCGCGCAGCAGTCGCAGGGTTGCCGAGTACGCCTGCGAGTTCGACATCGTGACCGCGTCCAGCCCTTCGACCAGCCAGGGGTTGGTGACACCGAGCGCCCACCAGCCACCATCGTCGGCGGGTCCGAGCACCGCGTCGCACTGCTCACCGGACAACATCGCATCGAGTGCGGAGAGCTGACGAGTCGTCATCTGCGGCGTGTCCATGCCCACCTGTAGCACTGGGCCGGGGCAGTGTTTCGCCGCATCGACGTGCGCATGGACCAGTCGCTGGGCGAACGTGTCACCACGCTGGCTGAAGACGTTCCACCGATCCAGGGCAGCCACGATCTCGTCGCCACGTGCACCGGCCGTCAGGTCACCGGTGAGGGCAAGCAGACACGTTTCGAACGTCTGCGCACACACGTCGATCGTGTCGAGCAGTGCCGCTGCCGCGAGCTCGGCGGCGTTCCGGTCACCGACCGTCGCCGCAAGCCGTGTCTTCGCCGCACCAGGCACCGGCGCCTTGGCCACCACGAGCACAGCCGCGCCGGTCACGGCAGCATCCGGGCGAAGTCGCGCGCCGTGCGCACCGTCCCACGAACCGAACCGGACACCTTGGACTTGGTGCCTTCCGCACGAGGGTGGTAGCTGACGTCGTACTCCCCAATCCTCCAGCCGGACCTCTGGGCCTTCACCAGCAGCTCGACTGAGTACCCGAAGCGCCGGTCGCGAAGGTCCAGGGCGAGTAGGTCCGCGCGTCTGCACACGCGCACCGGTGCGATGTCGTAAACCTCGAGGCCGGTACGACGCCGCAGCCACCACAGCACCGCCCAGTTGCCTGCCCTCGCATGCCATGGCCACACGCCACGTCGCACGGGACGCCGCCGGCCCACTGCCATCGTCACGATCCCGGACGCCACCGCATCCAGCAGAGCGGGCAGTTCGCGCGGGTCCATCGACCCGTCACCGTCGATGACCGCCACATAGTCCGCGGTGCACGCCAGCAGCCCGGCATGCACTGCTGCGCCGTAGCCTGGCCGGCTCTCGTGTACGACGGTCGCACCGAGCCGCTTCGCGACACGACCCGTCTCGTCGGTGGAGCCGTTGTCCACGACGACCACGTCGAAGTTGCCGGGAATCTCGGCGAACAGGGCAGGCAGCGCCAGCGCCTCGTCACGGCAGGGCAGGACGAGGTCGCATCGTGGCTGCATGTCATCGAGCAACATAAATCTCACTTACCCACATGGGTGGTATTGAGCCTTTCGTAACTCTTTCGTACTCGGACCACCATCCGGATTGGTCGCACTCAGCTCAGGACATAACCTGTGGCTCATGCCGTCGCGCCAGGATCGTGCTCCTGTCATCGGACTCGGCGTCGCGCTGGCCCTGATGGTGCTCGCCATGGCCGTGCCAGCGGTGACCGGCTGGAACGTGCGGATCAACGACTTCCCGCCCCTTCATGCGGAGTGGATGCCGCGCGTCGGGTACGCGACGCCGGCCGCGGTGGCGCTCGCCGTGCTCGCAGCATGGCAGTCGCACCACCTCGCCCGCACCTTGCGATGGGTCCCTCTGCTGGTCCTGGTGTTCGCGGCCGGATTGGCCTGGATGCTGGCGTTGGCACTGGTCGACGGGCAGGCCGGTGTGGGGGGGATCCTCACCGACAAGTACGAGTACCTGCCGACGGCGCGGCGAACGACCGACTTCGGCGAGACCCTGGACATCTACGCGAGCAAGATCAGCTACGATGCCGAGCCGGACAACTGGCCGGTGCACATCGCGGGCCACCCACCCGGTGCCTTGCTGTTCTTCGTGGTGCTGGTCCGGATCGGCTTGGGCAGCGGCATCGCCGCGGGCCTGGTGGTGACCGTGGTCGCGGCGACGACCGCGGTCGGCGTACTCGTCACGATGCGGATGCTCGGGGCCGAGGGCATGGCGCGGCGAGCGGCGCCGTTCCTGGTGTTCGGACCCGCCGCGATCTGGCAGTGCGTGTCCGGCGACGCGATGTTCGCCGCGGTCGCCGCCTGGGGGATGGCGGCGCTCGCCGTCGCCGCGATCCGGGGCAGCATCAGCTGGTCGGTCGTTGCCGGCGTCCTGCTCGGATACTGCGTGATGCTGTCCTACGGCCTTACCCTGCTGGGCATTCTCGCGATCGCTGTGCTTTTCCTGGCCCGAAACTGGCGACCCCTGCCGATCGCCGCACTCGCTGCTTTGTGTGTGGTGCTCGCGTTCGCGGTCGGGGGCTTCGCCTGGTGGGAGGGCTACTCGGAGATTCGGGGCCGCTACTTCGAAGGTGTCGGTGGTCGGCGCCCCATCGGCTACTGGATGTGGGGGAGCCTCGGCGCCCTGGGCTTCTCCGCCGGGCCGCTGGTCGGTTCGGGGATGGCCATGGTGGTGACCAACGGCCGTGCCTACCTCGCTCAGTCCAGCCAGCGGGTGACCGCAGTGCTCAGCGGCGCCGGCGCCGCAATGATCCTGGTAGCGACCGCGTCACTGATGAGCAAGGCAGAGGTGGAACGGATCTGGCTACCGTTCGTCCCCTGGATGCTGCTCTCCTGTGCCTTCCTGCCCGAACGGTGGCGGCGGGCCGGCCTCGCGCTGCAGCTCGCTGTCGCACTGGTCACCATGCATCTGATCAAGACGACCTGGTAGCACGCAGCGGGGCGGTCGCGAACTCCGCCAGGCCGACCTCGGGTGCGGTCTCGGCCTGGAATCCCAGCTCCTCCTCGGCCTTCGTGGGCGCGGCGACGATGTGTCGCACATCACCACTGCGGAACTCTCCGGAGACGATCGGCTCGAGCTTGACTGCGGCGCCGTTGGTGACGAACGTCGCAACGTCACGGATGCGGACCGGCCGCCCCGAGCAGATGTTGAACGGCGTCAGGGAGCCCGTCTCGCGACCCGCAACCGCGTCGATGCTCAGCACGTTTGCCCGCGCGACATCGTCCACGTGGACGAAGTCGCGCATCTGGCCACCGTCCTCGAAGACCCGGGGAGGCTCTCCGCGTTCCAGTGAGGACCGGAAGATCGCCGCGACGCCCGAGTAGGGGGTGTCCTGCGGCATGTGCGGGCCGTAGACGTTGTGGTAGCGCAGCGCGATCGCCCTGCCGTCCGACTGTCGTGCCCAGGCCGACGTGTAGTGCTCCTGCGCGAGCTTGCTCACCGCATAGGAGCTGCGCGGGTCGAGTGGCGCATCCTCTGGGACCAGCTCCCAGCTCAGGGCTTCGCCACAGCGCGGGCAGGAGTTGTCGAAGTTCCCGGCCCGCAGCGCCTCCAGAGGTCGTGGGCCCGGGGTCTGCAGGCCGTGGGTGGGACACCGGTAGCGCCCCTCGCCGTAGACCACCATCGACGAAGCGAGCACCAGGTGGGCCACCCCTGCCTCACCCATCGCGGCCAGCAGCGCGGCGGTTCCGAGGTCGTTGTGGCCGGCGTACAACGGCAGGTCGGCCACAGTGACACCCGCCCCCACCATCGCCGCCTGGTGGCTGACCACGTCGACGCTACGCAGCAGGTGGACCCATTCCATGGCCTCACGCACGTCGAGTCGGTGCGGCGACTCCTCCGCGGAGGCAGCCGTGGGAACCGCGGCATGTGCCTGCGGGATCAGGGCGTCGACAGCGAGCACTTCGTCGCCACGCGCGCGCAGCCGCGCAGCGACGGCCTGCCCGATGAACCCGCTCGCGCCCGTCAGCAGGACCTTCATGGCAGCTCGAACGGCAGGTCGATCCCGTCGGCCCACGTGCCACAGCCGCAGGCGCCTCGAGCCGGAAGATCGGCGATCGCGCGCTCGAGAATCCCCTTCAGTCGTTCGGTGTTTTCCGCGAACGCCGCGAAGACCTGCTCCTGGCTGACCGCCTCCTCCGCGGAGACACCTGCGTCCATGTCGGTGACCAGTGCGATGGACAGGTAGCACATCGACAGCTCGCGGGCGAGGACCGCCTCGGGGTGACCGGTCATGTTGATCAACGACCAGCCCTGGGCGGCGTAGTGCTGTGACTCCGCGCGCGTGGAGAACCTCGGCCCCTCGACGACCACCATCGTCGCGCCGCTCTTGATGTCACGTTCGGAAGCCAGCAGCCCAGAAGCGAGGTCGCTGCAGTAGGGGTCGGCGAACGGCACGTGTGCGGCGCCGGAGTCGACGTAGGTCTGGACTCGGCGATACGTACGGTCCACCAGCTGGTCGGGGACCACGATGTCCCCCGGGCTCACCTCGTCACGGAGCCCACCCACCGCGCAGGGGGCGAGAATCCGGCGGACCCCGAGTGCGCGTAGCGCCCACATGTTCGCGCGGTAGTTGATCGCGTGCGGCGGGAACTCGTGCCCCTTCCCGTGGCGCGGCAGGAACGCGACCGGCCGGCCGGCGACCCGACCGACAGCTATCGGCGCGGAGGGTGCTCCGTAGGGCGTCTCGACGGAGGTCTCTTCGGCATTGTCGAGGAAGGCGTAGAACCCGGAGCCCCCGACCACGGCGACTTCGGGGGACACAGTTTGCGGCATGGGGGGCAGTCTTTCATTCCCGTGTCCTCGCTCGGGAGCCGAGGACTCCCCGCAGGGCATAGGTCGTGTCGCTTTCGTCTGCCCGGATGCCCGTCCACGTCCTAGCCCTCGACATTTCGTGAGTGGCGGGCGACACCGGCTTGCAGACGCGGAAACGCCTGTCCGGCAAGGGAGAGTTGGTTCATCGCCCGCCGGGAACGACCTCACCCCGGCGCGCAGTTGCCGACCGACTCAGCCGGAAGGTAGTGCCGGAAGGTAGTGCCGGAAGGTAGTGCCGGAAGGTAGTGCCGGGCTGTAGCTCTGTGCGATAAGCGCACTTCGCTTGCCTCAGGAACGATCGTTTCGCACAGGACTACATTTCGTGCTCTCCTCGCGCCGCCCGCTCAGACTCGTCATGAATGATCGAGGCTAGATCAAGGCTAGATCCCGAGCCCCCCGTCGTCCCCCCCGTCCCCCTCGTCCTCGGGCGAGCCGACGGGCGTACGACGGGCGAGCTCGGCCGCTGTCGCCACTCCGGTCACCAGCATCGCGGCGAAAACGTTGAGCGCGAGGAAGCCCAGATAGCCCACGATGAGCCCGGCCAGCACACCGGCGGCCGCGGCG
>Ga0075530_1000032_pt1 | contig 53456 bp, 50 predicted proteins | sample NGEPerD_2_FD_75101 | JGI IMG/M metagenome (GOLD analysis project Ga0075530, IMG submission 75101) | Arctic peat soil microbial communities from the Barrow Environmental Observatory site, Barrow, Alaska, USA - NGEE PermafrostL1-D | ecosystem: Environmental > Terrestrial > Soil > Wetlands > Peat ... | reverse complement strand
CTCGCGGGCGTTCTCCTGCTCGTGAGCTTCGGCGGCGGCTCACCTGACAGCAACTCGCTCACCTTCAGCGAGTTCACCCAGGCCGTGGAAGACGGCCAGGTCAAGAAAGTTGAGTTCGACAAGGACAACGGCAACATCAAGGGCGAGTACAAGAAGCCGGTCGACGACAACACGACGTTCACGAGCGACGGCCCGAAGGATGATCTTCCGGCCGGCACCCTCGACGCCATGCGCGACCAGAACGTCGATTTCGAATACACCCAGCAGGGCTCGAACCTGTTGCTCGAGTTCCTACCGTTGCTCATCATCATCGGCGTCGTCGTCGGCCTGTTCATCTGGATGAGCCGCAGAGCCCAAGGCCAGATGGGCGCGGTCATGAACATCGGCCGCAGCAAGGCCAAGGTCTACAACACCGAGAAGCCGAAGACGACCTTCGCCGACGTCGCCGGGTACGGGCCCGTGAAGGAAGAGATCACCGAGGTGGTGGACTTCCTGAAGAACCCCGGGAAGTTCAAGGAGATCGGCGCGCGCATCCCCAAGGGCGTGCTGCTCGTGGGGCCTCCGGGCACCGGCAAGACGCTCATCGCCCGGGCCGTCGCGGGCGAGGCCGAGGTGCCGTTCATCTCGGTCACCGGATCCGACTTCATGGAGATGTTCGTCGGTGTCGGTGCGGCCCGCGTCCGCGACCTGTTCCAGACGGCTCGCAAGCAGGCTCCGGCGATCATCTTCGTCGACGAGGTCGACTCGATCGGCCGCAAGCGCGGCGCGGGACTCGGTGGCGGCCACGACGAGCGCGAACAGACGCTCAACCAGATGCTCGCCGAGATGGACGGCTTCGAGGCCACCGAGGGCATCGTGATGATGGCCGCGACCAACCGACCCGACGTGCTCGATCCGGCTTTGCTCCGGCCCGGTCGTTTCGACCGGCAGGTCTTGGTGCCGCTGCCGACCCAGGACGAGCGGCTCAAGATCCTCAAGGTGCACTTTCGCGACAAGAAGATCTCGACCGACGTCGACCTCGAGCTCGTTGCTCGGGGAACGCCGGGCATGAGCGGGGCCGACCTCGCGAACCTCGTCAACGAAGCCGCGCTCTTCGCGGTGCGGCGCGGCCAGGACGAGGTTCACGCCGAGGACTTCGACGCTGCCCGCGACCGCGTCCTGATGGGCCTCAAACGCGAATCCATGGTCCTCACCGAAGAAGAGAAGGAGGTCGTCGCCTACCACGAGGGTGGCCACGCTTCACTCGCGTACGTGCTCGAGCACGCCGACCCGGTGCACAAGGTCACGATCCTGCCGACGGGCATGGCCCTCGGCGTCACCCAGCAGCTCCCGGTCGAGGAGCGCCACATCTACCTCCAGGAGTACATCGCCGACTCGCTGGTCGTTCGACTCGGCGGACGCATCGCGGAGCAGCTGATCTACGGACACCTCTCGACCGGCGCGCAGAACGACCTCGTCGGCTGTACCGAGCTGGCCCGCAAGATGGTGCGGGAGTGGGGCATGTCCGAACGGCTCGGACCGATGGCCTGGGGCTCGCAGGGTGCGGTGTTCCTCGGCGAGGACCTCATGCACACCCGCGACTACTCCGACGAGACCGCACGAGTCATCGATGAGGAGACCGAGCGGATCCTGCGCGAGCAGGAGGAGCGCACGCGCCAGCTCCTCACCGAGTACCGACCCGGGCTCGAGGCCGTCGCGCGGGCACTCCTCGAACGCGAGACCCTCGAAGGTGCGGAGGTCAGTCGATTGATCGACGACGCGATGGGTCGCCCGAGCGGTGGACCCCGCATGGTCATCCACGCCGACGGGAGCGAGACTCCCGCCCCCGAGCCGGACGATGACGACCCTCGCCTGATCCAGACGGGCGCCGACGTCATCGCGCCCGAACCCGTCTCGGACTGACCCACCTCCGGCTGACCCACCTCCGGCTGACCCACCTCCAGCTGACCCATCTCCGGCTGACCCGCACCGGTGGCGGCGCGCTCGGCGGCGCGCGACGCCACCAGGGACGTCAGCCCGCGGACCGGCGGGGTACCTATTCGGCCCGCGGCGCGAGCACGTTGCGCATCTCCGAAGTCGGCGTCGGGCCGACGAACGCGCCGCGCACAATCCCTTCGGCGTCGGCGATCACGACCATCGGGACCGCCGAGATGTCGTAACGATCGTGCAGCGCGCGATCGCCCTCGTAGGTGAGCTCGTGGGTCGCGACGGTCTCGGAGTCGAGCCGGCCGATCTGGTCGGCCAGACCGCGACACGACCCGCACGTCTCGGAGCTGAACAGCGCGACCAGCCACGGCGCGTCCGGACGCGGGAAGTCCCCGCGCCGGATCTGACGCGGCGTCGGATACGAGTCGCGGGGCGGTCCGGACGGTTGGCGACGGCGGATCACGGCGGCGATCGCGATCGCGATGACGACGATCGCGGCAGCCAGCAACGCCCGTTCGCTCACGATCCGCTCGCACCCTCGGGGATCGCGGGCGTCGCGGTGAACCCGGCCGACCCGATGCTCTCACGGGCCACCGCAATCGGTCGAGACGATCGGACGACGAGCCCCGACCCGACGGGCACGTCGAGCTCGTCGAGGTCGAAGAGCGCACGACGACCGGCCTCGATGGTGACGGTCCGGGCCGTGGTCCGCTCGCCCCCGCTGATGACCTCGAGCGTGACCCGTGCGGAGCGCGGAGAGGGATTCACGGCGATGACGAGATCCCGAGACTCCGCGTCGGTGCGCGCCTCGGCCAACGCCCACGAGCGCGCCGTCACCGCGATGCCGGCTACGTACGCGAACCCGGTGCCGTCGACCGCGAGCAATTGCTCGGCGACGAACCGATCACGCGCGTCCACCTCGACCCACGATCCGAGACCGACGGGAACCCGCGCCGCGACGTCCACCGCCGACACGCTGCGACTCGGAACGACCGCGATCTCCGGCGCGAGGGTGGCGTCACCATCGAGGTGAGTCCTCACTGGGACGCGCGCCGGCGCCGCGCCTGGGTTCGCGATCGAGACGACGCTCGCGCCCTCGAACGGAATGGACGGGAAGAACACGCGCGACGTCGGCTCGATGACTCCGAGTGAGAGCGCCAAGCCCGTAGGTTCGACGACGCGCTGTTGCACTTGCTCGGCCACGATACGGCCTGAGCGAGCCTCCACCTGCGTCGCGACGACCGGTTGCCGGCGGACGAGGTCGTGGATGGCGAGCGTCACCCGGCTCCGGCGCGGCACGACCAAGCCCTGGGTGTCGCCGGGAACCTCGAAGCCGGTGTCGGTCAAGAACGAGAGGTCGACGATCGCGTCGTCGCCGAACGGGTTGAAGAGCGCGAGCCAGAGCTGCGCGTCGGGGTCGGTCGTTCCCGCGCCGAAATGCCACGAAGTCGCGGCGCGGGTCGCGCATGCACCAACGGCGAGGTCGCCGCTACCGGAGATGCCGTGCTCGACCACGACCCGGCCACCGAACGCCTCGACGAGCACGCCCGGCTCCGCAGTCGCGAGCACGTCCGCCACACGAATGCGCGTCTGCGTCCGGGGCGCGAGCTCGACCGGCGTCGTCGCGACGGGCTCGGTCGATCCCGGCATCACCGAGACCTCCGCGCGTGCGGCACGCTCGCTCAGGTTCGTGACGAAGAGCACCTCGTCCCCGAGGCCGTCCGGGGCTGAGGACCCGGCGGCGCAATACCAGGCGCTCGACACGGCATCCGCGGGCGGGATCATCGCCGCGGTCTCGGCGTCGGCGTCGGGTTGACCGTCGGTCGAGGTGATGGCCTGCACGGCCAACGCGACGACCAACGCGACAACCACGACCGTGACGATGCGCCAGCGCCCGTCGCTGCTGGGCACCAGACGCGCGGGTACCGGGGCGGTCATGCCGTGGCCGCCGGGTCGCGGGCGGCGATCCGTTCGGCCTTTCGGGCGCGGCGGCGTTCTCGGCGCCGCACCACGAAGGCCGTCGATCGAAGCCAGAACACCGCGAGCCCGATCCACACGACGAGCTGGAGGACCGCGACGACGTTCCGCCGCCACTGACCTCCGAAGACGAACGAGACCCGTCCGCGCGACTCGAGGTCGTATCCATTGGCCCACCCGAACGCGTCGACGTGGCGGAGCTCGCGGTCGTCGGTCGTGGCTCGCCACTGACCCGAGTACGACTCGCCCTGGAGCACAGCTCCGGGCACCACGGGTCCATCTCCGAGGACGGGTTGCGCCCCGCTGAGATCCGTGTCGAGCGCGGCCCGGTTCGGGTCGGCTGCGCCGGGCCGGAGCCGGCCGAGCGCGGCGTCGGGCAACACGGCGGGTATGGGCACCCAGGCGTCGTTCTCATAGAGCAGCAGGTCCCCGTCCGATTCGAGCCGGCTGAGGTCGAGCTGGTCGGCGAGACCGCGTGCAAGCTGCGGTGTGGGCCTCGCCGCGACGCCACCGGACGCGCCCGATCGTGGGGGCAGCGCAACGTAACGAACCCCCATCGGGGCGAGAATGTGGCCGAGCCGGTTCGTGCGGCCGTCGCGCGCGAGCTCGATGGCGTCGGCGACGAGGCCGGACGCCGGTCCCCCAGGTGCGGGCCACAGATCGGACAGCGCACCCGGACCTCCCCGCGCCAACGAGTAGCCCGTGCCCCCGTCGGTGAGTGTCGCATCGAGGGGCAGCACGTACGGGTCCCCCACCCAGAGCACTCGGAACCCGCCGTCATCCCGGTTGGTCATCCAAGAGAGCGACTGGTTCCAGTCGGTCGATGGCGCGCCCCACCGGCCGTCGAAGGCATCAACCGCGAATCCGAGCGCCGGCAACACCAACAGGAGCGGTACCGCCGCGGCGGCCACCTGGCGCCAACCAAAATGGAAGCGGTGCAGGTCGGTGCGCAGCGCGCCGACGGCGAGGCCCACGGCCAGTGCCAGCCCGAGCGCGGCCGGCACCAACAGCCCTTCCGGCGCGGGCACCGCCCCGTCAGGCCACACGACTGTCGGGAGCCACGCCAACGCGAAGCCGACGAGCGCGAGCACCCACGCCCGGGCGATCCACGCCAGCCGAGGCCCGGTCGTCAACAACAGCCCGAGCCCAGCTGCGAGGAGCAGCACCCATCCCCCGAAGCCTCCGCCGGCGGGACCAGTCGAAAATCGCAGGATGGAGCCGAGCTCGAGTCGAGCGGGAAACCCGAGACCCCAGGCCGCCCCCCGCTCACCCGCGCCGAGCAACGTCAGAGGCCACGGGACCAGGGCCACGAGCCCGGCGACGGCCCCGACCGCGGCAACGCCGAGTGCCCGCACCGCCGGGAAGTCATCGCCCGCCAAGGGTTGCGCGATGACGAACGCGCCCACCATCACGATGAGCAGGAACGCGGCAGGGGGCCAGAATGCGGTCGCGACGGCGATCGACGCGACCAACGGCAACCACGAGCGCATGATCACCGGCCAACCCCCGTCGGGACGAGGCCGACGCGCCAGCAGCACGACGGAGCGGAGCGCGAACGGTGCCACCGCGAAGAACACGAGCGCGCCGAGCCGACCACCGGCGATCGCGTTGCGGCCGATCGGGCTGATGCCGTAGATCAGCGCGGCGACGAGTGCCGCGCGCCGGTTGCCGGCGACGAGCCGGGTCAGGCGGAACACGCCGAGAGCACCGAGCGGCAACAGCGCGGCGATGAACCACGAGCGCGCGATACCACTCGCGCCCAACACGACCGCGGTACCCAGCGCCTGCAGGGCAAAGACCGGCGGCGGCGCCGCCGCGGAGCCGAGACCCTGGGCACGCCAACCCGATCCGAACAGCCGGAGGAGATCGCCGACGCCAGGCCAGGGGAGGAAGGACCCGACGGCGGGCGCATGGCCGAACAGGATCTCGCGGCTGCCAAAGAGGAGTACCAGCACGAACAGGGCAGCGATGAACCCGAGCGGCTCGCGCAGGCGGGACCGGGCCGAGTCCACCGCGACCCGCCCGGCCGTGCCGACCGAGACCAAGCGGTTCTCCGGCTGCACGCGATCGATGAGGTAATCGCGCACGCGCGCACTGCCGCCACGCTGGAGCCACCGGAGCTCGCTGTCGGGTACACGCCGCGACGACTGGACCTCCCGACGCGCCGAGCGCAGGGCGGAGAAGCGCCGCAGGTTCCAGATCCAAGCGCTGACCAGCGCCCGGGCCCTGGCGCCTCGGCGAGAGGCGACGAACACCGCCGATTCGATGAAGCCCAGCAGCAGCGCGACCGGCACGACCCAGAGCAACGTCGCGCGCGAGTACGACTTGAACACCGCGCGCAGCCGATGCCGGAGAACCAGCGCCTCGTCCGGACCGGTCGCCTCACTTCGCTCGGCGATCGCTCCGTGGTGGCGAACCCGCGCGTCCGGAGCGACGAGTACGCGCGCACCCATGAGTCGAGCCCGCCAGCACAGGTCGAGATCCTCGGCGCCGGGGAACGTCTCGGCGTCGAACCCGCCGAGCTCGAAGAACAGATCCGCGCGGACGAGCATCGCCGCGCTCGACACGTAGAACACGTCGCGGACGGCGTCGTGCTGTTCCTGCTCCAGCTCGCCGGGCTCGATCTCGGAACACGCGACCCCGAAGCGGTCGATGGTCAGTCCGACTTCGGCCAGCACGTGGGGTCGGTCGGCATCCACGAGCTTCGGTCCGACCACTCCCGCGTTCGAACGGTAGGCCTCCTCGACGAGCAACCGGATCGCGGCCGGGTCAAATGCCACGTCGTCGTGGCACAGCAGCAGGAAGGTCGCCCCTTGGACGGCACTCAGCGCTTCGTTGGCCGCGACGGCAAAGCCGACGTTCGCCTCCAGACGGCGGACGAACGCGTGAGGGACATGGGCTGCGACCCGGGGCCTGAGGTCATGATCGGAGCCCGCGTCGATCACCAGGACGGCGAGATCCGGATAGTCCGACTCGGCGAGACTCTGAAGCGTCTCCTCGAACCAGGGCCCGGGGTTGTGGGCGACAAGGAGCGCGACGATCGGCGGAGGCACCGACGTCGGGTCGGAGGACTCGGTGGGCTCCGGTCGGTCGGCAGGCAGCGGGGCCGACGGCCCGGTGACAGGTGGCTCAGCGGTCTCCATCGGCGGCCTCACCATACCAACGGAGGGTTCGTGACCGTGGTCTCGAGTGCTTGCAATAGTTAGCAAGACGGTATATCTTGGTAAGCGACTCGGCAGGGCCGGGCCACCGGTCCGCCACAACCGACGCTTGCCATCCGAACCCCTGGGGCGCCCGCGCGCCCCGCCCGGCCCGCTCGCACCAAGGAGCACCCATGGACGTCAAGAAGAGCATCCAAGACGCCGGCTACATCGCCGTCGGCGCCGGCGTGATCGGTTTCCAACAGGCGCAAGTCCGCCGGCGCGAGCTGACGAGTCGGCTCGTCGCCAAGGCCGATGCGGCCCGCACCCGCGTCCACGGCTCGGTGGGCGCCGCACACGGCCAGATCACCGACCAGGTCGGCCAAACACGCGGCCAGATCACCGACCAGGTCGGCCAAGCACGCGACCAGGTGACGGACCAGGCGGGCCTGGTCCGGGACCAGATCAGCACGTCGGTGGGCTCCACCGCCGGCACCGCCTGGGACGTCGCATCGAGCGCCGCATGGGAAGTCGCTACCGGCCTGAGCGGCCGCGCCACCGGTCTCGCGGACGACATCCGCGAGTGGGTCGATCCCGCAGTGGGCGAGCTCAAGATTCGCGTCGAACCGCTCGGGGAGCAGCTCCAGACGGTGCCCGGTCAGCTCTCCCGGGTGATGACAGCGGGCCCCGGCCGAGTGCTGACGCTCGTCAGGTCGGAGCCCGCCGCCTGAGATCCGTTCCCCCTCAGCTCCGCCGACGCGACCCCCTCCTGTGAGGGGGTCGCGTCGCGCGTACTGTCTCTGCGGTGTACGCAGCACTCGCAGGTGGAGTCGGCGCGGCGCGGTTCCTGCGGGGCCTGGTGCGCGTCGTGCCGCCCGAGGCGGTGACGGCGATCGTCAACACCGGCGACGATGACCGTTTCCACGGGCTCCACGTCAGCCCGGACCTCGACACCGTGACCTACACCCTCGCCGGAGCCGAGCACCCCGAGCAGGGCTGGGGGCTCGCGGGCGAGACCTTCACCACCATGGACGCGCTCGGCCGCTACGACAGCGCGACGTGGTTCCGCCTCGGCGACCGGGATCTGGCCACCCACCTCTTCCGAAGCGAGCGCCTCTCCGCCGGAGCCTCATTGTCGGAGGTGACCGCCGAGATCTCGCGGAACTGGGACATCTCCGTGCGCCTGCTTCCCATGAGCGACGACCGGATCTCGACCAGGGTCACCGTGCAGCGGGCCGACGGTACGGACGAGGAGCTCGCGATGCAGGAGTGGTTCGTGCGCGAGCGCACCGAGCCGCCCGTCACCGCGGTGCGTTTCGACGGTGCCGAGACCGCACGGGCGGCGCCCGGCGTCCTGGATGCACTGCGATCCGCCGAGACGATCCTCGTGTGCCCGTCGAACCCGATCATCTCGATCAGGCCGATCCTGTCGGTCCCCGGAGTCCACGACATCCTCGTGGAGCGCCGCGACCGGGTCGTCGGCATCTCCCCCATCATCGCCGGCCGCACCGTGAAGGGTCCCGCGGACCGGCTCATGTCCGGGCTCGGTCTCGACGCTTCGTGCGTCGGCGTGGCCCACGCGTACGCCGACTTCTGCGGCACGTTGGTCATCGACGCGGGCGACGCCCACCGTGCCGCCGAGGTCGAGGCCGTCGGCGTTCGGGCCGTCGTCGCCGACACGCTGATGACCGATGCCCGGATCGCCGCGGCGTTGGCTCGCCGCACGATCGACGCCGTCGTCTGATGGCGCGAGACGAGCTGCGTGTCGTTGCGATCGACGGAATCGGTGAGATCCGGGAGGGAGACGTGGTCGCGGACCTCGTCGCGGACGCGGCCGCGAGACAGAACGTCCCTCTGGCCGACGACGACTGCCTCGTCGTCACGCAGAAGATCGTGTCCAAAGCCGAGCATCGGATCGTTCCGTTCGACGCCTCCGATCCGGACGCCAAGCGCCGCCTCGTCGAACAGGAAGCCGTGCGCGTGCTGCGACGCCGCGGTGAGCTGCTCATCACCGAAACGCGCCACGGCTTCATCTGTGCGAACTCGGGAGTCGATCTCTCCAACGTCGAGGAAGGCACCGCCGCGCTGCTTCCCGTGGACAGCGACCGTTCGGCGCGGCGCATCCGCGACCGGCTCGCAGCTCGGTACGGCGTGAGCGTCGCGGTCGTCATCTCTGACACGTTCGGTCGTCCGTGGCGGCGCGGGCTGACCGACGTGGCGATCGGCGTCGCCGGCATCGCCGGTGTCGAGGACCTACGCGGCCACGACGACGCCCGCGGCCGCGAGCTCCAGGCCACCGAAGTCGCGATCGCGGACGAGGTCGCGTCGGCCGCGGAGCTCGTGATGGGCAAGTCCGACGGTGTTCCCGCCGCGATCGTGCGCGGCTTGCACCGTGACTGGTTCCGCGATGGTTCCGTACACGAGCTCGTGCGACCACCCGCAGAAGACCTGTTCCGATGACCGGATTGGCCCGATGACCGGGCGAGTGGCGGAGTTCATCACGGCCCGCCGGTCAATCCGCGCCTACACCGACACGCCGGTGTCGCGCGCCACCCTCGACGCGCTCGTCGAGGGTGCGTGCCTGGCGCCCGCACCCCACCATTCGCGACCCTGGCGATTCGTGGTCGTCGACTCACCCGATGCCAAGGCCGGCCTCGCCCAAGCCATGGGCACACGCTGGGCCCAGGACCTCGCCGACGACGGCGTCGACCCGGCGCGTATCCGGGAGCTCGTCGACGCGTCGCGAGCCAAGCTGTCAGGAGCGCCGGCACTCGTGGTCGGGTGTCTCACGTGGAACGGCCTCGACCGCTACCCCGACGAGACACGCCGTCGGGCGGAATGGGGCATGGCCCTGCTGTCACTCGGTGCGGCCATGGAGAACCTCATGCTGGCTGCGACCACCAAGGGTCTGGCCACCTGTTGGGTCGCCGCCCCGATCTTCTGCCCCGCCGAAGCACGCGACGCACTCGCGTTGGCTGACGACTGGCTGCCACACGCGCTCGTGCTGATCGGCGAACCCGACCCCGACTACCGCCCACCGCCGCGCCCGGAGGTGGCCCTCGACGAGCTCCGCGCCACCCGCTGACCCCGCGAGCCGACCTGCGCCTCACCCATCAGTGCCCTTGGGCCGGCGGCGGTCAGGGACGGTCAGCGTGAGCTGTTCTTGAACCGGTCGAGCGTCCGAGCGATGCCCTCATCGAGCGAGGTGAACGGTTTCCACCCCAGGTGGATCTCCGCCCGGGTCGGATCCAACGCCGAACGGGCCAGCTCACCGGAGCGGGCCGGCGCGTAGTGCGCGGGGTCCTTGACGCCGGTGACCCCGGCCATCACGTCGAAGAGCTGCTGCACGCTGGTCTCGATCCCGGTACCGATGTTCACGAGCAGCCCACCACCCTTCTCGGTGGCCCGCACGAAAGCATCAACCACGTCATCGACGAAGACGAGATCGCGCGTCTGTCGGCCGTCACCGAAGATCGTCGCCCGTTCCCGGTTGAGGAGCTTGCCGGCGAAGATGGCGACGACGCCTGCTTCGCCCGCGGGATCCTGGCGGGGTCCGTACACGTTCGCGAGCGCCAGCGCCGTGTACTCCAGACCATGGACCTCCCGGTAGTAGTGGAGGTAGTCACCGACGGCCTTCTTGGCCACGCCGTACGGGGACTCGGGCCGTTGCGGATGACCCTCGCGGATCGGCAGGTCATCGGACGGACCGTAGATCGTGCCACCCGAGCTCGCGAACACGACCTTGCGGGTCCCGGCGGCAATGGCGCCCTGGCACACGTTGAGCGCGCCGATCACGTTGACCTCCGCGTCGAACGCGGGACGGCCCACCGAGATCCGCACGTCGGCCTGGGCAGCAAGGTGGTAGATGACCTCGGGCCGGCGACGGGCGAGCAGGTCGGTGATCGCCGGTGATCGCAGGTCGAGCCGGTGGAAGGAGAACCGTCGGCTCCGCTCCGCTCGCGCCGATGCGAGGTTCGCGAGAGAGCCGGTGGAGAGGTCGTCGACGACGTCGACGTCATACCCCTCGGCGATGAGCCGGTCGACAAGGGTGCTACCGATGAACCCGGCACCACCGGTCACGAGGACGCGCACGCCGATACGTTAGGGCGAGACGCCGAGGGGGCCGTCGGGACCGGCCACCGCCCGCTCGATCCGGGCCCCCGCTTGGACAGCCGCGCCGGCCAAGACGACCGCGTCGGTGAGATGGGCTCCCGCCCCCACCGACACCCCACGACCGACCACGGATCCCTTGACGCTCGCGCCGGCGCCGACCCGGCACCCCGCGCCGAGGAGCACGGGCGCGACCAGCCGAGCGTCGGCCGCGATCTCGACGTCACCTTCCACCCAGACGCCGGGGGCGGTTTCCACCGCGTCCGCGACCGGAGGTCGGCCGAGGCGCCCGGCGAGGACGTCCGCGTTCGCTTGGAGGTACTTCTCGGGGGTACCGATGTCGAGCCAATACGCGTCGCTCGGGAACCCGAACAGCCTTCCGGGCCGGTCGAGCATCCGGGGGAAGGTCTCCCGCTCGATCGAGACCATCAACCGGGACGGGATCCGGCCGAGCACCGACGGCTCGAGCACGTAGGTGCCGGCATTGATCCAGTTGGTCGGCGCGCGGCCGGGCGGCGGCTTCTCGACGAACGCGACGACCTCACCATCACCTCGGGTCGGCACGACCCCGAACGCCGACGGGTCCTCGACCTCGGTGAGCGCGATCGTCGCTTCGGCGTGACGGGCTTCGTGGAACTCGAGGACCGCGCCCAAGTCCAGATCGGTGAGGACGTCGCCGTTGCACACGATGATGCGCTCGTCGATTCCCTCGGCCGCGAAACGGATACCGCCCGCCGTTCCAAGGGGTTCCGGTTCCTCGCGGAACCGGAGGGTCATGTCACCGAAGCGGCCCTCATCTCTGCCGCCGGTGCTGAAGTGCTCACGAAACGCTTCGGGCAGATACCCGAGTGAGAGCACGACGTCGTCGACGCCATGACTCCCGAGCCACGCGAGCTGGCGCTCGAGGAACGGGACGTTGACAATGGGCAGCAGACCCTTCGGGGTCTTGTAGGTCAGGGGCCGAAGCCGCGTGCCTTCCCCGCCGACGAGGACGACCGCCCTCACGGCGCGCCCTGGCCCCCCGGCGCGCCCTGGCCCCCCGGCGCGCCCTGGCTCGGGACGTCGGTGATGTTGCCGAGGGCCGCCTCCGCGTCGGGCGGCTCGGGGACCGGCTCACCCTTGGGGATGAACGCGACCGCGACGATGTCACGGTCCTGCGGGTGGTAGTCGGCCGGGTTTCCCGATCGGGGGGTGCCGTCCCAAGGCTCGCCGACCTGTCCGACGGCCCACTCGATCTCGGCCCCTTGGCCGGCGTACTCGCCGTCGACGCATTCCTGACCGTTGCGATACTCCACGCCGTCCCAGAGCCGCATGGAGTCGGCCGACAGCTCCCAGCCGGCTCCCTCGTTGTCCTCGATGAAGCGGGCAACGGTCGCGTTGTCACCCGCGGCGGCGGAGCTGGAGGGGTGAATGTGCATGAGGCCGTCACCGTGGGAGTGGATGCCGGCAGTCGATTCGTACTCGGGTGCCGCGGGAAGCCACGATCCGCAGACGTTCACCCCGAGGTAGGCGTGCCAGTGCTCACCGATCTCGGGTGAACCCCCACTCTTCGAGCCCGAGCGGGCGAGCGCTATCCCGACCACCCCCACCATCACCACCGCGACGGTCGCGATGGTCCAGCCCATCGAGCTGCGACGGCGCTTCCCCCGCCGGAGGCGGGATCGGGCCTGGGCCCGCGAGATCTTGGCTTTCTTGGGTGACATGGAGTGATCAGGATAGCGAATGCGGCGCCCGCGTCCGTTGCGCGCGCCCGAGCCCAGTGGCAATCACATCGGCGAGCCCACGCACCGCGAGCAGGACCACCGCGGGCCCGAGGAGGAGCCGCCGGACACCCCGCCAGTGCTTGGTCGCGTACCGAAACGCCGAGCGATGGTGCTCGACAATCGTCCGGAACGGATGCCCGGCGGCGCTGACGCCCTGCACGTGCAGAACCGATGCCGTCGGGTCGTAGGCGACGCGCCAGGAATGCTCCCGCAAGCGGGTGCAGAGATCCACGTCCTCGAGGTACAGGAAGAACTGCTCGTCCCACCCGCCGATGTCGTCGAAGGCCGTTCGTCGGAGCCACAGCGCCGAGCCGGAGAGCCAGTCGACGTCATGGCGGGTCGAGTGATCCTCGTCCATCCGGTGGTACCGGCGAGTGAACGGGTTGGTCGGCCACAGGCGCCCGAACGTGGCGTGACCGAGCGCGTCGGTGGCCGACGGCACAGTGCGAGCGGAGGGGTACTGGGTCCCGTCGGGATTGTGGACCCGTGGGCCGACGGCCCCGAGGTCGTCTTCCGCGTCGAAGCGGGCCAGCAGCGCTCGCGCCGTACCCGGCTCGACCTCGACGTCGGGGTTGATCGCCGCGACGATGGGTGCCCGCGTGGTCGCGACACCACGGTTGTTCCCTCGAGCGAAGCCGACGTTGGCCGATGCGCGTACGACGGTGACCTCCGGGAAGCCGGCTTCCACCGGCTCGGCCGAGCCGTCGGTCGACGCGTTGTCGACGACGACCACCTCGGGTGGGCCTCCGGCGCTGGTATCGGCGAGCAACGATCGCACGCACGCCTCCAGCATGGGGCCCGCGTTGTAGTTGACGATCACCGCGGCCCAACGCGGTCCCACCGACGGTTCCGGTTGAGGGGCTTCCACCTCAGGCTCGGCCGCGGCGACGTTCCTCCGCGTACCACGCATACGTTCGAGCCAATCCCTCGCGCAGGTCGATCTCCGGCCGCCAGCCGAGCACTCGTTCCGCCAGCGAGATGTCCGGGCGCCGGCGAGTCGGGTCGTCGACGGGGAGCGGCTCGTACACGATGGACGAGGACGATCCCGTCACGTCGAGCACGGTCTCGGCGAGCTCGGCCACGCTGAACTCGATCGGGTTGCCGATGTTGACGGGCCCGACGTAGTCGGAGTCGAGCAACGCGAGAATGCCGCGCACCTCGTCGTCCACGTAGCAGAACGAGCGGGTCTGGGTGCCCTCGCCGTAGATGGTCAGCGGCTTGTCATCCATGGCTTGTACCAGGAAGTTCGACACGACCCGCCCGTCTGCCGGCCTCAGATGCGGACCGTAGGTATTGAAGATCCGCACGACACGCACGTCGAGGTCGTGGGCGCGGTGATACGCGAGCGTCAGTGCCTCGGCGAACCGCTTGGCCTCGTCGTACACACCACGCGGGCCGATCGGATTGACATTGCCCCAGTAGGTCTCCGGTTGCGGGTGCACGAGCGGGTCGCCGTACACCTCGCTCGTCGACGCCAACAGGAATCGGGCGCGTTTGTCGAGCGCCAACCCCAGGGAGTTGTGCGTCCCCAGCGAACCGACCTTGAGCGTCTTGATCGGGTGCTCGAGGTAGTCCTGCGGGCTCGCCGGGCTGGCAAAGTGCAGAACGGCATCAACCGGCCCGTCGATGTGGACGTACCTCGTCACGTCGTAGTGCTCGAAGGTGAATGCGGGATCGGCCAGGAAGCTGTCGATGTTCTCCATTCTTCCGGTCAACAGGTTGTCGAGCGCGACCACCTGCCAACCGCGCGCGAGGAGGTCCCGGCACAGGTGCGAGCCGATGAACCCGGCCCCACCCGTCACGACCGCCCTCACGATCGTCCGACTCCGTCGTAGGAGAAGCCGAGACGCCGCAACGCGGAGGAGTCGAGGAGGTTGCGGGTGTCGAGCACCGCGGGTTCGGCCATCGCGTCGTGCACGCGGGCGAAGTCGAGCCAGCGGAACTGGTCCCACTCCGTGGCGACGACGAGCAACCGGGCGCCGGCCACGGCTTCGAACGGGTCCGCAGCCAGCTCCACACCCTCGAGCACAGCCGCGGCGCTCTCGTCGGCCGCAGGATCGAAGGCGCGCACGACCGCGCCCTCCTCTTGCAGACGCCGCACGATGTAGATCGCGGGTGAGTCACGGAGGTCGTCGGTGTTGGCTTTGAACGCAAGACCCCAGACGCCGATCAGCGCTCCGGCCAGCGAGCCGCCGACGAGGCGCCGGGCCTTGGCGATCATCCGCTCGTGCTGGCGCCGGTTCACCTCGACCGTCCCGCGCAGAAGACTGAAGTCATATCCGGCCACGTCGGCCATGTGCAACAGCGCGGCGGTGTCCTTCGGGAAGCACGACCCGCCGTAGCCCGGGCCGGGGTGCAAGAACTCGGACCCGATGCGCGTGTCGTAACCCATGCCCATCGCAACCTCGCGCACGTCCGCGTCGACCGCCTCGCAGATGCTGGCGATCGCGTTGACGAACGAGATCTTGGTCGCCAGGAATGCGTTCGTCGCGTACTTGATCATCTCGGCCGACGCCGGATCGGTGATGAGGATCGGCGCGTCCAGACTCTTGTACAGCTCCGAGACCCGCACCGCGATGGGCGGGTCGTCACAGCCGATGACAACCCGACTCGGGTGCAGGAAATCTCGCACCGACGTCCCCTCACGGAGGAACTCGGGGTTGGAAGCGACGCCGATCTGTTCGAGCGTTGCGCCCGCCTCACCGAGAACGCGTTGCACGAGACGCGTCGAGCCGACCGGCATCGTCGACTTGTTCACGATCACCGTGCCCGACCGTAGGACCGGCGCGATCTCGCGCGCGACGTCCTCGACGAAGGACAGATCGGCCGCACCGTCCTCCCCTTGGGGTGTCGGCACGCAGAGAAAGACGAACTCGGCGCTCGCGGCCGCCTTCGCCGCGCCGACGACGAACCGGAGGCGTTGCGACTCGATGCCCTCGGCGACGAGCTCCGGCAGGCCGTCTTCCATGATCGGGACCTCGCCCTTGGTGAGGCGCGCCACCCGCTCGGCGTCGATGTCCGCGCACACGACGGAGTGGCCGAGGTGCGAGAGACACGCGCCGGTCGTGAGACCGACGTAGCCGGCGCCGACGACCGCGACGCGGCTCATGACGCCGGGCGGTCGTCGGGGGCGAGATACTCGGCCAGGGCGTCCCGGTAAGAACGCAGCCGCGGGATACCCGCGGCCGGAAGCGCCAGGTTTCCCAACACTGTGTACTCGGGTCGGGGAGCCGGCCGGTTGAGCTCCGCGGTCGTCACGACCTTCAACCCGTCCGGATCGAACCCGGCCAGCTCGAGCACATCACACGCCATTCGGTAGCGGGTGCACGCCCCATCGTTCACCGCGTGGAAGAGACCGGGGATTCGTTCACACGCAAGCCGGAGGAGCAGGTCGGCGAGATCCGGTGCGTAGGTCGGCGAGCCGGTCTGGTCGTCGACGAACCCGTAGTCGGCTCCCGCCGCGGCATCGAGCGCGAGCTGCACGAAGTCGTGACCACGACGGCCGAACACCCACGCGGTGCGGGCGATCGCCCACGAGGACGCGTGACGTTGCACCTCCTGTTCACCACCCAGCTTGGAATGGCCGTACTCAGAGATCGGATTCGTGGTGTCCCACTCGGTGTAGGGCCGTGCCGAATGCCCGTCGAACACGTAGTCGGTCGAGACGTGGACGAGGTGAGCGCCGCACCGAGCGCCCGCGAGGGCCAGGTACCGTGGGCCGAGCGCGTTGACGGCGTACGCCCGCTCCGGATCAGTCTCGGATGCGTCGACGTTGGTGAGCGCGGCCGGGTTCACGATGGCGTCGGGCCTGAATCCGGCGACGCACTGCTCGACCTGTTCGCGCTCGGCCAGGTCCAGATCGGCGTGGGTGACGCCGAGCACCTCGTGGCCGCCAGGGTGACGGCCGAGCGCGGCGACGACCGCGGAGCCGACCTGCCCGCCGACCCCGGTGACCAACACCTTCATCGGCGCGGCGTCCGGTAGCTCATGACTCCCAGCATCGACACGAAGGGTAGCGGGGTGAAGGGCGCACCCATGCCGGACGACCTGGGAGATCAGGGAACGCAGGCGGCCTCGACCGCCGCGAGGTACAACGCGGCGGCTTCCTCTTGCGTCAGGTCCTGCGGGAACGCTTCCGCGGGAGGCGTCGGGGGCGCGGTCGAGGCAGGCACGACGCCGCCCGGCGCGCTCACGCCCCCGAAGTCGTCGCCCAGCACCACCACCACATCGGCCTGGGGGATATCCGCCCGCTCGACGAGCTGACCGGTACCACCCAGGTAGCTCCGCACGAGCTCCGCCGCGTCCTGCAGACCCGGGCGGTAGCGCAGCTGAGTGCGTGAGACCGCGTCGGCGTTGCCGAAACCGGCGCCGGCGAAACCGAACTGGCGTTGGAGCACGTCCAGCGTCGAGGAGGCGAGCCCTTCGGTGTCGGTGCCGTTGAGGACCCGGACGTTGACCTGGCCGGGCAGGATGCCTTCGGGCGGCGCCGGCGCGGGTGTGGTGGTCTCGAGACGGTTGATGATCTCGTCCGCGTCCGGCTGGTCAGGCAGCAGGATGGCCTCACCGTCGCTGCTCGTCGATCCGTAGCTGGGCAGCATGATCATCTCGACGGCCGTCGAGTCGGCGGGGTCCACGGTGCGAAACGTCTTGACGAGCTTGAACACGTCGGCGCGGTGCAACGCGTCATCGACCCGCAGCTGCGGGATGACGTCGGTCGCGATCTCGTTCGCCTTGAGCGGGTTGCCGAGCGCCTCTTGGTACGCGAGGGAGCCCAACCGCCGGATGAAGCCCTGCTGGCGCTCGATGCGACCGAAGTCCGGGATCGCGTTCGCGTCCTCCCACCGTCCGGTCTGGGCATCTCGGTACTCGAGGGAGCGACTGCGGACGTATTGGAGCGCTTGGCCTCCGTCGAGCTGATAGCAACCGGCGCTGGACACCGCGAAGCCGGTGTAGGTGTCTCGCGCCTGAGCGGGCAGGAAGACCGGAACGCGACCGACCGCGTCGACGATGCCTTCGAAGCTGGCGAAGTCGACCTCGAGGTAGTGGTTGATCGGTATGCCGAAGTTGACCGCGAGTGTGTCGATCACCGCTTGGGGCCCTTGGTTGAACGCGGCGTTGATCTTCGCCTCGCCGATGCCCGGCACGTCGACCCAGAGGTCGCGCGGGAACGACACGACGAGGCTCGTGCGCTCCCCCGGCTCGACGTGGGCCACCATGATCGTGTCCGAGCGTTGACCGGCCTCGACTGCCGGATCGCCGAACGCGTCACGCTGGATCTCGTTGCCGGGCTCCTCGAACTGGCGGGTGTCGGACCCGATGATGAGAAAGTTCCCCGACTCGCCCGGATCCGACGGTTCGAGCTGGACCTCGACCCGTTCGATCTCGTTGAACTTGGCGTCGATGCTCATGTTCGCGGCCACCACGACGCTCGTCACCACGACCGCGGCGAGCCCGAGCGCGATCACGTAGCGGAGGAACCACCCGCGCAGTTGCCCGCGCCACGAGAAGAGGGAGCTGGTCACGGTGCGACTCACGCTACCGGTCTACGGCAGACACGACACCGCGGGATCCGCGGGGTCGGCGGTGTCGGCGGCGTCGGTGGGATTGTCCGGCGGTGTCGCCGTGGTCGAGGTCGTCCCGGCTTCGGGGACACCGGCGAAGTCGGCGCCCAACACGATCGTGACCGCCGCACCGCGAACCTCGGAGTCGGCCACCGGCTCGCCGGAGAGGCCGAGCTTGGCGGCCACCAGCCGCGCCGCGTCCCGCTTCCCTTCGCGGTAGTGCACCTCGGTCTCGGTGACCTTTTCGAACCAGTCCCCCGCATCCCCGCTGACGAAGCCGAAGCGTCCCGCGAGCAACGCGAGCGTGTCGCCGGCCAGCCCGTCGACGACCGAGCCGTTCATCACGTGCACGGTGACCGTGCCGGGATCGAGGTCGGGCCCGGGCTCGTCCGCGCCGAAGTGGTTGAGCTGGGCAACGAGCGCGTCGGCATCGGGTTCGAGCGCGACGACCTGATTGCCGCTGGGGGTCGGCTCGACCGGCAGGGTCACGGTCTCGACCCGATTCGGATCACTCGGATCGATCTCGCCGAGCAGGTTGACCAACCCGAAGACCTGGCTCCGTCCGAGCCCGCCGTCGGCGACGAGCTCGGGCAACACCGCGTCGGCGACGCGCTTGGTCGTGAGTGGGTTCTTGCGAGCCCGGCGATAGGCGACGGTGGCGAGACGGCGCACGAAGTCCTGCTGACGGTCGATCCGCTCGAGATCGGAGTTGCCGCCCACGTAGTCGAGGTCACCACGTGTCGACGTGTCGAGGTAGTACGGGTAGCGAGACCGCACGTAGTTGAACGAGTCCTCACCATCGAGCGCCACGCAACCGGGCTCGGTGATCCGAAGGCCGGTCTCATCGTCGCCGAGGGGTCGATCGAAGTACACGTTCACCGAGCCGATCGCGTCGACGATCTCTCGGAACGACCAGAAGTTCACCTCCACGAAGTGGTGCACCTCGAGGCCGAGGTTCTCGTCAAGGGTGTCGATGATGTTCTGCGCGCCCTGCTCGACCGTGTCGGCATCGTTGTACGCGGTGTTGATGAGCGTGCGGCCGTGCCCCGCGACGTCCACGATGAGGTCCCGCGGGATGGAGACGACTTGGACCTTCTCGGCGTCGGGGTCGACGTGGACGACCATCATGGTGTCGGAGCGCTGGCCGGTCTGGCTCTCCTGGTCGCCGAAGCGCGCCTCGTCCTCCGCGGTGACGACCCCGCTGCGCGAGTCCGAGCCGATCACGAGGTAGTTGCCGGCCTCGGCGCGCGCGCCGTCGAGCTCGGCGGTGTCGAGATCGACCCGCTGGATCCCGGCGAGCTGCGCGTCGATGACGACGTTCGCGCCGACCACGCCGACGATCGTGACGATCGTGACGATGGCCAGCGCGAGCACGAATCTGCGTTTCCAGTCGCGCAGAACAAGGGGTGGGCGGTTCGCGGCGATCGCGTCACAGTACCGGGACCACGCATTCGCCTCGGGTCACCCCACGCCTCCGACGTAGCCTTCGGGGGTGGTGCAACGGAGTGACGCGACGGCGGCGGCGATGCTCAGCCATCTGTCCCCCCGGGACTTCGCGGTGGTTCGAGACGGGCGGCGCACGATCGTCGCCGTGGATCCGACCGAGATGCTCGTCGTCGACGCGGCCGATGCGCTCACCGTCCTGGACGACCTCGGCCCGGGCTGGTGGGCCGGGTACCTGTCCTACGATCTCGGCCGCGCGATCGAACGAGTCCCGACGCGCTCGTTGCCGACCGCGCTCCCCGATCTGGTGCTGGCCCGCTTTGATGCCCGCGCCGTGCTGGATCCCCGATCGGCCCCGCGCGTCGTGGGAACCAGGCCTCCGGCCGACCGGCTGCGAGACGCCGTCGCGGCGAGCGCGGGCGCCGGATGGCCGGAGGCGGAGATGCGCGGGCCCTCGGGCGCCGAAGGGGCGGAGGCGACTCTGCGGCGGCTCCCGGTCCCCGAGCTCGGGCCCTGGGAGACCGACCTCGACCGCGACGAGTTCGCGGAGCGGGTTGCGACGATCATCGGGCGACTCGAAGCGGGCGACTGCTACCAGGTCAACCTGACCCGACGCCTGCACACGCCCCGCACGACCGACCCGATCGCGCTGTTCGCGGCGGTGGCGCGCCGGAACCCGGCACCGCACGCGAGCGCCCTCCGCCTCGGCGACGTCCATGTCGTCTCCGCCTCTCCGGAGTGCTTCCTGCGATGGCAGGACGGACTCGTCGAAACCCGGCCCATCAAGGGGACGGCGCCCGCAACCGCCGGGGCATCCCTCGCGACGAGCGCCAAGGACCGCGCCGAGAACGTCATGATCGTGGATCTGGCCCGCAACGACCTCGGCCGGATCTGCGAACCCGGATCGATCACCGTCCCTTCGCTGTGCGTGCCCGAGGAGCACCCGGGCCTGGCCCATCTGGTCAGCACGGTCCGAGGACGACTCCGGGCCGACATCGGGGCCGGGGACCTCGTGCGGGCAACGTTTCCACCGGCGTCGGTGACCGGCGCACCGAAGCCGCGCGTGCTCGAGATCATCGAGGAGCTCGAAACCGTCCGACGCGGCGTGTACTGCGGTGCGATCGGCTGGATCGACACCGAACGGCGCACCGGCGACCTCGCGGTCGCCATCCGGACGTTCGTCACCACCGCAGACGGCACGACCTTCGGCGTCGGCGCCGGCATCGTGGCCGACTCCGATCCGATTCGGGAATGGGAGGAGACCGAGCTGAAAGCCCACCGACTCATCGGCGCGGCCGGGACCGCCCCGCCGCTCCTCACCGCGAACCGCTCGTGATCGTCTGGCTCAACGGCGAGCTGGCGCCGGTGGAACAGACGCGGGTGTCACCGCTCGACCATGGCCTCCTCGTCGGCGACGGCGTGTTCGAGACCATCCGTGTCTATGGCGGCGTGCCGTTCGCGTGGACGCGCCACGTGACCCGCCTCCGCGAGTCCGCCGCCGGGCTCGGGCTTTCCGTCCCGGACCCGACCGAGCTCCGCCGGGCTGCCGCCGCGGTGCTCGACGCGAACGACCTCGCCGAGGCACGGCTGCGGATCACCGTGACCGGGGGGCCCGCGCCGCTCGGATCCCCACGCGGCGACACGGCCCCGACGGTGATCGTCGCCGCTTCCGCGTGTGCCACGCCGTTGCCGACCGCAACCGTCGCAGTGGTGGACTGGCGTCGCAACGAGCGCGGCGCCACCGCCGGGCTCAAGACGATCTCGTACGCCGAGAACGTCCGGGCGCTCGGCGAGGCCCACGCCCGCGGCGCCGACGAGGCGATCTTCGCCAACACGCGAGACGAGCTGTGCGAAGCCACGGGATCGAACCTCTTCGTGGTCGTCGCCGGCGTGGTCCACACACCGCCGGCGTCAGCCGGCTGCTTGCTCGGAGTCACACGCGCACTCGTGCTGGAGCTGTGCGAGCGAGAGCAGATCCCGCACGAGGAGACGGACCTGGGCATCGATGCGCTGACGTCGTGCGCCGAGGCATTCCTGTCCTCGACGACACGAGAGGTCCAGGGCATCGCCGCCGTCGACGCCACGCCCCTTGCCGCCCCCGGACCGCGCACCCGCCGGCTGGCAGACCTGTTCACCGAGCTGGTGGCCCGAGACCCCGACCCCTGACCCGGCCGCCGCTCCACACCCCCGTTCCGGTCACGTTTCGCGTTGGAAGCCAACCGAGCGGCTGACCGGAACGGGGGAAAGGGCTAGGAGGGCCGGAGGTGGACCACGTCGCCGGCCGCGACGGTGATCTCCTCGCCATCGGTGTCGACGACGAGCCCGCCGAAGTCGTCGAGCCCTCGGGCAACGCCGACCACCGATCCGTCGGCCCGCTGGATGCGGACGCGCATGCCAATCGTGATCAGCCGGTCGCGGTAGTGGTCGAGGAGCGAACGGTCGTCGGTGTCGAGCCAAGTGTCGAGCCGCTCGAGGAAGGCGATGAGCAGCTCGTCACGTGAGACCTCGCGTCCGGCCACGAGGTTGCACGCGGTTGCGGTCTCGGCAATCTCGGCCGGGAGCTCGTGGCCCGTCACGTTGACCCCGATGCCGACCACCACGGCCCGCACCGTCGCCCGTGGCCCCATGTCGACCTCGGCGAGAAGCCCCGCGAGCTTGCGGCCGCCGGCAAGAAGGTCGTTGGGCCACTTGAGGTCCGGCACGAACCCCGCGGTGAGCCCGACGGCGTCTGACATGGCCAAGGCCGCGGCGGCGGTACAGACGTGGAGCCGGTCGGGAGCCACCTCGGGACGCAGGAGCACCGAGACGAGGAGCGACGCGCCCGGCGGGGCCATCCAGGCTCGACCCAGTCGGCCCCGGCCGGCGGTCTGGTGATCCGCGACTGCCACGAGACCCTCCGGCGCGCCGGCACGTGCCGCGTCGAGGACGTAGCGGTTCGTGGAGTCCACACGGTCGAGGTGCTCGATCGTGAAGGCGCGCCGAGTCGGACCCGGTTGTCGCATCGCCCGTAGGATACGGCGATCCAACCGCCGAACCCGGGGGCAGCGTGGCCTCGAAGATCCTGATCGCCAACCGTGGCGAGATCGCCGTACGAGTGATGCGAACGTGCCGAGAGCTCGGCATCGCCACCGTGGCGGTGTACTCCGAGCGCGATCGCGAGGCACTCCACACCCGTTTTGCCGACGAGGCCTACGCTCTCGGCGGCCAGACCGCTGCGGAGAGCTACCTCGACACCGACGCCATCCTCGGCGTCCTCGACCGTTCCGGCGCCGACGCGGTCCACCCCGGATACGGCTTCTTCTCGGAGAACGCGGACTTCGCGCGGGCGATCGCCGATCGGGGCGTGACCTGGATCGGCCCACCACCCGAGGCGATCGAGGTGATGGGCGACAAGATCTCCTCTCGTCGAGCCGCCGCGGCCGTCAACGTCGAGCCCGTGCCCGGCACCCTCGAGCCGATCGCCTCGGCGGACGAGATCGTGGCGTTCGGCGAGGAATACGGGTGGCCGGTCGCGATCAAGGCCGCCCACGGCGGTGGCGGCAAGGGTCTCAAGGTGGTCACCGCGGCGGATCAGGCCGAGCGCGCACTCGAGTCGGTCACCCGAGAGTCGAAGGCGTACTTCGGCCGATCCGAGGCTTACCTCGAACGCTACCTGACCCGACCTCGCCACATCGAGATTCAGGTCTTCTGCGACCAGCACGGCAACGCCGTCTCACTCGGTGAGCGCGACTGCTCGACGCAGCGACGCCATCAGAAGCTCATCGAGGAGACCCCCGCGCCCGGCCTCGACGAAGCGACACGCGCCGCGATGGACGAAGCCGCAGTCAAGGTGGCGCGCGCGTGCGGGTACGTCAACGCCGGCACCGTCGAGATGCTCCACCAGGACGGCGAGTTCTTCTTTCTCGAGATGAACACACGACTCCAGGTGGAGCACTGCGTCACCGAGATGGTGACCCGGCTCGACCTTGTCGCCGAACAGATCCACGTCGCCGACGGAGCCCCGCTCTCGTTCACTCAGGACCAGATCGAACGTTCCGGTCACGCAATCGAGATGCGCATCAATGCCGAGAACCCGGCCAAGGGTTTTCTACCCTCGCCGGGCACGATCACGCGGATGCGAGTACCCGCCGGCCCGGGTGTCCGCTGGGACGGTGGCTACGAAGAGGGCGACGTGGTGTCGCAGTACTACGACAATCTCGTCGGCAAGCTCATCGTCTGGGCGCCAGACCGCGCCCGCGCCCGCGCCCGCGCCTTGCGCGCGCTCGGCGAGTTCGAGATCACCGGCATCCACACGACGATCCCGGCCCATCGAGTGCTCCTCGCCGACGACGCGTTCGGCGCCGGTGCACACTCGACGAAATGGCTCGAGGACGAAGTCGACCTCGCCGGCGCGCTGGCGGCCGAGCAGTCGGCTCCCGAAGTGGCGGGGACGCCCGGCGACGCGGCCGACACCAACCCACTGACTGAACAGACCGTCCCCGTGGAAGTGAACGGCAAGCGCTTCTCGGTGAAGCTGTGGCTGCCCGACACCCCCGCCACACGGGCACCCGGGGCGGGTCGCAAGGCGCGGCGTCCGACGCCCGCGAGGAGCGGCTCGAGCTCGGGCTCGAGCTCGAGCGCCGGCACCATCGCCGCGCCCATGCAGGGCACGATCGTCAACGTTCTCGTGGCCAAGGGAGACACCGTCGAGACCGGTCAATCCGTGCTTGTGCTCGAAGCGATGAAGATGGAGAACCATCTCAGCGCCGACAAGGCCGGTGTCGTCGCCGAGGTGCGAGTCAGCACCGGTGACACCGTCGGCGCCGGTGACGTGCTGCTTGTCATCGAATGACGCAGCTGTTCCACGTCGACGCCTTCACCGATCTGGCCTTCTCCGGAAACCCTGCGGCGGTCTGCCTGTTGGACGCTCCGTCCGGCGACTCGCGTTGGATGCAGGCCGTGGCCGCGGAGATGAACCTCTCCGAGACCGCGTTCGTGGCGCCCAGACCGGATGGCGACCTCGACCTTCGCTGGTTCACCCCGACCGTGGAGGTCGACCTCTGTGGCCACGCGACGCTCGCCTCGGCGCACGTCATGTGGGAATCGGGCCGACTGGCACACGACTCCCCGGCCCGGTTCCACACCCGCAGCGGTCTCCTCGTCGCCCACCGCGCCGCCCGGGTCATCGAGCTGGACCTCCCCGCCCGACCGGTCACGCCCACCACCACCGCTGCCGGCATCGAGCACCTCGGCGCGCCCGCCATCCTCGCCACGTTCGACAACGGGCACCAGCTCGTCGTCGAGGTGCCCGACGCGGAGGCGGTGCGCGGCGTCACCCCCGACTTCACGCCGCTCGCAGCCGCCGCCGATCGCCTCTGGGTGGTCACCGCGCCCGCTCCACCCGGATCGGCCGCCGACTTCGTCTCCCGAAGCTTCGGACCCCGCTACGGCATCGACGAGGATCCGGTCACCGGCTCCGCGCACTGCGCGCTCGGACCACTGTGGGCGCAGCGACTCGGCCGGGACGACGTGGTCGGACATCAGATCTCGCCCCGCGGTGGCACCGTGGCCGTACGCGTCCGCGGCGACCGCGTGACCCTCGGCGGCCAAGCCGTCACCGTGTCACGCGGCGATCTCCTCGCCTGACGACAGCGCCCGCCCGACTCGAGCCCTTTCGGGACGACGTGGTCACACCCAAGGGTCAACTCGCGGCGTCGGTGAGACTCTCGGCGAGGGCGGGATGCACGAGCAGCGAGTCGGCGATGTCGACGAGCCTGAGGTTGTTCGTCACCGCGACTGCAATGACGCTGATCAGCTCAGCCGCGTTGCGACCGACAATGGATCCTCCGAGCACGACCCCGGTCGCCGGGTCCGACAGGATCTTCACGAACCCGCGCGGATCGCCATCGATGAGGGCCTTGGCGTTCGTGGAGAATGGCACCTTCGTCACTCGCAGCTTGCGCCCCGACGCGAAGCCCTCGGCCTCGGCGATACCGACGTCGGCGATCTCCGGCTCGGTGAAGATTGCCGAGGCCGCCTTCTCGTAGTCGACATGGCGATGAGCTCGCACGTGCTGTCCCATCAGGTGCTCGGCGATCTTGCGCCCTTGCATGGACGCGACCGACGACAGCGGGAGCATGCCGGAGAGATCACCGGCCACATAGATGTTCTCGACGTTCGACACACAATTGTGGTTGATCGGCACGTAGCCGCCGGCATCAACCTCGACACCCGCAGCTTCCAAGCCGAGCCCCTCGGAGTTCGGCACCGATCCGACGGCCAGCAGCGCGTGCGAGGCTTCGATGACCCGACCGTCGACGCATCCCACCGTCACCACGTCACCCGAACGTGTGATCCCACTCGCGCGGGCACCCTTGAGCAGCTGCACCCCTCGACGGAGGAACTCCGCCTCGAGCACGGCCGCGACCTCAGGGTCCTTGTGGGGCAGCACCTGCTGACGCGACACCACCAGCGTCACCTGCGATCCGAGCGCGCTGAACATGTGGGTGAGCTCGACACCGGTGACTCCCGAACCGATGACGCAGAGGTGTCCGGGGATCTCGGGCGGCGGGTAGGCATCGCGGGTCGTCAGCACCCGTTCCCGGTCGATCTGAGCCCACTCGGGAACCCGGGGCCGCGAGCCCGTCGCCAACAACACGACATCGGCCGCGAGCTCTTCGACGCCGTCGTGCGTGTCGACGATGATCTCGTGCGGACTCGCGAGCCGGCCAGTGCCGTGCAACAAGGCCACTCCCTGCGACTCGAGGACCTGACGGGCCGACGCCTGCAAGCGCGCTTCGATGTCTCCCACTCGTCGCCGCAGCGCGTCGACGTCGAGCGCGCCGCTCGCCCGCAGACCCATTGTCTGGGCCCGGGCCAGATCCGAGAGCTCCCCGCCCGTCGCGATCATCGCCTTCGACGGGATGCAGTCCCACAGGTGCGCGGCACCGCCGATCGTGTCGCGCTCGACGAGAGTGACCTCTGCCCCGAGCGTGGCGGCAACCGTCGCGGCGGTGTTGCCCGCCGGACCTCCACCCAAGATGACGAGTCTGATTGCCATTGCGGTCCAGGGTAGGCGTCACCCGTTACCGTCGGGGACGTGGAGCTTCGTCACGACCCGGTCAGCGGGCGCGTCGTCATCATCGCCCCCGAGCGCGACGCGCGGCCCCACGCCTCGCGCGAGCTCGGCGCACGCGAGTCGACGCCGGCATCCTGTCCGTTCTGCCCCGGCAACGAGGACGCCACCCCACCCGAGGTGTACCGGACCGGACCGGGCGCCTCGAACACTCCGGGGTGGCGAGTGCGCGTCGCACCGAACCTCTTTCCGATTGTCGGTGGACTGCACGCCGCGCACCGCGCGGGCGGCGCGCACGAAGTCATCGTTCTCTCACCCGATCACGATCGGTCGTTCGCCGGCCTGAGCGATGATGAGGCCGTCGAGGTGCTGACCGTGGCGCGAGACCGGGCTCGCTACCACCTCGACGCCGGGCTGACGTACGTCCAGATCCTCGTGAACCACGGCCGCGAAGCGGGCGCGTCCCTTGCCCACACCCACGCGCAGCTCGTCGCACTCGACTTCGTACCCCCTGCCGTGCTGGCCGCGCGCGATCGGCTCGACGCCGCCGAGATGGACACCGTTGCCGCTCAGCGGCTCGAGCTCGAGGACGGCCCGTTCTCGGTCATCGACGGTGCCGCCGCCGTCTGGTGCCCACCGGCCTCGGGGAGCCCGTACGAGATGCGGATCGCCCACGCCGACGCCGAGGCCCGTTTCGACGACTCGAGCGACGACGTCATCGCGGCGATCGCGGTTGCGCTTCGCGACGGGCTCGCCCGCCTCGCCGCGGTCGTGGGCGACGCCCCGTACAACGTCGTCGTCCACAGCGCGACTCGAGATGACCACTCCGCCTTCGCGCACTGGTACGTGGGCGTACACCCCCGGCTCAGCGTGCGCGCGGGCTTCGAGCTCGGCACTGGCGTGGACGTGAACGTGGTCGCGCCCGAAGCTGCGGCCGCACGCCTGCGCGACGCGCAGTGAGCACACACGTCGTCGTGTCCGTCGACATCGACGCGCCTACCGATCTTGTCTGAGCTGTCTTGGAGCCGATCGAGACCCACGTCGAGTGGATGAGCGATGCCGGACGCGCCTTGCCGTGCTCAGCGGCCGGAGAAGGTCGCCTTGTCGGGGCCGTGCTCCAAGAAGCTGGCGACGCCGGTCGCGGCATCCTCGGTGGCAAACACCTCGACGAACCGTTCCGACTCGAGCGAGAGTCCGTCGGCGAGCGAACCGTCGAGGCCACCGTCGATGGCCTGCTTGGCGAGTCCCATCGCCACGACTGCGCCGGCCGCGAGCTCGGCGGCCCAACCGAGTGCGTGGTCGAGGGTCTCGTCAGGTTCGGCGAGCCGGTCGACAAGGCCGATCGCGAGGGCCTCGTCCGCACCGACTTGACGGCCGCTCCAGACCAGCTCCTTCGCCCGCGCCGGGCCGACGAGGCGGGCAAGGCGCTGGGTGCCACCGGCGCCGGGGATCACCCCGAGCAGGATCTCAGGCTGGCCGAGCCTGGCTCGGGTCGACATGACCCGCAGATCGCAGGCCATCGCGACTTCCAGTCCGCCGCCGAGCGCAAACCCGCCGATCGCCGCGATCACCGGCCTGGGGATGCCGGCCAACGCGTCGAGCGCGCGACGGAACGTGTCGGTGATCGTGCGCGCTTCGCGCGGGCCACCGAACTCCGAGATCTCGGCGCCGGCTGCGAATGCTCGGCCCTCGCCCGTGACCACCACCGCTTTCACTGCGGGGTCCGCGGCGAGCTCGGCCGCCACGACGGCGAGCTCCTCGAGCAGCGCGATCGAGAGCGCATTCATCGGCGGTCGCGCCAAACGGATGACGCCAACTCCGTCCGGGCGTTGCTCACGATTCACCAGCTCAGCCATGACGCGCAGCGTAGCGGTACGGCGTCGCGGCGGTAGCGTCCGCTCGTGACCCCTCACGCCAACACCGTGGTCGTCACCGGCGGCAACGCCGGCATCGGCAAGGAGACCGCCATCGCGCTGGCGCGGGCAGGCCGGCGCGTCATCATCACGTCGCGCGACCCCGGCCGAGGCGCGACCGCGCTCGACGAGATCCGGACACGCTCCGCGAGCGACCGTGCCGAAGTAATGGCCCTGGACCTCGCGGACCTCGCATCGGTACGACACTTCGCCGAATCCGTGCTCGCCGCGACCGACCGGATCGACGTGCTCGTGAACAACGCCGGGCTCATGTTGGCGGACCGGCGCGTCACCAGCGACGGCTTCGAAGAGACCTTCGGCGTGAACCATCTCGGCCACTTCTTGCTGACGAACCTGCTGCTCGATCGGCTCCGCGCCAATCCCGAGGGCGCGCGCGTCGTGATCGTGGCGTCCTCCGGCCACCGGTGCGCGCGACACATCCGTTTCGATGACCTCCAGTTCGAGCGGCGCTACCGCGGGTTCACCGCCTACTGCCATTCGAAGCTCGCCAACGTGTTGTTCACGCGGGAGCTGGCCCGCCGACTTGCCGACACGCAAGTGACCGCGAACTCGCTCCACCCGGGCTACGTGAAGAGCCGGTTCGGTCGCGACGGCGACACCGGCGGCGCGTTCGCGCTCGGCAACCGCATTGCCAGCCTGGTGGCCATCTCCCCCGAGGACGGGGCGCGCACGTCGGTCTTCCTGGCCGCCTCACCCGAGGTAGCCGGGGTCTCGGGGCTGTACTACTCGAAGGCACGACCGGTCCGGCCGTCACGAGCCGGTCGTGACGATGCCGCCGCGACCCGGCTCTGGACCGCCAGTGAGCAGCTCGTCGGGCTCTGACGGAGCACGGCCCGCGTCGGGCGGGCGCGCCTGGGCGCCGGTCGGGCGGGCGCGCCTGGGCGCCGGTCGCGTTGTCGCGTCGAGCCCGCGTCAGCCTGCGCCGGGCGCCTGCGGTTCCATCAGGCCGCGAACCAGCTCCACGATCTCTGCCGGGGCCTTGCTCGGCGCGCCGGCATCGAACGGCGGCTGTGGGTCGTACTCGATGGCCAGTTGGATCGCCTGGGCGACCGCGGGACCGGCGATCTCCGCGGCGAGGGTGAGCGCGAGATCGATGCCGGCCGAGACCCCGGCGCCGGTGATGATCTTTCCCTGCCGCACGACGCGACGCTCGGTCGGCATGGCCCCAAACGACGCCAGGTCGTCGTACGCGCACCAATGTGTGGTCGCCTCGAGCTCGTCGAGCAGACCGGCGGCGCCGAGTAGCAGCGCCCCGGTGCACACCGACGTCGTCCAGGTCGTCGTCGGGTGAGCGCCGCGGATCCACTCGACCACCGGCTCGCCGGCGCGCGCGAGCTTGCGGGTGACGATGCCCCCGCCCACGACCAGCACGTCCGGCGTCGGCACGTCGGCGAACGTTCGGTCGATCTGGAGGCGGATCATCCCGTAGTCGTCGGCGAGCTCACCGGTTCGCTCGGCGACGAAGCACACGTCTGCACCGGGAAGGTGTTGGAGGACCTGGTACGGGCCGAGCGCGTCGAGGCTCGTAAACTCGGGAAACAGGCCGATGGCGATCTGCATGGTCGAGCTCCTTCGGTTCGGGTTCACGGTGTGTCGCGGTTCAGGACAAGAGCTCGTCCACCGCGGTATACGGGTCGACCTCGCGGGCGGCGACGCGTTCCACCAGGGCGTCGAATCGATCACCGTCGAGCCGCTCGTCGGCATCGGCATGCAGGCGCGCGACCACGATGGCTCGCAGCTCGGCGCGCAGCCGGTGCCGACGACGACGGGCCAGCTCGCCTCCTTGTTCGACGAAGCTCCGATGTTCGCCGATCGCCGTCCAGAGCTCGTCGACCCCGGCGCCAGTGGTGGCGACGGTCTGGATGATCGGTGGCCGCCACGCACCCGGCATCGAGAGGTCGAGCATCATCTCGAGGTCACGGGCGGTTTCGGCGACGCCGTCACGATCGGCCTTGTTGACGACGAACACGTCGGCGATCTCGAGCAACCCGGCCTTGTTGGCCTGTACCCCGTCACCCCAGCCGGGATTGACGACGACGACCGTGGTGTCGGCGGCACCGGCGATGTCGACCTCGACCTGACCCACGCCCACCGTCTCGACCAGTACCCACGGCAGACCGGCGGCATCGAGCACCCGCTGGGCCTGCCGGGTCGCGAGCGCGAGGCCGCCGAGGTGGCCACGCGTCGCCATGGAACGGATGAACACCCCCGGATCGGTCGCATGGTCCTGCATGCGCACTCGGTCACCGAGAATCGCACCGCCACTGAACGGGCTGGTCGGGTCGATCGCGAGCACGCCGATCTCGGCGCCTTCGGCCCGGACACGGGCGATGAGCGCGTCGCTGAGCGTCGACTTGCCACTGCCCGGCGCGCCGGTGACACCCACCGTGTAGGCCCCACCGGTTCGGGCGAAGAGCTGTGCGACGGCGCGGATGGCGTCGGGCCCGCCGCATTCGACGAGCGAGATCAGACGGGCGACCGCACCTCGGTCGTGCGCGAGGACGCGCTCGACGAGCACATCGGGATCGCGGCTCGGAAGAGGCACCGTGGAGACAGAGCTCGGTCGGGTCAATGGCCGACAGCGCTAGTCGGCGACGACCTCGGTGATGCCGGGTACCCGGTCCATCACGATGCGCTCGACACCGGCCTTGAGGGTTTGCGTCGAGATGGGACAGGTCCCGCACGCCCCGACCAGCTCGACGTGGACGACGCCGTCGGCGTCGGCGTCGATGGAGTGGAACACGATGTCACCGCCGTCGGCCTGCAGCGCCGGGCGGATCGCGTCGATCGCCTGGAGCACGCCGGCCTCTCGAACATCGACTGTGTTGGCCTTGGAGGTCTCGGGGCCAGTGTCGTCGCCTCCGGCAGTCGCGACTTCGGCAGCGACCATGTCAGCCTTCGTGTCGGTGGACATCGAGAATACCTCCGAGGATCAGAACACCTCCAGTCAAGCAGGTGTTCCCGACAATGCCTGCCGCCCCACCCCCGAGGTTTGATGGTTCCGTCACGCCTGGCGTCACAGAACCATCAAACCTCGGGGAATGGGGTCGGGTCGGTGGCCGAGGGCGGATCAGAGCTCGACGGCCTCGACGTCGGCGCCGAGCGCCCGCAGGCTGGCCGCCAGGTCCGGGTACGCGCGGTCAACATGGGTTCGGTCGTACACGATGGTCTCGCCCTCGGCTCCGAGCCCGGCGAGCACCAGCGCGGCACCGGCCCGAACGTCGAGCGCCCGCACCGGTGCGCCCGACAGGCGTTCGACGCCGCGGATCACGGCGTGGCGGCCCTCGTTACGGACGTCAGCGCCCATCCGATTCAGCTCGTCGACGAAACCGAGCCGGTTGTCGAAGACGTTCTCGGTCACGATGGCGGTGCCCTCCGACACGGCCAGGAGCGCGACGGCCATCGGCATGAAGTCGGTCGCCAAACCCGGGAACGGCAAGGTCGCGAGGTCGACCGCGCAGAGACGGCGGTCCGCGCGGGCCCACAACCCATCGGGTGTCTCGGTCACCTCCAGGCCCATCTCGCGCAGCTTGATGACCACCATCTCGAGGTCGGCCAGCCGGATGCCCTCGAGCGTGATGTCACCCCCGGCGATGCCGCACGCCATCAGCAGCGTGCCCGCCTCGACGCGGTCGCCGACGATGGCGTGGTCGGCACTGTGGAGCTCGTCCACGCCCTCGATCCGGAGCTGTGACGTGCCGGCACCGTCGATGCGTGCGCCCATGAGCTCGAGGAGCTCGACCAGGTCGCGGATCTCTGGTTCACGCGCCGCGTTCTCGATCACGGTCTCACCCTTGGCGAGGACACTCGCGGTCAGCAGGTTCTCGGTCGCGCCGACGCTCGGGAATTCCAACACGATGCGCGCGCCCGAGAGCGCGTTGGCCCGAGCCTCGATGAAGCCATGAACCACCTCGAGCTCGACACCGAGCGCCTCGAGCCCTCGGAAGTGCATGTCGAGCTTGCGGCTTCCGATGTTGTCACCGCCCGGCATCGCGACGCGAGCCCAACCGCACCGGGCGAGGAGCGGTCCGAGGACGTTGATCGACGCGCGCATGCGCGTCACGAGCTCGTACGGCGCTTCCGGACACAGATCTCCGGTCGCGTCGATGTGCACCTCGTCCGGCCCGGCCCAGTCGACCGACGCGCCGATGGCGCGCAGGACGTTGACCATCACGTCCAGGTCGGCGACGGGGCGTAGGTTCGACAGACGGGTCACGCCCGGTGCGAGCAACGCCGCGGCCATCTGCTTGAGGCCCGCGTTCTTCGTCATGCCGGACACGGCCACGGTGCCCGAGAACGGCCGGCCCGACCGAACGACGAACGCATCCATGACGCGATGCTACGGCCGGTGCGGCGCCGACCTCGGGTTCGGAGGCCAGGGCCCGGACTACTTGGCCCGGTAGTTCGGTTCGCGGCCCTCCACGAACGCCCCGATGGCCTCGGCCATGTCGGACGAGCGCAGACACACCGATTGCCGCTCGGCTTCGACCCGAAGGCCGTCCGCCACCGACACCTCGGTCGCCGCGTTGATCGCGGCCTTGGCCCCGCGCACCGCCAGGGGTGGCCGGCCGGCGATGCGGGTGGCGAGCGCGTCGACGGCCGCGTCGAGATCAGCGTCGTCGACGAGCTGCTCGGCGATCCCGATGCGGTGGGCTTCCTCGGCGTCGATCTTCGCTCCCGTGAAGACGAGCTCCTTGGCCTTGCCCGGCCCGACGAGACGCGGGAGGCGTTGCGTACCGCCCAGGTCGGGCATGATGCCGTACTGCAACTCGAGCAACCCGACGATCGCGCCGCGAGCGAAGACCCTCAGGTCACAGGCCAGCGCGAGCTGGAGCCCGGCTCCGAGCGCGAACCCGCGCACGGCCGCGATCGTCGCGAACGGTGCGGTCTCCAGCCACGAGTATGCGTCCTGGGTGCGCAGGACTGCGTCGGCGAAAGGGTCCTCGTGGCGGATCGGTGCGGGCCGGTCCTCCGGCTTGCCGCCACCGAACGCGCCCGACGTGAACACCGCGGTGTCGATCCCGCTCGAAAAGGCGCGCCCCTCACCGATGACGACGAGCGCGCGCAGATCGCCGGGGTCGGCCACGAGCTCGGCGCCGAGCTCGGCCATCTCGTCCCACATCTCGATCGTGAACGCGTTGAGCTTCTCCGGCCGGTCGAGCCACAGCTTGCCGACCGCGCCGTCGCGCTCGAGCCGCAACGTGTTGCGCCGCAGAATCGTCTCCATCGTTACGCCCCCAACATGGTCAATCCCGGCGGCGACCCACCTCGGAGTCGTGGCCGAGACGCTACCGGCTCAGCTCGGAGCGGAGACCGGGATCACCGGGATGAGCCGGCCAGGCGAAGCGGTGACACCAGCCGCATCACCGCAACCGCAGCCGGAAACCCCTTCACGACCCGTTCGCCGGCCGGAAGAGCCGCCTCGGCATCGGAGACGAGCCGACCCACGGGCACAGTCGCGAGGACCTCGCGCGGCCCGGCCGCGTCCGCGAGCCGGGCGGCGAGGTTGACCGCTCTGCCGGTGTAGTCGTCACCCTCGAACAGGATCACCGGGCCGCAGGCGATGCCGGCGCGCAGCGGCGTCGGCAGGACATCGCCGGAGAGCTCACCCTGCAGCTCGAGCACGGCCCGCACCACTGCACGGCCGTCTCCCGAGACGATCATGACCCCGTCACCCAGCCACTTGGCCACCCGCACGCCGTGGTCGGCCGCCAGGCTCCGCACGGTGGACCGAAACCGGGTGAGGACGGTCACGGCCTCGTCGTCACCGTGGGTCTCGGTGAATGCGGTGAAGCCACACAGGTCGACGAATGCAAAGGTCCGGTCCACTCTCATGGGTGCAGTCTCGCAGGCAGCACTGACATCCAAGGCTGGATTTCGATGAACCGTGGGTGAACACCCGCCGGACTATCGCTCGGGCAGCCATTCCACCCAGTCGGCCGAGGCCTCGGCGACCCGAACCAGCAGCGCTTCGGCGGTGGTGGCGCTGGATCGCAGGGGACGGAACCCGTGGTCGGCGGTCTCCAGCCACTCGAACCGCACCGGTGCGCGAATCGCCCGGGTCTCGGCCCGCAGCTCGTCACCAGTGGCGAGCGCGTCGCGAGTCCCGCTCACGAACAGGCACGGCACGCACAACCGGCTGAAGTGCTCGGTCCGCAGCCGATCGGGCCTGCCCGCCGGGTGCAGCGGGTAGCCGAGCAGCAACAGCCCGAGGGCCGCGAGGGGGTCCTCGTCGGTGGGCGCGCCGACGACCGTCGAGCAGATCCGTCCACCCATCGAGCGTCCTCCCAGCACGAGGCGCTCGGGGGCCAGGCCCGTCCGGCGGGAGAGCCGAGCGGCTGCTTCTCGGACCGCGGCACCCAGGACGGGGGGGCGGTCGGGTGGGCGACGACCGGCGTCTCGGTACGCGAAGTTGAACCGCAGCGACGGGATCCCCCGCCGGGTCAGCTCCCGGGCGACTGCCCGCAGCGGGGCGGCATCGAGGTCGGAGCCGGCACCGTGGGCCAGGAGCACGGCCCGGTCCGCACCCGCCCGCCGACCTGCTGCGATCCCCTCCACCCGGGTCTTCACCGGAGGGACAGTACCGAGACTTCTCCGCTAGCGTCGCCCCTCATGTCTCGTCCCCTCCGGGTCGCCTGGCTCACCTATCGCGGCAACCCGCATTGCGGTGGCCAAGGCGTCTACACCCGCTATGTCGCCCGCGAGGTCGCCGCCCTCGGTCACCACCTCGAGGTCTTCTCGGGCCAGCCGTGGCCCGAGCTCGACGACCCGGACCAACTCGTGAAGGTGCCGGGTCTCGACCTCTACCAGTCGGCGAACCCGTTCCGGGTGCCGTGGCCCTGGGAGTTCCGCGACACGACCGACCTCGGCGAGTTCGGGATCATGTGCGCGGCAGGCTTCCCGGAGCCGTGGGCGTTCAGCCGGCGCGTCCGCCCGATCCTGGCGCAGCGCCGCGGCGACTTCGACCTGGTCCACGACAACCAGTGCCTCGGCACCGGGCTGTTGGGCATGATGAGCGACGGTTGGCCGGTCTGCGCGACCTTGCACCACCCGATCACGGTGGATCGCGATCTCGACCTCGAGCACGCCACGACGCTCCGCGAGCGACTCGAGCTGCGCCGTTGGTACTCGTTCTTGGGCATGCAGATGCGAGTGGCGCGTGAGATTCCCCGGATCGTCACGGTGTCGAGCTCGTCGCGCGGTGACATCGCCGACCAGATGGGCGTGCGCGCCGACAGGATGCACATCGTGCCCGTCGGCGTCGACCAGCAGAGCTTCCGCCCCTTGCCCCACGTGCAGCGGGTCACCGGACGGATCATGACGACCGCGAGCGCGGACATGCCCCTGAAGGGCCTCGCGCCGCTGCTCGAGGCGCTCGCCAAGGTGCGGGTCGAGCGCCCCGACGCGCATCTCGTCGTCATCGGCAAGAAGAAGAACAAGAGCTCGATTCCCGCGCTGCTCGAGCGACTCGGGTTGGTCGGCGCGGTCGAGTTCGTGACCGGCGTGGTCCAGGAGCGCATCGTTACGCTCTACGCCGAAGCGGAGCTCGCGGTCGTGCCCTCGTTGTACGAGGGCTTCTCGCTGCCGGCGATCGAAGCGATGGTCTGCGGGGTGCCGTTGCTCGCCACCACGGGCGGGGCACTCCCCGAGGTCGTCGGTCCCGACGGTGAGAACGCCCGCACGGTGCTGCCCGGTGACCCGTCGGCCCTCGCGGCGATGATCCTCGAGCTGCTCGCCGATCCGGTCCAGCGAGCGCGCCTCGGTGAGGCCGGCCGCGACCGGGTCCTCGACCGGTTCACCTGGCGAGCGACGGCCCTCGGGATGATCGAGAACTGGCGCGCCCTCCTCGACGAGCAAGGACGATGACGTGCTGACTGTCGATTTCGACCGACTCCAGCTCTACGCCGGCGACACCCTGCTCGACATGGGTTGCGGCGGTGGTCGCCACGCGTTCGCCGCACAGCGGCGCGGCGCGACCGTCGTCGCGTTCGACGCCGACGGCGGCGAGCTCAAGGATGTGCGCGCCACCGTCGGGGCGATGCTCGAAGCGGGAGAGCTCCCCGAGGGCGCGCCCGGCGGGCAGACCCAGGGAGACGCGCTCGCCCTGCCGTTCCCGGACGAGTCGCTCGACCGCATCGTCGCCTCGGAGGTGCTCGAGCACATCGGATCCGACGAGCGGGCCATCGCCGAGCTCGTCCGCGTGTTGAAGCCCGGTGGTCGGATGGCGGTCACCGTGCCGACGCGCCTGCCGGAGCGGATCTGTTGGTCGCTCGACTACCACTACCATGACACGCCCGGCGGACACGTCCGCATCTACCGCCAGCACGAGCTCGAGCAGAAGCTGGCCGGCGCCGGTCTCTGGCTGCGCGGATCGCACCACGCCCACGCGCTGCATTCGCCCTACTGGTGGCTCCGCTGCGCGGGCGGCGTCGACCGGCCGGACCGGTTCCTGGCCCGCAAGTACCACGACCTGTTGGTCTACCAGCTCACGCGAGACCCTCGATCGCTCTCCCTCGCCGATCGCGTGCTCAACCCGGTCCTCGGCAAGAGCCTGATCCTCTACACCCAGAAGCCCACATGATGAACACACCCGTGCTGAGCGACTCCGAGATCCGCGCGACGGTCGACGCGATCGCTTCGGTCCAGAACCCCGACGGCTCCATCCCCTGGACCGACGTCGGTCACACCGATCCTTGGAACCTCGTCGAGGCCGCGATGGCGCTCGACATCGGAGGCCGCCACGACGACGCCACGCGCGCCTACGAATGGCTGCGACGCATGCAGCTCCCCCATGGTGGCTGGCACGCGTACTACCAGGGCAGCGGGGTCAAGGATCCGACGCTGGACACCAACGTCTCCTGCTACCTCGCGGTCGGGGTCTGGCACCACTACCTGACGACCGGCGACACCGCCTTCCTCCAGTCGTTCTGGCCCGTCGTCGAGCGCGGGATCGACTACGCGCTCAACTACCAGACCGAAACCGGCGAGATCGCGTGGCGTTCGGACGATCCGGCCGACGGCGCCTTGCTCACCGGGTCGTCGAGCATCCACTCGAGCCTGGGTTGTGCCATCGCGATCGCACAGCGCCTGGGCCATGACCGGCCCGACTGGGAGCTGTCGCTGGGCGCGCTGGCCATCGCGATCGCGCACCGCCCCGACGCGTTCCTCAACAAGGCTCGATGGGCCATGGACTGGTACTACCCGATCCTCGGGGGTGTGCTGCGAGGCGAGCCCGCGCACATGCGGATCGCGGCGTACTGGGACACCTTCGTCGTGACCGGCCGAGGGGTGCGATGCGTGTCGGACCAGCCGTGGATCACCGCGGCGGAGACCTGCGAGCTGGTCATGTCTCTCGACGCGATCGGCGACACCGACCGCGCCCGGGAGCTGTTCGAGTGGGTGCAGTTCCTCCGCCACGCCGACGGTGCCTACTGGTGCGGGATGAACTTCGAGGGGGGTGCGTTCGACGGCGCCGGCGAGCACTACACGCCGGATCACCCGACATGGAACTCGGCCGCGGTCGTACTCGCCGCCCACGCGCTGAGCGGTACCGGACCCACCGCCGGTCTGTTCCGGGGCGAGGGATTGCCCGCGGGCCTCACGGCCGACGAGCTCATCGCCGCGGGCATCGAGATCGAAGCCGATCGCGCGGCGATCCGACGCGACGCCTGAACCAGAGAGCAGTCCGGGAGTCTCCACCGCGGACCTGCACGCGACCCGAGCCGCGTGCTGTCAGCGCGTCGCCCGCAACGTACGCAGGCTTCCTGTCGTCGCGAGAGGGACGAACCCGTCGGCGACGGCGCGTTGGTACACCCGAAACGGAGCCTGGCCGCCATCGGCCGGATCCTCGAACACGTCGTGCATCACAAGCACACCGCCGGCCGCAAGGAATCGGGCCCAGGTTTCGTAGTCAGCGGTCGCGGCGTCCTCGGCGTGGCCGCCGTCGATGAACAGCAACCCGAGCGGCGTCGACCAGAAGCGCCCGACCGTCGGTGCGTCACCGACCACCGCGATCACCGCGTCTTCCAAGCCCGCGGTCTCGATGGTGCGGCGGAAGAAGCCGAGCGTGTCCATCCGGCCGGTACGAGGATCGACGACCTCGGTGTCGTGGTGGTCCCAACCCGCCTGGTTCTCCTCGGAACCGTGGTGGTGATCGATGGTGAAGAGCACCGTCTCTGCCTGGCGGGCCGCGGCGCCGAGGTAGACCGCGGACTTACCGCAGTAGGAGCCGATCTCGAGGAGCGGGCCGACGCGACCACCGTCGATCCCGGCCTCGTGGAGCGCCATGCCTTCGTCCTCGGGCATGAAGCCCTTGGCCGCGCGCGCCACGTCCGCGACCGCCGGATCCATCGTCATCGGGTGAGCTCGGTGATCACCGTCTCGATCCCGGCGAGCTCGGCGCGGGCGCGCGTGGCGGCACCGCGATGGGTCGAGGCCCAAGCGACGTGGTGATCCGAGGTCGCGAGCGTGGCGCCCATCGCCGCGCCCATCGTGCCCGGGTGCACGATGCCAATGGTCGTCACGGCTAGATGATGGGATCTTCGCGGTACCGGCCGAACACGTCGGCCAGCGCGTGCATGACCTCGCCCACGGTCGCGTGGGTCCGCACGGCGTCGAGGAGGCCGGGCATGAGGTTCACGGTGGGCTCGGCCGCGTCGGCCCGCACGCGGGCCAGCGCGCGCTCCACGGTCTCGGTGTCGCGGTCGGCCTTGACCGCGGCGAGCCGTTTCACCTGTTGGCACTCACAGTCCCGGCTGATCTGGAGGGTCTCGGGAGGCGCGTCGTCGTTGCCCTCGAGGAACGCGTTGACGCCGACCATGACGTGGGTGCCGTCATTGAGCTTGCGCTCCAGGTCATAGGCGGCCTGGGCGATCTCGGTCTGGAACCAACCCTGTTCGATACCGACGAACGTGCCCTCGAGCATCGAGCCGTCACCCAGCCGTTGCACGTGGTCGAAGATCTCCTCGGCGCGGCGTTCCATCTCGTCGGTCAACGCCTCGACGTAGAACGAACCCCCGAGAGGATCGGCGACGTTGGCGACTCCGGTCTCGTGCGCGATGACCTGCTGTGTGCGCAGGGCCAGGCGGGCCGCTCGTTCGGTCGGCAGCGCCAAGGCCTCGTCGAAGGAGTTCGTGTGGAGACTCTGGGTGCCACCGAGCACGCCGGCAAGCGCCTCGATCGCCGTGCGCACGAAGTTGACCTCGGGCTGCTGGGCGGTGAGGGATACGCCGGCGGTCTGGGTGTGGAACCGCATCTGCATCGAGCGCTCGCTCTGCGCGCCGTAGCGGTCACGCATCCAGCGGGCCCAGATGCGGCGCGCCGCACGGTACTTGGCGATCTCTTCGAAGAAGTCGATGTGCGCGTTGAAGAAGAAGGACAGGCGGGGCGCGAAGTCATCGACCGCGAGCCCGGCCCCGATAGCGGCTTCGACGTACGCGAACCCGTTGCCGACCGTGAACGCGAGCTCTTGGGCGGCGGTCGATCCCGCCTCACGGATGTGGTAGCCGGATATCGACACGGGGTGCCATCGGGGGAGCTCCGCCGCACAGTACGAGATCACGTCGCCGACCAGACGCAGGCTCGGGCGAGGTGGGAAGAAGAACTCCTTTTGGGCTTGGTACTCCTTGAACATGTCGTTCTGGAGCGTTCCGCCGAGGCGCGTGCGATCGACGCCTGCCGTCTCCGCCGCGGCGATGTACATCGCGAGGAGCACCGGTGCGGGGGCATTGATCGTCATCGACGTCGTGACCGAGCCCAGATCGATGCCGCGGTACAGGTCCTCCACGTCGGCGAGCGTGTCGACAGCCACACCACACTTGCCGACCTCGCCGAGCGCCATGGGATCGTCGGAGTCCCGGCCCATGAGCGTGGGCAGGTCGAACGCGGTCGAGAGGCCGTCACTCCCGGCGGCGAGCAGCTCGTGGAACCGCTGGTTCGTCTCGACCGGGGTCCCGAACCCGGCGAACATGCGCATCGTCCACAGCTTCGAGCGGTACATGGAGGCGTACGGCCCCCGGGTGTAGGGCCACTCGCCGGGTCGTTCCACGCCGTCGGGGCCGTAGACCGGGTCGACGGCGATCCCCGAATACGAGCGGAAGTCCGCGTCGCGCTCCGTCACCCGGTGAGTCTCCCACGAGCCGCACCCCGGCGCGAGCGGTCTCGAGGCGAGACGTCCAAGACCATCGCGATCGACATAACCTCGCGTGATGACCGATGCTCGTTTCGAGAGCGCTCTTGGCGCCATCGATGCAGCCAACTCCGCCGACCCCAGTCGGATCGACGTGGCCGGTGCGGCACGGCCCAAAGAGCTTGTCCACGCCGAGCTCGTCACCGGATGGGTGCTGCGCCTGCGTCCGAACGCCGGCCCGGACCTGCTGCTCGCGGCGCGCGCCCACCATGTGTGCCGCTGGATGATCTCGCGATCGTCCTACCCGCCTGGCCGCCGTGGTTACCTGAGGTGGCGGGGGGCGCTGCACGAGCTGCATGTCGAACGAGTCGGTGAGATCCTGAGCGAGGTCGGCTACGACGAGGCGACGATCGGGAGGGTCCAAGACCTAGTGGCCAAGCGTGGTCTCGGCGAGGACCCCGAAGTACAGACGCTCGAGGACGCGCTCTGCCTCGTCTTCATCGAGACCCAGCTCCACGAGCTCGCGGCGCGCGTTGACGACAACAAGATCGTCGGCATCGTCGCCAAGACGTTGCACAAGATGAGCGACGAAGCGATCCGGCTCGCAGGCGCAATCGATTCCCTCCCGCACGACCGGGAAATAGTCGAGCGCGCCACCATCGAGCGCGCCCGCGGGATCTAGTTCTCGTCGGCCGGTGACCCGTCGGGAGTGCGGCCGCGCTTCCAGTAGCCGCGCAGCCAGGCGTGGGCGCGGGCCATCCCTCGGTCCTCGAAGAGGTGACGGCGGACCCGCTGTATCGCGGCGGCTTCGCCCGCCACCCACACCCGCGTACCCGCGACGAGTTCCGCGCCGACGACCGCGGCGACGAGCGCATCGCCGTGCGACGCTCCGGGGGCCAGGTCGCACCATTCAACGGTCGCGCGTGGATGCTGGCTGAGCGCGATCCGGGCGTCGGGGTGGGCGATCTCGATGTGCACCTGGACCGGTATCTCGGCGGGCAGAGCCTCGAGCAGCTGGCTGATGGCGGGGATCGCGCTCTCGTCGCCGGCCAAATAGAAGGCGGGCGCATCGCGATTGATGACGTAGCCCCGACCGGGACCAGAGATCGCGGCGGGGTCACCGGGCCCGGCGGTCTCGGCCCATTCGGAGGTGAACCCACCGCGGTGGATCACGATGTCGAGATCGACCTCGAGGACCTCGGGATCAACCCGGCGGGGTGTGAAGGTCCGGATCGTGGGTCGGCGCCCATCGGCCAGCAGGAACTCGTTGCCGTTCCAGATGGGAACGATCAGTTCCCGGGTGCCGTTTGAAGGGATGAGCAGCCGCACGCTTGCCGCCGGCTGGGTGACGGTCAGGCCCTCCAGGTCGGCCCCGACCAAGGTGAGGCGGACCATGCGGGGGCTCAACTGCTCGCGGCGACCCAGCGCGACGCGACGAAATCGTGGCGGCTCACGCCGGGCGTGCACGGTCATCGGGACTTGCTCAGGGCTTCGATGGTCACAAGCCTCCCGCCTCGCGGCACTCCTCAGAGCTCAGGACCCATGAGCGCTACTGCTGTCGCTTCCCTCCGCGCTCGCGCCCGGTACTCGTCAGGAACAATCTCGCCCTGGTCGAGTTCCGGGCTCGAGTCGATTCCGCGCGAATCTCAGCAGACGCGCTGGAGGGTGGGGTACGGGTTGACGGCGCCGCCGCGGCCGGGATGGATCTCGAAATGCGTGTGCACCGCGCCGGGTGAGCCGCTGTCTCCGGTGTAGCCGATGACTTCGCCCTGGGACACCCGCCGTGGACCACCCGCGTAGGACTGGAGGTGGAAGTAGTAGTAGAGGGTGCCGTCGTCGCCGTTCAGGTGGACACCGTTTCCTTGCCTCGAGCCGTACTTCTGGGTGATCGTCCCACTCACGACAGCGACATTCGGTGTGCCTCGGGGAGAGAAGATGTCGGTGCCCTCATGGCGGGTCCCTCCGGGACGCGACGCCATCCAGTCGTTGGAGAACGCCCGTGGACCGGCGATCGGGCACGCCAGCCCGCCGACGACGGTCCCGACCGGGACGGGCAGATCCGGCGGGCTCGAAGGTGGGCGTGCGGCCGGTGCGGCCGGTGCGGCAGCGGCCCGGCGTTGCGTCGCGGCCTTCGCAGCTTCGGCTGCGGCAGCCCCCTCGGCCCGCCGGAGCTCGTCGGCGAGTCGGGCTTGTGACGCGCGGGCTGTCTCGAGCCGAGCCGTCACCTGTCCGATCTGTGAGCGGGCTCGTGATACAAGCTGTGCCAGCCGGTCACGCTCGTCCTCGAGCTCGCGCCGTCGCGCCTCGAGAGCCTCGCGTGCGTCGTTCGCCTGTTCCATCAGCACTTGGTCACGTGCAGCTGCCCAACCCGCGTACTTCGAACTCCGCGCGACGTCCATCACGTCATCGGCATCGAACAGGAATGACGGAACCGAGCCGCCGCGCACATACGCGGCGACCGCGCGTTCGGAAGCTACCTTGCGCAACGCCTCGTACCGTGCCTCGAAGCCCTGGATCGACTGTCCAGTCGCTTTGACTGCAGCCTCGACCCCTGCCTGCTCTGAGAGCGTTTGCTGGTAATCGTCGGCTGCCGCGTTCGCGGCGCGTTGTGCCTCGGCGACCTCCTGCTCGGATCTCGCAACCGCAGCGCGCGCGTCTTCCACCGGACCCGCCGAGGCCCCGCTCGGGAGCATCGCCGGTGCTGACGAGACCACGAGGACGACGGACAGAGCAGCGAGGACGGTCCGGGAGCGTGCGGTCACGGGCGATCAGCCGGACGGAATGCGCTGACGGGCAGCGGTACACCCGTGACGGTGGCGAGCGTCGGAGCGAATCGGTGCTTCGTGGGGACTCCCTCGGGTCAATCGGCCTCTGGTAGGTCCTTGCCGAGCGCGGCTTCGCGCCGAATGCTACAGGTCCTCGGACCGTCCCTCGCTGCAGGGCAGATCAGTGCGGTGGATCGTAGATGGCCGCGCGGCACCGATGGAAAAGGGCGACGGTATCGCGGCACCCGCGGGAGGAGCCCCGGGTGTCAGGCGATGTTGCCGAGGGCGGCGAGGCCGAGGCCACCGGGTCCGTAGATGTTCTCGGGGTCGGCTCGCACCGCCTCGTCGAGCGCATGGGCGTCCTCGCCGACGAGGATCCGCCAGCGGCCGGCGCGCACACCATCGAGGATGACCGTGGCCGCCGCCGCCGCCGACACCGGCGCGCTCTCGCGGAACATCACGCCCATCGTGGCGAGCACCTGACGCAGCTCGTCGTCACCGAGCTCGCCGAGCGGGAGACCTTGGCGCACGAGGTCGGCGCGCGCCTCGGCGAGCTCCTCGTCGCTCATCGAAGCCGGATCGGCGCCGCCGTGGATGCGCCGGCTGTTGGTCACGATGTCGGTACCGATGTGACCGGGCATGACCACCGCGACCTTCACGTGGGGTGCGTTGACACGGAAGTCTTCGAGCAGCGCCTCCGAGAAGCCCTTCACCGCGAACTTCGCCGTGCTGTACGCGGTGTGGGCCATCCCCGGCCCGAGCGCGGCCCAGAAGCCGTTCACACTGCTGGTGTTGACGAGGATGCCTTCATCGCTCGCGACGAGCAGCGGAACGAACGCGCGGCTGGCGTGGTACACGCCTGACCAACACACCCCGAAGGTCCGGTCCCACTCTTCGCGCGGGCCCGTCACGAAGCTGCCGCCACCACCGATCCCTGCGTTGTTGAACACCAGGTTGACGTGGTCGGTGTCGTGGTCGGCAACGACCTCGTCACGGAATCGCAGCACGTCGGCCTCGTTCGAGACGTCGCAGGCATGCGTCGTGATCTGCGTACCGGGGGGCGCTTCGCTCTCCGCGAGGCGCGCGGTCTCGGTGAGCGTCTCGGGATTGAGGTCGCAGGTCGCGACCGAGCACCCCTGCGCCGCGAGCTGGCGAACCAGCTCCCGACCCATCCCGGCGCCACCACCGGTGACCACCGCCATACGACCTGCGAACGAATCCATCTGCACTCCTTCCGAGCGGTCGACCCTAGGCGAGGTCCGGCCCGCTACGTCAGCCGGGAGGGTCTTCGCCGAGACCCATCATCGCCACGATGCCGTGCTGGTGGCCGGCGGTGTAGCCGCCGTCGACGACGAGGGTCGTGCCCGTGACGAACGAAGCATCGTCGGACGCGAGGAACACGGCCGCAGCCGCGATCTCTTCGGGTCGGCCGATCCGGCCGAGCGCATGCGTCTCGACGAACGATCGACGAACTTCGTCCATCCCACCCATGTCGAACACGTCGGACATGAGCGGCGTGTCGATGAACCCCGGGCAGATCGCGTTGGCTCGAATCGCCCTGCGGCCATAGTCCAGCGCGAGGTTCTTGGTGAGGACGACGACGCCGCCCTTGGACGCGTTGTACGCGCTGCCGCCCTCGGTGCCTTCGATGCCCTCGATGCTCGCGATGTTCACGATCGAGCCTCGCTGACCGATCGCGTCGGGCGTCTGGTCGACCATCTGGGCGACCACGTGCTTGTTCATGAGGAACGTGCCCTTCAGGTTGATGTCCACGACCCGGTCCCACTCGCCGGCATCCACCAGGTGGACGGGGCCGCCACCCGCGACACCGGCCGCGTGCACCAGCACGTCGATGCGGCCGTGGTCACGGGCCGTCGCCGCGACCGCCTCGGCGACGGCGGCTTCGTCGCGCACGTCGAGCGCGACGGCATCATCCGCGGGGGTGACGTCCATGCCGACAACGGTCGCGCCCTCGGCGCGGAACCGAGCCATCGTGGCCGCGCCGATCCCCGACGCCGATCCGGTGACGATCGCGACCTTGCCGTCGAGTCGAGCCATGGAAGCCTCCGGTGAGCCGGCGAGTAGAACGCGTTACAGTCCCGCAGTCCGGCGCTCACGGTCAAGGGGGATACCGATGCAGTTCGCTCTGTTCAACGAGATCCCGGTCGCCAAGCCGTGGACCGCCGACAGCGAGCATCGGGCCTACAAGAACGTGATCGAGCAGGCCGTGCTGGGCGAGCAGGCCGGTTTCGAATCGTTTTGGACCGTGGAACACCATTTCCTGGACGAGTACTCGCACTGCTCGTCACCGGAGTACCTCTACGGTGCTGTCGCCGAACGCACCAGCACGCTCCGAATCGGTCACGGGGTCCGACTGCTGCCCCGTCCGTTCAACCACCCCATCCGCGCCGCCGAGGGTGGTGCGGTGCTCGACCTCATCTCGGACGGCCGAGCGGAGTTCGGCACCGGCCGCGCGTCGACCCGCGCCGAGCTCGAGGGTTTCGGCGTCGACCCGAACGAGACCCGACCCATGTGGGAAGAGGCGCTCCGCATGATCGTGGGCGCCTGGACCGAAGACGTCTTCGAATGGGACGGCCAATTCTGGAAGGTGCCGCCGCGCCGCGTGCACCCCAAGCCGCTCCAGAAACCACACCCGCCGCTGTGGGTCGCATCGTCCAGCCCCGAGAGCCACGTGATCGCCGGTGAGCTGGGCCTCGGGCTCTTGTCCTTCACCATCGGTGTTCCGCCCGAAGAGCTCGCCGAGCGCATCGCCTTGTTCCGCGACGCGCAGACCCGCGCGCACCCGATCGGCAAGGTCGCCAACCCGCGGGCGGCCACGTTCACGATGGTCCACTGTGCCGACACCAACGAGCAGGCCTTCGCCGAGGCTGCGGAGAGCTTCGAGTGGTACGTGCGCACCGCGCTCTGGCACATCGGGACAGTCGCCGACTGGCAGGCAGGCAAGCCGCTCGGCACCTACGACTACACCCAGATCCTGAACGATCTCGACCTCACTGCGATCACGTTCGAGTACATGCAGACCTCGGGCGCGTGCATCGTGGGCGATCCCCAGCGGTGCCTCGAGGTGGCCAAGCGGTACGCGGCGGCGGACTGTGACCTGCTGTTGTGTCTGCTCAACCCGTACAAGATCCCGCACTCGGCGGTGATGCGGTCGATCGAGCTCCTCGGTGAGCACGTGCTCCCCGCCTGCTGAACGAGGCGGTACGACCCAGGCGCGGCTCAGACCGGGTGGGCGCGGCCCACTGCTCGGCGACGCCAGGCGCGCGCCGACCCGCGCAGCTCCGCGAGCGATCGACACCGCACGAAGGGTTTTTCGAAGAGCGCCGAGAACCCGTACGAGACCGCGAGCACGGCGGGGATCCCGAGCGCGACGAGCACCAGGAACGAACCCGTCGCACCGAGATCCATCGGCTGCACCAGGCCGTAGAAGACGACGCCGATCACCGGGAGGTGGATGAGGTACATGCTGAACGAGAACGCGCCCAGCGCCCGGAGCACCGGCCGGCCCAACCACTCACCCAGACACCGGGCCCGACCTTCCGCCAGCCCGGCGATCACCAGGGCGGCGCATGCCCCCGCGACGAGGTCGACCCAGAAATAATGCTCCACGACCGCCCTGGAGCCGAAGACGGCGGTGTAGGCGACGAGGCCGAGCGCGCCGAGTCCGGCCAGCGCGCAGAGAGGCACGGGTGAGCGCCGGGTGCGACCGGGCGCCAAGACCCGGGCTGCGGCCATTCCCAACACGAACAGGATGAGGAACTGCGGCATGAGTCGCTGGAGCGCGTGCACCGGGCTCGTCGGATCCATCGACGCGAGGTACACCGCGAGGGCGACCACGCTCGTGAGCGTGACCATCGATCGAGTGCCGCGGCCACGCTGGACCCAGAGCAGCAGTGGGAAGAGGAAGTAGATCTGCCACTCGATGGCAATCGACCAGAACGCGCCGTTCGGCGTGGCGCTGCCGATGACGTCTTGGAGCAGGAGCGCGTGCACGGCGACGCCCTTGGCGGTGACCACATCACCCGAATGGACGCCCGTGAACACGATGATCACGAGGCACGACACGACGAGCGCGGCCCAATACGGCGGCAGGATCCGCCACGCGCGGCGACGGATGAACCGACGGGGCCCACCGACGAGTTGCTGGTGGGACCGGACCGGCCCGATGGCGAGCGAGAAGCCGGACACCACGATGAACACGGCCACCGCGACCTGGCCGTACAGCAGCCAATCCGTCCACAACGGGCCGGCGTTCTCCGGCAGCTCAGGCCAGACGGTCAGCCACATGTGGTGCAGCACGACGTACAGGGCCGCGAGCGCCCGGATCCCGTCCAGATAGGCGAGCCGCAGCGGCGGCGCCGGCCCCGAGACCGGCTGGGAGGCGGGCGCGGGGCGGTCATCCATACCGTAGAGACGGTATCGTGCGGCGTTCTTGCCGTTGATAGGCCGCACGGCCCGGAAGTGAGCCGATCCACCCATGGAGCAGCCCCAGGCCCCCGACCGCAACCTCGCGATGGAGCTCGCCCGGGTAACCGAGGCCGCGGCGCTCGCGGCCGGACGCTGGATGGGCCGCGGCGACAAGAACGCGGCCGACGGTGCGGCCGTCGACGCGATGCGGGTCGTCCTGAACTCGGTGTCCATGGACGGGATCGTCGTCATCGGCGAAGGTGAGAAGGACGAGGCGCCGATGCTCTTCAACGGCGAGGAGATCGGTGCGGGCGGCTCGCCGTGCGACATCGCCGTCGATCCCATCGACGGCACCACCCTGACCTCGCTCGGCCGCCCCAATGCCATCGCGGTCATCGCGATCGCCGAACGGGGCACGATGTACGACCCGGGCCCGTGTGTGTACATGGAGAAGATCGCGGTCGGCCCGGCCGCTGCCGGGGTCATCGACCTCGACGCGTCCGTCACCGACAACCTCGGGGCCGTCGCCAAGGCGCTCGGCCATGACGTCGACGACGTCACTGCGGTGATCCTCGACCGAGAACGCCATACCGACATCATTCGTGAATGCCGAGAAGCGGGCGCGCGTATCCAGCTGATCCCCGACGGTGACGTAGCCGGCGCGATCGCGACGGCGTGGCCCGATTCGGGCGCGAACATTCTCTTCGGCATCGGCGGCACGCCCGAAGGGGTGATCGCGGCCGCGGCGCTCAAAGCGCTCGGTGGAGAGATCATCGGTCGCCTCTGGCCCCGCAACGACGACGAACGGCGCGCCGCACTCGACGCCGGCTACGACCTCGACCGCGTGCTCCGGACCGACGATCTCGTCGCGGGCGAGGACGTGTTCTTCGCCGCGACGGGCATCACCGACGGCGACCTGCTCCAAGGGGTGCGCTACTGGGGTGACGGCGCCTCGACCCAGAGTCTGGTGATGCGCTCGAAGTCGGGGACGATCCGCAAGATCGACGCCACCCACAAGTGGCAGAAGCTCATGCGCTACTCGGCGCTCAAGTTCGACTAGCAGGCCTCGAGCTCGCCCGACGTCGCCGAACGGCGGGGGGCCCACCGCGGCGCCGACGCGGCGGGTCGGGTCGCGTCGGCTACGGCCGCAGACGAGTCCACAGGGGCGTGGGGGTCGTGGCGTAGTCATAGAGCGACCATCCGATGGCATCGTTGCGCCGCGCCGCGCGCACGAACCCGTTCACATCCGCCGGGCTCACGTCGTCCGCGATCCCCCCGATCGGATGCACGGCGGCATCGGATCGACCGAGGTTGGCGCGCAGGCGTCGGATGTTCTCGTCCGCGTAGGCGAAGCCCTCGCGATAGCCCGATTCCGAGTCGCGGTTCGTCCAGTACGTCATCGGCAACCACGCGTCGTACCGGTTGCGGATCTTCCGCCACGGGAACGACGGCCAGTACTGGTCGTTCACGACCTCCAGCAGGACCGGATCGAGCACGATCGCGCCGAGCGGGGCGTCGCCGACGATGTTTCGCGCCTTCCGGGACAGCTCGATCAGCGCGTCGTTGCGGGCCGCGACGTCGGTGACCGACCCGGTCCACTCGATGTCCAGCCCGAACCCGTCGAAGCGTTGGTCGTCCACCTCGAAGTCGACCATGGCGCGAATCCGGCGCAGGTCGGCGCTCGGCTTGTCGAACTTCGGCAAGAACCACGCCACGACGCGCACATCGTGGTCGTGCGCCTCGCGGAGGAACCGGCCGATGAGGCGCCGGTCGACGAGATCGCCCTTCGACCGGTCGTCGAGCTGGGCCGCCTGGAGGTAGAGCGTCTCGACCCCGAGACCAGCCATGTCCCGGACCGACGCGGGAGTGACCGCGGGCACCGCGCCGTCGGACTGGAACGCGGGGGCGTAGTCGTAGACGTCGACCCACGCTCCGAGCCGCTCGAACGGCTCGGTGTCGCCTGGCGCGCTCGTGTCGGTCGCGCCGGCGGGCACAAGGCCCGGTGTCGCGGCCGGCACGAGCCCGAGCACGGCCACGACGAGCAGGAACCGAAGCCGGCGCGTCATTCGGTCACACTCCCACGGCGAACCGGCCCAGCGGGCGCGCCCCTGCGCACCGTACGGGTCAGGGCGACAGCGTCGGTGCGCCGCGAGCCGCCTCGAGCCGCAGGTTCGCCCGGGCGAGCGCCTCGGCCGCCTCGGCGTCCTGGGCGTCGGCGGCCAACCGGCGCTCCGCTTGTTCCTTGGCCACCTCGGCCCGGGCGACGTCGATCTGATCGGGCAGCTCGGCGACGTCGGACAGGACGGTCACCGAATCGTCACTGAACTCCACGAAACCGCCGTGGACCGCCATCGCGAGCTCGGGCTCGTCCGCCCCGCGGATCACGCGCACGGGGTAGCCGCCGAGCGCGCCGACAAAAAGCTCGTGGCCCGGCAGGAACGCGAGCTCACCGTCGGACGGGCGACACACGACCATCTCGGCCTCGCCCTCGTACAAGACGGCCTCGGGCGACACCACCGTGACGTGCAGCGACACGGCTCAGCTGCCTTCCTGGAGCGACTTCGCCTTCTCGAGCACGCTGTCGACACCACCGACGTTGAAGAACGCCTGCTCGGGCAACTCGTCGAGCTCGCCGCCGACAAGCTTCTCGAAGCTCTCGACCGTGTCGGAGACCGAGACGTAGATGCCCTTCAGGCCGGTGAACTGCTCGCCGACGAAGAACGGCTGCGACAGGAACCGCTGGATCTTGCGGGCCCGCGCCACGATGACGCGGTCCTCCTCGGAGAGCTCGTCGAGACCGAGGATCGCGATGATGTCCTGGAGCTCCTTGTACCGCTGGAGCACCTCCTGGACCTGACGAGCGATGTCGTAGTGGCGCTGACCGACGACCTCGGGACTCAAGACGTTCGACGTCGATGCCAGTGGGTCCACCGCGGGGTAGATACCCAGCGCGGCGATATCACGCGAGAGCTCGGTGGTCGCGTCGAGGTGGGTGAACGTCGTGAACGGCGCCGGGTCGGTGTAGTCGTCGGCCGGTACGTACACCGCTTGGAGCGACGTGATCGAATGACCCTTGGTCGAGGTGATCCGCTCCTGGAGCTCGCCCATCTCATCGGCCAGGGTCGGCTGGTACCCCACCGCCGAAGGCATGCGGCCGAGCAGCGTCGACACCTCCGAGCCCGCCTGGACGAATCGGAAGATGTTGTCGACGAACAGCAACACGTCCTGGTTCTTCACATCCCGGAAGTACTCGGCGACGGTGAGCGCGGAGAGCGCGACGCGCAGCCGCACGCCCGGCGGCTCGTCCATCTGGCCGTAGACCAGCGCGGTCTTCTCGATCACCCCGGACTCGGTCATCTCCAGCCACAGGTCCGTTCCCTCACGGGTCCGTTCGCCGACCCCCGCGAACACCGACACGCCACCGTGCTGGGTGGCCACCCGCTGGATCATCTCCTGGATGAGCACGGTCTTGCCGACGCCGGCACCACCGAAGAGGCCGATCTTGCCGCCCTGCACGTACGGCTCGAGCAGGTCGATGACCTTGATGCCGGTCTCGAACATCAGTGCCTTGGGCTCGAGCTGGTCAAAGGGCGGAGGGTCGCGGTGGATCTCCCAGTGGTCCTCGATACCGGTGAGCTCATCCGCGGTGACGTCCAGGGGCTCGCCGATGACGTTGAAGACGTGGCCGAGCACGCCTGCACCGACCGGCATGGAGATGCCCCGCCCGGTGTTGCGGACGAGCTGGCCGCGGCGCATTCCGTCGGTCGGCTTCATGCACACGACCCGCACACGGCCGTCGCCGATCTGTTGGGCGACCTCGGCGACGATCTTCACCGTCTCGCCTTCGAGCTCGACCTCCATCTCGAGCGCGGTGTTGATCTCGGGCAGTGCGTCGGCCGGGAACTCCACGTCGACGACGGGCCCGGCGATCGCAACGACCCGGCCTTCCTTCAGCTCGGTCCGGGGGGTGGCTGTGGCAGTCATCGGTGACTCCTCGGGTCGGGGAAGCCGAACGCGCTCATGACTCGTGAGCGCGGAACAGCTCCGCCTTGCGGTTCTCGATCGTGTCGGCGAGCAGATCATCGGGGAGGAGCTGCGGGCCGGAGCGCAGCGCCTCGGCGCCGCTCACGATCTCCATGATCTCGGTCGTGATCGAGTCCTGGCGCGCTCGGTTCATCACGCGGGTGAGCTTGGTGATGAGGTCATCCGCGTTGTCGGTCGCGGCCTTCATCGCCCGCTGGCGGGCTGCGTGCTCCGACGCGGCCGCGTCGAGCTGCGCCGCGAACAAACGGGACTCGACGTAGCGCGGCAACAATCGGTCCAGGATCTCCTCCGGTGACGGCTCGTACTCGTACGACGCGGTGGCTGCGTCACCGGCACCGGCACCGGCCTCGTCGTCGTCGGCACTGACCGGCTCGATCCCGAGCGCCCTGGCGTCGAGGGGCATGAGCGTGTTCTCCACGACCTCCTGCGACCCGGCGGACTTGAACCGGGTGTAGACGAGCTGCACGCGATCGGCGGCGCCCGACTCGAAGGGCTCGGTGACTGCGGCGGCGACCCTCCGGGCGTCCTCGTACGTCGGCGTGTCGCTCATGCCGTCGAAGACAGCGTCGATGCGGTAGTCGCGGAATCGGAAGTACGACTCGGCCTTCTTGCCCACCAGGATCAGGGAGTACTCGCGCCCGCGTGCCTCCTCGGCCTTCAGGCTGCGTTCGGCCCGTCGGATCACCGACGAGTTGTACGCGCCGCACAGGCCCCGGTCGGCGGTGATGACGACGAACGCGACGGTGTTGACCTCGGGGCGGGCCACGAGCAAGGGGCTCTTGTCCCCCGAGCCACCTTCAGAGAGGTGATGGATGACGTCGGTGATCTTCTCGGCGTACGGCCGGGCCGCCACGACCCGAGCCTGGGCCTTGACGATGCGACTCGCGGCGATGAGCTCCATCGCACGCGTGATCTTCTTCGTCGACTGGACGCTGCGGATCCGCCGCTTGAGAATCTTCTCCTGACCGCCGGCCATCTCAGCCGCCCACTTCGGTCTCGGTTCGGCGACGGCTCGTCATGGGCACGGACACGTGAGAACCTACTGGGCGGTCGCGATGGCGGAGGCCGGCGCGCCGGCCTCGAGGCCCGCGAAGAACTGGGTCTTGAACTCTCTGATCGCGGCGTCGAACGCGTCGCCCTCGGGGAGCTTGCCGGAGTCGCGAATCGTGTCGAGCATGGGCGAG